>Ga0182030_10023615_pt1 | contig 11357 bp, 9 predicted proteins | sample 812S3MmetaG_FD_121299 | JGI IMG/M metagenome (GOLD analysis project Ga0182030, IMG submission 121299) | Permafrost microbial communities from Stordalen Mire, Sweden - 812S3M metaG (Illumina Assembly) | ecosystem: Environmental > Terrestrial > Soil > Wetlands > Permafrost | place: Sweden...
AAAACTCAACTGTGCGCGACTGCATCGAGCAGACAGGGGCCCGGTTGCTCTACCTGCCGCCGTACTCGCCCGACTTCAATCCCATCGAACAGTGCTGGGCCAAAATCAAAGAACACTTGCGGATCGCCAAGGCTCGCCTGCTCGACATCCTCGATCATGCGGTGTCCGAGGCCATCTCCACTGTCACCGCACAAAACGCAGCCGCTTGGTTCCATCACTCCGGTTACGGGGTACAACAACTATGATTCCGCGCTAATACTACAGTTGCAGTTAGAGGATTTCCCTGAGTCTTGATCCCGGAGCCCACGGGCCTTGCACGTCAAATCAATGACTTACACCGAACCTGCCGCGCATAGATTTACAACTGCAACTGTAGTACTAATGGCTCAACGCCACAAGGCACGAGACGGGGGCGCTGACATCGCCTCTCCGCCCCCATCCACAGCTCACTGACGCCGCGAGTACCTTCATCGACCGCCTTGCCGCCTTGCCGGGGCAATGACGCGGCCTACCACCCGGTGACCTACATCGACGGTGCTGCAGCGGCAGGTGCCAACATGTTCCACCCAGATATCAAGCTCATTGCACCTTATCCGATTTTGGTGGCGCATAATGCGCATCGAGAAACTGGCGGTGACGGTGTTCCTTCACAGTCCGCTCTGCCATGGTCTTCGGTAAATCCAGCCCTAATATCGTCTCCGCGAGAATTTTCCGGTCTGGCAGAGGAAGCTCGGGACAGAGCATGCCTAAACATGTCCAAACCGCTTCGACGCGCCGGGCAGCAAGCTCTTTTATTGCTGCCCTCTGGTTCCGGTCGCGACTCCCCGAGGAATACCTCCATCAAGTCCGGTGAGGTGAGCGAATAACAAGTGTTTGCCGCTCACCAGAACCGTTACCGTAAGTTCTTTGTATGTGTGCCCGCTGAAGGCTCAGGCGAAGGGGGTTTTTAGCTCACTGCCTTTGCCAGCCGTGTGCGCACGGTACCGTACCCAATGCCGAGCATGCTGGCGATCTCCCGCAGACTGGAGCCTTCAGCCTTCAACTGCAGGAGCTGATCATTACTAACCACCCGGCGAGGGCGACCAAGCTACTTACCGTGTGCACGGGCGTTAATCAGCCCACAGCGTACCCGCTCTTTGGTCAATGACAATTCGAACTCGGCCATTGCCCCGATGACGGCAAACATCAACCGTCCAGTCGGAGTGCTCAGGTCAAGGTTGTCCTTCAGGCTGATGAATGCTACCCATAGGCATCGAGGTCGGCGAGGGCGGTCACGAGATGTTTCAAGCTCCTACCGAAGCGGTCAATCTTCCAGACGAGGAAGTCAGCGTCTATCCTCGAATCACAGGACCAGCGTAGGGCGGTCGCTGGTGATCTATCACGCGCTTTTCACGTTTATGGAAAAGAGCTGATGGTCAAAGTAGTATAAGGGGACCACGTCGAGAGCTACGGTCAAGTCCCGGCAGCTTCCGTGCAGTGGCTGGGCAGTTTTCACGTTGCAATCTTGAGCAGATTCAGCTACGACGCGTTCTTTCGTCTGCCGGGGTACAACTTCTGCGGAACTGCCCTGATCAGTCCGGCCTGGAGAGGGCCTCTTCGACTTTGTCGAGCAACACGGATCGCGAGAACGGCTTTTGCAGGAACAAAGTCCCCGGCTCCAGCACTCCATGATACACAATCGCGTCCGGCGTGTAGCCAGACATGTACAGCGCCCGGAATGAGCAACCCTGCTCTTCCAGGCGGCGGACGAGTTGCTTGGCATTTCCGCCCTTCAGGACCACGTCGGTCAGCATCAGGTCAATCTCAAGCCGGTGTTCCAGTGCCGCCTGGCATGATTCGTCCAGATTGCCTGCCGCTATCACCTTGTGCCCTCCCTCCCGCAGAAAATCGAAGACGACTTCGCGCAGGGTCTCTTCGTCCTCCACCAGCAGGATCGTCGCCTTTTTCCTAATCGGCTGTGCTTGGCCACCTTGTAATCACGCTTACCGTCTTGGTCGCAATAGGAATTGGCATACTCAGGGTTGTACAGAGTATGCCAAAAGTATGCCAAAACTATTTTGTACTTTGTAAGCCATTTTATTTTCAGTAGTTTCCAGCTATATATCGTAGTAGAGCGAAAACTCATGCGGGTGCGGCCGCACCCGAAGCGCGTTCACTTCCTTCTCACGCTTGTAAGCGATGAAGGTCTCCAGCAGATCTTCCGTGAACACATCGCCCTTCAACAAAAACTGGTAGTCCACCGAGAGCGCATCCAGTGCGGCTTCCAGCGATGCTGGAATCGAAGGCACTCTCTGCAACTCCTCCGGCCCCAGATCATAGATGTCCTTATCGAGCGGCAACCCAGGATCGATCCGGTTCTCGATGCCATCCAGACCAGCCATCAACATCGCCGAAAATGCAAGATAAGCATTGCAGCTGGGATCGGGCGGGCGGTACTCCACGCGCTTGGCCTCGGCTGCCGATGAGTACATCGGAATTCTGCAGGCCGCCGAACGGTTGCGGCGCGAATAGGCAAGATTGATCGGCGCATCCATTCCCGCTGACAGGCGCTTGTAGCTATTCGTGGTCGGTGCGGTCAAGGCAGCCAGCGCCGGTCCGTGCTTGATCAAGCCACCGATGTACCACAATGCAATCTCGGAGAGTCCGGCGTAACCGTCGCCGGAAAACAATGGCTTGCCGTTCTTCCACAGCGACTGGTGGGTGTGCATGCTGCTGCCGTTTTCCTGGAAGAGCGGCTTGGGCATGAAGGTTGCCGTCTTGCCATGCTGGCTGGCGACGTTTCGAACAATGTACTTGTAAAGCATCATCGCGTCTGCCGAGCGCAGCAGCGTGTTGTAATGCAGGTCGATTTCACCCTGCCCGCCGCTGGCCACTTCGTGGTGATGGCACTCAACGTCGAGCCCGCACTCCTGCATCGTCAGCAGCATCTCCGTTCGCAGATCCTGATGATGATCGGTGGGCGGAACCGGGAAATAGCCTTCGCGATAGCGCGGACGATAGCCCAGGTTGTTCTCCCGCCGCGCCGAATTCCAGCGCCCTTCATCGGCGTCAATGTAATAGAAACCGTGATTGGCGCCATCGTCAAAACTCACGTTGTCAAAGACAAAGAATTCCGCCTCCGCTCCGAACATCGCCTCATCGGCCACTCCGGAGGAAGCCAGATACAGCTCGGCCTTCGAGGCAATGTAGCGCGGGTCTCGATCGTAGCGCTGCCGGGTTACCGGATCGATCACGTCGGCGATCATGCCCAGGGTCGGAACCTCCGTGAACGGATCGATTACGAACGTCGAGGGGTCCGGAATCAGGAGCATGTCGCTTTCATGGATGGCGGCCCAGCCCCGAATCGAAGAGCCGTCGATCCCGAATCCATTGCCGAAAGAATCCAGCGTCAGTTTGGCGATTGGGTAGGAAAGATGGTGCCAAAGGCCGTGAAGATCACTGAATCGCAGATCGAACATCTGGATGCCCTGCTGCTGGGCAAACTCCAGAACGCCGGAAGCACTCATTTCACCGCGTGAGCTCATTTCCTTAAATCCTCTTTAGTTCTGTAACAGACATGACGCAACTATGATAACGGCTCAAGTGTAGTTTTTGCTGGACGAACCAAGAGAAAAAACAGACCATTGTAAAGAAGGCAGCTCTTCCTGCCCGTTTGCCGGGAGCTCTGACCGCGACTAAACCTGTGGAGCGGTGAGCCTTGCGGGAAATAGAATATTATTATTTGACGTATAACGCTTTTTTATTTATAGCTGATCGTCACCCACTGTAACGCGGCCTTTCTATGTTCCCGCATGGGAACGCCAGACCGGCAACAGCCTTGGCCAGGCCGTGAAGCTGCACCAGTCAACGATAGGATGATGTTCGGTTGTTTCACAAATTCATTTCCGGATTTCGAGTGAATTAGACATGGATTTCGATCAGTTGGAAACCTTTCTGGAAGTGGCGCGCAACCTGAGTTTCTCGCGTGCAGCCGAAAAGCGTTTCCGCACCCAACCCGCCATCTCCGCCCAGATTCGTGCCATGGAGGAAGAAGTCGGGGCAAGGCTACTGGATCGCACTGGAGGAAAGGTCTCCATTACCGCGGCCGGAAAGATTTTTCTCGCTTACGTGGAAAGTGCCCTGGAGGCGCGCCGCGCCGCTATTCGCGCCGTCGCCGAAGCCGACCGCGTACCCGGCGGAGAGATCGTTGTCGCGGCGAACGAAGGCAGTTGTCTGCACATTCTTCCCGAGGTCTTCGCCGAATTCAAACGCAGCTATCCCGACATTGGAATCACCGTGAAGCGCTCCGAAACGCGCGAGGTGATCGAAGGCGTCATCGACAATTCGGCTGACTTCGGTGTCGCCGCCATGCCGGTTACGGACAAGCGAATCACCGCCGTGCCCATTCACAAAGACGAACTCGTCGTCATCACGCCAAGCGAACACCCGCTGGCAAAGTTCAGCGAAATCAAGGTCTCCCAGATCGGCGATTATCCCCTGCTGCTGCCCAAGATGGGGCGCACCCGCGACAGCATCGACCGCATGTTTGACGATCGCGACATGAAGCCGAACGTCAGCATGGAGCTGGATTCCAGCGAGTTGCTCAAGCGCTTTGTCTCGGCTGGAGTGGGCATCGGCTTCTGCGCCAATTCCACCGCTCTTGGCGATCTTCGCCTCGGCATCATCGCCATCGTCAGGCTGTCCGACGCCCAGATCCGCCGCGACATGGCGCTGGTCTTCCGCAAAGACAAAGCTCTCAGCCGCGCCGCGCTCGCATTCATCGACATTGCGGTCCGGCTGAAGTCGCCGCAGGCGACCCGCAAATAGCGGCTTCGGCGCGCCCGGATTTTCCCGGCGCGGAAATAGTTACGATTCCCGATTGCGCCTACCGCCGGAATCATTTAATTTTAATTTCAAAGCGCCGCCCGAATCTAATTCTAGTTCGTAAGAGGAGTAATAAGAATTGGCCAAAGATATGGTCCCCAAGCGCATCTTTCTCACCAAGGGCGTGGGGAAGCACAAAGAACGTCTGACTTCATTCGAGCTTGCACTGCGCGACGCGGGAATCGCGGCGCAGAATCTGGTGCGCGTTTCATCCATCTTCCCGCCTAACTGCAAGCTGATCAAACGCGGCACGGGACTGAGCTATCTGAGTCCGGGCGAGGTTGTTTTCGCCGTGGTGGCGGAGAATTCGTCGCGCGAGCCGCACCGCCTGGTAGCTTCCAGCATCGGCCTGGCGCTGCCCGCCGACAGCAAAACATACGGCTATCTGAGCGAGCATCACAGCTTCGGCGAGACCGACCAGATCGCCGGCGACTACGCCGAAGAGCTGGCGGCGGAGATGCTTGCCACTACGCTCAACGTCGACTTTGACCCCGATAAAAGCTGGGACGAGAAGAAGGAAGTTTACCGCCTCTCGAACAAAATCGTGCGCACGACAAACATCACGCAGAGCGCAATTGGCGACAAGAGCGGCCTGTGGACCACAACCATCGCAGCGGCGATCCTGATCTTCGATTAAGGCAATGTTTATGCGGTTCCGAGGGCCCTGGAGACGATCCAGGGCCTTTTGCTGCGCCGCTTTGGAGGAAAACAGACGATTGGCGGGAAAGGTAATGGTTTGGAAGTGCGGGGTTACCTTTTCGGCAATGGTTTCGCGAGTTTTCAAGGATTGACGAAGGCGGTAATGGTTTTGGGGGAGATTGTTTACTAGTTGGGTAATGTTTAGGAGCAAGAGCAAGGTCAATAGACCCACGTCAGCTAACAACGGCTGACATGGGGCCCCCGACTCATGACAATAACGTGATGCGTTATTTTTGTTTTGACCACAATAACGCAATGCGTTATTGTGGTTCAAGCATGATTGCAAGTTTCAAGAACGCGGATGCCGAAGAGCTTTACGAGACTGGAAAGAGCCGGCGCATTCCCTCCGATATCCAGCGTGTTGCCTTGAGGAAGTTGAAGTTCATCAACAATGCGGCGGATTTGAATGATCTGCGGGTGCCTCCGGGAAACCGGCTTGAAGCCTTGAGCGGCGGCAGGAAAGGACAGCACAGCGTCCGGATTAACGATCAGTACCGTATTTGCTTCGTTTGGAAGGGTGGGCAATTTCACGAAGTTGAGATTGTTGACTACCACTGAGGTTGGGCGCGAGGAATTTTTATCCTGGGAGATTGGCGATGGCTGGAAGAGTGAAAAGGAAGGCACCTGCGAATGCGGTGCATCCCGGAGAGATCTTGCGGGAGGAGTTCATGTCTCCGATGGGGCTTACCTCTACGGAGCTGGCGAAACATCTGCACATCTCGGTGCCGCGGGTGAACGATATTGTCCGTGAACGGCGCGCGGTTACCGCCGACACCGCCATGCGGCTGGGCCGCTACTTTGGGACTTCGGCAAAGGTCTGGATGAACCTGCAGACGGAGTACGAGCTGAATCTGGCGTCGGCCAACCGGGATATCAAGAAGATCAAACCGCGCGAAGCGGCGTAGAAATCGAGAGCCATGGAGAAGAATCAGCTCTACTACGGTGACAACCTCGAAGTGCTGCGCGGCTACATACTGCTGGTTGAAGTGCCTCTGGGAGGGCGCGGGAGATTTGAGCGGGGCGGGGATTCCTCACTTCGTTCGGAATGACAGCGTAGGAACAAGAGCAGGAACAACGGCAAGGGCAACGGCAAGAACAAGAACAAAAACAACTGCAAGGGTGAAGTCAAAAACCCCACCTCAGCCGCGCAAAAGCAGCGCGGCGAAGGTGGGGCACCCGCTAGGAACGGTAGCGAGGACAGCGCGATATCGACTACCGGTTGGAAGCGGCGACCTCGGTTCGAGGCTGCGCGGTTGGAATTGTCCGCTTAATCTTCATGGCCATCACTATGCTTGCCAGGACCAGGAAGGCCAGCGAGAGCATCATTACACCGGCCTCAAAGCGGCCGGTCTTGTCCCTGACCCAGCCTACGATGAAGGGGCCTACAAAGCCTCCAATGCCGGCAGCAGCGTTGACCAGGGCGATGCCGGCAGCGGCAGTTACTCCACTGAGGTAGTCGGCGGGCAAGGTCCAGAAAACGGGTTGCATACCCCAAATTGATCCGGCGGCAATGCTGATGAGAATGAACGCCAGTATCGGCGAGGGAACCAGGGCGCTGGCGGCGAGCGAGACGAAGGCGCACAGAGCGCAGACGATGATGTGCATTTTGCGCTCGCCGGTGCGATCCGAGTGCGAACCGACGAGCAAGAGGCAAATGAACGCGCAAAGAAATGGGATGCTATAGAGCAGACCGATCTGCATGCTCGAAAATTTGCCCACCGATTTGAGGATCAACGGCAGCCAGAACATGATGCCGTAGCCTCCGAAGTTCCAGAGGAAATAAAGAGCGGTGAGCACCCAGAGGCGCTTGTCCGAACAGAAGGCGGCGACCGAGTGATGCTCGATTGGCGAAGTGTTGCGGCGGCCTTCTTCGAGGGCATCGCAAATCCACTTCTTCTCTTCCGGCGTGAGCCAGTTTGCGTCCTCGGGGCGGTCCTTCAGATAGAAGAACGTAATAACGCCGAGGATTGCGGCGGGGAAACCCTCGAAGAGAAACATCCAGCGCCAGCCGGAGATTCCGAAGAGGCCGCCGGTCACCGTCATCAGCCAGCTCGAAATCGGCCCCATTACGATGAGCGCGGCCAAGGGGAAGGCGAAGGCGATGGCGTAGGCCTTGGCGCGGTGCGCGGGAGGAAACCACAGAGCAAGGTAGTAGACGATTCCGGGAACAAAACCGGCCTCCGCGGCTCCGAGAAGAAAGCGCAGGAGGTAAAAGCTGTGCGCACCCTGGATGAACGCGAAACAGGCCGAGACGATGCCCCAGGTAACCATGATTCGCGCGATCCAGGTGCGCGCTCCGACGCGATGGAGGATAAGGTTGCTGGGAATCTCAAATATTGCGTAGGCAATAAAGAAGAGACCTGCGCCCAGGCCATAGATCGTGGCGCTGAACTTGAGATCGACGTTCATGCGCAGAGCCGCCATGCCTATATTGGCGCGATCAATGAAGCTCATGAAGAACAAGATGCCGAGGAAATAGACAACCCGCCGGGTCAGCTTTTGTATCGTCCTTCTCTCCACTAAAGATTCCACACTTCCCCTCCTTCGTCCCGTTAATGATTACCCTGTGCCAGTCAAACCACCGCAGACTCGTACGAAGGCGCAAAAATACCTTGCGGTGCCAGGACCCGCCAGCGGTCTAACGGTTAAGAAATGTCCTACGCACTATAACCCAGGTACGCTCCCACCGACATAGCTATATTTTGATTTGGGTGGATGGGCTATGGACGCGGCTTTCAGAGAGTAGGAGGGTCAGAGACGCATGGGCTTTTGCGGCACACCGAGCAAGAATCGGTTGATGGCTGAGGTGCCCGTGGGCGGTAGGGGAGATTTGAGCAGAGCGGGGATTCCTCACTTCGTTCGGAAGGACAGCTTAGGAGCAAGAACAACGGCAAGGGCAAGAGCAACGGCAAGGGCAAGAGCAACGGCGAGAGCAAGAACAGTGGCAAGGGCAAGGTCAAAAACCCCACCCTAGCCAAAAGAGGGAGGGCTAGGATGGGGCACCCGACTGCAGCTCCCCACATTCGCCAACTGCTGGCGGATGTGGGCCACCCTCTTCTCCTGAGAGCCGACTACGACGGGTGAGCTATTTTGCACAGACTGCGGCGTCTCCGCGATGAGAAAGTTTCCGCGGAACCGTTTGCGGGCGAGACGGAGTCTGCGGCAGGTATCGCCAGAAAATCAGTCCTCAATCCACGCAACCCGCAGCAGCAGAGCGTTGGCGGGCAAGCGAGGGATGATGGGCCAGAGGAATCACAATGCATGTTCGTTTCATTCGTACACTATTGTTCGCAGTCGTGGTGCTGATGATGTCGGCAGCATCGTTTGGACAGGTTGGCGTGGCCATCAGTGTCGGGCCGCCCGCGCTGCCCGTCTATGAACAGCCGCTTTGCCCAGGCGACGGGTATCTCTGGACGCCGGGCTACTGGGCCTACGATTACGACGTCAACGATTACTACTGGGTGCCGGGCACCTGGGTGATGGCTCCGGAAGCCGGGTTCCTGTGGACTCCAGCGTATTGGGGCTGGGGCGGCGACGGATTCGTCTTCTATGACGGCTACTGGGGTCCGAACGTAGGTTTCTACGGCGGGATCGATTACGGCTTTGGCTATTACGGCGTGGGCTTTGAAGGCGGACGCTGGGACGGCGGACACTTTTTCTACAACCGCGCCATGAGCAACATCAACGCGAACGAGATGCACAACGTATACAACGCCCCGGTGAGATACGACAGCGGGAGCCACGTCAGTTACAACGGCGGCAGAGGTGGAGTCAGCGCGCGTCCGACAGCTCAAGAGGAGTCCGCGTCGCGTGAGAGACATGTCCCTCCAGTGGCGGCACAGACTCAACATGCGCAGGCAGCCCGAGCCAATCCGCAGCAACGCGCTTCGGCGAATATGGGCAGGCCGGGAACGGCAGCGACACCGCGTCCTGGAGACTTTAATGACCATGCCGCGGTGCCAGCCAAAGAGGCAGGCGCGCCTTATACTCCAGCCAATCGTGGAGGAAATCAGGCGCGCGCAGGCAACAACGCCGCCGGAGCCAGCACGGCGGTTCATCCTCGCGACCTTCCGCCCTTGACGCGAAACGTTACACCAACAAACAACCCGAAGAAGGACCAGAAGTACCAGAAGCAGCAGGACAAGCAAATTGCGAAACAGCAACAGGAACGGGATCAGCTCCAGCAGAAGCAGGACCAGGAGCACGTAAAGATGGATAAACAGAAGGCGAACGACTCAACCAGGCAGCAGACGGAGCAGCAGCACCAGCAACAGACTCAGCAATTGCAGCAAAGACACCAGCAGCAGACACAGCAATTGCAACAGAGACAGCAGCCTCAGAGCCGGGAATCGGGCAAGAGGTAAGACCGTCCTCTGTGAGCGTTCAGTGAACGGTGGAGAAGCTATAGAAGGGGGATGCATTGCTTCCCACATTCGCCAAAGGATGGCGGATGGGGGCCACCTGTGCGAAGGGGAGTGCATTGCTTCCCACCTTAGCGCCGGAAAGCACGGCGCGAAGGTGGGGCACCCGGCAGCCTGCTAAATAGAAGAGCAAACACAACCGCAAAATCAAAAGCCCCACTCAAGCCGAAAAGCGCGGCTTGAATGGGGCACCCGCGGCACTCGCCTGCAGCCCCACATTCGCCAAAGGAGGGCGGATGTGGGCCACCCGCCAACTCTGGGGCACCCGGGAAATCAAAAGCCGCAAAATCTGGGGCGCGAGGAGCTACACGCCGTCGAGAGGTTTCTGGCGGAGCAGGGAGAGGAATTCGTTGCGGGTCTCCTGCTTGCGGAACTGGCCGAGCATGGCCGAGGTGACGGCGGAGGAGTGCTGCTTTTCCACGCCGCGCATCATTATGCAGAGGTGGCGCGCTTCAATCACCACGCCGACTCCATGCGGCTGGATGGTCTCCTGAATTGCCTCGGCAAGCTGGGTGGTGAGGCGCTCCTGGACCTGGAGGCGGCGGGCGAAGACCTCGACCAGGCGCGGCAATTTGCTGAGTCCGATGACCTTGCCGTTGGGAATGTAGGCGATGTGGACCTTGCCGAAGAATGGCAGCATGTGGTGTTCGCACAGGCTGAACATCTCGATATCCTTGACGATCACCATCTCGTCGTAATTGACGGTGAAGAGCGCGCCGTTGAGAACGTCGGCGGGCTGCTGCGAGTAGCCGTGGGTCAGGTACTCAAGGGATTTCACCACGCGCCGGGGAGTGTCGAGCAGTCCTTCGCGCGAGGGCTCTTCGCCGATGCGGGAGAGGATCTCGCGGACAAGCTCCTCAAAGCTGGCGTGCTGGAGGGCGGTGACTTCGTCGGGTTGTGGCTGGCTCATTGGCTTGCTGATGGCAACTGCTTTCATTCTCTCTCTCCGGGACTCGGCGTCCTGGCCTTTTGACGCGCTGGCGGCTCGGTGTCCGCGATTTCAAATGAGTTATTCGCGGTCTCTTCAATACGAATACCTTCAAGATGAGCCGGAAGCGAAGCCCGCTTCAATATCTGCTGAATGCGGATTGCAAGATTTTCCGTGGTGGGAACGATGCCGGTGAAATCCTCAAGCTGATTCAGGTTCTGATGATCGAAGCGGTCGATGATTTCGCGCGTGACCACGGCGTCCAGCGCGGCAAGATCGCAGAGCATTCCAGTCTCCGGCGCAATCGGGCCGCTGACCGTGACCTCAAGATGATAATTGTGGCCGTGTCCGTGGGGATGGTTGCACTTGTCGTAGGTCGCGCGATTGGCGGCATCGCCGAGCGCTGGATTGTGCAGACGGTGCGAGGCAACGATGAGATAGCGGCG
>Ga0182030_10023616_pt1 | contig 11357 bp, 8 predicted proteins | sample 812S3MmetaG_FD_121299 | JGI IMG/M metagenome (GOLD analysis project Ga0182030, IMG submission 121299) | Permafrost microbial communities from Stordalen Mire, Sweden - 812S3M metaG (Illumina Assembly) | ecosystem: Environmental > Terrestrial > Soil > Wetlands > Permafrost | place: Sweden...
TGTTGCGAAGCATCGGATGGCTGGGCGCCGATCCCGGGATCGGCATCATTGCGAAGCATCGGACGGCGCAAGCGCCGAGAGCAGCTTCAGCGTGACCTTCGCGCGTCCGCTGTTGTTGGCGTAGAAACCCTTCGCGGTTCTGAGCAGCGGAACGGCCGCAATGGCGTCGTTGACGTAAAGCATCAGTTCGCCGTCGGCCGGCGCGGTAAAGCGCGAAATGAATTTCCTGCGAAGGCCGTATTTGGATTCGATCGCGTTGGCCGCGGCAAGTTCGGACGCCGGAATCTTGCTGGAGTAGGGGAGCCGGCTCGGATCGTCCTTGGCGGGACCGCGGTTCAATTCGGCCAGCCGGTCCTGATAGCTCGGATCCTCGTAGAAATGCGCGGGAATTGCCTTGCCGGTAGCGTCGGTTCCGATTGGAAGCGCGGTGTCGCCATCGGCTGAGATCAACGGCCATGCATCGCTGCCGGTTCGGCCGACCTTGGCGATCGGCTGGAACCAGTCCGCGGTCCACCAGCGCAGGAGGAATTGGGCGGAGAGGTGGCGCAACGATCTGTCCTTGAAGCCGGCGATGTCAGTCATCAGCGTCTGGTCGAAGAAAGGCTCGGTCATTTCGATCGTCAGTTCGTAATGCCGCCCCTTCTGCAGCTGAAGGCCGCTCGCCCAGCACAGCTGGTCGATGCTGAATCCATCCCGCGAGAGGCTGTTTCCCGGCTCCGGAGCCTCGATCGAAGTGGAGACCCATTTCGAACAGAGCGCGCCGCTGCCGTCACGGAAGGTGACGGTAGATCGGCTGACTGAAATGCCGATGCCTGCGAAAATCAGCAGCAGGCCGGCTCCGGGAAGGATGTATCGGCTGGTGAGGCAGGAAATCGCGCCGGTGATCGCCGAGGTTCGCATCCAGCGCGCGAACGTTGCCGTTCCCTTTGGCGCGCCGGCCTGTGCCGTCAGGCGCCTGGTCCTCGCCAGCGGCATCCAGGCCTGGCGCGCGAGATCGGCGATGGAGTCGCGCAGGGCGGAATTTTTCAGGTACAGATAGAGCGTGATTGCGATCACGATGCCGCATGCCCACGGCCTGTCGATCAGCGCATCCGACCACGGCTTGGCATATCCGGGAAGCACGCTGCCGATATATTGCATGACGCTGCCGAGGAAGGCCGAACTTCCCTGGTCGTTGCCGGCCAGCCAGTCCCATAGTCTGTCCCACTGCTGCCCGGCGCCCGCGCTTATTGCATAAGCCAGGCCATGCATGCAGTCGCGGAATTGTGCGACCACGGGTTTGACCGTCCAGGGCAGCGAAGCCACCGCGAACGCCGCGAACAGCAGACAATAATAGGCGACACGCCGCTTCCAGATCTCGTCGAGGGTCAATGAAACGATGGCGGGACTGGGATCCTTGAGGCAATGGACGGCATGCGCCGCGATCTCGTCGGCCGGTCGCATGTCGGTTCGTTTCGCCGCAAATCTCCCCCTTTCGAAGCCCTTGATGGTCTCCATCGAGCCGTCGGGCATCAGCACCCGCGCGGTGTCCGGAAGCGTCACCGGTGCATAGCGTTCGGCGCCGAACGCGATCTTCTCGGCCACCGAATGGTGAATGACAGGCGGGCCGCCGTTGTAGCCGACCACCCTTGGAGAGTAGCGGTAGAACACGGCCAGTCCGCTGCGGGAATCGTGCACCGGCGCATAGGCCGACGCCTTGTCCGCAAAGGCCTTCCTGGCCCCGGGCAGATAGCGCAACCCGTCGCCGATCTCGTCCATCATCCATGCCAGCGGCACGTGAGCCAGATCATCCTCCGGATAACCGCCGCCGACGTCGGAATGAACGCCGGCAAACCAGACTTCCTTGATCCGCTCCGGATGCGGTGACTTCTCGAGGTCGAAGCGCAGCGGATGGAACGTCTCGCGCTCGTCGTCCAGCGAGAGGGCGTGACGGGCGCATGCGACCCTGTCGTTCAATACCTTGTTCCTGAAGGAGATCGGCCAGATCGCCCAATCGATGGCGCGGCGAAACTCCTCGATCGGGACCCCGAAGGCCTCGACGGTGTCGAACAATCCGACGAATGTGATCGGCACCTTGTTGCGCGCCTGTTTCACCGTCTCGCAGGCGACGGTCCGATAGAAGCGGTGTCCGAACAGCAGCCACCCCGCCACATGAACAAGTCCCAACAGGATATCGCGGATCAGGCGGGTGATCGTGATGGTGAAGAGCGTATCTCTCCATGACGTGGTCTTGGATCGATAGGCGCGCCAGGCGGCCATGGAATTGCGACGCATCTCGGCATGCGACGCCGGCTCCATGTCGGTTTCGACGGGGATCAGGCCTTCGCTGTGGATCAGCCCGATCAAGGTGCGGATCGTGAACGACCCGCGGCTGAATCCGAACATGTAGATTTCAGCGCCCGGCTCCCAGTTCCAGCTGATGAAACGGTAGAGCTTTCGCACGTTCGATGGGACCCCGATGCCGGTGGCGCCGTCCAGCACCGCGAACGGTTTAAAGCCCGACGTACCAACTCCCTGGATGTAGTGGGCGATCTGGTCGGGGAATGTCTGGTCCAGCGCATCGTAAAGCCGCCAGACATTCGACTCCTGTGTCGAAAACGCGTTGCCCGTGCCGTCGGCAAACACGACTATCTTCTTGGGCATCGAAATCCCCCCAAAAAAGCCGGAAGCCGTCGGAATGCGGGCGTTGGATTACGTCAGACCAAAAATGGTCGATCGCGTCGGCATGTCCGGCTTCCGGCCTTGCTCAAACCGGTCTGTTTTTAAAATCAGAGCAGAAAACCAAAACTTTAGTGTGATGGGGTGCCGCTGCAGCGTCAAGTTGAATCTGGCCGCGACGGCCGGCGCTGCCCGTCCCGGCTCAGCCGAGCCGCGGATCGGACGATGCGGCGCCTTTCATCGGGCGCGCATTCGCGCGACCCGTTGGCATCGCGGGGAGCGCGCTGCGCTGCGTCCGAGGCAAGATGTTTTTGCAAGCGCGATCTCGTGCCGGTCGACCGCGCAAGCGCCGCGCTGGCGGCGTGGTGCGCTGCTGAGGCCGGGGCCGATGCGTTACCGCGGTTGCCGGCTTGGCGCCGCTGACGCCGGCCGTGATGCCGGCACCGCCTCGCCGCTGCGGCTTTTCGAATTTCCGCGGCGCTACTGCTGCGGGATGGCGGCGTCGCGGGTGACCTGCTTCCAGCGCGCGATCTCCGACGTCACCATCATGCGCATATCACTCGGCGGGCACGGCCGCCGCGATTCGGTCGTAGCCCTTCAGCCAGTAGATCGTCGCCGAGGCGATCCACGCGACCACAAAGATGCCGACGACGACAAAGCCGAAATCGGCGAGGTCGTCGTTGATCTCGCCGATCCAGCCCCACACCCCGCCGTTCAACCCGAATTTTTCCGCGATCAGTGCCGCCGCCTCGATGCCGCCGATCAGCAGCGCGACCACCACGGACACCGCGGTGATCGTCATATTATACCAGAGCTTGCGCATCGGGTTGACGAATGCCCAGCCATAGGCGCCCACCATCAGCGCGCTGTCCGCGGTATCGACCAGTGCCATGCTGGCGGCAAACAGCGCCGGAAACAACAGCGCGTGCCAGGGCGACAGGCCGTTGGCCGCCTCGGAGCCGGCAATGCTCAGAAGTCCGATCTCGGTAGCGGTGTCGAAGCCAAGGCCAAACAGCAGCCCGATCGGATACATGTGCCAGCTCTTGGTGACGACCCGAAACAGCGGACGTAAGATCCGGCCGATGACGCCGCCGGCGTGCCCCTCCATGGCGTCATCGCCATCCAGGACGCCATTGCGCGCGGCCCGAAACGAGCGCCAGACCGCGCGAAGAATGAACAGGTTGAGGACAGCGATCAGCAGCAAGAAGATCGCCGAAATCGAAACGCCGATGACGCCGCCGTAGTTCTTGAAGGTGAAGAGATCGTCCTTCAGCGCGGCGGCGGTCGCGGCGAGCAGCACGACGGCAGCGAACACCACGGTCGAATGCCCGAGCGAAAAGAACAGACCCGTCGTCACCGGGCGTTCGCCCTGCTGCATCAGCTTGCGCACGGTATTGTCGATCGCGGCAATGTGGTCGGCATCGACCGCGTGGCGCAGTCCGAACACCCAGGCCAGCAGCGCCGTGCCCAGCAATGCAGGTCGGCCTTGAGATGCCTCAAGCGCCCAGGCCCAGGCTGCGATATTGAGGGCGATCAAGACCAGGAACAAGCCTGTGACGGAGCCGGATGAATTGCTTTTGCTACGAAGCGCGACCGCAGAGGTCGATGTGGTGAAGGCTTCGGCGGGCATTGCTTCGAACCTCGTCGCCATCGCGCGTCACATCGGGCGACCGCAGTATGATAAATATATGAAGAAAACATACGCAACGTCAATCGTATGTTCGCGAGCAATCTCCGATGGGCGCTTGCAGCGCGCTGCGAGATCCCCAACAATGTCATTCGCAACGCGGTGTCTACGGGCACGATGTGGCGCGGCATTGAAACCATTTTGCGCGGCAAGCTGCAGGCTCGGGCGGCTTGTCGGAATTGCCGCGCCCGCGCAGATCGCAGATGCTGATGCGAAAATCTCCGGCGAGGTCGCCGTCGACCTGGCGCATCCACGACAGATGACGCTGCGAAAAGCCATGGATGAACAGGATTTCCGGCCCCGAAGGACTGCCCCATTCCTGCGCGGAGACAGTCAGGCCGTCGGGCGTCTTCACGGTGACAGGCTTGTACTTCAGGCCTTCGCCGAAGTCCGGCAGCGCCCTGCAACAAGCAAAGCGGCCGCGATGGTTGCCCTGACACGGCCGCGGTCGGGCAAGGTCACCTTGATCGAATTCCTCCCGTTTGCTTTTTTGACAGGACATCCAGCCTGGCGCAGGCCGGAAGGCGGTAAAGTTCGGTTGCAGGCAGGCGGAAAGAGGGAATAGGCTGAGCCCGCCGTCGGGCATGCATTCGCGGTGAAGCCGATCCTGCGGACCACGCGGGATTTCTTTCCGATGCGACAGCAGCCGTTTGGCACCGGACCGGAGATCGGCTATGCGGGCCGTCTTTGGCAATGAATGAGACGCAGCAGTCGTCGCGGGAAGGCAACCGAAGCGGGGCAGCATTCATGATGACCTTACCGGAACTGGCGGCGGACGCGCTGGAAGAGTTTCTCGGCTCCTATATGCGCCGCCGGTTCGGCGCTTCCCAGAACCGCCTGGTGGAGATTGTGCCGGGGGCCGCCCGGGTCGCGCTGGAATGCATTGCAAACAGCGACGCGCTTTACCACAATATCGAGCATACGCTGCTGGTCACGCTGGCCGGACACGACATCCTTCGCGGCCGCGCCTTGCACACACAGATGAACGCGGACGACTACGCGCATGTCATCATTGCCTGCCTCGCCCACGACATCGGCTATGTGCGGGGCCTGTTCACGGAGGACGATGAGGCGGACGGCTTCGTGATCGATTCGACAGGCGGCAAGGTGATCCTGCCGCGCGGTTCATCGGACGCCGGCCTGATGCCGCACCACGTCGACCGATCCAAGCTCTACGTGATGCAGCGGATCGAAGCCATTGCTCCGCTCGACCAGCAGCGCATTGCCGACGCGATCGAAGGCACCCGATTTCCGCCCTACGAGGGCCAGGAATTCGGCGAGGAGGCGTCGATCGTTCGCGCGGCGGATTTCATCGGCCAGCTCGGCGATCCCAACTACATCAGGAAGGCGAACGCGCTCTACCATGAATTCGAGGAAGTCGGCGTCAATCGCCAGCTTGGCTATGAGTCACCCGCCGACATCGTCAATCGCTACCCGCAGTTCTACTGGAACTGCGTGGCGCCGCATATTCAGACCGAAATCCGCTATCTCAACATGACCTCGAGCGGACGGCAGTGGATCGCGACCCTGTACGGCAACGTCTTCCGCGCCGAACAGCAGATCTCGCTCTCCGGCCCGCAGCGCTGAGTTGACCGGGCGATCCGGTAACCACGGACCGCTGCGATGACTGGATCAGCCGGTCACAGGCGAGCTGAAGCGACGGCGTCCTTCGGCCCGCTGTGCCGGGCGATGACGACTGTTGAGGATGCCTGGCCTCTCCTCATCCCAGGACGAGATCCCAGAGCTTGCGGGCTCAAGACTTCGAGATGCCCGCGATCAACGCCTTGTCGAAGCCTTCGGGGTCCGTCATCTGCGGCGCGTGGCCGTATTCGGGAAACTCGACGAGTTTGGCGCCGGGAATGGCCTTGGCGGCCGCTTTGCCCAATTCGGGATAGTTTCCAAGTTTGGACCGAAGCTCCGGCGGCGCGAAATCCTTGGCGATGGCCGTGGTGTCCTTCTGGCCGATCATGAGCAGAGTCGGCACCGAGATCTGCCCGAACCGGTACACCACGGGCTCGGTGATGATCATGTCGTAGATCAGCGCCGAGTCCCAAGCGACCGCTTCCTTGCCCGGACCGCTATTGAGGCCGGCGAGCATGTCGACCGCGCGTTCGTAGCGATCATCCCATTTCCCGGCGTAGTATGTCGATTTCTCGTAAGCGCGGATGGCGTCGGCGTTGGTCTTCAGCTCACGCGCATACCACTGGTCGACCGAGATCGGCGGGACCCCCTTTGCAGACCAGTCCTCGAGACCGACGGGATTGACCAGGACGAGGTGGCTGACGTTTTCCGGATAAATCAGCGCGTAATGCGCCGCCAGCATGCCTCCGGTCGAGTGACCGACCACGACAGGCTTTTCGATACCGAGCTTGGCCAGCAGCTCATGGGTGTTGCCGGCAAGCTGCCTGAACGTGAACTGGTAAGCCGCGGGCTTGCTCGACTTGCAGAAGCCGATCTGATCCGGCGCTATCACCCGATAGCCGGCCGCGACCAGGTCCTTGATGGTCGGTTCCCAGGTGGCGGCACAGAAGTTCTTTCCGTGCAACAGCAGCACCGCCCGCCCGTTCGGGCGGTCCGGCTTGACATCGAGATAGGCCATCTGCAGCGACTGCCGCTGTGAGGTGAAAGCGAAATGCTGAACCGGGAACGGATAGTCGAATCCCTCAAGTTCGGGCCCGTAGGCCGGTGCGTTCCCGGTTGGCTGCTGGGCTGCCAGCGGCCCCACGGCCACAGCCGCCGAAAGCGCTGCACCGACGAAGATCGTCCATCGCCTGAACTTCATGATTTTCCCGCAAAGGGTTGGGAGATTTCGGGTTTGTCTCGATGCTGACTACCTTCAAGCGGACTGTTTCGATAGTCAAATTCCCTTGATGCCTCCGATGCGCGCCGTCATCACCTGGCGCGAGCCGACCGTTATTTTGCTATTTGAGCGAGGGCGATTTCCGCAGACTCCCGCCGCGCTTCACAGCATGACCGATGAGGCGGTCGCCGGCCTGAGCGGCGTCGGCAAGGCCGTGATCGCTTCTACGCGGGGCCGGAGGGTCGAATATTCGCGCAATTCATCGCGGAAGCGCAAGGCGACGCGCGCCTGGCCGCGGAATTCCGCGCGAAACTCGAGCACCGTCGCGCCGCGGTAACCTCGATCTTTCAGCGTGGCGTGGCGCGCGGCGAGTTTCGCAGCGAGGTCGACGCCGATGTCGCGATCGACGTGATCTTTGCGCCGATCATCTATCGGCTGCTCACCGGCCATGCCCCGCTGTCGCGGCAACTGGCAGGAAATCTGGTGGATGCCGCCCTGAACGCGCTGGTACAGCCGCATGGCGCGCCGGGTGCGGAAATTCCGAGGCCCGCTCGACTGCGCCGACCATCCGGATAACGGACTTGGCAAACCGTCCGCCCATTGGTGGAGCGCCCGATCGTTTCGGTCGCCGTGCGGGAGTGCGTGAGGCATTGACCTTGGACAATGGGGAAACGGGCCGCGACCAAGTTCTCCTTGGAGGACGAGAGCATCTCTTCCGCACGTATCGGTTCCGCGCGCCGGTTTTTGGATCGTCGGCTGGAACAGCATCGGCCCGCCACGGTTTGCAAGGCAGGTTTTCATCGACAGGGGACGGGTCCATGGCGAGGGCAATCACTCCGGCCTGCGCGCGGCGCGGCATGGTTCTGGCGGCTTGCATGCTCGCCGCCGTCCCGGCGGCGGCGCAGGAGGCCGGCAAGGTCGGTCCGCCGCTGGAGACCGTCAAGGCGTTTGGCGATGATTTCCGGCTGGTCGGCATCGGCGTCTCCGCCGGGGGCAGGGTGTTCGCGACCGCGCCATCTTCCCAGGTGCGTTCGCGCTGCAGCATGGTCGAGGTCGATCCGAAAACCGGCGCGGTCACGCCCTATCCCGATGCCGCCTGGAACAATTTCAGCGAGCAGGGCGACGGAAAATCGGAATGGATCTCGGTCCAGGCGCTGTGGGTCGACAAGTCGGATCGTCTCTGGGCGCTGGACTCCTCGCTGCCCAAGCTCGATCAGGCGCGGTTGCCGCCGAAGCTGGTCGAGTTCGATCTGTCGACCAACCGGGTGATCCGGCAATATGATTTCAAGGGCGTGGTATCGGCAAAGGATTCCCTGAACGACGTGCGGGTCGACAGCGCGCACGGATACGCCTATCTCACCAATGCCGGCAACAAGGGCAGCCTGGTGGTGCTCGATCTGAAGACCGGCGAAGCCCGTCAGGTGCTGGTCGGCGACCGCTCCACCTTTGCCGATCCCAGCCAGCATCTGATGATCGGCAACCAGGTCGCGCTGCGGCCGGACGGCGCGGTGGTGGCGATCCAGGCCGACGGCATCGCGCTCTCGCCGGATACGCAATGGCTGTACTACCGGCCGCTGACCGATCATAATTACTGGCGGGTGCCGACCTCGGCCCTGCGCGACGCCACCCTGTCCGCAGCCGAGCTTGCCGGCAAGGTCGAGTATCTCGGCAGTGCCGCGCTGAGCGGCGGGCTGATCATGGATACGGCCGGCACGCTGTATGGCGGCGATCTCGAACATCGCACCGTGGTGGCGATGACAATTTCGCCGGACCACAAGCTCGGCTCGAAAGTCTTTGTCAGCGACCCCGCAAGACTTTCCTGGGCCGACGGCTTTGCGATCAGCGGCGGCTATCTCTACATCGCCGATTCCCATCTGTGGGAAATCGCCTTCAAGAACAATCTGCCGCGCTCCGGGCCGTTTACGATTTTCAAGGTGAAGCTGCCGGACTAGGATCGCAACGGGCACGGAGGAACTGGGCATGACCGGGGTCGGGCGGCTGGTGGGGTTTTTCGCGGCATTTGCAGCGCTAGCGTTGCTGGGCACCGCGGCGGAGGCCGCGCAGTGCGGCAGCACGGCGGCGGGTTTCGAGACCTGGAAGCGCGAATTTGCTGCCGAGGCGAGCGCCAAGGGCGTCGGCGCCAGCGCGGTCGCCGCCCTGATGCAGACCAGTTACGCCGGCGCGACCATTGCGGCCGACCGCAGCCAGCGCAGTTTTGGGCTGTCGCTCGATCAGTTCCTCGCCAAGCGCGGGGCTTCGACCATCGTCGCCCGCGGGCGCTCCTTGAAACAATCGCAAGCCGCCCTGTTCGCGTCGATCCAGCAGCGCACCGGCGTGCCGCCGGGGCCGCTGATCGCGATCTGGGGAATGGAGACCGGGTTCGGAAGCCAGCGCGGCAACCAGAACATGCTGTCGTCGATCGCCACCCTGGCCTATGACTGCCGCCGTTCCGAGTTCTTCACCGACCAGCTCTACGCGGCGTTGAAGCTGATCGAGCGCGGCGCGCTGTCGGCCAGTACGCGCGGATCGATGCACGGCGAGGTCGGCCAGACCCAGTTCATGCCCAAGAACATCCTGGCCTACGGCACCGGCAATCTCGACGTCGCCGCCAATGCGCTCAGTTCGACGGCGAACTTGCTGCACGCGCATGGCTGGCGCGCCGGCGCAGGCTACCAGCCCGGCGAGCCGAACTTTGCCGCCATCGAGGCCTGGAATGCCGCCCCGGTCTACCAGAAGGCGATCGCGCTGATGGGCCGGCAGATCGATGGCGGCGGGTGAGGCGGCGGAGCGCTGAACGGGAAGCCGTCGGGCGGGCATTCAGGGTATGTGTCGCCGTCCGCATCCAGTCCGTAGCGCAGGGATCTCGATGCAATTGCTGACTGACTGACCGCCTGCGTTCCCCGGACGCGGCGCGGGGTCCTTCACGCTGCGCTGCAGATCCGGGTCGTAGCGCCATAACGGCTCAGCCGGAAATCAATGCGACCGTGGGGGAGGGCGCTTCGCTCGTGACCGCAGGTGTGACGCGGGCCTCGTCGATGCAAAGACGGACGGCATCGCGCAGCGTCGCCACGACGGCGTCGGCCTTGGCCGACTCCTGGATCGCGGCAGACTGCTCGTCGCCCATCCATACGGCGAGCACGATCCTTGCCTTCGGCACCTTGCGGCGGAGACGGCGGACGGCATAGCGCATGTGCGCCGGGTTCGCTGCATTGAGATAGGACAGGCAGACCAGCGCGACGCCGGTCACATCCAGACCAAAAATGTTCGCCGTGGAGAGCGCGTCGGATCCCCTGACCTGCGCCGACAGCCCATGGACCCGGCACAGATGCGACATCATCACCGCGGCCGCCTCGTCCAGCGGGGTGCGGCCGGCGATGCACAGGATCGGATGGTCGCTGGCCCATTCCGGCCTGAGGTCTTCGGGCCGAAGCACGGGAAGATCGGAGAATGCAGGCTCGGTTGCAACCTGCTCGACCGCGGCGGCGGCCTCGGCGTCACTGGTGGGCTGGCCGTCGATCGGCTCATGGTCGGTCTGATCCGACAGGTCTTCGGTGAATTCGAGCACCATATCCCTGATCCTGAGCAGCCGTGCGGCATCCAGCACGTCGCGATCAAGATCCATCTGGGCAAGCTGCAAGCCGCGGAGCGCGACGTCGTCGTAATAGGATGACAGCGACCGCTCCTTCAAGAACTGCTCGGCCTTTTCGGCGGCCTCGGTCGGATCGCCGGCCAGCATGCGCTGATAGAAGATTTCCGACGGGGACAGTGCCGGCCGGTCGCCGAACATCACGTCGAGGAATGCCAGGCGTTCGACATGGCGTCCGAGCACGACCAGACAGACCGTGAGCGGCGTGGCCAAGACCAGGCCGATCGGCCCCCAAAGCGCCGTCCAGAACGTGGCGGAGACCACCACCGCCACCGGCGAAAGTCCGGTGCTGCGCCCATAGGCCATCGGCTCGACCACCTGTCCGATGATCGGCTCGATCATGAAAAACAGGACCGCCGTCCAGATCAGCATCGACCAGCCGGGGTCGACCGCGACCGCCAGGGTCAATGGAAACGCCGCGGCGATGAACGAACCGATATAGGGCACGAAGCGCAGGGCAGCGGCAAGGATCCCCCACAATGCCGGGCTGGGGACGCCGATGATCGCCAGCCCGATACCGATCAGGATGCCGAAGCCCGAATTGATCAGGAGCTGATTGAGGAAAA
>Ga0182030_10023618_pt1 | contig 11356 bp, 11 predicted proteins | sample 812S3MmetaG_FD_121299 | JGI IMG/M metagenome (GOLD analysis project Ga0182030, IMG submission 121299) | Permafrost microbial communities from Stordalen Mire, Sweden - 812S3M metaG (Illumina Assembly) | ecosystem: Environmental > Terrestrial > Soil > Wetlands > Permafrost | place: Sweden...
AGAAAAACCCAGGTGGGTGCTCGCATCTGATAACCACGGTTATCAGACATTTTGAGCTCCCTAATGATTAGTATTCAGATAATCATTCGCTCGGCGTAATCCCCGGCTACCTTTCTATTATATAAGCTATCCAGCTAGCTAGCCAAGTAAAAAGTTTAAAATGTGCTGATCAATCGAAACGACGGGGGTACTCAGAAATAAGAAGAATATTAATATGATAAATATAATTGCCGTAAATCCCATACCTTCAATTCGTTCCATTACTTTCTGGAGAGACTCCGGAGCGAACGCATAAAGCAAACGAGAACCATCTAGGGGTGGAAACGGAATCATGTTAAACACGAATAAAGCAATGTTTATATAGATGAAGTACTCTATATATAAACCAATATTTTCAGTAATACTACCAGCATAAACACGTAAAATAAGAGCCGCCAAGCAAGCTAATATGAAGTTGGATAATGGTCCAGCAAGACCAACCAAGGCAGCCCCATATTCACGGAATTTCACTCTATTTGGGTTAAAAGGCACCGGTTTAGCTGCTAAGAACGGTACATGAAAGATTAAAATCATAACAATCGGCAATAAAATGGTCGTATATATATCTATGTGCTTAAGGGGGTTTAAGGTAAGACGACCGGCTTCTTTGGCGGTATTATCGCCCAAAGCATAAGCAACATAACCATGCATTGCCTCGTGTATAACCATAGAGATTATGATTGAGGCAATTACTATTATGGTTCCCTCTACCCCAAGACCGCTGATGAACATATACGTCCAGTATACATTAGACTGACTGCTATAAAGTCCGTACCGATAGAGTAACGTTGACTAATAGAGATGAAACAGTTACAATTACTTCTTAGAATTTTAATTTCAGGAATAAATTATGCAAAAATGTGAACTTACCGGCAAGGGAAAGCAATATGGCAGTAATGTTAGCTTTTCTCAACGTCATACGAAAAAAGTCTGGAAGCCTAACCTCCAAACCAAGACTTTGACTATTGACGGTAAAAAAATCCGTATGAAAGTCAGTACGCAGGCACTTCGTAACCTCAAGAAAAAGGGCCTTCTTAGCTAACGAAGGTCACGAACGCTCAACTACAACCAACTGGGTAACATCACTTAAGTCGACTGATTTAATGCGCAGTTTCTGTACTGGTTCTTTCGTGTCCATGGGTAAGTTCTTAAGAGCCTCTTCGAGCGATGTTGCGGGGACGGGGTATTTCAAGCTCTCATCGTCGTAGTATGTCGGTATTACTAGTTTAGGCTCAATTTTTTTAATAAGTGTCAGGGCACCGGTGCTATCAAGCGTGTACCCGTTACCACCGACCGGTACTGCCATTACGTCTACCATGCCTATAGTCTCGAGTTGTACGTCACTCAGCTCTGGATAAATGTGACCAGTAACTAAAATGTTTAAATCATCGGTCATTATTTTATACATGGTAGCGGATTTTTTACCGGCTTCCTCCATGTGACCTCGAGCAGCAATTCCATATATGAATATTCCCTGCACTTCATATTCGCCTGGCTGGTCAACAATAATTTTAGCGGATTTCTTTGGATCAGAGTGCGGTCCCGTGAATAGTACCACGTCACCATCTTTGGTAACCGACTTGCCCCCCAGGTCTACCAGGTTATCGTCAATTACTAGCCTAACTTGTTTGTTTATGAGACTAATACAATTAGCACCATAATATTGCATATCCATGATTTTCTCCTTTATATTGCTAACACGTTTTGTTTGTCGATAAGAACTTGTTTCTTCGACTCTAGGACCTTAATAATAAAACGATCCCTAATTTGGCGACGATATTCAAATTCAATGGGAGTCATCAAGGTATAGCGGATTTCTTTGCCCTCGCTAGATTCAAGCTCGGTTATGAATTTAGCCAAGGCGTTTTGGTTGACATCACCCACCAACAAGAAATCTACACCACTTGATTCATCGCGCGTAAATTGACCTGTGTAGATTGCCAACTCGACATTACCAAGCGCCTTCATGTCTATGGCTTCACTGACCTTTTCGGATTCCGCTAGTTTCTTCCCCTTGGCTGTTTTAACTATAGCCGACCCACCAAATATTGCCGACAGTGGTTCATAATACTCATAATGCTGGTTAACCTCATAGTAAAGCCTATTATTGGTCGTGTCCGATAAAATAATACCGATATTTAATAAATTAGCTAGCTCACGTCTTACGGAGTTTATCTGTTCATCAATCTTTCGTGTAATTTCACGTACATAGAATGAACGATTTGAATTACCGTAAAAGAGCAGCAGTAACTTTACTCGCGTTTTTGACCCGAATAATTGCTCAATCATAATCTCATTGTAGCAGACTTATGGCCTTTACAGCTGCTTTTTGTTCAAAAATGTTGTTACTATGTCTACAGCTTCTATCTGTTGTGTAATCCAACGAATACTATTGTTACGTTTAAACCAAGTCCTTTGACGCCTTGCATAAGCCAAAGTATTACGGATTATTTTGGCTTTCGTTTCATCCAAACTTTGCTGTCCAGCAAAGTATAGTTGAAATTCTTGATAACCAATAGTTTGCAGTGGTGGTACCCAACCATAAGTTTTCACCAAGCTTAGTACTTCAATTTCCAAACCCTCATTAAACATCTTTTCAACCCTGGCCATAATCTTTTCGGTTAATATGGGCCGATCAATCATTAAGCCAACTATCAAGGTACTTGGTCTAAGTGGTTGAGATAAGGCGGTTATACCACCACTTTCGATTGACCTGATAAGATGTCTGGGATTAAGAGAATTATTAGGTAACGGTATGTCCTCTTCTATTAATCTATTCTGTAACGCTTGGACAGACATCACCGATAATCGCTTTCTGAGTTTCGGATTACCGATCGGGCGAAATTGAAAGTTAAAGATGACCGAATTTATATATAAGCCGGTACCACCCACCAGGATGGGTAATTTACCGCGGTCCGAAATGTCCGATATTATATGCTCGGCTTGCTGCTTGAAGTCCGCAACCGTGATTGGCCTATCCGGTGTCGTGATATCAATTAGGTGATGTGGAATCTTCATTTGATCTGAGGCACTGGGCTTTGCCGTACCAATATCCATCCCCTTATATATAGTTCGTGAGTCAGCGGCTATTATTTCACCCCCAAACTTTTCGGCCAGTTGTATGGCCAATGCCGACTTGCCGCTAGCTGTCTCCCCGACAATCACTAATAACGGCCCCTTAAAGGTAGCCCGATCGGCCGGTAATGGTTCTTCGTGTATTGTCGGAATTATTCCTGAACTATTTGTTATATCTTCGGGCCACCAAATATGTTTATTAATATCTATGGCATAGTTCTTGGATACTTTTATGCCTTCGGCCTCAATAACCTGTTTATGCCCTTGACGGCCACCGGGGTAACCACTAGCTAGCCCCCCGTATCTATTGACTACACGCTGCCAGGGTAGGCTGGGGCTACTAAAATGAGCTATGCTACCAACAATCTGGGCAGCATTAGCTTGACCACAAAGCGCTGCAATTTGCCCATAAGTCATTACCCTGCCCCTGGGAATTCGAGCCACCAACGCTTCAACTCGCTCCCTAAAGCTGTGTTCAACCTTACCAGACATTAATATACACTTTAAAATTCATATAATGTTTACCGCCAAAAGTCGGTTACCGCATGTTTCTTTACGTTTTCTATATCGAGGTCTTACTAGTTCGGGATTTGGATTCATTAACAATAGTATTTAAAAGTTCATCAATTGAGAGAGTATGTGCTTCGCTTGAAACCGCCAGATCTTTGCGTACCCGTACGCTTAGCTCACCACTGTTAATCTCTTTATCGCCAATCACAACAGTATACGGAACCTTCATTACCTCAGCCGTCCGAATCTTTTTACCGACCGACTCATTGGAGTCGTCAAGGGTTAGTCGTACTCCAAGTTCCCTTGCCTGTCGGGCAATTTTTTCAGCAAATTCAACAGTTGCCTTTTCTTGGTTGACTGTTGCTAGACGAATTTGTTCCGGTGCCAGCCAAACCGGGAACTTGCCAGCAAAATGTTCTATCAGAAGCATTATAAAACGCTCGAACGAACCAAGTATTGCTCGGTGAATCATGACTGGAACCTGTTCTTGATCGTTTTGGTCGGTATAAGTTAGCCCAAATCGTTTTGGCATAGCAAAATCAAGCTGAATGGTAGCCAATTGTGTTTCGCGACCTAATGAATCTTTAAACATAAAATCTATTTTGGGTCCGTATAGAGCGGCTTCGCCCACCATACGCTTGGCATTAAGACCGTACTTCTTAGCAACCTTATCCAGCATGTCTTCGGCTTTATTCCAATCCGCTGGTTCGCCAATATACTTGTCTGGTAGAGCCGGATCCCGTACAGATAGTGAAACCCAATGCTGGCCCCATAGTCCAAGGCTTTTATAGAAGTCCTCTATGACCTCTACCAGCATCGAAGCCTCTTGCTCAATCTGGTCCACCCTGCAAAAAGTATGTCCATCATCAACCGTAAAACCACGAGTGCGTTGTAAGCCACCGATTTGGCCAGGCTTCTCGTCCCTATATTGCATGGTTTGTTCGATATATCTTAGCGGTAAGTCCCGATAGCTGCGTCGTCTAGAGGCATAAATCTGAGTATGATGAGGACAGTTGACTGGTTTAAGAACAAACTCTTGATCGTAGTGGCTTTTAACCCGAAAGAGTTCATCAGCGAATTTCTGGGCATGCCCAGAAATTTCATAAAGCTCAAGCTTGGCCAAATGGGGTATGGAAACCGGAAGCATATCATAGCGCCGACTTATATCTTTAAGGGCATTCTTTAGTTCTTCGATAATTATGGTGCCACGGGGCGTATATAGCGGTAAACCAGGGCCAACTAGGTCTGAGAATGTAAAAAGGTCTAACTCTTGACCGAGTTTTCTGTGATCACGCGCTTTAGCAATTTCGAGCCCTTCTAAATACTGACTTAAATCCTCTTTTGTGGCAAACGCCACGCCGTAGACGCGTTGCATCTGTGGATTATGCTCATTACCGCGCCAGTAGGCCCCGGACACCCGCATCAGCTTGAAAGCACCCACTTTTCCGGTCGACTCAACGTGAGGACCACGACAAAGGTCGGTGAAATCACCATTACGATAGAATGACACTTTCTCCACCTTACTGCTTCCTGTGGCTTCCAGACCAAGTTCATTGGCGTCCAATTCCTTCGCCGCTGTAGTGCCAGCCCTTTTTAGATCATTTAAAAGTTCTACTTTATATGGTTGCTCATTTTGCTTAGCCCAATCGATTGCTTGATCGATAGACATTTCTAGTCGATCAAAAGGTTCGTCAGATTTAATGATTCGTTTCATTTCGGCTTCTATATCTTTAAAGTTCTCTTCGGACAGTTTTTTATCGCCAAGATCTAAGTCGTAATAGAAACCATTGTCCACCACTGGACCAACACCGAATTTTGCCTCGGGCCATAGGTGTTGAACCGCATTTGCCATAATGTGCGCCAAGCTATGACGCATAGAATTTAAGGGCTTTTCTGTATCACTCATAAAATTACTCCCATTTGTTCCATCATATCATCTAAACCATCGATATATGGAATTTTATCACCGTTAACGTATTTTGATCTACGGCTAAATACCTAATTATAAAATATGAATTCCGCAACTATTTTACGACTATATAAAGAAAACGGCTGAATGTCCTCGCAAACACATTCAACCGCTTTTTTGCAAAACCTCTCGGCAAAACCCTACCGTACATCAAAGTATAATGTAGTTGGTACAATATGGCTAGCCCAATATTGTTGTTATTATTGCGCACTGCTTGTGGATAAGTATTACACATCTTATCTATGTATTATTTAAGTTATATATCTCATTAATGAGATTGCGGCTTATTATTTACTGCTATTGCCAGGTATAACCCAACATCACAAATGAGTTAAAAACAACAATCAGTTTTAGCTAATGGCTGTTGATTATTAAAAAGACTCTGGCTTGCTCTTCAAACCAAGTTAATATCCTTGTATAATCTATTAGGTAAAGAGTTTAGAGCTGGATGAGGGCACGTAGCTCAGTTGGCTAGAGCGCTCCCTTGACGTGGGAGAGGTTCGGGGGTTCAAGTCCCTTCGTGCCCACCAGTTTCATTGGCTTTTTTATAGATTCTCCTCGATATTCTTCGCAAATTCGTAACAAATAACGCAGATTATGAATAGATACTAAAGATCCAGCTAAAGGCTCTTTGACCTTGAATTGATGGCACAGAAAGCCACGGCTATATCCTTTAGTACAGGTCGTACAATCACAGTTATCATCAATTGGTTTGTTGTCGCTTATGTATTGAGCGTTCATTAGGTGAATCTTTTTATCTCCGGTCACCCAAGCAGTAGCATGCCGGGCATTGCGGGTTGGTAAAACACAATCCAGCATATCAATGCCGTGCTCTATCGCAAAGCGTACATCAATCGGGTCACCGACCCCTAATAGAAATCGTGGCCGATTGGTATCGTACAATGGAGCTAGGTATTCAAGCATTTCATGCATCTCGGCCCTAGATTCACCGACCGACAGGCCGCCAATTGCAATACCGTCAACCGATAGCGCTTGAACCGCTCTTAAACTTTTAAGGCGTAAATCTTTATCCAAACCGCCCTGTACTACACCGAATAAAAGAGGACGTTTCTCTCTATTAATACCTTCGGTGATTTTTTTAAATTCGGCCAATGATCGCTCTAGCCAACGGTGTGTACGATCAAAGGCATCTAGGGTCCGCAGCCGGCCTTTTTCATCTAGAGCCGTAACGTCGTCAAACGCTACTAGTATATCTGAGCCTAGTTTCATCTGTATCTGAATGGAAATTTCTGGCGACAGAAACACCTCATTCCCTGTTCTCGGATCTTTAAAGGTCACACCGTCTTCACTAATTTTACGAATATTGGCTAGGGAAAATACCTGAAAACCGCCCGAGTCAGTTAGAATGGGCCCGTGCCATTTAGTAAAATCATGAAGACCACCTAATGCCGCTACGTTTTCTTCACCGGGCTGTAAATGCAGATGATAGGTATTACATAGCACTATCTGTACTCCGGTAGATTTCACCGCCATAGGGTCTACGCTTTTAACGGCTCCCCGGGTTGCATCCGGCATAAAAGTCGGCGTATTTACATATCCGCATCGAGTTTTTAACAGACCGCTACGTTTTAAGCCATCTGCTGTTTTAGTTATAAAGTTCATCTTCTGATCTGTTGGCATAATCTCTAGTATAACCGACTTTGGTTCTGATTATGAAGTCTTTTATTGACTTTTTGGTCTTTATATGTTACCATTAGCACGTTAAATGAGGTGTTTTTGGTTTTGAGTACCAACGAACTAGGTTCGCTGGACGGCTTTAAGCTTTTCTATGAGGAGTTGACGCCGTTCAAACCGACTAATCGAATTCGCCGTTCTCGGCAATCGACAAATTAGACTTCATAAAATATCAGTCTGACGCGTCAGCCCTGTATACTTTAGGCCAGCGTTTTGGGTTTTAGTTCCCCACAGTATTTTGAGGGTTATCCACTAGCATTTATAATAGCTGTGTGTCAATATATTGACATGGTATGCGTATATTGTGGACAGTCAACTGACGTGACTAATTCACGTTTGCAAAAGAAATCTAATTCTATCTGGCGCCGACGACACTGCCAGAAATGCAATAATGTTTTTACGACCCACGAGTTAATTGATTGGTCGGGTTCCATTGTTGTTAGTGACTTAAGGGGCCCTCAAATGGCCCCATTTTCACGTGATAAGCTATTTATTAGTATATATAAGAGCTGTGGGCATCGTCATACTGCGATTAATGATGCTTCGGCTTTAGTTGAAACTATTATCCAGCAATTATTAATTAAAAAAGACCGGAACCGGGCATTAGTGACAAAGTCTGATATCATAAAAACCGTTCAAGATGTGTTGAGTCGATTTGATAAAGTTGCAGCCGTAGCTTACGGCGCCTATCATCCAGGTTAAGTTGATTAGACTACCCTGTCTTGGCCCTGTTCGCTTACTACGGCTTTCTCGGTAACATCAAACTTTCCAATGTACCAGCCAAACATCAGCCTGGTTTGCGAGTAAAGTGCAGCCGAAGAACTATATAGCAGTCCGACAACTGGCAGATAAATCCACTGTATTACCATCAGAATATTACGATGTGATTTATAACGGGCCGGTTTTGGCGGCAGTGTCTTGAAACAAATGAAAACTGAGGCCAAGGCTCCCGCCAGGGCAATTTCTTGTACTCGACTGACGACAAGCGGCAAAACGTTGGCGGCATAACTTTGAGGATTTATCAGTACCGGTACGAACGCTGAAAAAGCTAGCATCGGCGGAGCTACCGCCCAATCAACATGACCTTCCAATAAACGAAAAAATTTAGATACCAAATCACGCTTTGGTATTTTATTCTTTCTGAAGAATCCATTAGTGGCGACATAGGCAATGTCAGATGCGCCATATGTCCAGCGCCGTAATTGGATAAATTGGGCTTTGAGGGTCTTTCTATATGTACGCGCCAGCACAGCGTCTTGATATATCGGAATGTAAATCGGGTAAACTTCGTGCTTACCATCAAAACGGAAGTAAGTCCGCCAGAATTGATGGCCGTCTTCCACGATAGTCCGAACACTCCAAAAGTCGGTTTCGATCAAGGCTTGCATTCCCTGTGCATGACTCGAGAAGTTACGTAAGACATGTGGTCGCATCGTTAGCACTATGTCAAATAGCGAGTTACCAGTTGCCAGAACCCGCATTGGCGCCGGTACGTCCCAAATATTATTGGTATACATAACAATAGGTTGAAATGAATGGTGTATAGGATCAGGTGTAATGCAATAGATATAACTTAGAGCACCAAAATATTCTCGATGTGGACGATTATCGGCATCAAGCGTCGTAACAATAACCCTCATAGGGTCAATATGTTCATTCTCAAGATATTTTTGCAACTTTCGGGCGGCAAAGGTAACGTTCCCACCTTTCCCGATAATTTCACCAGGCATATCTTTAGGGTGTTTCACCGCCATGGCATATTTAAACTTACTGCCATACTTAGCCATTAGTATCTCAACATTTTTTTCCGTTCGTTCACCTCCTCGTTCTTCATAGGCTAAAACTAATATAATCTGTTGGGGATCGTAGTTAGACGCCAAAAGACTCTGGACGGTCGGCTCTAATACTTCTAGGCTCTCATTATAGGTAGCTATCATCGCTACATGCATAACCTCGCTCGGTTTAACGGGTGTCGGGGTTGTGACCAGCCTGGATACATTATTGAAGTGCCACTTTGGTCGTTCTATTGTCACTTTCTCATCAATTACTCCACCCTCAATCTCCACAAGAAGCTGCTTCCATATCAGACGTTGGTGTTGTTTCATTATCCGGTACCCCTGCAAGGCCCTGATATCAATTCCAAGCGAGCGCACAAAATATATCAATAGATAAGCTACGATAAATATCACCGCTAAGGTGACATTGATCAGACTTAATATAAATGGCATCAATAATAACAGCCAGGTAAGTGCGCCTGGTAGTATTTCGAACAGCCGGTAACGAAAATGTCGATCTTGTTCAAGGGGGATTTCCAAGTTTGTCATTTAGTATATTTAAATTTTAACGCAGAACTAATAAGGCGTTACTAACAATCATTGAAATTACTAGCAGAAACATGCCCAACGCCAGAATACCAATAGCTACTTGGCGACGAACATTGTATATCCTAATACTTAAACCAGTATGTATTATCACAACTATTAGCCCGAATAGTATAAACTCTATAAGCCCTACGACACCTCCGGTTGTATAGGCACCAATACCTAGGTTCGATCGATACTGGACAAAATAACCGCCATTAGCTTGTTGGTTACCCAGGCGTAATAGAATAAGCGAAGTATTCAATAGCATCAGGAATATTTCAACGCTCACTAACGAGAGCACCAATTTATCCTGAAAGTACTTTTTTGAAAACATGTGTCCTCTTATTGTAACCTTTATAGCCGCATTCAGTCGAGGCTAACTGTTTTAATCATATACTACTACGGCTTTATTTGGTGCGAGATACGAGAATCAAACTCGTGCCTCTTGCTTGGGAAGCAAGCATACTATCACTATACGAATCTCGCAATGGAGCCGATGGGCGGAATCGAACCGCCGACCTTCACTTTACGAAAGTGCTGCTCTACCAACTGAGCTACATCGGCATTATTTGCAATTTCACTTTAGATATTATTAGCGTAATACCATTGGCTGGCTAAAGTATTGCTTCAAAGTTTGCGTTCTCTATTATAACAAACTTACTAAATTTTGATGTTTAAGTTATATGTACTACTTTTGTATTCATAGTCGATTTTTACCACTGTACTTGCTATGAACTAAGAACTACATAATTATATATGCCTTCTACTTGTATACATTTGTATAGCTAAGCCTGCTAAGACTAATCGTGTGCTGATTTTTTATCTAAACAAGCGATTTGATTGTGTATAACTATTAAGTGTTATCGAACAATACCAATATCATTTATTTGAGCCTTGTAAAAATAATTACAGCATCATTGATTATTAAATGTATGATTTGCACAAAGTCAAAGTTATGTCGTCAAAGGGGGTTATACATGAAACTCAGAAATAGGAAGCTGTCGCATTACCGAGTAGGAAAGAATAGCTTTGATTATGCATTAACTGATGATAAAAATGACCGACGGATAGCTCATAAAAAATTATTACAACGAGCTTTGGGAATTCTGGTTATAATCGGTTTACCAAGCGGTGTCTTCTTTATAAGTTCAGCTTATGCTTCTCAGCAAAATAAAGCGACCCTCGATTCTTCTCCGCCGGCTGTTTATCCTTCATATGATGCGCCTAGTTCAACTGTTGCACCAACAACTTCGTCTTCGGCCTTATCGTCTAGTACTGCTGATACTGGCCAGCCCAATACAACCTCCGTCTCTTCTTCTGATAGTAGTACCGATACAACGCCTAGCTCAACTTCTGTAACCGTAAACAAACAGACGGTCCAAAATCAAGACGGTACTACGACTACTACAAACGCCAATGTTAATGGGCAACCAGTAACGGTACCAACTAATGGATCGGTTCAAATAAACAATGGATCAACTAGTGTAAATATTTCTAATCAAACCAGCCATACAGGATCCACGGACCAATCTTCTGTTCAGACTAATTTGCTGTTACTCGACTCGACAAGTTCCAATACTACCCCTCCCTGATAGTCTTTAACCAAATTTGTCCACTGGTCGACCGACCATGGAGAGCATCTTCGGCTCTTCGCGGTCGGGTGAACAGCCCGAATATTAAATTAATAAACGTAAGGAGGCAAAAA
>Ga0182030_10023619_pt1 | contig 11356 bp, 8 predicted proteins | sample 812S3MmetaG_FD_121299 | JGI IMG/M metagenome (GOLD analysis project Ga0182030, IMG submission 121299) | Permafrost microbial communities from Stordalen Mire, Sweden - 812S3M metaG (Illumina Assembly) | ecosystem: Environmental > Terrestrial > Soil > Wetlands > Permafrost | place: Sweden...
AGTTGCTCCTAAGGATCTTAATAAAATTAATTCTTTAAGAGATTCTTCGGCTGAGGCCTCAGAATGACGAGTAATTACGAGTGTCCGGTTTGAGGACCAATTTAGATAATGGTTAATTAATAGAAAGGTAATGGAACTGCAATGTTAAAAAAACATGTATTTTCTTACGGCGCCGGTAAGGCGGAAGCAAAGGGTGCGGATCTAACCAAGAATGTATTAGGCGGTAAAGGCATCGGTCTTATGGAAATGACCTCGATCGGCATCACCGTGCCGGCAGGGTTTACCATCAGCATTCAAACTTGCGAAGAGTATTATAAATTGGGCCGCAAACTTCCCTCCAGTTTGGAAAAGGAAGTGCGTGAGGCTGTCTTGAAATTAGAAAAAGTCACCGGCAAAAAATTGGGCGATAATATCGATCCGTTGCTGGTTTCCGTACGTTCCGGTGCCGCACGCTCCATGCCCGGCATGCTTGAGACTATTTTGAATTTAGGCCTGAATGATAAAAGTGTGGAAGGATTGGCCCACAAAACCGGTAACTCGCGCTTTGCGTATGATGCCTACCGCCGTTTTATCCAAATGTATTCCTCGACGGCCATGGGACTTTCCAAGCAGCCGATGGAAGATATGCTGCATGCCATGAAACACCGCATCGGGGTTGCTACAGACCCGGAGATCCCCGCCGATAAACTCAAAGAACTTTGTGAACAATATAAAGCATTTTATAAACAGAATAAGGGCCAGGAATTCCCGCAAGACCCCTGGAAACAGCTTTGGGGTGCGATCATGGCCGTCTTTAACAGCTGGGAAGCTGAGAAAGCCCAGACTTACCGTCGGGTTGAGAAGATCACTGACCTTAAAGGCACCGCGGTCAACGTGGTGCAAATGGTTTTTGGCAACAAGGGCGATAAAAGCGGCACCGGGGTATGCTTCACCCGTGACCCTAACAGCGGCGAGAACACTTTTTATGGCGATTACCTGATCAACGCCCAAGGGGAAGACGTGGTGGCCGGTATCCGCACACCCTTGAAGCTTTCCACCCTTAAGGACCAGATGCCCAAGGCCTATGACCAGCTTTGCGCGGTGCGCGCGATCCTGGAATCATACTATAAAGAGATGCAGGACCTGGAATTTACCGTCGAGGATGAGAAACTTTATATGCTGCAGTGCCGCACCGGCAAACGCTCGCCGATGGCGGCCTTCCGCATTGCCATGGACCATGCCACCCAACCCTTGTTGACTAAGGTACAAGCCAATGATCTGGTCAAAAAGGGTTATTTGCCCAAAAAGTACGCCGACGCTGCCGTAAAGCCGGTCATTTCCAAGCAAGATGCTGTCAACCGTATTTCTTCGGACGACATTGAGCGTCTGTTTTATCCTGTCATTGACACCCAGAAAACCGGTATAGAGCAGCTTAAAAATATCCGTTTGGGCAGCGGTATCAACGCTGTCCCCGGCGCCGCGGCCGGCCGTGTTGTTTTTACCGCCGCAGAAGCCGAAGAAATGGCGCTGATAAGACAAGAAAAAGTTATTTTAGTCCGCAAGGAAACCAGCCCTGAAGACGTGGGTGGTATGCACGCGGCCAAAGGGATCTTGACCGCCACGGGCGGCAAGACCTCTCATGCGGCGGTGGTAGCCCGCGGTTGGGGCAAATGCTGCATTGTCGGTTGTGAAGGTTTGAATATCAATTATAATGACAAGACCATGGTCATCGGCGGGAAAACGATCAAACAGGGCGATTACATCACCCTGGATGGCTCCGCGGGTGAAATTTATATAGGTAATCTGCCGCTCAAAGAACCGGAGCTGCCCCAAGCCTATTATACGATCCTCAATTGGGCGGACACCTTCCGGACCCTCAAGGTCCGTACCAACGCGGATACTCCGTATGATGCTGTTAACGCCATTAAAATGGGAGCTGAAGGTATTGGTCTTTGCCGTACCGAGCATATGTTCTTCGACACTGAAGAGCGCCGCCTGGCCATCCAGGAAATGATCGTGGCCGAAACATTAGAAGCCCGTAAAAAAGCATTGTCCAAATTATTGCCTTTTCAACGGGATGATTTTTACGGCATTTTTAAGGCCATGGACGGTTTTCCCGTGACCATACGCCTGATCGATCCGCCGCTGCATGAGTTTACACCTAAGGATGATGCCGGGGTGGAGAAACTGAGCCATATTACCGGTATTTCTCCGGAGAAGATCAAGCACCGCTGCGAACAGCTGCATGAATCCAATCCGATGTTAGGTCATCGGGGATGCCGCTTGTGCATCACGTATCCGGAAATCCTGGATATGCAGATCACGGCGATCATTGAAGCTGCCATCAAATGCCGGAAAGAAGGCATCAAGGTGTTGCCTGAGATCATGCATCCTTTGACCATGGACAAGAAAGAATTCAAAATACTGGAATCACAAACCCGCTTGGTGGCGGATAGCCTTATTAAGAATGCCGGAGTCAAGCTTCCCTATATGGTGGGTACCATGATCGAGATCCCGCGCGCGGCCCTTTTAGCCGACCAGATCGCGGAGGTGGCAGAATTTTTCAGTTTCGGCACCAATGATCTGACCCAGATGACCTTAGGCCTTTCCCGCGACGATGCCGGGCGTTTCCTGCCGGTATACGTGGCCAATGAAAAAGAAGGCGGCAAGGGTATCTTCAAGGAAGACCCCTTCCAAAGCCTTGACCAGGAAGGTGTTGGGGCGCTGGTGAAATTAGGCATTCAACTTGGCCGTTCGACACGCAAAGACATGAAAATAGGTATATGTGGTGAACACGGCGGCGAATCTGCCAGCGTCAAGTTTTGCCATAAGATCGGCATGAATTATGTTTCCTGTTCGCCATACCGGGTGCCTATTGCCCGTCTGGCAGCAGCACAGGCGGCTTTGGCTGACCTGAATAGTGGAACTAATAAAAAGACAGCAACTAAGAAAACAGCTACCAAAAAGACAGCTAAAAAGAAGACAGCCAGGAAGAAATAAAATTTGTGTCAAAAGGCCCAATTGCCTTGAAGACGTAAAGTTGTGTCTTTGCGAGGAGTGAGCGAAGCGAACGACGAAGCAATCTCTGAAAGAACAACAAGTTTTATTGAGATTGCTTCGTCGTTGAAAAGCACTCCTCGCAATGACATGAGGAGCATATGGACCCGATCAAGTCCTACTTAAAAGAAATCAAAGACATCGCTCTTTTGACCGCCGAGCAGGAAGTCACTCTGGCCCGTCGTGTTCAAAAGGGGGACAAGAAAGCTCGCGAGCAGATGATCCGCGCTAATTTGCGTTTGGTCATCAGCATCGCCAAACGTTACACGAATCTGGGCATCGCTTTAAGCGATTTGATCGAAGAGGGCAATATCGGATTGATGCGAGGTGTGGATAAATTCGACCCGGAAAAAGGGTTTCGTTTTTCTACCTACGCGGCCTGGTGGATCAAGCAGGGGATTTCCCGGGCGATCATAGACCAGGGCAAGATGATCCGCGTGCCCGTCTATTTAAATGAAGAGATCCTAAAATACCGCAAGGTCGTCGATAAATTGACCCAATCCTTGCGCCGCCGTCCCAGCACCGCGGAAGTCGCTAAAAAACTTAAAATCACCATGGAAAAGGTCCGTGAACTCGACGGGGCCATTACCAAGATGTCAAGCCTTGATGCGCCATTGGGAGAAGATGGTGAAGGCCAGATGCTGGATGTCCTGGAAGACGAGAACATGGTGGCCCCTGATGAATCGATCTCTATATTCCTGGACAAAGAGCGGGCCCAGGCCATCCTTAAAGATCTGGAGCCCCGCGAAAGAACGATCATTGAAATGCGCTTCGGCCTAAAAGAAGGCTCACAGCCCCATACGCTGGCACAGATCGCTAAAAAATTGGGCATTTCCCGTGAGCGGGTGCGTCAGATCGAAGATTTGACCATGGATAAAATGAAAAAACAATTAATTGAACGTGAAAAATAAAGATTCAGTGTCATTGCGAGGAGCGAAGCGACGAAGCAATCTTTAAATTGTAAATTGAAAGGAAATTATGGCGGTCAAAAGAAAACCAATTTATGTGCTGATCCTGCCCCGCTTCGAAGATATTTTTCATTCGTTTTATACCGGAGAGATCACCAAAGGCGTTAACCTGGCGGCCAGCCGGTTGAATGTGGATTTTCTGGTGCATATCACGGACCGTTCCAATCACGCCACTTGGCTCGACCCGACCTTATTAGACCGTAAATACGTCGACGGTATTTTGTTCGCGGACATCGACAATGACCTTGAAATAGTCAAAAAAGCGATCATGCAAGGCCAGCCGTGCCTGGTGCTAAACAATATCATTCATGAGCCCATCAATTATATTGCTGTTAACAACTATGAAGCCGCCGTGCAGGTGGTGGAAGAATTTATTAAACTTGGCCACAAGAATATTGCCACGATCGCCGGGGACCTTAATACCCAAGCAGGGCAGTCCAGGCTGGATGGTTACCACGACGCGCTTAAAAAGCACAATATTGAGCCTGATCGTGCCTATGTTAAGTTCGGTGGATTTTTGCGTACACCTGCCCGTCAAGCAGCACAGGAACTTTTCAAATTAAAGAACAGGCCCACGGCTATTTTTGCCGCTTCTGATGTCATGGCCTTGGAAGCGATGGATGTGGCCAAATCAAAAAAGATCTCTATTCCTTCAGATTTGTCTATTTGCGGGTTTGATGACAATCCTTTGCGTGCCAATAGTCCGATACCATTGGCTACGGTGTCCCAGCCATTGGTGGAAATGGGGCGTTTAGGCCTGGAGATGTTATATCAGATCAGCCACGGAAAGGCCAAGCTTCCGGTCAAAGAAGTGCTTCTGGCCAAACTCATCAAAGCCGAATCCATGGGTAAGTGAGCCACTAAATGTGGCTCACTTCCTGAAAAACTGTTTCCCAAGTTTTTCAGGGGGTTCCTTAATGTGTAGTTACAGGGAGAAGAATAATGAAAATTTCCGATCTTAAAGATCACATCCGCGATATCCCCAATTTCCCTAAGGAAGGAATTATCTTTAAGGATATTTCCACCCTATTAAAGAACCCCCAAGCCTTTCGAAAATCCATTGACACTATAGCCAAGACTTTTAATAAAGCGCGCATTAAGTATGTCGTCGGTGTTGAGGCGCGCGGCTTTATTTTTGGGGCGGCATTGGCCTACAAATTAGGCGCTGGTTTTATCCCGGTGCGCAAGAAAGGCAAGCTTCCCTATAAAACAAAAAGTGTCTCTTATCAGCTGGAATATGGCACCGGTGTTTTGGAGATCCACGAAGATGCTGTTCCCCCTAATGCCAGGGTCCTGGTGGTGGATGATCTTTTGGCCACCGGAGGCACTGTTAAAGCGGTCATTGACCTTTTAACAGCTCAAAAGGCCAAAATTGTCGGGGTAGCTTTTTTGGTGGAATTGCAATTTCTCAAAGGCAAAGATAAGCTAAAAGTCCCGATTTATTCAGTGATCCAGTACTAACCCTTCGATATTTCTTTCCATGAAAATTTCGTTCGCATTTTTGATCATCCATTGCCTGTGTTCGGTGATCCTGGCTGTGTGCGCTTTAGCCTGGAAAATAAATAAGCCCTGGGTCTTTTTGTTTACCTTTTTTTTCTTTATATCAGAATCCGCTGTTTTTTTGGTCTGGGGTCCTGCCCGTTATTATGGAGTTTATGCGGGGACATTCTTATTTTTCTTACTTTTGTCCAAGGCGATTGATCGGTTTTACATATTTCTAAAGACCCAGGAGGCGGCAGTACGTTTCCTTTTTTGGGCTGCGGTCGTTGTTTTTGGCAGTGCGGTTGTTTTGACGAGTATCTTTGAGGTCCATCTTCGGCGAGACGCCTTGACATTTTGGGTGTATGAATCCAAAAGGGAGCGCAATCCAAATGCCATGAACAATTTAGCTGATCAGTATTACGCGTCAAAGAATTTTTCAAAGGCCCAGGAATATTATCAGAAAGCATTGATGGCTGATCCCAAATCTATCAGGGCTTATGAGGGTCTGTCGCGTTTGGCCAAAGAAGCAGGGCATTGGGACAAGGCAATCGAATACTCGCAGAAGATCATCGATTTAAATCCTCAATTGCCCCAAGCCTACTTGGATTTGGGAGAGGCATTCAGGGCCATGGGGAATTCCGCAAACGCGGTTGAAACATATAGCCGTCTTTTGGCCCTTTTTCCCGATAATGAAAAAATTGATATCAATGTGATCGAAGCCTACAGTCATGCTATAGCGGATAATCCTCAGGACGGTCTCTATAAGGAAAAGCGTGAGGAAGTGCTGGCTGAATTTGAGCAATTATCCAAACGAAAAAAATATAATGCCGCGGATTATTACAATCTGGGTTTTTTGTATGAGCAGGTTGGCGGTAAAGATGAGGCCATGCGATTTTATAACAAGGCAGTGCAAATGCAGCCGGACTTAGAGCCGGCTTTATATAATTTGGCAAATCTTTATCAGGACGCCGGTAATTATAAAATCGCCATGGAGCTATATGGCCGCTTGATCCATTATCATCCCAAAAATCCTTTAGGGTATCTTAACATGGGTCATATTTTCTATGCTTTAGGAGAGAAGCAAAGGGCCCGTCAATTTTATTTAAAGGTCATTGATTTGGACCCGGAGAATGGGGACGCCTATTATAATTTAGGGTATCTTAGCGAATCGCAGGGGGAACTAAGCGAGGCGGTCAATTATTATGAGAAAGCCGTAGAACTTGCACCTAAAAATGCAGAAGCATACTATAATCTGGGTAATGTCTATGCCAGTTTAGGGCAAAACGGCGAGGCCATTGCTTCGTATCTGAAAACAGTGGGCATCGATCCGCAGCATCAGGATGCTTTTGTAAATTTATCTATTATGTCATTTAAGTCCAGGGATTTTCCAGGAGCCATTCATTATCTGGAAGATGCCCAAGCTTTAGGGTATAATCCTCCAGCAGAATATTTAAAGACCCTAGAGCCGTATCGCAAGTAGGGGTGGACCTTGTATCTGCCCGATGTTTAGCGCCCAGAGATAAAATTGTCATTCTGAGGAGCGAAGCGACGAAGAATCTCTTAAAGAATTAATTTTGTTGAATATTGCGCCTGTAGCTCAACTTTGGATAGAGCGACTGCCTCCTAAGCAGTAGGTTACCCGTTCGATTCGGGTCAGGCGCACCATTTAAATCTCTCGAACTTGGGATAGAGAGATAAGCATAATCCTGCTGGGATCAAACCTGCCAGGGTTTTCCCATCTACCAACGTGTCACACACTTACGCCACTATGAAATTTAAATTTAGAAACTTTCGAAGGAAGCGTTCGAATTAAGAACGGATCAAAGCCTGATACAGTCGGAAAATTGGTTCTTGGTATCTCTTTATCTCTGTTTTGCGCGTTAGTAAAGCCTTGTTAGTAAAGGCGGTTTTGAGGCCATAATGTCGATTTATTAAGATAATAAATGACTCTTTACTAAAGAGAGATAGATAGGATACGTAGGCTATGGCTTAAATATTGGATATCTGCCCCAGTCCTGTATTTATCTTGTCGAAATTGCTTTGTAGGGGTAATATTATTTTATTATTGTAAATGCTTTGTATTAAATTATTTATTACAGATCAAATTTAATTTAAGGAGTTATATGACAGTTTGTATTGGAGCTATTTACGAAGGTAATTCTGTATTGGGTGCTTCCGATAGAATGATAACTGCTGGAGGCAATATTGAGTTCCAGCCAAGTCAGCCTAAAATCTGGCCCATAACAAGTTCAGTTATTGCCATGGTTGCCGATGATATTGCTGTTCATACAGTAATTCATCAAGAAGTTTCTAAGATAGTGTCTTCTCGGATTGAAAGCGAGCCTCAAAATTGGTGGAAAGTAAAAGATATAGCAGACTTGTACAGTCAATCGTATATTCAATTGAAATTGAAAAGCGCATCAAAAAAAATACTTTCTCCTTTTGGTTTGGATCCAGACAGTTTTATTAGAAAACAAAATGAAATGTCACAAGATTTTATAAGAAGTATCGAGTAGAGAATGATAAAATTTAATTTTCAAGGAGCTTCAACAATAATTTCTGGTATCGATGCTGATGGGCCCCATATATATACGGTTACAAATGAAGAGGTTGTTTGTAATGATAATATTGGTTTTTCAGTAATAGGATCTGGGTATTGGCATTCTGCTTCACATTTCATGTTTTCTGGTCATACTAAATTAAGTCCTGGCCCACGAGTGTTATTAACCGCTCATCAAGCTAAAAGAAAAGCAGAAGTGGCGCCTGGCGTAGGAAGAGAAACTGATATGTTTTTGATTGGTCCACAATTAGGATCATTTAAATGGATAGAAAAAGAGTGGATTGAACAGCTAGATAAAATATTTGATGAAAATGTTAGTAAAATTAATAAATTAAATCAGAAGTTAGAAACAAAGTTAATGTCATTCTTGCAAAGACAGGCTGAAATAAGACAAGCTCAAACAACAGTAGCTACTGCACCACAGAATGAGCCAAATTCGGGAACCACATAAACCGATAAACGGATCATTGTTTCTTTATTTCTTGCCATAGTTGGATCTGTTTATCCCATTCAAATTCTGCGGCAAGGGATCTAAGTTTGTACTCTGGAATCAGAGATAAAGTTAAATCATCTCCAGTGATAATATCCTCTTGAATAATAGGGGAGAGATAAAGCAGGCTAAGAATATGGTCCACCCTTGATGGGCTGATAATAAGCCACTCTGAGGCTTGTTGTGAGCTTTGAATTCGTCCTTTATTGATTAAATCCTGCAATTGATGTGCAAAGACTAAGATTTTTCTGATTTTGGGCTCTTTGGCAACTTCAATCTCTTTATGCTTATGTGGCGCGCCACATAATGTTGCGACATGCAGAAACCTAAAGATTAATCCGTGGCTCTATCTTAAAGATATACTGCAACGCATCCAGTCCCATCCTGTATCAAGGCTACATGAACTGCTGCCGGACGAGTGGCAGGCACTTCAAAATTAATCTCGACTTCTAAAAGATTGTAATTTATCTGGATAATAATGGACGATTATTAGATAATTCTTTTCAGTATTGGAATATTGATAAACCGCTTGTAGGTTGGGCAAAAAGTATTTTTTGCCATTGCTTCTTTGATCGAAAGATTTTCTTCATCGACGTTCCTCCTATGAGTTGTTATAATAATGCAATATTTTATCGCACTATTGAAACGATTCATAGATGGATTGGTCGGACGGTTACATTCTTTTGATTAGCAGGGACAGATAAATACAAAAATTGATGCCAAATCTCGGCTCCATTCTTTTATTATGAATAAACAGTCGCAACAGCGCAGTTTCCTAAGAATTTTCTTTGAAACGTCTGCGGTAATTCTATTTTGTTTTTTATTTTTAGAAATGTGTGCCAGGATTTGCCTGCATTATCATCTTGTCTATGACGTTGAGATGTCGAATTATGCCATGACACTTAAAATAGACAGCCCTGACAGGCGTATCAGTCATGTGCATAGGCCAAATGCACTGGCAAAGCTGATGGGGGTGTGGGTCAGAACGAATTCGGATGGATTTCGCGGTCCGGAATGTCCTGTTGCACGTGATCGAAAAAAGAGATTGATGTTTTTGGGAGATTCTTTGACTTTCGGTTGGGGCGTAGAGGAGAAGGACACCTTTACGAGTCTACTTGAAGCTAGGCTTAGCAAAATAGCGCCCACTGAAATCATCAATACTGCTTCCGGTAATTATAATGTAGAAATGGAAACTTTTCTCTTTCTTGAGAAGGGTTTAAAATATCATCCAGATAAGGTAGTTTTGTTTTATTTCATCAGGGATGCCGAGCCGACCCCGCATAGGTCAAAATTCTCGTTTTTAGGTTATTCCAAACTTATAACATTTTATTGGTCACGTTTTCATATGCTTACGGTAAATTTGGATCCAGCTAACAAGGGCTATAAGGCCCATTATTCAAGTTTATATAAGGAAGGCCAGCCCGGCTTGGGCCCCACCCTCAGCTCCTTTATTTTATTAAGAGACACTTGTAGAAAGAACGGGATTGCCCTGCAAATTGTACTCCTTCCGGAATTACATCAGTTAATCAATTATCCCTTTGTGAAGGAAGACCATATGATGATGAATTTTTTGAATACCAATGGTATTGACGCTCTGGATTTAGCGCCGTATTTTTCAAACTATAAAACACCAATGGATTTATGGGTTGCAACCGATGACGCGCATCCTAATAAAAAAGCGAATCGTCTGTTCGCAGAGGACATGTTTGATTTCATCAAGAAAGGCCTCTACCAGGAGTGATAAATGATCGGTTTTTTTAAAAAATACTGGATGATTATTATTGGCAGTATATTTTTAATCTTTGTTTTAACGATCTTCCTTATGATCATAACGAGCAAGCCCCAAGAAAGTGGTTTTATTTATCAAATAAATTAATTCCTTTTATTGATGAAAAAAAACTTATTAATTATAACCATTGTGTTTGTTATAGCAGGAGTGTGCTTCTGGTGCTTTTGGAGATTTAATTATTTATTAAAAGAGTACAGGAATAAGAAATATCTAAGCGATCAAATCCCTAAGGGCAATCCAGCAGCTCTTTTATTGACTCATGAACAATTTCTTGAGTTGGGCTGGTTAGAATCGATTTCTTTAGAATCAGAGTCTAAGGGTCTTTCGTTTTATCCTAATGTTCCTGTGCAAAAACCTCCAGGTGTCATACGTATCGGGATATTTGGCGGTTCGATTTTGACTTGGGGAGGAAGCAACGATAAAAGGGACTGCACATATCCATGGTTTTTGCAGAAAAGATTCAAAGAGCAGGGGTTTAATCAGGTAGAAGTAATCAATTTTGGCGCATGGCATTACGGGATGACCCAAGAGTTTATGCTTTGGGAGTATATAGGTCAGAAATATGATTTGGATTATGTGATTTTTACCATACACGATTTTCCATTCACAAGAGAAACATCCTTTCAAGATAAGATGAAAAATCCCTGGCCTTTACATGCCAGGTATATCATGGATCACGGTCAGCTGCATTTTATACCTGTTGAGGGGAATTCAAGACAAGAGGCCCGTAATCTTTATTATAGCTGGATTCCGCCTCTGAGGTACTGGCTTTATGACAAAAATATCCCGATATTATTGAGGATATTCCTTCCTAATAGCTTTCATAACAGGGTAAATCCCTTTTACTATTGGCATGACCAATCCGATAATCAAGAGGTTCTTTCTATTGATACATCTTTATTAGAGGTTGCCGCTCATAAAGCCAGACATGTGATCGTTGTCGCTAAGAAATCGGATGGCAAGGAGTTCTCAAAAATGATAAAGGCTCCCAATATTCATATTTTTATACCGCCCCATACCTACGATGATCC
>Ga0182030_10023622_pt1 | contig 11353 bp, 11 predicted proteins | sample 812S3MmetaG_FD_121299 | JGI IMG/M metagenome (GOLD analysis project Ga0182030, IMG submission 121299) | Permafrost microbial communities from Stordalen Mire, Sweden - 812S3M metaG (Illumina Assembly) | ecosystem: Environmental > Terrestrial > Soil > Wetlands > Permafrost | place: Sweden...
CGATCGCCCTGATCGTCATGGCCCGGCTCGACCGGGCCATCAGCAGACGCACAGTTTGCGTCGAGCGATGGCTCGGTCAAGCCGAGCCATGACGTGGGTCAATGTTTCGTTCGGGTGGTATTAAATCACCCCTGCTTCCGTAACGCCGGAATTCCTTTTCTACCGGAAACAAACGACCTCGAAACGGTTTCGACCGCGTTGACCCAGCCCCGTTCGGCTCAGGTTCCGAACCGGGGACTTACCAATGGGACTGGCGAGGATATTCAGCGCCGGCGGAACATCACGCTCAGATTGTTCGCCGGCATCGCGATTCGCTCGGGCGCATTGAACTCATGCTGACGGGCAATCGCGGTGATTTCGTCCAGATCGCGTATGCCCCAGGATGGATCGCGCGCCCGCAAATCCGCGTCGAACGCCGCGTTGCTGGCGGCGGTATGCACACCCGCCTCCCGAAACGGGCCATAAAGGAACAGGAGCCCACCGGACGGCAGCACGCGCGCGGCACCCGCGAGCAGGCCCAGCGTAACTGTCCAGGGGGCGATATGGACCACGTTGATCGCGACGATGGCGTCTGCCTCGGTCACTGGCCAGACCTCCGCCGAGGCGTCGAGGAGCAGCGGCGGCAGCAGGTTCGGCGGGCCCATCAGGTCGCGCCAGGCCTCAATGCTGATCAATGCATCCGGATCATGGTCGGTCGGCTGCCATGTCAGGGAAAGCAGCGCGCGACTGAACCATACGGCATGCTCGCCGGTGCCGCCGCCAATTTCCAGCACCAGCCCGGATCGCGGCAGGCATTCTCGCAGCACGCGCAAGATGGGCTCACGATTACGGGCCGCGGCGGGGGCGGGGGCGGATCTGGCGGAGCGGCTCATCCGATTGGCAACTCCTTCGCCAAAAATGTTTATCCGGACCGCCGGGCGAATCCCCCGGAAGCGGCGGAGCGGCGGGACTTCGTGATGGCGCCCCGCCTGGCCGGTCCTATGACGAGACCTTCGATCCTCTCGCGGGCGAAGATCGCGTCATTGGCGCGACCCGCGCGGTCGCGGCATTGGGCACCAGCCATTGATCCGATCGTCTCCGCGGTCTCGATGGCGCTCAGCGGAGATCGCCGATCGAGGCCTTCGGGGACGATGCAGCCATCTTCAGGCCGTTTTGGCCCTGAGCTCATCGAGCTGCGCCCGCGCGCCGGCGGCCATGCACGACGCGTCGGACGTCAGCATCACCATGTCGAAGCCGCGCTTCACCGCGCCCGCCGCGAACGGCGCGCCGGCACAGTGCATGACGCATTTGATGCCGTGCTTATGCGCGGTCTCCCGGATCTTGTCGCAAGTGGCGATATGCAGCGGATCGGGGTTATCGCCGCGCGGGGCCAGACCCAGCGCGAACGACAGGTCGGCCGGCCCGATGTAGACGGCGTCCAGCCCAGGCGTGGCGCAGATGGCATCGAGGTTGGCCAGGCCCTCCTTCGTCTCGATCATGGCCATGATGACGATCTCGTCGTTGGCGTTGGCCACGTAGTCGGCGCCGCCGTAGTGCACGGCGCGCACGGGCCCATTGGAGCGCATCCCGACGGGCGGGTAGCGGCACGCGGCCACCGCCTTCGCCGCTTCCTCGGCGGTATTGACCAGCGGCACGATGATGCACATCGCGCCAAGGTCCAAGGCCTTCATGATGGTCGCCGGCTCGTTCCAGGCAACGCGCACGACCGGGACGGTCTCGGTCTGCGAGATCGCCTGCAGCATCGGCAGGACGTCGCCCAATTCGGCGGTGCCGTGTTGCAGGTCGATGCACAGGGCATCGAAGCCCTGACGCGCCATGACCTCGGCCGTGAACCCGTGGGACACGGAGAGCCATCCCAAAGTCGCGCATTTTCCGTCGCGCCACATCTGCTTGATCTTGTTCGGTCGCATCGTCGTCCCTCTGGTGTTGTTCATTGGTTCCGTGAACGGGTTACGCACTATCAAACGCAAACGCGCGCCCGAAGCAAGGGCCGCGCGGCCTCGGCGAGGCACAATCCGGGCTGGCCCACCTTGGTCGTCGCATGGCACGGATTGGCGAACGGGCATGATCGCGGCCGTTGACGGTCCGAAAATTTTTCCCGAGGCGATCGGGCGCGGTGTATCCCGAGACGATGCCACGGAGGCGCGTTGCGCGGTTTATTCGGAACGGTGCGCGATTCGTTTCTTAAAAGCATCGTAATTCCGTCATGCTGGCCCCATGCTCGTCGGCACCCGGGTTTTTCCACTCTTTCGGGTAGGATCACCGGTGCTGATCTGACCAGCCTGGGATCATCCGCCCCGATGCAGGCGACGGTCGAGCGCGATCAAGGCCGTGCTGACCGTCGCGGCGAAGACGATCAGCAGCAGTGTGACCGCCATGATCACTTCGGTGTTCTGCAACCCGATCGCGGTCATCAGCAGGAATCCAAGACCCCGTTGCGAGCCGAACATCTCGCCCAGAATGGTGCCGATCAGCGTCAAGGAAACTCCGATCCGAATGCCGGTGAAGATCTCCGGCAGGCACGCCGGCAGCACGATCGAACGCACCGTTTCAGCCTGGCTCAACCGCATCACCCGCGCTGTCTTCAACAGGACCGACGGTACGTTGCGACAGCCGCTGATCGTGAAGATCGCGATCGGAACGATCCCGTGGATCGCGCCAAAGGCGACCTTGGCCGGCATGCCGATGCCGAAGATCAGCAGCACGATCGGATACAGCGCGATCTTCGGCACTGAATTGGCGGCGAGCAGGAAGGGCTCCGCGATCCGCGCCGACAGGTCATGCAGGCCGATCAGCAGGCCAATCGCCAGGCCCGCGACGATCGCGATCGCGAGGGCGATCAGAAATGCCTCTCCGGTCTCGCTGATGTGGCCCAGAAACACCGTGGTGGTGAACATCTGTCCGAGCCTGAGGATCGTTCTCCACGGCGATGCCAAAGCGTCCGGTCCGGCAGCCAATGCGACGGCCTGCCAGACCAGCAACAGGCCGCCAATCAGCCAGATGGAGTCCGCGGACCGGCGCATCACAAACCGCGCCGGCGTGCCATCAGCCTCCGCTCCCATTTGTCGAGGCCGAGGTTGACCACCACGGCGACCAGCAGCACCAGCAGAATGAGCGGATACATCGTGGCGTTATCGAAATTGTCGAAAGCGTAACGGATTTCATAACCGACGCCGGTCCGCGACATGATGAACTCGGCGCCGATCACGCCGATGAAGGCATAGGCGACCGCGAGCTTCATTCCGGTGAACAAATGCGGCATCGCGTATGGCAGCGTGATCCGCAGCGCCGTCGCGACGGGGCCCATACGATGGACCAGCGCGGTTTTGGCCAGCACCGCCGGCACGCTGTCCAATCCGGTCAGCGTGCTGACGATCACCGCGACCACCGCCAGCATGAAGCCGATCAGGATCTGCGGCGCGTCGCCCAGACCGAACACCACGATCAGCAGGGGATAGAACGCGTAGATCGGGATCGCGTAATACGTCGCGAACAGCGGCTCCAGCACACGCCGCAGCGGCGCCAGGCGGTGTACCAGAGCACCCGTCGCGATGCCCACGACAATCGATCCCGCGACCGCCACCACCACATGGGTCAGCGTGTTCGCGATCGCGGTGTTCATGCGGCCGGAACCCAGCAGACGCAGCATGTCCACGGCAATGGTACTGGGCGGGGGCAAGGTGATCCGGTCGATCGCCCCCGACCGGCAAAGGATCTCCAGAATAACGATCGGCACGCCCAGAAGTAACAGCCGCCACAGCGCGACCATCTATCGGGCACCGGCCGACAGGCTGGTCCCCGACAGACTGGTCCCCGACAAACTGGTCACCGACTCCTCGCGCAGCCGTCGCCATAGCCTGGCCGTAACGGCCCCGAACTCCGGGTCCGCGACGATCCGGCTGTCGCGGTCGGGCGGCCAGCCGGTTTCGATGATCTCCAGGATGCGGCCGGGCCGCGCCGACATCACGCCGATGCGATCGGCGAGCATCGCCGCCTCATCCAGCGCGTGCGTGATCAGCAGAATGGTGGCGCCGGTGTCGCGCCAGACCCGCAACAGCTCATCGCCCATCAACAAGCGGGTTTGCTGGTCCAACGCGCCGAAGGGTTCGTCCAGCAGAATCAGTCTCGGCTGCGTCACGAGGGTGCGCGCGATGCAGACACGTTGGCGCATTCCACCGGACAGTTGCGCGGGATACGCATCGGCGAAGTCCCGCAGGCCCATCAGGGTGAGCGCATGATCGAGCCGGCGCGCGACCTCGGGACCATCGAGGCCGAGCCGGCGGACTCCGAAGGCGATGTTGTCCGCGACCGTCAGCCAGGGAAAGCAGGCGTTCTCCTGAAACACGACACCGACGCCGTCGGGAACCCGTCCGGTGATCGGCTGCCCCTCGAACGCGATCGTCCCCTCGGTCGGCGGAGCCAAGGCGGCGATCAGTTCCAGCAGCGTGGACTTGCCGCAGCCGGACGGTCCGACGACAGCGAAGAACTCGCCCTTGCGAAGATCGAGATCGAGGGGGCCCAGAGCGCGGACGACGCGCCCCTCGGTTCGGAAAACGCGGGTGACCGCGCGGAGGCTGACGTGAAGCGAGGGCGGCCCGGCGGGTGGGATCGGGATCAATAATCGGCCTTCAGGTCGTCTGGCAGGAAGCTCCTGTCGATGATCTTCGACCAGTCCACGTCGCCGCTCAATGCGCCCACGACTTTCTGTGCCTCAAGCATGCGGTTCATGCCCTCGACATCGAAGCGTCCCTCGCCCCAGTAAGGCCGCGGCGCGCGGCTGGCGGTGAGGTTGCCGATCGCCTCGCGGGCGACTTTCAGGTCCAGTTGATACGTCTCGGCGACGATCGCCGCGGCATCGTCCGGGTTGGAATACATGAACGCGACGGCCGCGCGGCGGCCGCGAATGACCGCGCGCACGAAATCAGGCTTCGCGGCCGCCGCCTTGCCGGTCGTCACTCCGACCACATTGCACAAAGCAGGCAGCACGTCGGTCGCCCGGACGATCGTGCGCAGCTTGTCGCTGTTCTTCGACCACACGGGATCGGCCAGCGTCGCGACGTCGATCGCGCCCAGGTTCAGCGCGACGATCTGCTCGCCGAAGCCGCCGACCTTGACCAGTTCCGCGTCGGTCGGCGCCATGCTGGCGGTACCGAGCAGCAACACGTCGAGCGCCTGACTGGTCGAACGCGGGTTGGTGTAGCCAATTTTGCGGTCCCTGAAATCCTTCAATGTTTTGATCGGTGAATCGGGTTTCACGGCCCATACGAATTCGCCGACCGTGAGTACGTCGTCGCTGACGATTTTCAGATCCGCGCCTTGCTGAATCGCGGCGACGGTTCCCGCCAGATCGACCTCCCCAAACGCGAGATCGCCGCCCAGAAGGTTCCGCACCGTGGTGCCCCCGCCGGAGGAGGAAATAACACCGGTTACGTCAGCGCCTTGCTGTTTGAAAAAGCCTTTCGCCATCGCGATCGCGTAGGGCATGCCGTTGGCCGCCACGCCGTAGTTGCTGACGACGATCTGCTCCGCTCTCGCCGGCGGAGAGGCGGCGAAAATCGCAGCCATGCATAGCGTCAGGATAAAGCATCTCATTCTCTCGACCATTCCAGGCGTTCCCTTTTTCGTTTCCACTCATTCTCGTTGCCAGGCCGCCACGGGCGTTCTCCGCCACGGCGAGTGTCGATTAAGCCCCAGAAGACGGACTGCGAACAGACGGCGATGGCGGCGCGCGGGTCAGGCGCGCCCAGAATGTGGCGGGGGATCGCGCGCTCACCAAAAAAGGCGGCCCGACATGTGTGCACGTCGCGGTGCCGGTGGCATGATGGCGCCAATACTGATCAATGGAGGAACTCCCATGGCGATGCGCATTCTCTGGCCAAACCTGGCGCCTGAGTTGATACCGATCGCGACCGAAGCGGTCGGCCCAGGCTTCGAGACTGAATTCCATTCGAAATTCGAAGATGTGACGGACGAGCAGTGGGCGAACGCGGACGCCGTCGTCGGCGGTTGTCCGGCGCGATACATCGACAAGCTGAAAAACTGCCGCGTCTTCGTGAAATACGGTGTCGGCTACGACGACGTCGACATCGAGCGCTTCGGCAAACTGGGCATTCCCGTCTGCAACGTGCCGGATTACGGCACGCGGGAGGTCGCCGACCACGCGATCGCCCTTATGATGACGCTGGCGAAGAGCGTCGCCTATCACGATCAGGAATTGCGCGCCGACCTGAAGGGCAACTGGCGGCCCGCGCACAATCCGTTTGGACGCCGCCTGTCCGTGTGCACATACGGCGTCGTCGGCATGGGACGCATCGGCACCGCCGCGGCGCGTCGGGCCAAGGCGTTCGACATGGACGTCGTGTTCTACGACCCCTACCAACCGAGCGGCTATCAGTTCGCGATCGGCGTCCGTCGCGCCGACACGCTCGCCGAACTGATGGGACAATGCGATTTCGTCAGCATCCACACCCCGCTGACGGCCGAGACGCGGAACATGATCGGCGCCGAGGCGTTCGCCGCCGCGAAGAAGGGCATGATCCTGATCAATACGGCGCGCGGCCCGGTCGTCGATATCGATGCGTTGTACGACGCGATGAAGGACGGCACCGTGCTCGCCGCGGGCCTCGACGTGCTGCCGGAGGAACCAGCGAATTCGCAACGGCGGCTGATCGCGGCGTGGCAAAAGAACGAGGACTGGATCCGTCACCGCCTGCTGCTGACGCCGCATTCGGCTTTCTTCACGCCGGAGAGCATGCGCGATAACCGGGCGTTCGCCGCCCGCACCGCGGCGCGCTTCCTGCGTGACGGACGGCTGGAGAACTGCGTCAACAGGCAATTCCTCGTCGCGAAGGGCTGAGGCGTGGGAGGCGGTTCGTCACTGCATATCTCGACAAGCTGGCCAGTACAAAAATCCGCCGCGACCGTGAGCCAGGAAGCCGTCCGTCGCCGCGGCGCCCGGGGAAGCGGTCAATTGTTGAGATTTTCACGCAGCGTGGTGCCGGCGTATTGCTTTTTCATGAGCCCTCGGCGCTGTAGTTCCGGCACCACGAGTTCAACGAAATCTCGCAGCATGCCAGGCGCCGAGAAGCTCTTGGACAGAATGATACCGCCGTTGCGGCCGCCCGCGTCGTGCAGTTCTTCAAAGCGGTCCGCGATCTGTTGAGGCGATCCGACGACATGGGCTGAACGCTCGCTGATGAAGCGTCGGCCCATTTCGGCGACTGTCGTGGTGGGGGCCTCGGTCTCCACGATCTCCAGAAAGCTGCCCCAGTGCACCTGCTGCGCGTGCACCAGTTCCGCCGCGTCAGCGAGCCGCATGTCGCCGGGGACACCTGAGAAATCAACCCCATATTGAAACGAGAGCTCGATCAACCCGGCTTCGGGCGGCAGCTGATCCAGGAAGCGGCGTTCTTTCTCACGCGCTTCCGCTTCGGTGTGGCCGGACTGCACGCGGATCAGCCAGAGCACGCCCAGGTCGCGCGGGTCACGGCCGTGCTTAACCAGTAGCCTGTCCAAAGTCGCGCGATGTTCCGCCATGCTCGCGGTACTGCGTCGCGCGACGAATTGCAGGTCGGCGTAACGCGCCGCGAGGTCCATGCCGTCCGGGGATTGCCCCGCCTGAATGATGATCGGCCGGCCTTGCGGCGACGGCAGCGCCGGCAAGGGGCCGCGCACGTTGAAATATTTGCCGCGGTGATTGAGCAAATGAATTTTTGCCGGATCGGCGAATATCCCGCGATCCCGGTCCATGACGATCGCGTCAGGCTCGACGCTGGCCCACAGATCGGTGACGACCTTCATATGCTCACGCGCCCGGTCGTAGCGCTGTTCCGCCGAGGGCATCGTGTCGAAACCCCAATTGGCGGCTTCGTTCTTGTAGGCCGAGGTCACCGCGTTCCAACCCACCCGTCCGCCCGTGATGTGATCCAGGGAGCTGAACAGCCGCGCGACGTGAAACGGATGATGATACGTGGTCGACATGGTCACGCCGAACCCCAGATGCGGCGCGACGCGCGCCATCAGCGGGATCATCGGCATCATGTCGTGCTTGGGCCAGCGCACGCCCAGTCGAACGGCGGTATCGAAATTGCCGCCGAAAAGTTCGGGGGTTTCGGCGGCGTCGCCAAAGAATACCATGTCGAAGACGCCGCGCTCGGCGATGCGCGCGATGTCCTCGTAAAAGTCCGGCCCGTAGTACTGATAACCGACCCACGATCCCGGCGTTTTCCACAGGTGATCGGTATGGATGAACGAGCAATCGATCGCGAGGTGCAGCGCTTCAGACTGGGACATCTATTTTCCCCCGGGAACCTGTTGCCATGCCAGGCAGGCGCGGGCGGCCAGCAGCACCGCCGCGTGCAGTACGACACCCAGCAGCGACAGCACGACGAGCACCGCGAAGACACCCGCGGAGCTCATGCGCGCGCTGTAAATGTTGATCAGGGAACCCAGGCCGACGGTGGCGCCGGAACCCAGCATTTCGGCGACCACCGCGGCGGTCAGCGACAATACCAGGCAGACCTCGAACGACGCGAACAAATAGGGCAGCGCCACGTAGATCTTCACGCGCCGCAGCGTTTGCCAGCGGGTCGCGCGCAAGGCTCGCATCAGTTCAAGCTGCTCGTCGCTGACGCTGTCGAGGCCGGTCAGCGTGTTCACCAGGACCGGAAAAAACATGATGCTGATGACCAGCGCGACCTTGGATTCGATGCCGAATCCGAACCAGATCAGAAACAGCGGCGCGACCGCGACTTTCGGCACCGCCTGGATCGCGACCACGTAGGGCTGGAGCAACTGCCGCAGCGGCAGCAACTCGGATAGCGCGACGGCGAGGCCGATCCCCAGCAGCGATCCGATCAGAAAACCGATGATTGTTTCTTCCAGCGTGACGAATGCGGCGTGTTGCATCTGTCCGTTCAGGATCAGCGCGTACAGCGTTCTGATCACGTCCCATGGCGCCGGCACGATACGCGAGTCGATTTCAAGCCAGGTCACCAGACCGTGCCAGACCGCGAGTCCGGCGGCGATCTGCAGCAGCCTGATCAGCATCGTGTTGAACACGGACGCCGCGTGTCCGACAGCGCCCCGCCGCTCGGGTTCCACTGCCAGGACGAATTGCTGAGGGGAGAAGTCCATGGCGCCGCCTAATGCGCGATCAAGGCGCGGATCTCCGCGCCCAGACGAGCGAACTCCGGATGCAGCCTTGTCGTCGCGTCGCGCGGTCTGGGCAGTGGCACCGCGATGTCGGCGATCACCCGTCCCGGGTGGGCCGCCATGACCAGCACGCGATCGGACAAATAGACGGCTTCGGGAATGTCGTGCGTGACGAACACCACGGTCGGGCGGTCCCGCGCCCAGATCTCCAGCAATTCGTCATTGAGGTGCTCGCGCGTCATCGCGTCGAGCGCGCCAAATGGTTCGTCCATCAGCAGAACGCCCGGATCGCTCATCAGCGCGCGCGCGATCGCGACCCGTTGCTGCATCCCGCCCGATAATTCTCCCGGCATCCGCTCGCCGCTGCCGGGCAGGCGCACCATTTCCAGCAGCGCATCGACCTTGGCGGCGATCGTGGCTTTGCTCAGACGTCCATCGAGTTCGGCGGGCAGCGCGATGTTGCCGCGCACGGTCAGCCAGGGCAGCAGTACGGGCCGTTGAAAGGCGATGCCGATGTCAGGCGACGGCTCCGACACCACCGTGCCGCCCAACAGCACCGCGCCGCGGGTTGGCGGGATCAGGCCGGCGATCATGCGCAGCAACGTCGACTTGCCGCAGCCACTGGGCCCCACCAACGAAACAAACGCACCCGGCTGGATTTTAAACGACGTGTTGGCCAGAGCATTCGTCTGACCGCCATCGCGCGACTGAAACACCTTGGTGACCGCGCTGACATCGATGTCGCCGCCGCCTGGCGAGCGTGATGCGACGGCGGGCGCGGTCACGGTGGTCATTTCATCAGCGCGGCATGGTCGAAGTCGTTGAACTTCGTGGTGAACTCATTGGTGTAAAACGTTGCTGGATCGAGCCGTTTCTTCGCCAGGCCGATCTTCAACAGATTGTTCATGTGCCGGTCCCAGGTAGCCTGATCCTGCGATCCCCACGCGAAATCGGCGGGAAGCTCGTCGATCCGCATCTGGCCCGCCGTGGCGCGAAGGATATTGAGTTCTTTCTTCATCGCCAGCGCTTCGTCGTCACCGGGCAGCGGCGCGCGCGCCGGATAGGCTTTCCAGTAAGCGCGGACCATCGCTTCGGGATGGGTTTTCAGCACGATCGCGCTCATCGCGATACCGCGGCCGATCGCGGCGACGACGTCCGGATGTCGCGCGATATAGTCGGCGGTCGCGCCCTGGCCGATGCCGTAATACCCGGTTTGCCACGCCGCGTCGGGCAGCACCCTGAACTTATATCCGGCGTTCTGGAACGAGGCGAACAGACCCGGCCACGCGATGAACGCGTCGATGCGGCCGCTTTTCAGCGCCTCCATCGAGGTAACGCCATATCCCGTCGCGATGCTTTTGGTATCCGCCTGGGAGGCTCCGTCATCGTTCATGCGCGCATCGACAAACGCCGCGATCGCCGGTGACTCGGCGGGATAGCCGACCACCTTGCCCTTGAGATCGCCGAAATTTTTCACCGGGGAGTCCGGTGGCACCGCGGCAGCCCAGATTTGCTTGCGGGCCATGGCGTAAACGATCTCGATCGAGATCGGTTGATCCTGCGCGGCCAGCAGTAATGCATCCGGGGTGACCTGACCGAATTGCGCGTTGCCGGCCAGCACGAGCTGGATTACCTGGCCGGTGGTCGGCGCGGTTTGGATCGTGACGTCCAACCCGGCGTCCTTGTACCAACCCATTTGCTGCGCGTAAGGGCCGTACGGTTCGTAAGACACGTCCTGATCCGAAGTGCTGAGCACGATCGTGACCTTGGTCAGATCCGCCGCCTTCCCCGACGGCATCAGGCAGATGCAAATCAGGGCGGCGACCGCCGCGAGCCTTAAGCCGACCATCCCGATCTCCCTCATGTTGCCAGGTTTTCGCGCAGGTTGTTGCCTTCGTAGTGGGTACGGAAGCGTCCCCGGCGTTGCAATTCCGGGACCAAAAGTCCCGTCACGTTCAACAACAGATCTCGCCTGGCGTCCTGCGAGTGGCCGATCATGAAGCCGCCGCGGCTGCCACCCGCTTCAAATATTTCTTCAAGCAGGTCCGCGAGTTGCGCCGCGGTACCGGTATGGGTGGAATTGTAGCCGGTGGCCTGACGCAGACCGTGTTCCATGAATTCATCGCGGGTGAATTCCGCCGCCGCGCCGTGCTCCCGCATCAGCAACCCAACCACGCCCAGAGGCGACGCGTTGGCCGCG
>Ga0182030_10023623_pt1 | contig 11353 bp, 9 predicted proteins | sample 812S3MmetaG_FD_121299 | JGI IMG/M metagenome (GOLD analysis project Ga0182030, IMG submission 121299) | Permafrost microbial communities from Stordalen Mire, Sweden - 812S3M metaG (Illumina Assembly) | ecosystem: Environmental > Terrestrial > Soil > Wetlands > Permafrost | place: Sweden...
GGTGTAGCGACCTGCAATCATCCGCGCCCGGGATCGCAAACATAAATTTGGGATCGCAATCATCGGCCGGCTCGGGTGCAATTTATTTGCGAACGGAGAGATCGTCGGGCGCGAATTATTTGAGAATGGGCGCAAATTAATTGCGACGGACCTGCAATCATCCGAAGTCGGGTGCAAATTAATTGCGAATGGAGAAAGTGCCACCAGGTCCAAAAAACGGAGGTTTCATAGACAAATTGGTTTCTGGACCATCTAATCCAGAAACCCGCATTCTTTTGGTCCAAAAACTCGGTCAAAATAGATATGATGCTCGATTGGCAATGGATTTGAGTTTCTGTACTCTTAGAAAGTGAATAAAGCCGTCGAAATGCTGCCAGGGCTTGAGCATAGCTTGTTCTCAATTATTGTGATCCCATTCGCAATTAATTTGCGCTGGTCGCAAATAATTTGCGCCCATTCTCAGTTAATTCGATCCCAAGCTGTTCCTCATTCTCAGTTAATTTGAATCGGGAACTTCGGATGATTGCGATCCCAAATTTATGTTTGCGATCCCGGGCGCGGATGATTGCAGGTCGCTACAAATAAGTCATCGCTTTGAGCCGAGGGGCAGTGCGGAAACAGCAGGGATGCGCATCCTGGGAACAGCAGCAGAGAGCCCGATTTACGTGAAGGATTGGCTGAAGCGTAAATAGATACTAAGCCTCCAGCAAGAGGCAGCCAAGAAGTAGCGAAAACACCATTGCGATTCAGTTCGGATGGTGTTTTCGTTTGTGCATCTCGAAGTAGCAACTGCTTTCAAAACAAAATCCGAATTGGTTGAGCTTTCCTAATCAGGAGGCGCTCTTGCATGCAGTCTACGTTCGTTCAAACAACCGACATCTGGAACCAAACCTGTAAACGATAACCTTGCAAGGATTTCGAGCTTAGCGTTACTTTTCGTTCGTTTGTTACTCAAAATTCTGCAAGCGCGATACCAGAGGCTGAAGAAATATAAGCCGAAAGAAACTGAGCCATAAACTCGAAGTAGCAAAACAAAGCAATTACTCAAGACTGCTAGCACTTCACCAACTTGAACTTCAGAACTAACAAATTCATTGGAGCCAGCAGAATCAGACTCTTGAGCAAATTCAACTTGAAACTCTTCAACCGAACAATCAGCTGCAGCTAATTCAAGCTCCGAATTGTCAGAAGGCCCAGGGGCAACGCCGCCCCCGGGATTAATAACGCCTGCAGAGCGGGCCAAGAGGTCTTGATTAGCTTCGGTTTCTAAGCCCGGCTCTTCTAATGTAAGAACAACAGCCAATAGATCCCAGTTCTTCTTGACAGTCGCCCAGTGAGACTTTGCCCTCCTGGCAACTTCGGCAATAGTAATTAGCAGACCTTCGGCTTTAAGACTAACTATTGCCTCGGCTATTCTTGCCCGGGCTCCAATTCGTCTATCCCGATTAGCTCTTTCAAACTGTTCTATAGACCAGATTCTTCCGGTCCGTCTGTACACAGCTACAAGGCGTTTTAAGAGCCGACTTGTTAGTGGGTAGGCTTCTCGTACCCACTCCTCTTTATTCTTTCGCCAGAACGCCGCTCCCCTTATTTGGTTCTGAACAACGCGCCAGTTCCCCTGGTTTATATGCCTGCACCTACCGTTATGCTTTTCCTTGAGCCATGCTTCGATTAAAAGCGCTCTGTACGCAGCATTGTGATCGCCGGGAAGCGCTGCTACACTGTGCTCTTCGTCTCCGTACCAGAGATAATGACCAACAGCCAAAACAGCGTCATGCCGTTCGCCCATTGCTTGGAGCCCATGCAGCCACCATTTACGGCCTTTTTCCCAGACCTCTTCTATTTTGCCGCGAGCATACAGCTGCTCAAAACCCTCTATATCGAGCCGGTCTTCGTGCGCCTGGGCGTCAAGGCCGGCAAGCTGGTCGATTGCACTAATCTGGCTTTCCATGCGACTTCTAGCATCAGCCCAATTGCAAGCATTGCCTTCAAGGTCAGACAGAAAAGCAGCTAGAGCTTCGTCAGTGCTTAATTCTTCTCTTGTCCAGAGCAAAATACCTTTCTGATCCAGCCAGGCAAAACCAGGCTGCAAAGGAAGTCTAAGTGCATTGCCACTCGGAAATACTTCAAGTTGTCCACCAGTGATCACATAGCCTAAAGCCTCCAGCCAACGCTTTAAGGTCTGCCTGACTTCGCTGCTTTGTTCACAGCCATCGAACGGAAGATACAGGTGCCAGCCTCGTGACGCACTGCTTTGATAAAGGTTAACGCTTAGCCCAACTGCCCGGAGGCGGGCTAGCAGCTCGGCTAAGCTCTCCGGGTTGTAGTACCGGCTTGTTCTGGAATCTATATCTAAGACTGCATAGCAAGTTTGTTCTCCGAAGAACGCGCCATAGAATGTAGTGCATTCGGCCGACATAGCAGCATCGATCATGCCGGTGAATAGTGGACCTTTTGATGTCTTCCACTTTTTATCACTTGGCGTTTTGTATATGTGCTTAGTGCGATACCGATATAGCGACAAGAACCCTTGCCGCAAATCTTTCCGAGCAAATCTAGCTGGCACGCTCGCCACTGCAGAGCGCGTCTGAACATGTCCGATAATAGTGCTTTCCCTTTAATCTGGGACAAGTTGACCTAACCGGAGCATTCGTTTATCCTGTAATCACTTCGCGAACCCTTGCAAGAAACGCGACGACAACTGAATATGATGATCCGTAAAAAGGTCTCAACAAAGACATCGCCCCAAGCGATGTTTTTTGTTTGGTCCCGATTTGCCTTTCTAGGGAGCAAGCGCTCCAACGTATATATCTTTGCGATATGCACCAATCCTGGTGGCATCGCCAATGAAACTATATTAGCTCGCGGAAAATGGATCAACACTTTACTACTGCGGCAGATCCATCAGCAGAGGGTTTCCGCAGCCTCGAAAATTTCTAAGGCGGAGCCTGGAAACGACTTAAGTCCATAGAAAGCCAAACTTGAATCCAAGCGAAATTTGCAATTGGAGTGATGCACGAAAAGGGCAAGAAACTTCTGCGTCAGTATCGAAATGATTTCCATAGCCTAGAAAATAGTCTCGAAATCACTAGAAGCCCAAGATAGAAACGGTTGGAAGCAGGACTAAACCCAACACCTACAAGCATCGCCAGGCAGTTGTATATTAGGGACATCGCGCACCAGTGAAAACGCTTTCGAGACCCGGCTAGAAGCGGCATCGAAATTTTCCAGACACCCAGAAACACTTCGATACCCCGATAGAAAGAAATCACGTTTGCATTTCCAGGTGTTTCGAGGAGGCAAGAAGTGGTTGCCAAAGCAGCTGCTACAACTGGATCTCTGGATCGAAACGGCTTCGATCCGGTAGAGAAGCAGGTGTGGAAGTGACGGTAGAAACAAAGTCGCAAAATTTTCCAACCCCTCGAAGAGGTTCTTTCCAGACCTTTCGGAGGCAGCCAAGCCTTTCGAGGCGGGGCATAGAAGCGTTTCGAAGCGGAGCGCGGATATAAGAGCCAATGGGGCTTCCGAGAAAAATGTAGTTTGTCTTTTGTTTCTAAAGCTCTATAATTCAGACTGGGCAAGGCTTTGCGATATCTAAAATACGCCCAGCAGATATAGGAGCGACAAGTGCGAACAATATCAGTCAAGGAAGCAGCGTCCGCTCTGAGCATCACACCAAGGGCGGTGACCTACCGCCTGGAAAAAGGTTCGCTCAAAGGCACCCTGACCAAGAATGATTTTGGCGTACCTGAGTGGCGGATATATCCCAACAAAGAGATTCTCAAGGGGCTAAGCGAGAATAGCGCCGTTCAACCCGGGGATACCAGTTTCGAACCAAGCGATGTTGTCGAAGCGGAGGCGGTTGAATCAACAGAGAAACCAGATGGAACTCAGGCTGGAGAACAGCGAGCTTTCACTGCTGAGTTCCAGACCATCGTTGAGCAGTGCGTGCGTCCGCTTGTAGAAGAAGTAAAAGCACAAGCGCTGGCACTGGCAGAGAAGGACAGAATTATCGACGAGCAGGGACGTCAGCTGCGTCTATTGCCAGACCTTCGCAGGCAAGCTGAAGACGAGAGCAAAGCGGCAGAACTCCGAGCCCTGGAAATTGAGGCTCTGAAGAAGCAGATAGATGCCATAGAAGAGGAAAAGCAGCAGTTAGCAGCAAAAGCAAGCGAGGCCGGTATGCTGGCTAATGATCTGCAATCACTGAAATCCAAGGTGGAAGAGCTTCAGAAGCCTTGGTGGAAGAAGTTATGGGGGTAAGGCGGAGTTAACTAAGTGTGCGACAGCCCCAACTCATGACATCCCTCGCCTTATTAGCTAAAGCATTGCGTGAAGCCTTGGCGGAAGAAGTCTACGAGTCCGTCATTAGCGAAAGCTTGTATAGTAATGATTTCGTGAGTATTCTAGTGCAGGTAAGGACGATGTCATGGAGTGCTACGGAGTAGTGTAGCAAGGAGCAATGGTGAGGTACTGGTTGATTGCATTGCCGCGAGCAGATATGGAGCATTGCATCAAAATAGGTACGTTTGGTCTAAGTCGCAAACATGTGTTGGGAAATATTGAGGTAGGCGACAAGATTGGATGCTACATAACTAAGGAATACAAGATCATTGGTCTAGGGGAAACTACCAGTGAGCACTATCTTGACGACAGTCCTGTATTCTTGCGGAAGGAAGGACTTTTTGCAGATCGAATAGACTTTAAAGCAATTCCTTTGGTCGGTGAGAACGAAATTGATTTCATGCGTTTCATTGAGGACATGAAGTTCATCAAACATTTGGCTCACTGGAGTGTTTATTTCAGCAAAGGAATTGTTGAGATTACCGAGCATGACTGGAAAGTGCTGGTCAGCAAGAGCAAAGTGATGAACCTCAAGTGAGTTGTGGAGTGGGACAAATGGTTATTGATGTTGCAGTAACTATAAATCGGCGAAAAACGTTGTTTCCGGGCAAAGAAAATACGTCTTTGTCAATGAATTTGACGGCGTTGGGACGGCAATTGCTAAAAGAGCTAGCAGGCACATGTAATGTATCCATTAATGATTTTGTTGAAGCTCTGATACGCGAGAAGGACGGTTTGCCTGTTCCACGGTTGCCAGAGGAACTGCGTCGCACCGGTCCTAAAGGTGGAGCAAAGTCATTTTTCTTTGGCAAGGTGAGAGGGCAGGTCACGGCTATTCTTTTTACTCCCTTCGGAAGGCAGCTGCTGGATGAACAGGTTCGCCAGTCTGGTATGAGCAGGGGCGACTATATTGAGTATCTGTTGCGAGAAAAAGCAGGGTTGCTCTTGAAAGAATTTGGCCACATTGAGATTAATGATTGCATCTCAATCGAGGAAGAAGGTCCTGAGCCGAACTCACCAGCGAACTTGGGATAAAACAATCAAACTATTGATTCAGCTAAGTGAGGCCCAAAGCCTTCAACGCAGCAGTTAGCGGATCAGAATAAAATATCGGATCGACTCTCTCGACTATATCCCCAGATACTTCTAAGAAGTTGCGTTTATTCTCTAATGGAATGAGGGCACGGCGAGCTCCATTATCCATTGCTACTTGAAGTGGCTCCACAAGAGAACGGAGAGGCTTGATGTTTCCTTGGATACTTATGTCACCCATTACGACAACCGCTGAAAGCGCGGGGTGCTTCTTAATGGCGGAATACAGCGCAACAACAAGAGCTATGCCGGCATCGCAAGGAATTCGATTTGCCAGAAGATCAATTCCTTCAACGTGAAAATCTGTGTTGCTTATTTCATGAGCTATCCCCATTCTAACCTTCTGTCCAGCAATGTATGCAAAAGCGCGCTGAATGGATTCCTTCATGTCACCATCTATGCCACCAGCAATTTTGAGCTTTCCTGTACCGGGCGAACTGCCCACTTCAAGCCTGTACAGTCCTACGCGTCCCTGGTCATCAACAGATGCAGTGTATACAGAACCAGGCGCCAGCGGATCTGTAGAAATCAATTCTCGTCCACCCTGTTCCGGAACACCAACAAAACGCTCTTCGCGTGTCTCATTGTCGAGATAAGAAAATGAGGTTTGGTGGTATTCAAACGAACCCATCTTCTTAAGTTGTTCCTTCACGCGTCGCCTTCCTTCAAGTGCGGTTTCCAGCAGTTCAGCCAGATTATCTTTGCTTACCTCGCCGTGAGGGTAAAGTAGTTTTATCAAACCAGATATAGTTTTTCTTACCGCTTTCACATCGCGGGCGTTCAAGTGTCCTCCGAATGAGAAGTGGCGATCAATAACCTCGGTGAAGTTATGTCTTCGAAGTTCACGCAGTGCCTCTGCGAGATAGTCCACGACAAAGCCGTAGTGATCAGTAAAGAACTCCATACGCATTTTGGGAATTTCCCATCCCGGTATGTAAAAATGAAGCCGGTCCAGGAAGGCCATATCCTCGCGAATAATTTCAGGTAACGCAATGAATAATGGGAGGATCGGACCATTACTTCTACCGGTTGATTTGTGTTACCGAACATGGCAATTGATGCATATCCAGTTAGCGTTTCCTTCCCTCTGGCAAAGGTACCCGACTCGCAATAGGTTTTCAGCGTGGTTACAACCTCCTTCTGCATTTTCTGAAGGTCTGCGACCTCGTCAAATGCAATAGCATCCCAAAGTCCTACGAGACCCATTTTGCCTGTTACCATGTTATAGAAGAGATTTGGAACTGTTGTCGGTCCGGTCATAAGGATGGCATAAGGACTGAGTTCTTGAAAGCCGTAGGATTTGCCGGTGCCGCGTGGTCCCAATTCAATCAAGTTATAGTTGCGCTCACACAATGGTATTAAACGCGTGACGATCAATATTTTCTGCCGTCTATCGAAATGAGAGGGTTCTAGTCCAATGCTCGTTACAAGAAGATCTAACCATTCTTCGGAAGAGAACTGTCGGCGCCCTTCGCAGTATTCTTGTAGATCAAATGATCCGATTTGAATCGGCTTGATCTCATCGATCCAAAATGGACTCTTTTTTCCATTTCCAGAATCATCAAATTCGTGATGCATATCGACCTGCGCCCATATTCCACCAAGTAATAGGAGATCATATTTGCGGATGAATTGCTCAGGAACGTGAATAAACTTATGACCAAAGTTTATTAGTTCAGCCCAGTATTTATCTTCTTCGGAGGAGTAGCGTACTTTGACTTTGTCAATCAATGTATGTTTGCCTTTCTTCTTGACGTCGGACTGCACCTTGTTTGACTCATCAGGACGCACAAAGTTTTCTGCTAACGTAGAATTCACTAATCGCATTCCGGCCTCGATGGCGGCAGGATCATCGGTAGCGCAATAAGTCCCAAGAAGATACTCTAGAACGTAGGCAGGTACGTTTGCCCCAGCCTTCACCTTGCGCACCAAGTCCTTACGTACAACCTTTCCGGCAAAGGTCTCATTTACTTTGTCATCAAATGCAGTCATCAACGTTCACCTTCAAATGGAGATTTTGACTGGAAGTTCGTCACTCAAGTGAAGCTGAGCGCCTGAAACAGCGTCGTTCACCTGAATTCTCAATGTCGATATTCCAGTATTGGTCAGCATCATTGTCAATCGATTTGGTTTTCCTGGTTCCATAAGTACTTCCTTTGCACCTTCTTCAAAACCATAAATCGCCGCCGCTGGCACAGCGACAAGGTCCTTTCCAGATACGCCATTCACTTTGATCCGTCTACTTCCCTGATGGAATACAGAAGAATCTGAATATGTTAACTCTAGAGAAAATATTCGCGTACTCACATACGGCCTGCTAAAGACGATATTACAAATTGCCTTGCTCTTGCCTTTGACCACGAGTGGTGTGTACTTCAGTTGCACTATTGGAACTACCGCCTCCTGTAAAGAAATTCCGCCATGGAAATATGTCTTTGTCCGTCCTGGAGTTTTGAAGCAAGCGATTCCTTTAGGGAAGGCAAGTTCCAGGGAACCCCCAAGTCCAAGCGCGCTAGCAGTCACACGGATGAAAGCGTCGGCAGCTCGGCCACCGGTGCCAATCCAGACCCGTTCATGCAAATCAACTTGATCGCCGCCCGGTGGCTGCACTTTCATTGATTCGTCAACTTCGTCAACAAATAAATATCCGTGATCAGCGGAAATGACGAAGTGTTCGACGCCGAGTTTGCCCAAAGTTCTGAGACTGCGGCGCAGTTTATCGAGAACATGGTCCATAAATATTCGTGCTTCGTTCTCGGTTTCGATCTCCTCACCACGTCTATCAATTTCTTGGGATGTGACTAATATCAATTCGGCAGTTTTTATTGCTTCAATCTTCTGCTTAGATGGTTTTGAGAGATCGTTTAGTTTGAGCGATTCGACCGTGCGTCCTGCAGTGTGCTCAAAATATTTGATCCTCGAATTTCTATCCTTTAACAATGTGGAGCCCAATCGAATTCCTACTTTTCCGCCTTTAGCATCTACTAACTCCATCCCCTTTTCTGCGCCGGGCATAAGGCAGGCCATCCCTACTTCTGTGAACGTCGGTAACTGCGCAAGCGCAGGAGTTATTTCAATGTGAAATTCATCTTGCAGCCCTTCGACAAGCTCGACAGCCATTTCGTACCGGAGTGCATCTACCAAAAAGTAAGCGACTTTACCGTCAGTCAATCTTGGATGCACCTTTTCCCAAAACGTTTCGCTTTGACAAAACACTTCTTCTGGCTCAAAGTCTTCAGAAATTAAGGCTTCCGCAAACTTGTCTGCGGCTTTAGTTATGGCCTCAGCATATTGAAACCGTGCGAGCCTGATCAGCCGCTCAAGACGCGAATCTGGGTCGTGTAGAGACGGATCTACTTTGGCATATCGATGTTCGAGATGACGCTGTTTTCGATCGAGGATTTCCCATCCTTCTGCTGAGGGTTGAACCTTGTGAGCACCTACGTAAGCTGAAACCATTTCAGCAACGCGCGTCTTACAAGTTCGTAATTCTGCTGATACACGTTTCGACTGAGTCATCACCTCCATTGCAAGCTCCAATACGGACAATTTAAGTGTTAGCTCAGGTTCAAAATTTACCCAGAAGCTTCGCTTAAGATCCGAGATACGGTTTTGAAGACCATCAAATTGCTGAAGCAGCAAGGCTTCTTCTATCACAGCGAAGGAGGCAGCAACGTTCAGTAAGAAAGTATCACCATTTGCAAGATCTCGTGCAGGAACACCATCCAGAACCTGTTGAAATTCATTCGAGACAGCGCTTGCGGCCTCAGCATACGAACCAGCTAAGTCCAAACGATTTCGCCAGTGACTGCAGAAAGCCAGTAGTTGTTCATTGCCTTCGTCGACCGAAAGACCAACAAGCACTCGAAGCTGATCGCATTTGTCGCCGAGCGACAAGGCAAAGTCACTTAGCAATAACCGTCTGCGAAGTTCGTGCCTGAGTTCCACCGCTCGTCGAGATTGATTAGTAAGATTCAGGTTGAGAATATTGTGCGCTAATTCAGCGAGGTCGCCCAAAGCATCCTTCTCTTCTATTTTTTCGTCAAAGACAGGGCTAGAGATGAACATAAGCAGAACGCTTTCAGGTGAAGCAGTATTGAAAATTAATGGAATAGCTCCAAGATAGGCGGTCTGCTCACATAATCGATCAAGCTCTTCAAGGCTGAGCTTGCCGGCGTCTATTTGTGCGGAAATCTCGGCGACTTTTGCTGGCGCTACCTTCTTGAAAACCCGCTCAGCAATCACTTTCAGTCGCGTATTATTACTAGCTGAGTTGGCACCAGGTTCAAGCACGATTCCAAACGATTCTAATTCGATTAGAGCTGACTGTGTCTTGGAACGCTCTATAGGGACATACACGATCAAGTTCTGAGCTAAATTGTTTTTTTCATAAACTAACCACGGTTCTGCTTCATGACGAGTTCTTATGAAACTATCTGAATAGAAGATCACTTTGGTGTTTTGTGGTACCAGAGTTTGTAGTTGCTGCTCGTAAGAATGTTCTGGGTCATACCAGACCAGCACTGAACTTTTGGACAATCGTCCAAGTAATAGCTGTCGGAGTGCATCGCTAACCTTTGTTTTTTCCATTAGGTCAGACCGTGGGCAATGGCAAATGATTTATTCTTTTTGCAAACTTCTCTTACCTGATTAGGGCGGTGATCCATTGCTTGATTCGACCAGTCGTAATCGCCTTTGATGAGTGCTTGCCAGCATACTTTCGGCTCATGCCACGAGGGGATAAGCTCCCAAAGGGGGGCCATATTAAGCAAAATACCATCGTCGATATGAGGTTTGTATGCGCCGTGCGTCAATTCATCAATCTTTCCAGCGAAAGCTTTGACATCAGTAAATATAGCTTCCAAATCACCCAATTGCTTATCAATTTCTCGGCTTTCTTTACCCTGGGCGTTGATACGCAGTTTTCGAAGATCATTGATATCGGTCTCAAGTTGCTTGAGCTTAGCTCCTACATACTCCTCACCTCGGATTCTATGCAAAGTGTCTTTTGTGAATCGCTCATGAAAAATGTAAATGCTATAGTTTCTCTTCAGGGACTGTAGCAGCCAGTAGACAGGTCTCTTCTTATATTTTTTGATATGTTCATCGAAGAACTTCTTCTCGAAGTACTTGCGCAGGTTTTCTTCGGCATCACCTGAACCGCATACATTCTCGATGATTTGAGTACTACTTTCTGATCCAAGCGCAAGTTGCAATACTTGGCTGATGCGCGAAGCCATATCGTCAGGATGGCGAGCATCTAAAACCATGATTCCGTCGGTGTCAGCATGTGCTAGCAACTTATGTGCAACATCGGACTCAAATTTACCTTTCCCAAGTGCATTATCGACACCAGGGGTAAACCTACCTAAGACAATTCCAACGGCGTAGCTTATCCAAGCGGCACTGGTAGTACTTAGACTTTCTTTGTCTTCTTCGTCTCCGTCTGTTTCTTCGTCAGCATCACCAGACTCTTCTTCTACGTCCGTGTCATCCGAAACCAAAGGAGTTTGCAAGATTTCTTCAATTATTGGAGGAATTGAAGAAAGTCCAAGCAGGTTGAGTACTTCTGAATCGATTTCTTTAGTAATTCGAGACAGTAGCTGTACATGGTCTACTACGTGACCGGGATAGACAAACTCAAGCGAGAGCTCATCGCCCCAGAGCTCTTTTGAAACCATTTCTACCGCCGCCTGACCAAGTTTATTCAGTTCAAGAGAATTGAGAATTTGACTAGGGATAGGTAATAATCCTATGTCACCCTTATTGTGGTTCACTGTGGGACAGAGAATCCTAGCTAGTTCGCACTGAAAATTGTGACCTGAATGCGTCAGCCGGTGACGTTGTCAGGCGCGCAATGCTTCGAAAATGTAGCATGTCTAATACCAGAAACCAAGACTGGTGCGCTAAATAGGGA
>Ga0182030_10023625_pt1 | contig 11353 bp, 20 predicted proteins | sample 812S3MmetaG_FD_121299 | JGI IMG/M metagenome (GOLD analysis project Ga0182030, IMG submission 121299) | Permafrost microbial communities from Stordalen Mire, Sweden - 812S3M metaG (Illumina Assembly) | ecosystem: Environmental > Terrestrial > Soil > Wetlands > Permafrost | place: Sweden...
ATTGCGGTGCTCCGAGGTGCGGCCCAGCTTGGCCGTGCGCTTCAAATGTCTCATGGCAAATCTCTATTCCGTTTTTGGTGCTTCTTCTTTTGGCGCCTCCACCAGGCCCGGCTCGAAATTCATGCCGAGGGACAGGTTGAGGGAGCTCAATTTTTCCTTGATTTCGTTCAGCGACTTCTTGCCGAAGTTGCGGTACTTGAGCATTTCCTGCTCCGTCTTCAAGGCGAGCTGGCCAACGGTGGTGATGTTGGCGTTGTTCAGGCAGTTGGCGGCGCGCACGCTCAGCTCGATTTCGTTGACGCTCATGTTCAACAGCTTCTTGAGCTTGGCCTTCTCGTCGTCCTGCTTGTCGGCAGCTTCTTCAAATTCCACCGCGTTCTTGTCGTACGCCACGAACACGTCCAAGTGATGGGCCAAAATGGCCGAGGCCTGGGTGAGCGCATCGTCCGGCGTGATCCGGCCGTCGGTCCAGATTTCCAAGACCAGCCGGTCGTAATCGGTCCGGTTGCCCACCCGCGCCGCTTCCACCAGGTAACGCACACGCGTGACGGGGGAAAACAACGAGTCAATGGCCACGACGCCGATCGCTTGGCCGACTTTCTTGTTTTCGTCGCTGGGACAAAAACCGCGGCCGACCTTGACCGTCAGCTCCATTTCAAATTTCTTCTTCTTGTCCAGCGTGCAGATGTGCTGGGTCGGATTGACCAGCTCCAAGTTGGGGTTCACCTGGATGTCCGCCGCAGTAACGGAGCCTTCCTTGTTGACGGACAGCAACAGCACCTGCTCGTCGCGGGTGTGGGCCTTGAACTTGATGCGTTTCAAGTTCAGGACGATGTCCGTCACATCCTCGGTGACGCCGTCAATGGTGGCAAATTCATGCATGGCACCGTCCACCTTCAGCGAGGTGATGGCCGCGCCCTCCAGCGAGGAGAGCAGCACGCGCCGCAGCGAGTTGCCGACGGTATGGCCATAGCCCGTTTCAAACGGGTCGGCGATGAATTTTGCGTAGGTATCCGTGGCGGTGGCATCATCTTTCTGCAACCGCTTGGGCATTTCAAAACGACCGAGACGAACTGGCATAGTTTCCTTTCAACAATTTCAAACTGGCCCCCCCGGCTGATTTTATTCCCGACCGGGAGCACCCATATAATTGTTCTTCTATTTAAGGTTTAGCGGGAATAAAATTCGACAACCGCCTGTTCATTGGCGATGGGCTGGATTTCCTCGCGCGTGGGGATGCGCATGACCGTGCCCTTGAACTCTTCCTTGTTCAGGGACAGCCAATCCGGCACCGCGCGGCTGGCGGCGACTTCCAGGTTCTTCGTGGCGAGCTGGCGGGCAACGTTGTTGTTCTTCACGCCGATCACGTCATTGACCTTCAACGCGTAGGACGGAATGTTCGCCTTGCGGCCATTAACGAGCACATGGCCATGGCCGACCATCTGGCGGGCCGCGGCGCGGGTGTTGGCAAAACCGAGGTGGAACACCACATTGTCCAGCCGCGTCTCAAGGATCTGCAGCATGTGTTCACCGGTCACGCCGCGGCGGCGCAGGGCCTTTTCATAGACTCCGCGAAACTGGCGTTCAAGCAGGCCGTAGTAATATTTGAGCTTCTGCTTCTCGATGAGGCCTTCACCGTACTCGGTGGTCTTGCGGCGGGACTTGGGGCCATGCACGCCGGGACCATAATTGCGGCGTTCAAGATATTTCGTGGGGCCGAAGATCGGGATGCCGAAACGGCGGCTAATGCGAACGCGGGGACCTGTGTAACGAGCCATATAAATTAATAAGGTGCGATTTGCGATTGCTGGGTTTTACACGCGGCGTTTTTTACGCGGGCGGCAGCCATTGTGCGGCACGGGCGTCACGTCCTTGATGGAGCTGATTTCCAAGCCGATGGCCTGTAAAGCGCGGATGGCGGATTCCCGGCCGGAACCAGGTCCCTTGACCCGAATTTCCACTTCCTTCATTCCGTGGGACATGGCCTGGCGGGCGGCGTCCTGGGCCACCATTTGGGCGGCGTAGGCGGTGCTCTTGCGCGAGCCCTTGAAGCCCACCCGGCCGGCGCTGGACCAGCCGATCAGGTTGCCCTGACCGTCGGTGATGGTCACCTGGGTGTTGTTGAAGGTCGCGAGAATATTCACGATGCCCGAGACGATGTTCTTGGCGTGCTTGGCCTTGACGATCTTCTTGGCATTGGGATCTTCCCCGAGCAGTTCGGCGGCGGACGGCGCGGCCGAGGCGACGCCTTCAGCCGGCTGGGTTGCCTCACCGGCGGCGGGAGCCGCGGGGGCTTCGGGGCCGGTCGCGGGCTTCTTGCCGGGCTTGCCTTCCGCGGGCGCGGCGGCATCGGCCTTCACTTCTTTTTCCTTCTTCGGCGCGGCTGGTTTCTTTTTTTCTTCGGACATAACGGAATTCAATGGTTAGTGGATGCCGGTCTTGGCATTCGGATTGCGCTGCACGCCCACCGTCTTGCGCGGGCCCTTGCGCGTGCGGGCATTGGTCTGGGTGCGCTGGCCGCGCACGGGCAACCCGCGCAGGTGGCGGATGCCCCGGTAGCACTTGATGCCCTGGAGGCGCTTGAGATCCATGCCGATCTCGCGGCGCAGATCGCCCTCAATGATATATTTGCCCTCCTGGATCGCATGCACGATCTGGGCCATCTGCTGCTCCGTCAAATCTTTCGCGCGAATGGCGGGAGAGATGTTCGCGCGTTCGAGTATCTCGCGCGCGTTGACCGGGCCGATGCCGTAAATGGAGCGCAGCGCAATGTCAATGCGCTTGCCGGGCGGAACTTCTACACCAATGATGCGTGCCATAAATTTCGGTTAACCTTGACGTTGCTTGTGGCGTTTGTTCGAGCAGATGACGCGGATCACGCCGCGGCGCCGCACGATTTTGCAGTGCTCACACATTTTTTTGACTGATGCTCGAACTTTCATGCTTAAAATTTTTCGTTTCGACTAAAATACGTCCCACGCTCAAGTCGTAGGGCGTCAATTGTAACTTCACCCAATCGCCGGCCCGCAAGCCGGCAAATTTCATCTTATCCCGGCCTTCCACAAACGCCGTCAGCCGGTGGCCATTGGCCAGCTCCGCCAGAAACGTGCCATTCGGCAACGCTTCCTTCACCCGGGCTTCGACTCGGAAGGCGTCTTCACCCATGTCAAAATCTCCGGCTTTCCCTCAGTGACCAGGACCGTATGCTCAAAATGGGCTGATAGTGAACCATCTTGCGTCACCACTGTCCAGCCGTCTTTCAAGATTTTCACCTCGGGGCGGCCCGCATTCACCATCGGCTCGATCGCAATCGTCATGCCCGGCCGTAATTTCGGCGAATTCTTCGGCCCATCGTCAAAATTCGGCACCTGCGGCTCTTCGTGCATCGTCCGCCCCACGCCATGGCCCACAAATTCCCGGACCACGCTATACCCATTTTGCTCAACATGCCGCTGCACCGCCAGCGAAATGTCCACCACCCGGTTGCCCGCAACCGCCTGCGCAATCCCGAGATGCAGCGACTGTTCCGTCACATCCAGCAACCGCTGGGCGGCCACACTGCATCCCCCCACAGCCACCGTCCGGGCCGTGTCACCCACAAATCCTTGGTACGTCACCCCGACGTCCACGCTCACAATGTCGCCAAATTGTAATTCGCGATCCGATGCCAGCCCGTGCACCACGGCGTCGTTGACCGACAGGCACGTGTAACACGAATAGCCGCGGAAACCCAAAAACGCGCTCTTGGCGCCATAGCTGCGAATCCGCTCCGCCGCAAACTCATCCACCTGCCGCGTCGTCACCCCGGGCCGGACAAAGTGCGCCACGTCATCCAACACCTGCCCCGCTACCGCGCACGCCGGACGCATCAATTTCAACTCATCTTCGGACTTAAGCTTGATACCGGACACAATAAAACTCAGGCGAAACGGCCACGCAGCCGTCCCTTCTTCAAAAATCCGTCGTAATGCCGCATCAACAAATGCGATTCCACCTGCCGCATCGTGTCCAGCAAAACGCCGACCGCGATGAGGATGCTGGTGCCGCCGAAAAAGCTGGCCACGTTCTGGTCCACGCCCATCTGGCGCGACAGGATGATCGGGATGGTGGCGATGATCGTCAGGAAAATCGCGCCCGCCAAGGTGATCCGGCTCATGGCGTTGTGCAAAAAGTCACTGGTCCCCTGCCCCGGCCGCACCCCGGGTATATACCCGCCGTTTTTCTTCAGATCGTCCGCGATCTGGATTTCGTTAAACTGCGTGGCCACCCAGAAATAGGAGAAGAACAGGATCATCAGCGAGTAAATGGCCAGGTAAACAAAGGAACCGTAGTTCAATTGCATGGCCACCCAGCGGCAGCCATCCTGGAGAAACTTCAGTGACGGGGAGCTGAACCACACGGCCAGGTTGCTGAATAGCGGCTGCGGAAACATCAGGATGGACTGCGCAAAGATGATGGGCATGACGCCCGAGTAGTTCACCCGCAGCGGCATGTAATTGGTGCCGCCCTGATACATCTTCTGCCCGATCATCCGGCTGGCATATTGCACCGGAATCTTGCGCTGCGCCTGGGTGATGGCGATAACTCCGGCCACCACCAGCACCAGCAAGGCCACCAAAATCGGCCCCGTCGTCCAGAGGTTGCTCTGCGGATCCATCCCGTTATGCGACGAAAACATGTCGATCGCCCCCTGCGCCGCATTGGGCAGGCGCGCCAGAATGCCAATGGTGATCACCAGCGACACCCCGTTGCCGATGCCCCGGTCGGTAATCTGCTCGCCCAACCACATCAGGAGCATCGTCCCCGCTGTCATTACCGTGACGGTTATGAAGTAATAGACGAAATGGTTATCCGTCATCACCAGCGAGCCCTTAAAGCCCTTGAATGCGGTCTCCGGCGTAAGCCAGTTATGGGCAAAATACCAGCCTTGGACAATGCAAAGCACCACGGTCAGGTAACGGCCGTACTGCACAATCTTGGTGCGGCCGCCCTCCTCACGCACCAGCTTGCTCAGGCGTGGCACCACCGCCGTCAGCAATTGAATGATGATCGTCGCGCTGATATAGGGCATGATGCCCAGCGAGCTCACGGCGCAGTTGCCCAGCGCCCCGCCCGCGAAGGTGTTGTACATCGTCAACAGGCCGCCGGCCGATTGCGAGTTCGCGTTGAAATATTCGGCCAGCGCATGGCCGTCAATTCCAGGGATGACAATGAATGCCGTCAACCGACAAACCGCCAACAGCAGGATCGTGAACAATATCCGGGACTTCAGCTCCGGAATCTTGAAGCAGTTGCCGAGGGTGGTGTAGATGGAGCGAAACATCGTCAGCCAGGATTATAGTTTGGCCGGGGCCTGGTCCGGGGCCGGAGCAGCAGGTTCGGCCGGGGCAGCGGATTTTGCCGCGCCGGTTTTTTTGATCTTGGCCGGTTTGACCCCGCCATGGACCCGGGGGACAATCAGCTCCACCACGCCGCCCTTGGCTTCGATCTTGGTCTTGGCCGAGGCGCTGATGGCGCTGACCACCACGGTCAGCTTCTTCGTCAACTCGCCGCCGCCCAGCAACTTGATGCCGTCAGATTTGCCATTGGCCAAGCCGACCGCACGCAGCGCGATTTCGTCCACCCGGGCGCCGTCTTCAAATTGGTTCAGCGCACCCACATTCACACCGTGATGGTGCACGCCAAATTGGGTGTTGTTGAAACCGCGCTTGGGAATGCGGCGGATCAGCGGCATCTGGCCGCCTTCGAAACCGATGCGGATCGAACTGCCCGAACGCGCGGTCTGACCCTTGCCGCCACGACCGGCAGTCTTGCCGCGGCCGGTGGCTTCACCTTGGCCGAGCCGTTTGCGGCGATGCTTCGCACCGGGACGGGGTTTCAAATCATGTAGTCGCATAAATTATTTCTTCCATCGGACCAGGCCTTCCTGAAAGTTTGGATTGCCGGGGAACGCGCCGCGTTCAGCCCCTCAATCCAGCCTTCCCATCAGCCGGGGATCCATATATTCATCAGGCATTGGCCGGCGCCGCCTCGGCGGGCTTGGGCGTTTCCACTTTCTTGATCGTCAGGCCCCGGCTCTGGTAAATCTGCTCGCGGGTACGGAGGCTCAACAGGGCGCCCAAGGTGGCCTTCACCACGTTGGCTGCGTTCTTGGAACCGAGTGACTTCGTCAGGATGTCCTTCACTCCGGCGGATTCCAGCACCGAGCGCACAGTCTTGCCGGCGATGATGCCCGTGCCGGGCGATGCCGGGCGCAAAAGGATCTTGGCCCCACCATAGGTGAAGTAGATCTCGTGCGGAATCGTAACCCCCTTCAGGGACACGGCCACCATCTTGGTGCGGGCCAGTTCGCCGCCCCGGCGGATGGCGTCCGCCACTTCGGCCGCCTTGCCCAGGGCCACGCCAACCTTGCCCTTCTTGTCGCCCACCACCACCAGGGCGCTAAACTTGAACCGGCGTCCGCCCTTGACGACTTTCGAGGAGCGGTTGATAAAAACCACCTTTTCGGCGAGTTCCTCCCCGCCGTTTTCAAAAGCGTTCTCGCCGACGTCCATCCGCCTGCGGCCACCGCCGCCACGGCCGCCACGGCCGCGCATGTCGCGCTGCGGTTTCGGCGCCTGCGCAACTTCGGGAGCAGCAGGAGTCACTGGTTTGATTTCGTTTTCAGCCACAATAAAGTCTCCGGTTCAGGTTAAATTTTCAGTCCGGCTTCGCGCGCGGCATCCGCCAGCGCCTTGATCTTGCCGTGATAGCGCGTGCCGCCGCGGTCGAATACCGCCGCCTTGATCCCCTTCTCCAGGGCGTTCTTGGCCGCGATGGCGCCCACCTTCTTGGCGCCGGCCATGTTGGCGGACAATTCCTTTGCCTCGCCCTTGCTCACCGTGGAGACCGCCGACAACGTCCGGCCGGCCACGTCGTCAATGAACTGCACGTGGATGTTCTCGTTGGTGAAGCGCACGCTCATGCGCGGACGTTCGCTCGTGCCGCTCACGCGTTTGCGGATGCGCCAGTGGCGCAGCTGCTTCAACTTTAATTTCTTTTCCGTTCTCATTTCAGTGGGTTCACGGATTGGGCCGTGAACAAAAATTATTATTGGACTGTCTTGCCTTCCTTGCGCTGGACATGTTCATCGGAGTAGCGCACGCCCTTGCCCTTGTACGGCTCCGGCGGATAGAAGGCCCGAATTTCCGAGGCCACCTGTCCCACCACTTTCTTGTCCGGACCTTCAATCGTGACCTTGGTGTTTTCCTCCACTGTCACTTTGACCTGCTCCGGGATGCTGTAATTGATCGGATGCGAATAACCCAGCGCGAGGTTCACAAAGTTGCCCTGGACGGCCGCCTTGAAACCGACGCCCTGGATTTCCAGCTTCTTGACGAAACCTTCGCTCACGCCTTTGACCATGTTGTGGACGAGCGCGCGACTGGTGCCGTGCAACGCCTTGGCTTGGGCGTCATCCCCGTCCCGGCTGACGATGATTTTGCCGTCCGCCACCTTGAGGCTGGTGCGGTGGGGCAGTTCCCAGTTCAGCTTGCCCTTGGGACCCTCCACGTGGACTTTCTGTCCGGACACTTCCACCTTCACCTTGGGCGGAATGTCAATCGGTTGTTTTCCAATGCGCGACATAAATTCTTAAAGCGTGATGCGTGACAATTACCAGATATAACAGAGCAGTTCCCCGCCCAGGTTCTTCTTGCGGGCCTGGGCGTCCGTGAGCAGGCCTTCGGAGGTGGACACAATGGCCACGCCCAATCCGCCGCGCACGCGGGGAATCTTGGTGGCACCCACGTACCGGCGCAAACCCGGGCTGCTGACGCGCTTGAGGCCTTCAATGACACTCTTCTTGCCATTGAACTTCAGGCGCATTTTCAGCTTCTTGGGTTTGTCGCCCTCTACGGCCACGTCGGTGATATAGCCTTCGGACTGGAGGATCTTCGCCACGCTTTCCTTGATGCGGGAATGGGGCAGTTCCACCGTGGGCAGATGCGCGGCACCCGCGTTGCGGATGCGCGTCAGCATGTCAGAAATCGGATCGCTCATAGATAATCGTTCTCGTCCTGGTCTTTACCAACTGGCCTTCGTCACGCCGGGAATCAGGCCGTTCAGCGCCGCTTCGCGGAAGGTGAGGCGGGACACGCCGAACTTCCGCCAATAGCCACGGCGGCGGCCGGTCATGGCGCAACGGTTCACCACCCGCGTGGGGCTGGCGTCCCGCGGGAGCTTCGACAGTCCGGCGTAGTCGTGCTTCGCCTTCAGTTCGGCGCGAACGGCGGCGAACTTCTTCACCGTCGCCGCCTTGCGCTTGTTGCGCTCAATCCATGCTTTCTTGGCCATAACAAATATTATTTTTCAGCGAAGGGAAAACCCAACAATTTCATCAAATCGCGCGCCTGCTCGTCGTTCGCCGCCGTGGTGACAATGGTGATGTCCATCCCCTGCTGCCGTTTGATCTTGTCCAGTTCGATTTCCGGGAAAATGGTCTGGTCCCCCACGCCGAACGTGTAGTTGCCCCGGCCGTCGAATTTGCGGGGCGACAGGCCGCGAAAGTCGCGAATCCGAGGCAGCGCCGTCGCCACCAAGCGATCAAAAAACTCGTACATCACGTCCTTGCGCAGCGTCACATGGCAGCCGATCGGCTGGTTTTCCCGGAGCTTGAAATTGGCGATGGCCTTGCGGGACATGCTGATGACGGGCTTGCGGCCGGTCAGCATCATCAAATCCTTCGCCGCGTCCTCGATCGCGCCCTTTTCCAGCGACGCACTGACGCCCATGTTCACCACGATCTTAACCAACTTCGGGATCTGGTGGACATTCTTGAAGTTGTGCTTGGTCTTCAGGGCCGGCACCACTTCCTCGGTGTATTTCTTGTAAAGTCTGGCTTTCATGGTTTGCGCTCACGGATTTGGCCGTGAAAAATCGTTTAGGAGGCTGCCGCCTCCACTTTCTTCACATTCGAGATGTGGATGGACCCCTCGCGCTCCACAATGGCGCCGTTGGGGCTCTGCTGGCTCTTCCGCGTGTGCCGCTTGATCATTTGCAGACCTTCGACGATGACGCGTTGCTTGGCGGGCAGGACGGCAATGATTTTGCCGCTCTTGCCCTTTTCCTTGCCGGTGATGACCGTGACCTGGTCGCCTCGTTTGACGTGAAATTTTTGCATAACCTCAAATGACTTCCGGCGCCAGTGAAATGATTTTCATGAACTTCTTGTCCCGCAATTCGCGCGCCACCGGGCCGAATATGCGCGTGCCCTTGGGATTCAGTTCCTTGTCAATGATCACACACGCGTTGCGGTCGAAGCGCAACACCGACCCGTCCGGTCGTTGGATGATCTGCCGGGTGCGGACCACGACGGCGTCATGAACCTCGCCTTTTTTGACGGTGCCATCGGGCGCGGCCACCTTGATGTGGACTTTGATGACGTCGCCGATGCCGGCATACCGTTGATTGCGGCCCGTCACACCGATATTCCACGCCACCTTGGCCCCGGTGTTGTCCGCCACATCCAAACTGGATCGAATCTGCAACATAAATCAAATAAAAACGTTAAAATTGGACCGGCTCAAGCCGCCACGGCTGTCTCCTGCACGCCGCGCTCCACCACTTCCACGAGCTTCCAGCGCTTGAGTTTGGACAGCGGGCGCGACTCCTCGATGCGCACCGTGTCGCCCACCTTCGCCTCGGCCTTTTCGTCGTGGGCGTAAAACTTCTTGTAGGCGGTGACGATCTTCTTGTACCGCGAGTGCGGGAACCGGCGCTCCACGCGCACCACGATGGTCTTGGTCATCTTGTTGGACACGACCTCGCCGACGCGCGTCTTGCGCTTGCCGGCCGGCGTCACGATGTTGGTTGCTTCAGCCATACAAAATTATTTCGCGGCGGGTTGGGGTGCCTGCGCGGCCAGTGCCTGGTTTCGCAGTGCGGAAATGCGGGTTTCCACGCGGGCGATGTCCTTGCGCAGGGTGTGCAGCCGGGCGGGCTTTTCCAGTTGGGCGCTGGCCTGTTGCAGGCGCAATTGGAACATCTCTTGCCGGAGGTCGCGGCTCTTGGCCGCCAGCTCCACCAGCGTCAGGTCTTTGATTTCAGAAAATTTCATTGGCTCTCAGCTCTCAGCTCGCGCGGTAATGGCGCGAAATAAACTTCGTTTTAATCGGCAGCTTGGTGGCGGCCAGCCGCATGGACTCGCGGGCTTCGGCCTCGGTGATGCCGTCCACCTCGAACAGAATGTTGGCCGGCCGCACCACGGCCACCCAGCCCTCGAGCGGCGCCTTGCCCTTGCCCATTCGGGTTTCCAGCGGCTTCTTGGTGTAGGATTTCTGCGGGAATACCCGGATCCACATCTTGCCCTTGCGCTTCATGTAGCGCGTGATGGCCACCCGGCAGGCTTCCAGTTGCTTGCCATCCATCCAGCAGCGCTCCAGCGCCATCAGGCCGTATTCGCCAAAGGCAACGGTGTTGCCCCGCATCGCCAGCCCCGTGCGGCTGCCACGGTGCATTTTGCGATATTTTACTTTTTCCGGCTGCAATGCCATAACAAGATTCTTTCTCTAAAATTTAGTTCGCCACCGGGGTCTCAGCCTTTGCTTCCTTCTTCTTCTGCGGCTTGTTCTCCCCCTTGCAAATCCAGCACTTGATGCCAAGCTTGCCGTAAACGGTGCGCGCTTCCGCGAAACCGTAATCAATCTCGGCGCGCAGCGTATGCAGCGGCACCCGGCCCCAGTGATACATTTCCACCCGGGCCAGTTCGGCGCCGCCCAGGCGCCCGGCTGCCCGCACCTTGATGCCTTCGGCCCCGAAATCCTTGGCCGTCTGCAGCGCCTTCTTCATGGCGCGCCGGAAGGACACCCGGCGCTCGAGCTGCAAGGCGATGTTCTCCGCCACCAACTGCGCATCCAGCTCCGGCTGCTTCACCTCCACGATGTCCACGTAAACTTCCTTGCCCGTCTTGCGGCTCAGCTCTTCCTTCAGCTTGTCAATCTCCGAACCCTTGCGCCCGATCACCACCCCCGGACGCGCCGTGAGAATGGTCACCCGGCAGCGGTTGGTGGCGCGCTCGATCAAAATCTTCGGCACCGAGGCGGTTTCAAGCTTCTTTTTCAGCAGCGCGCGAATTTCGCGGTCTTCGGTCAACAGCTTGCCGAATTCCTTCTTTTCCGCATACCACTTGGAGCGCCAGTCCTTGTTGACAGCGACGCGAAAACCGATTGGATTGGTTTTTTGACCCATATTATTCGTCAGACAACGTGATTTTAATGTGGCACCGGCGTTTGAGAATGGGACCGGCAGATCCGCGCGCCTTGGGCTGAAAACGCTTGAGGGTCGTCGCGGTGCCCGCCACGGCTTCCTTGATGCG
>Ga0182030_10023628_pt1 | contig 11352 bp, 10 predicted proteins | sample 812S3MmetaG_FD_121299 | JGI IMG/M metagenome (GOLD analysis project Ga0182030, IMG submission 121299) | Permafrost microbial communities from Stordalen Mire, Sweden - 812S3M metaG (Illumina Assembly) | ecosystem: Environmental > Terrestrial > Soil > Wetlands > Permafrost | place: Sweden...
GGTACCCTGGTCGGCGACGCCCGCCGCATGTGTCCTGACATGGTCTTCGTCGAAGCCCGCCACGAAATCTACGTCGACTACCACCACCGCATTGTCGCCGCCGTCGAAAGCTGCCTGCCCGTCACCGCCGTCCTCTCCATCGACGAAATGGCCTGCCGCCTCATCGGCCGCGAACGCCCCCTGCTCGCCGCCATCAAACTCGCCCAGCAGGCGAAAGACGCCGTCCGCACCCAGGTCGGCAGCACCCTCCGCTGCTCCGTTGGACTCGCCCCCAACCGCTACCTGGCCAAGATCGCCAGCGACATGGAAAAGCCAGACGGCCTGGTCGCCCTCACCAAGGACGTTCTCCGCGACGCCCTCCTCGGCATCTCCCTGCGCGACCTGCCCGGCGTTGGCGTCAAAACCGAAAAACGGCTGAACGAGCGCGGCATCCTCTCCATGGCCGACCTGTTCCGGGTGCTCGAAAGCGAACACGGCCGCGAACAGACCGGCGACCTCTGGGGATCGGTCTGGGGCGAGCGCCTCTGGCACTGGCTGCGCGGCGAAGACTTTGACATGCAGGAAAACGAGCACACCAAGTCGATGAGCCATCAGCACGTGCTCGGGCCTGAGTTGCGCAATCCCGAATCCGCCTGGGCCGTCGCCCATAAGCTGCTGCACAAAGCCGCCATGCGCATGCGCGGCGAAGGCCTCTGGGCCAGCCGCATCGGCGTTTCCCTCGGCTTCGTCGGCCTCGCGCCCGTCCGCGGGTCCACCGTCTTCGGCCCCAGCAAGTCGGAAACGTGGTCGGCCGAAGTGAAGCTGACCGAGTGCCAGGACAACGCCACCCTCATCAACGCCCTGCGCAAGCTATGGGACACCCGGCCCCAGGGAAAGAAATTCGACGAGCCCTTCTTCGTTGCGGTCGTCCTCGGCGGCCTGGTCCCCGATGCGCTGCATTCCCTCACCCTTTTCGACGCCCAGGACGGTGGCGAAGAACGCGCCAAACTCGCCGCCACCATGGACGCCCTCAATCACAAATACGGCCTCAGCACCCTCGCCCCCGCCACCATGCTCACCGCTCTCAAAGCCGCCCCCACCCGTATCGCCTTCCACTCCATCCCCGATTTGTTCTAGAAACGTCGGCCACGATGGTCTGATCATGAAGTGGACATACATGTGGACGCCGAAACGTCTAGATACCCAGCATCCACCTGTTGAACAAATACTTATGGAATATCACTCGCGGACCTTCAAGCGGACGCGACCCGGATGTGGCTCTTTCCGGAGCTCCCGCGCACCACTGCTGCTGGCCTTTCCAGCGACGTTGGCCTATCGCTGGATGCCGGGACTTTTCCCGGAGAAGACAGAATAGCGGTTCACTCCATCCCCTACCTGTTTTAAGCAATCCGCGAATTCCTTTACGTGTCATTTCGGTCCCGTGTGCGGATCCGGACAACTCTGCACGCGAGCGAACAATTTCGAATACGATGTTAGTTTCATGCATTGCATAAGTAGCCATCATGTCAGTAACTTGTGCTCTTGCGGCATTGGCCCCTCGAATGCAACATTCAAAGGTAAAAACCACACGAGGATTTGCTCCTCCGGGAGGCGCCCATTGGCTGGACTTTTTCAGGATGTCCGCTATGCAATCAGGCAGCTTCGCAAGAGCCCAGGATTTGCGATCACCGCCATACTCATGCTGGCGCTGGGTATTTGCGCTAACAGCACTGTCTTCAGCTGGATCAACGGAACCCTGCTTCACCCCGTACCGGGGGCGCGCGATACTGGGGCACTCGTCACCATCATGCGCGGGACGTGGAACAACTCGCCGTCTCCGCCGCTCTCCTACCTCGACTATCGCGACCTCCGCGACACCAACCACACTTTCACCGACATCCTGGCCTATCACGACGACTGGCTCATGCTGACCGGCGGAAGTGCACCGGAGCGCGTCTACGGAGCCAAGACGACTGCCAATTATTTTGACCTGCTGGGGGTCAAGCCCTCACTTGGCCGCTTCTTTCTGCCCGGTGAGGACGAGCAGCAAACAGGGGTACCATACCTGGTGCTTGGATTCGCGCTTTGGCAATCGCACTTTGCCGGCGACCCCTCGATCATCGGAAGATCCATCGAAATCAATCGCCTCCCCTTCACCGTCATCGGCGTTGCGCCTCCAGGATTTATCGGCAGCAAGACAGGCATTCGCACCGATCTGTGGATGCCCCTCGGCGCCTACGACCAGCTCACCGGCAATGGCTTCCGCCTGTCACAGCGCGGCAATGCCTGGCTCAACGTCATGGGAAGGCTGCGCCCCGGTGTGAGCCGCGCTGATGCCACGCAGAACCTCGAAGTCCTGATGCGCCGCCTGGTCGCGACCTATCCTGACGATCATCCCGGGGTTAATACCGTAACTCTCGACCCGCTGTGGCGTTCGCCCTTTGGCGCCAACGTCTTCCTCGCCTCCTCGCTCCTGATTCTGCTCTCGGTCGCTGGAATCGTGTTGCTGCTGACCAGCGTGAACGTGGCTACCCTGGCCCTGGTTCGTTTTGTGGCGCGACGCAAGGAAATCGCTATCCGCAAGGCGCTCGGCGCCGGACGCATTGGCCTGATGCGGCAGATGGTGCTCGAAGGAATCCTGGTTTCGCTGGGTGGCGGAGTCGTGGCGTCTTTACTGACCGCCTGGTCGGCCAAAACCATGGCGGCGTTTGTCCCTCCCAGCGTCAGCCCCATCCTGCTGAATGGCTCCGTGGATGGCGGCGTGTGGGTGGCAATCCTGGTCCTGGCCGCGCTGTCGAGCGTGATCTGCGGCGTGCTGCCGGCCTGGAAGTCGTCGCGTGTTTCTTCGGCCGAAGTGCTCAAGGAAGAAGCCGCCAGTGTGTCCAGCGGAACTCATCATCGCCGCCTGCTGAGCGGGCTGGTGGTGGCGCAAATTGCCCTCTCGCTGGCCCTGCTGGTTACCGCCGGCTTGTTTTTGCGCACCCTCCGCGCGGCAGTCGAGGCCGATCCCGGCTTCGAACAGGATCACGTGCTGGTGGGCACGGTCGAGACGCAGCCCGCCGGGTTCTCGGACGTCGAGATGCGGGTCTTTCAGAAAAACCTCTTGAGCCGCCTGCAGGCATTGCCGGGAGTGCGCTCCGCCGCACTGTCCGACTGGATCCCGCTCAGCTTTACCCGCGCAACTCTCGAAGCCTATCCCGTGGGCTACGTACCCCAGCTTCACGAGTCGAGGGAAGTGCGCCGCGCCTCGGTTTCCGAGGGATACTTCGCCACCATGGGAATTCCGCTGCTGGAGGGGCGCGCCATTAGCGCGGATGACGGCAAAGATGCGCCGCCGGTCGCCGTGATCAACCAGACCATGGCGGAGCGATGGTGGCCGCGGCGTTCCCCGCTCTCTCAGCGGTTCTCCGCCTTTGGCCGGCTCTACACCGTGGTCGGCGTCGCCCGCGACAGCAAGCACCAGAGCGTCCAGGAAGCGCCTGAACCGATGGTCTACCTGGCGCTCTTTCAGAAACAGAATCCACAGACCATCCTCCAGGTGAGGACCGAGGGCGACCCCAATGCGCTGGCCAGTGCGGTCGATGGAGCGGTGCACGGTATCGACGCGCGCGTAGTCTTGTTTGATCTGCGATCCATGCGCGACAGCACCAGGATGGCCAGCATCTTCATGCGCATCGAAGCCACCTTCGGCTCGATCTTTGGCATGCTCGCGCTGGTCCTGGCCACCACCGGCATCTACGGCGTGGTCGCCTATCGCACCCAGCTGCGCACCCACGAAATCGGCATCCGCGTGGCCTTGGGGGCAGGACGCTGGGATGTGCTGAAACTCGTCCTATACCAGGGACTGCAATTGACAGCAATCGGCCTCGCTGTGGGGCTGATCTTCGCCTATGTCCTGACCCGGTTCCTGCGCGGAATGCTCTACGGAGTTTCGGCCAACGATCCCCTTACGGCTGCCTGCGTGACGGCGCTGCTGGCAGCCATTGCCGTGGTCGCGTGCTGCCTGCCCGCCATTCGCGCCACGAAAGTGGATCCGGTCGCGGCCATTCGCGCTCAGTAGGCGCCCGGTTTGCTGAGCCCCCAACTCTATTGCCGCATCGCATCCTGCGGAGCCGTGCTCGATGCGCGATAGAGTTGCAGCGTCTGGCGAGCCTGCCAGAGGTGCCGCCGTTCGTGAGCCAGGATGATGTTCAGCCCGCTGGCCAGGCTGAAGCGAATGCCGCGCACGATTGGATTGGCAAAGCGCACGCCCGCGAGGTCGAGGTCAGCATTTTCTACTAGAAATGCCCGGACCTCCTGATGCGAAGCGGCAAAACCAACGCAGGCATCGGCGAGCAGGGGAGCCGCTGCTGGCAGAATATTGGCCGTAGCCTTGAAGCGCGTCCGCGGTTTGACCGGCGGTTCCAGCTGAGTGACGAACCATCGGGCAATCATCCCGGGCGCCGCAGGGCCGCGTCTGAGTCGCCCCTGGGCGCGGGCTTTTGCCGCGGCATGTTGCATGGGAGCCAGGTACACGCGATTGGACACAGCCAGGTGATCCAGGCATTGGGCGGTACTCCACGATGTTGGCGTCGCAAACCAACTCCCCGCTGTTTCATCGATGCCCAGGACAAGAGCCTCAGCGTCTGCCTCAATCGCGTTTATCTGGCTTTCCAGGCTTTCAATATCGGCAAGCATGCGTCCTCCTCCCGGCCACAGGGTACAAGGAAAATGCCGCAAAGCGATATTTGGAAACATAATCTTTGAAAAAAGCGTACCCCTCTGCATCCCGCACCGCTATTGATTGCGGATATGAGAGTAGACGCGCATGATTGAGTTCCCCAACCGGCAGAAACCCGCAGAGGCGCAGCCGGACTTTCAGGCGCTGAACTTTGAATCGCTCGTGGCGGAGCACACATCGATGGTCTTTTCACTTGCATGGCGCATGACCGGGGACAGAGGATTGGCGGAAGAGCTTGCCCAGGACGTCCTGCTCGAGCTTGACCGCTGCCTGCATAAGTTGAAGTCCGCCGATCATGTGAAATTCTGGCTGCGACAGGTCACCATCCACCGGGCTTCCGACGCGCTGCGGCGCAAACGAACCCACGCCGCAAGCCTGGGCACCGATGTGTGGGAAGAGTTGAATGAACGGCACGGACTCATGGAAGTTTCTTCGCTGAATGGCGAAGCCTCCCTGAGCGCGCGCCTGGAAGAGTTATTGGCAACTTTGCCGGAATCGCAACGGGCGGCGCTGGTCCTCCGCTACCAGGAAGACCTGACGCCGGAAGAGATTGCGGTCACGCTGAAGTCGCCCATCGCCACCGTGAAGAGCCAGTTGCAGCGCGGCTTGAAGCTGTTGCGCATCCGGGCGGAGCGAACATTGAAGGAGTATGTCCGTGGACTTTGAGGAACGATCAAAATCAGAGAAGAGCCCGGAGCAAAGCCTGGAACGAATGGAGGAGCGTGACCTTGCTGAATTCGAACGCAGGCTGCGCTTCGCGATTCGCCGCCACGAAGCCCCGCTCGGTCTCAAATCGCGAGTGATTGCTCAGGCTCGCTCACGACGCCGGGCTCAACACGGCCGCGGATGGATGATGCAGCGCATCGCCGCCTCCGCCCTGCTCGCCGCACTCTTCGGCGGCGTGGCGGTGTACCACCAGAATGAAGAGCGACGAAAGGGTGAGCAGGCTCGCGAGCAGGTCATGACCGCCCTGCGCATCACCCACCGCACGCTCGACCGCGTCAGCGAACATCTGGCCGAAAACGCCAGGTAAGTTGCAGGACAAGCTTTCCAACATGGACCTGCTGCCCTCGGCATCCACGCAGCAGAGGTGTGCCCCGCATAGGGAGAAAGAAGGAGAAGGTGAACACAATGAATTCCATCAGAGTCTGGGCCGGCATTTTAGCCCTCGGCGTGGCAACAACTGGGGCAGCAGTGGGCAGGGCACAGGACCAGTTGCCCGCACCCTCGCCCATCGAAAAAGAACTGGCGGCGCGGGCCACGCACGTCACCGAGGTGACGCTGGATCGCAAGATGCTGGCCTTCGCCTCCAAGTTCATGGATGACAAAGACGACAACGGCAAGGAAGACAAGGACGATCAGGCCGTCAAGCAGATGATCCAGAACCTGCAGGGCGTGTATGTCCGCGATTACGAGTTCGACAAGGATCATTCCTACACGGCGGAAGAGCTCGAAGGCCTGCGCAAATACTTCGAAAACTCCAGTTGGTCGCCCATGGTCAAGGAACGCACCAAGGGCCACGCCGAGGGCACCGACATCTACGTCAAGCTGGTTGATAACAAAATGCAGGGCTTGTTCGTTCTGGATGCAGAGCCCAAGGAATTATCGCTGGTGCTGATTCTCGGCCCCGTCGACATCGACGCACTCGGCAAGCTCGGCGGCAACTTCGGCATCCCCAAGGACGCGATGAAGAAAGCGCAGAAAGAGGCCACCAAATGATGCAAACCTCACCCGTTCCCGCCACTCCTTCAAAACCCGGCTGGCTCACTATTCTCGGCGCGCCGCTCGGACTCGCCGCCATCATGACCCCAGCCGTGCTGCTTGCTGCCGGCGGCGGCGCCGGCGGTGGCTTTGATGCAATCGTCCATGGTATCGAGTCCCGCTACCACGCCCACGCCACGCGCATTCCCTTCCTCGGCCTGATGAGCGGCATTGCCGGTATCGCCACCCACGGCGGCGTTCACAACCTGCACCTGGCCACTTTTGAAAACTTCAACACCGGCGACAAGCCCGTGGACGGCGACGAACTCCTCGGCCTGGTGGAGCAGCGCGCCGGCGGAAACTGGTCCCGCATGATCCGCGAAACCAGCCGCGGCGGCGACGAGCAGACCCTCATCTATATCCGTCCCGAAGCCAAGCAGATCGGCATGTTGATCGTCGACCTCGATCACCACGAGCTCGATGTCGTTGAACTCTCCGTGAATCCCGACCAACTCATGAAAGAAGCACGCGAGCACAGCCACCATCATCACGACACCGACGCCGATTCCGATCACGATAGAAACGACAGCGATTCCAACTAATGGCGTTCCGCAAATAAGCGAGCGGTCATCCTTGTATCTCGTTTGTCATCCTCCGCGGAGTGAAGGATCTGCTTCTGACTTAGCCCTTGCTGTTGCCCTCGCTTTTCTTTCTGTCATTTCCCTCAGGGGAATCTGCTTCTCACTCCTCTCGACAAACCAAGACAGTCGATGAGCGCAGCGAAGGATCCGCCTCTGCTTTCGCGGCGCAAGCCGTGCAAAAAACAAATGCGTTACCCCCTACTCAACTCATTCGATTTCTGCGAGCCTCTTCTGGGCTTATCGAAAAACGCTTGACACACCAATAACCAATTGGCTATGGTTTCCGCATGACGGCCAAAGCGGACCACCTCTTCAAAGCTCTCGCCGACCCCACCCGCCGGGCCATCTTTGAAGGACTCGCGCGCGACGGCGAACAGACTGTCCACGCCTTGACCCGACGCGCCGGCATCTCCCAGCCCGCCGTCTCCAAACACCTCGTCATCCTCAAGCGCGCACATCTCGTCGGCCATCGCCACCAGGGCCGCGAAACCCACTACCGCGCCCGTCCCCATGCCCTCGCCCCGCTCGCCGACTGGATGAACCTCTATACCGCTTTCTGGCAAAACCGGCTCGATCATCTCGAAGACCTTCTGCAAAGGATGGACCCATGACCACTTCTACCCCGACACATACTGTCACTGTCGAACGAAGCCTTCCACATCCGCCGGCGAAGATCTGGCGCGCGCTCACCGAAGGCGCCCTCATCGAGCAGTGGCTCATGAAAAATGACTTCCAGCCCGTCGTCAACCACCCCTTCAAGCTCACCGCCGACTGGGGCTCTGTCGACTGCAAAGTCCTGGCCATCGACCCGCCCAAAATGCTGTCTTACACCTGGACGGCCTACGGACTCGAGACCATCGTCACCTTCACACTCTGCTCCACCCCCACTGGCGCCCTCCTGCGCATGGAGCAATCCGGTTTCCGCTCCGAAACCGACGCCGCCTACAAAGGCGCCACCTACGGATGGCAGGCATTCCTCGCCAACCTCGACCGCGTCGTCGCGCAGTTGAACTGAACGAAGCGAACGGAAAGGAGTTGCCATGACCACCAAATCAAGAGCCGTCGCCTATTGGATCACCACAGCGCTCATCGCCTTTTTCATCGGTGTCGGCGGCGCCGGCCAGATCTACCAATACACGGCCAACCCGCACGGCATCGTCCCGCAACTTCTCTACCCCATGTACTTCTTCCTCATCCTGGGCATCTGGAAGGTGCTTGGCGCCATCGCCATCCTCGTCCCGCGCTACCCACTCCTGAAAGAATGGGCCTACGCCGGTATCTTCTTCGACCTCACCGGCGCAGCCGCCTCCTGCGCCGCGGTCGGCGGCTACGGCGCCTACGGCTTCCACGTCCTTGCCCCCCTCATCCTCGCCGGAGTCACCGCAGCCTCCTGGGCTCTCCGCCCACCCAACCGAACAATTCTGAAAACCCGAAGTTCATAAGCTCTCTGACGGGGCTCGACTCCACAATCTGAAACCGGGCTTGACTCCGCAACCTGAGAGAGGCCACGACGTCACAACCTGTTAATAATCGATTCCAAACGCTTTGTAACAGGGCATGACTTCAGTCATGCCAATAAAGCCAATCAAATCAAAAGGGCTTTAGCCCCCGCTAGGTTGTCCAAGCCATGGGAACCGTGTTCAACCTCCGTAGATGAACCAAGGACTTCCTTCAACACCATTTCGCAACCGCCGCACGCCACTCGCCAAAAGGACCACCATGAGCACCAAGCCATCCACCGCATCACCCGCATCCCTCCAGATCGACCAGCGCATCCGCGACCTGGCCGATTGGCGCGGCGAAACCCTGGCCCGCATGCGCGCCCTCATCCTCTCCGCCGATCCCGAAATCACCGAAGAATGGAAATGGCGCGGCGTTCCCGTCTGGTCCCACCACGGCATCCTCTGCACCGGCGAATCCTACAAGCAGGTCGTCAAGCTCACCTTCGCCCAAGGCGCCAAACTCCCCGACCCCTCCCACCTCTTCAACTCCAGCCTCGAAGGCAACACCCGTCGCGCCATCGACATTCACGAAGGCGAACACATCGACACCAAAGCCTTCAACAAACTCATCAACGCCGCCATCGCCCTCAACCTCGCATCCAAGAAACGCTAGGCACCTTAACCAAATTCTCAGACTTGAAATCCGTCATCCTGTCGAGCAAAGCGAGTCGAAGGATGTGTGGCGTGTTTGTTTTTGGTTTGTCATCGCTGAGCGAGCAGTGCGAGTCGAAGGACCTGCGGTTGTCTTCGCCGCGAAGCCGCGTCAGCCTTCCTTGACATCTCTAACCTAGCCGTCGCGCCATGCTAATCTGGCCTCCACCCTGGAGGTCTAAGCTCGTGTCTCGGAAACCTTTGCTCCCCCTGCTTCTGATACTTTTCAACTTCCCCGCCTTGGCCCGCCAAACCCCCGCCGCCGCGTCCCACTTCGACGCCGTCGCCGGCGAATACACCAACGCCGCCGAGCCCGACCTCCCGCTAAGCTTCTACGCCAAAGACGGCAAGCTCTTTGTTGAAAGCGAGCGCCAGGTTCCCGCCTTGCTCACGTCCGTCTCGGCCACGGAATTCTCTATCCCCGCCGAACACGTCACCTTCCGCTTTTCCTCCACCGAGGGTACCCCCAAACTCACCCTCTCACCTCAAGGTGGTCCCGACACGGAATACCAGCGCACCGGCGAACCCGTCCATCACCTCTTCCGTCCCTACGAGCGAAAGGAAGAGATGATCCCCGTCCGCGACAAGATCAAGCTGCACGTGGTGTACCTCATCCCCACCGACCTGCCCGGACCGCTGCCCATCCTCCTGCAGCGCACTCCCTACGGCTGCGATGGAACCAAACAGTCCAGCTTCTTTGCCGGACGTCCCGAACTCGCCCGCGCCGGCTACATCTACGCCTGCGGCGATATCCGCGGACGCTACAAATCCCAGGGCGAATTCGTCATGTCCCGCGCCCTCGCCGACCACAAGGACCACAAAGAGGTCGACGAGTCGACAGACGCCTACGACACCATCGCCTGGCTGGTCAAAAACATCCCCAACAACAACGGCCGCGTCGGCGTGATCGGCACCAGCTACCCCGGCTTCCTCGCCATGGAAGCCGGCATCGATCCCCATCCCGCCGTCAAAGCCATCTCTCCCCAGGCCCCGATGATCGATGTGTGGATGGGCGACGACTTCTTCCACAACGGGGCATTTCGGCAAACGTATGGCTACGATTACGCCATCGGCCTCGAATCCAGCAAGGAATCCACCGAAGTCGACTACGGCAAGGACTCCGCCGGCAAGCCCGTCGACGGCTACGACGATTTCCTGAAACGAGGCTCCTTCGCCGAAGACATCAAGCAGTCAGGAATCAAGAAACAGCTCCCAACCTGGCAGGCCTTCCTCGAACACCCCGCCTTCGACACCTTCTGGCGCTCCCGCGCCGTCGAGCTCCACCTCGACAAGGTCGCCGTTCCCACCCTCACCGTCGGCGGCTACTACGACCAGGAAGACATGTGGGGACCGCAAGAGGAATACGCCCGCCTCGAACCCCACGACGCCAAGCATGAAAACTTCCTCGTCCTCGGCCCCTGGCGCCACGGCTCATGGAGTTCGTCGTCGCGCCACCTCGCCGCCCTGCAATACGGGGAATCCATCGGCAAGGAATACCGCGCCCAAATTGAAGCTCCCTTCTTCGCCCACTACCTCAAAGGCGAATCCGGATTCGACCTCGAAGACACCGCCAGCTTCCAGACCGGCTCCAATACCTGGAAGCGCTACGCCCACTTCCCACCCCCGGAAGCCAAACCCACCGCATTCAATCTCTGCGGAGACCAGACCATCTCTCCCGCTGCCTCCTGCGCGGAAGGCAAGCTCAGCTACGTCTCCGACCCCGCCAACCCAGTCCCATACCGCCATCGCCCCATCCAGCCCACCTACGGCGAAGGCTCCAAATGGGGCACCTGGATGGTCGAAGACCAGCGCTTCGTGACCGACCGCAAAGACATCGCCCTCTACAAACTTCCCGTTCTCGAAGACGACCTGACCGTCACCGGCGAAGTCATCGCCGACCTCTACCTCTCCACTACCGGAAGCGACGGCGATTTCGTCGCCAAACTCATCGACCAGTACCCCGAAAACGATCCCGACCCCGCCATGCGCGGCTTCCAGCTCATGACCAACATGGAAATTTTCCGCGGCCGCTACCGCAAGAGCTTCGAGCATCCCGAAGCCCTTACCCCCAACGCCATCGAAGAGTTCAAATGGAGCCTCCACGACATCGACCATGTCTTCAAAAAGGGCCACACCCTGCTGGTCGAAATCCAAAGCA
>Ga0182030_10023629_pt1 | contig 11352 bp, 7 predicted proteins | sample 812S3MmetaG_FD_121299 | JGI IMG/M metagenome (GOLD analysis project Ga0182030, IMG submission 121299) | Permafrost microbial communities from Stordalen Mire, Sweden - 812S3M metaG (Illumina Assembly) | ecosystem: Environmental > Terrestrial > Soil > Wetlands > Permafrost | place: Sweden...
CTTTCTAGGCACTTAGGACGGAATTCCAGTCGAAAAAACGAAAGCCTCGCAAAAGAGGCCGTTGCCATTTATACTTCTTTCGCGGACATTTGGACACGAAATCGCGAAAAATTATGGGTGAATTTACAGCCTCGTTCTTGATCATCAAATTTTTCAGCCACCCGCGAGAAAACCTGTAGTTCGCCGGCAAGCGCTTGGGTTTTGCTGCCCACAGGATTCGGACCAACCGGACCAAGAGAAACTGGCGGTGCAGCACAGCCCACGAGCAGTGAAACCGTCCCGAGGCTGAGAACGTAATGCACCGTTTTCATAACAATCCTTTCATTTGAGGAGGAAGCTCACGCGGCGTCTTGGCGCTGTGCCGCGCGCCCCCTTTCCAGTCATAAATTAGACCGGGAGCCTTGCTTATTCAGGATTCTGAATGAATTTTAATGTGATTTTCAGACCAGCTTAATGTTGATCCTGTCTGATGGTGGAGAAGTATATGAGAATCCTGGTGGTCGAAGACGAGCGGAAGGTCGCCGAGTTCGTGGCGCGTGGTCTGCGCGCGGAGCGATTCGCGGTGGATGTGGCCAACGACGGCCCGGCCGGTTGGGACATGGCCATTGCCTGCAATTACGATCTCGTCATTCTCGACTTGATGCTGCCTGGCCTCAATGGCCTCGAGGTTCTTAAACGCATGCGGAAACGGGGTTCCCAAGTGCCGGTGTTGGTTCTGACAGCACGGTCGGGCACGGCCGAGAAAGTCGAAAAATTCGAGGCGGGGGCGGACGATTACCTGACCAAGCCCTTCGCTTTCGACGAATTGCTGGTTCGCGTCAAGGCACTCTTGCGGCGTGGATCGCCAGACCGATCCAGTGTCTTGCGCATCGGGGATTTAGAAATTGACCGGCAGAGACAACAGGTAAAGCGGGCGGAAAAGCGGATCGAGCTTACCCCCAAGGAATACAGTCTGCTGGAATACCTTTCGGCCAACGCGGGAAGAGTCATGTCGCGCACCATGATCATCGAGCATGTTTGGGACGAGAGTTTCGAGGGGTTCACCAACATTGTGGATGTCTATGTCCGCCATTTGCGGAGCAAGGTGGATGACCAAAACCCGAAGAAACTGATTCGAACCGTGCGGGGAGTCGGGTACTCGATCAGCGACGTGGCCGAGACATGAATCCCCGGTCCCTTCGCTTTCGTTTGATCATGTGGTACGCCGGTTTGCTGACCGGCATTTTCTTGTTGTTTGCGGTTTTCTTATACGAGGCTTTGCGGGGATATCTGGAGAGCAGCCTGGCCCAATTATTGACCCGGCGCTCCGATCAGATTGCCGCCACGCTTCTCAATGCTGTTGATAAAACCGGCGACCGTTACGTGACCGACCAAATCACAACTCGGTATGCGCCGGAGAATTATGACCGGTTCATTCGCATCACCCGCTCCGACGGCAGCGTGCTTTATGCCTCGGGTCGGACGGCGAGTTTTGATCCCGCCGGACTGGTTCCTCTGAAGGTGAGCGCGGTCAAGAACGATTTTGTTAAGAAGGAGGTGCTGGACGACGGAAACCGTTTAATGGTGACGGTGAAGGTGTTTCAGTCCAAGGAGGGGCAGATGTTCCTGATCGAGAGCGCAGGGCCGATGGCGCCGATCGAGACGATGTTAGGCCGGTTGCTGTTCTCGCTGCTGCTTGGTGTGCCGGTGGTTGCGCTGGTGGCGGTGGGTGGCGGCCTCTTTTTGGTGGGACGCGCCCTGGCTCCAGTGGTGCAAATTGCGCAGAGCGCCGAACAAATCAGCCTGCATAATCTGAATGAGCGATTGTTGGTGGCTAAGACGGGCGACGAACTGGAGCATTTGTCGCTGGCCCTGAACCGCATGATCGTCCGACTGAGCGAGGCGTTGGAGCATAACCGCCGGTTCCTCGCGGACGCCTCACATGAACTGCGCACGCCGCTGGCGGCGTTGCGCGGCGAGATGGAAAGCGTGGTCGAGCAAACCCGCACCTTGCCGGAACTGAGTGACCGGGCGGGCAGCGCGTTGGAGGAAGTGGACCGATTGACGCGCATTGTGGAAGCCCTTTTTGCGATTTCCCGTCTCGATGCCGGGGAGTCGCAACAGGAGTGGGCTCGATTTGACCTGGCGGCGCTAGCGGCCAGCACGACCGAGCAGATGTCGCTGCTGGCGGTGGACAAGGGAATTGCGGTGGCCTGCAACGTGCGGGGCAAGGTTACGGTCGAAGGGGACCGCTTCCGCATCAAACAGGTGGTAGTCAATCTGTTGGATAACGCCATCAAATACACCCCTTCCCGCGGGACAATCGACCTGAATATTCATTCCCAAGATGGGAGGGCGGTCATCGAGGTGATGGATAACGGGATTGGAATTCCGTCCAGCGCCCTGCCGCATATTTTCGAGCGCTTTTTTCGCGTCGACAAAGCGCGCTCGCGCGACGCGGGCGGAGCCGGATTGGGCCTGGCCATTGTCAAATCCATTTGCCTGGCCCATGGCGGCCAAGTGTCTGTGGAAAGCAGCGAAGGCCAAGGCAGCAAATTTAGAGTCGAGCTACCATTATCGCAAATTCCCCCTGCAAAATCAAATTTATGAGTGACCACGAACCTCAAGGAGAGTCTTTAAGTCCGGCCCTTCCGTCCGGCGGCCGGAGCGACGAAGCCCTTCAGCCAGGGTTGAACATTCCGCCAACACCTCCCAAGTCACGGCGAGGAATTTCATGGATCGCAGTGCTGGCCGTGTTAGGCATCGTGATTCTTGGATTTTTCCTGCTTCGGGGCAAGTTTGGAAAAACCACCGAGACTAGTGCGACCGATCCCACGGTGGCGGTAGAGGCGGTGGACCGTGAAGATCTCTCGATTGAAGTCACTATTCCGGCGGAGTTCCGTGCTTACGTGGAGACTGAATTGAACGCAAAGGTTTCCGGCTTTTTGAAGAAAATAAACGTGGATTTTGGCGACAAGGTCAAGGAGGGGCAACTTTTGGCCGTGCTGGAAGTCCCGGAACTGAAGGACGAACTGGACTCGGCCATTGCCGCAGAACAACGGGCGGAAGCGGATTACACCAATGCCCATCTGGTCTATACCCGCTTGGTCGGTGTCAACAAGCAGAATCCCAACCTCGTCGCCCAGCAGGACATTGACACCGCACAGGCCAAGGATAGCGTCGGCGCCGCCGCCGTCGCCTCCGCAAAAGCGGATGTGGGGAAATATCAGACGCTCTTTGGCTACACTCAAATCACGGCGCCCTTTGACGGGGTGATCACCCGTCGCTCGGCCGATCCGGGTGCGCTCATCCAAGCGGGCACAGCCTCAGACGTCCAAGCCAGGCCATTGGTGCGTATTTCGGACAATTACCGGCTCCGGCTGGATTTCCCGGTTTCTGTCCAATACGTGAAAGACATTCACGTGGATGATCTAGTGAACGTGCGGGTGGATTCACTCGGTGGCAAGTCCTTCGCCGGCAAAATCACGCGCTTCACCGGCAAAGTGAGCGACGACACCCGCACGATGATCACCGAAATCGAGGTGGATAATCCCAATCTCGAAGTGATCCCCGGCATGTATGCCACGGTGGTCTTAAAATTAGAACCGCGGCAGCAGGTCCTGACGGTCCCCACCGAAGCCCTCTCCATGGGGAAGAAGAACACGGTTTTGATAGTGGATCAGGACAACAAAATCCAGGAACGCGTGGTGACGCTTGGGCTGGAAACTCCGACCCGTTACGAAGTCACTTCCGGGTTGAAGGAAGGCGAGCGGGTGATGATCGGCAGCCGCAGTGGAGTTTCGGTCGGGCAAAAGGTGGAACCAAAAACAATCGCATCCACAGGAGAGGAAAAGCTATGAAACCCGCCGCAGCCCCTTTGACCCCTGAGCAGTTGGAAGCCTTGCGCCGATTGAACGGCAGCACGCTGGCAAACGCCATCGAAACATTTCAAAAACGCCTGCGCAACGAAGGCTTTGTTGACCGCTCGGTGCGTTCGATTTTCCCGCGCCTTCCACCCATGGTGGGATTCGCGGCGACCATTAAGATTCGGGGATCCGCGCCACCGACGGCCGGCGGCATTTATCCCGACCGAACCGATTGGTGGGACTACATACTCTCCGTGCCGGCCCCCCAAGTGATTGTGGTGGAGGATTGCGCGACGCGGCCGGGAGTGGGCTCGTTACTGGGAGCGGTTCACGCCAATATTGTGCGGACACTTGGCTGCATCGGCGCGGTGACGAACGGCTCGGTGCGCGATATTCCGGCCCTGGAAAGTTTGGCCTTTCCGGTGTTCGCGGGGAATGTCTGCGTTTCGCATGCCTACGTCCATGTCATTGAAATGGGCCGAGTGGTCAATATTGGCGGCTTGGAAATCAAATCCGGCGATTTGCTGCACGGGGACGTTCACGGCGTCCAATCCATTCCGCTTGGCGTCGCCGCGCGAGTGCCGGCTGTAGCCGCGGAGATTGTCCGACAAGAAGAAGAGATTATTGCTCTGTGCCGATCGTCCGGGTTTTCGCTCGAAAAACTGCGCAAGCTTGTCTCGAAAAACCCGGTCTGATTCAGGAACCGTCATGTCACGATTTGCCATACGCTATCCATATTTGATTATTGTCATTTGCCTGATCACCTGTGTGGTCGGGGTGACGAGTTTGGTGCGTATGCCGGTGGATTTGTTTCCGCCAATCAAGATTCCCGTGGTGGTGGTGGCCACGTTTTATTCCGGCATGCCTCCTGAGCAAATCGAGAACGATATCACCGGGCAGTTCGAGCGGATGTTTACCCTGGCCCCGGGCATTGACCATATGGAGTCGCGTTCGCTCACTGGCGTGAGCCTCATCAAAATCTACTTTCAACCGGGCTCCAATCCCGACTCCGATGTGACCGGCGTGGCCAATCTGGCGATGGCCAGTCTCAGGTATCTGCCGCCGGGGACTCTGCCCCCCATCGTGATGCAGTTTGACGCCTCCAGCCTGCCGGTCTGTCTGGTCACGCTCAAGGGCGAGGGTCTGACCGAGTCGCAGTTGCGCGACCTGGGCCAATTCACCATTCGCAACCAGATGGCGGGTGTTCCGGGCGCGTCGGTGCCGCCGGCCTTTGGCGGGCGGTATCGCCAGATCATGGTGTATGTGGACCCGCTCAAACTGGAGGCGCACGACTTGAGCGTCATGGACGTGGTGCGCAAGTTGAACCAGGCCAATCTTATTTTGCCGGCGGGTGACGTGAAGATCGGAGGGTATGATTACAACGTCTATGCCAACAGCCAGATCAACGCCATGAAGGACATCAACCTGTTGCCTTTGAAAACCAGGGGCGAGGCTTCCGTGTTGGTGGCGGATATAGGCAAAGCCGAGGATGGCTCACAAATCCAAGTCAACAAGGTGCGAGTCAACGGTCAAGCCTCGGTCTATTTGCCGGTGTTGAAACAAGGCGGGGATGCCAACACGATCGCGGTGGTCACCGGGGTCAAAGAGGTCGTCTCCAAACTGCTGGACGTGCCTAAACAACTGGTTCCCCAGGTGGTCTTCGACCAATCCGTCTTCGTGAAATCGGCCATCGAAAACCTGATCCATGAAGGGGCCATCGGACTGGTGCTCACAGGAGTGATGATCCTGGTTTTCCTGGGCAGCCTGAGGGCGACGGCGGCGGTATTTCTGTCCGTTCCACTGTCGGCGCTGGCCGCGTTCATCGCGCTGGCACTGGGGGGCAGTACCGTCAACACGATGATCTTGGGAGGGCTGGCGCTGGCTTTCTCCCGGTTGATTGACAACTCGGTAGTGGTGCTGGAAAACATCTTCCGGCATCTGGAGATGGGGGAATCGCCCGTGGTGGCCGCCGAACGCGGCGGCCAGGAGGTGGCCTTGCCCGTCCTAGCGGCCACGCTGACCTTGGTGGTCGTGATGTTCCCGGTCACGCTGCTTTATGGCGTGAGCAAGTTCCTGTTCACCGCCTTGGGCCTGTCTTTAGTATTGTCGCTCTTTGCTTCTTACTTTGTGGCAATGACGGTGGTACCGTTGTTTTGCGCGAATCTGATCAAAAAGCCCAGCGCGGACCACGAATTGGGGGAAACCCACGCCACTCCCATGGTGGGCAAAAAATGGGACGTTCGTTTCAATGCCTGGTTCAACCGAAACTTCAACCGAATGCTGGACGGTTACGAGGGTGTGCTGGGCCTGGGGTTGCTGCGCCCGCTGGCCACCGTGCTCAGTATCACCGGAGTTTTTGTGCTCAGTCTTGCGCTCTATCCGATGATCGGCAAATCCTACTTTCCGCGCACCGATCCGGGGCAGTTCGTCATCAACGTCAAAGCGCCGTCCGGCACCCGACTCGAACTGACGGACGAACTGGTGGGACGAGTGGAAGATATTGTCCGCCAGGTGGTGCCAAAGCGCGACCTCAAAATCATCGTGGCGAACATCGGCATTACCCCCGGCTTTTCTGCGATCCTAACCCCCAATTCCGCCCCGCACACAGCCTTCGTGCAAGTTGGGTTGAACGACGATCACCAACTCAGCAGTTTTGAATACATGAATCTAGTGCGTAGCAAGCTCAAGCATGAACTTCCGCAAGTGAGCGCGTATTTTCAAACCGGCGGGCTGGTGGATGCCATCCTAAACCAGGGGATGCCCGCTCCTTTGGACATTCAGGTCAGCGGCATGGACATGAAAGGCGATCATGCCATCGCCACTAAAATCGCCCAGCAGGCGCGCGCCCTGACCGGGGTCAGCGACGTCTTGGTGCCCCAGGACGTGGATTACCCCGCGTTGAAGATCGACATCGACCGCGAACGCGCCAGCGAGTTGGGCCTGACGGCCAAGGAGCTGGTGGACAGTCTCATAACCGCGTTGACTTCCGATGGCATGATTGCGCCCAGCTATTGGATTGATCCCAAGACGGGCAACAACTACTTGCTGACGGTGCAGTATCCTGAAAACCTGGTCAGGAACCTGGCCGACCTCGGCTCCATGCCGTTGCGGGCACCGCATCTTAAAGAACCAACGCGGCTGGATTCGGTGGTTCATATCTCGCACATCCTGGCTCCCACCGAGGTGGACCACTACCAAATACGGCGCACGGTGGACGTGTATGTGGCGCCGGCGGGCGAGGATCTGAGCAAAATATACGCCGGGGTGCAGAAGATCGTTGATCAGACGCCGCGGCCGGAAAACATGACCATCACCGTGCGCGGTTCGGTGCAGGCCATGCGCGAATCGTTCAAGAGTTTTGCCGTCGGACTGATTTTGTCGGTGGTTCTGGTTTATTTGATTTTGGTGGCGCAGTTCCGCTCGTTCCTGGATCCATTCTTGATTCTCCTGGCCGTGCCACCGGGCCTGACCGGGGTGCTGCTGATTCTGTATTTGACAAGTACGCCGATTAGCGTGATGTCTTTGATGGGAATGTTGCTGGTGGTGGGCATATCCGTGTCCGACAGCATTCTTATCGTGGAATTCATCAACCGGCTGCGCGCGGAGGGCCGCGCCTTGCGTGAGGCGGTGGCGCTCGGACCACGGGTGAGATTGCGCCCGGTGCTGATGACCACTCTGGCGACACTCATTGGGCTGATTCCGATGGCCGCGAAACTCGGCACTGGCAGCGAGTCCTATGCGCCCCTGGCGCGCGCTGTGATCGGTGGTTTGGCGGTCTCCGCCGCGCAGACCATCTTTCTGGTCCCGGCCTGCTACTTGCTTTTGCATCGTCAAAAGGGTTCCAAAACTCCGTCAACTTACTAACAAGCTATGTCGCGCTTTGCCATCCGTTATCCATATTTGATAGTCGTGATTTGCCTGATGGTGTGCGTGGTTGGTGTGACCAGCCTGGTCCGAATGCCGGTGGATTTATTTCCGCCGATTAAGATTCCCGTGGTGGTGGTGGCCACGTTCTATGCCGGCATGCCGCCAGAGCAGATGGAAAACGACATTACCGGGCAGTTCGAGCGCATGTTCACTCTGGCGCCGGGCATTGACCACATGGAGTCGCGCTCGCTCACCGGCGTGAGCCTCATCAAAGTCTATTTTCAGCCCGGCTCCAATCCTGATTCTGACGTGACGGGCGTGGCCAATTTGGCCATGGCCAGCCTCCGCTATCTGCCGCCGGGGACGCTGCCGCCGATCGTGATGCAGTTTGACGCCTCCAGTTTGCCGGTTTGCCTGGTCACGCTCAAAGGCGAGGGATTGACGGAGCCGCAGTTGCGCGATCTGGGCCAGTTTACGATCCGCAACCAAATGGCGGGTGTCCCGGGCGCATCGGTGCCGCCGGCTTTTGGCGGTCGGTATCGCCAGATCATGGTGTATGTGGACCCTCTTAAACTGGAGGCGCACGACTTGAGCGTCATGGACGTGGTGCGCAGCGTGAATGAGGCCAATCTTATTCTGCCCGCAGGTGATGTGAAGATCGGGCCGTATGATTACAATGTTTATGCCAACAGCCAGATCAACGCCATGAAGGACATCAACCTGCTGCCTCTCAAAACGGTGGGCAATGCTTCAGTGCTCGTGGCCGATGTGGGCCAAGCCGAGGATGCCTCGCAAATCCAGGTGAACAAGGTGCGGGTCAACGGGCAAGCATCGGTCTATTTGCCGGTGTTGAAACAGGGCGGGGATGCCAACACGATTGCGGTGGTCAACGGGGTCAAAGAGGTCGTTTCCAAATTGCTCGACGTGCCCAAACAACTGGTGACGCAGGTGGTCTTCGACCAATCCGTCTTTGTGAAATCAGCGATTGAGAACCTGATCCACGAAGGCACGATCGGATTGGTGCTGACGGGGGTGATGATCCTGGTCTTCCTGGGCAGCCTGCGGGCGACAGCGGCGGTGTTTCTGTCTGTTCCGCTTTCGGCGCTGGCGGCGTTCATCGCGCTGGCCATTGGAGGCAGCACAGTCAATACGATGATCCTGGGAGGGCTGGCGTTGGCCTTCTCCCGTCTGATTGACAACTCGGTGGTGGTGCTGGAAAATATCTTCCGCCACTTGGAGATGGGTGAATCCCCGGAGGTTGCCGCTGAGCGCGGTGGCCAGGAGGTGGCGTTGCCCGTCCTTGCGGCCACACTAACCACCGCCGTGGTCTTTTTCCCGGTGACTTTTCTTTACGGGGTGAGCCGATTCTTATTTTCAGCCCTGGCGCTCTCCGTCGTGCTCTCGCTCTTTGCCTCTTACTTTGTGGCCATGACGGTGGTGCCGTTGTTCTGCGCCAATTTGATCAAGGGCCATCAAGGACACGGTGAGGGCGGACAGGCCAAACCGCAGGGACGGAGCCAACGCTTCAACGTCTGGTTCAACCGCAAATTCACCAATATGCTCGACGGCTACGAAGGCGTGTTGAATGTCGCCTTGCTGCGTCCGCTGGCCACGGTGCTCGGCATCACCGGCGTCTTTGTGCTGAGTCTGGCGCTCTATCCGATGATCGGCAAATCCTACTTTCCGCGCACCGATCCCGGCCAGTTCGTCATCAACGTCAAAGCGCCGTCCGGCACGCGTCTCGAACGAACCGACAACTTGATCGGACAGGTAGAGGATATTGTCCGCAAGGTGGTGCCGAAGCGCGACCTCAAAATCATCGTTTCCAACATTGGCATTACGCCGGGCTTTTCCTCCATCCTTACGCCCAACTCCGCGCCGCACACGGCCTTCGTGCAGGTGGGACTTAACGACGGCCACCAACTCAGCAGCTTCGAATACATGAAGCTAGTGCGCCAGGAGCTGCGACATGATTTGCCGCTGGTGAGCGCCTATTTTCAGACGGGCGGACTGGTGGATGCCATCCTTAACCAGGGGATGCCCGCCCCGCTGGATGTCCAGGTCAGCGGCATGGACATGCCAGCCGCCCATGAAATCGCCACCAAAATCGCCCGGCAAGCGCGCGCCTTGCCGGGGGTCAGCGACGTGCTGGTGCCCCAGGATGTGGACTATCCCGCCTTGAAAATTGACATTGACCGCGAACGCGCCAGCGAGTTGGGGCTTAACGCCCAGGAGGTCATTGACAGTCTGATTACCGCGTTGACATCCGACGGCATGATCGCGCCGAGTTATTGGATTGATCCGACCACGGGCAACAATTATCTGCTCACGGTGCAATATCCGGAGAATCTGGTAAAGAACCTGGCCGACCTCGGCTCCATGCCGCTGCGCGCGCCTAATCTCAAGCAACCGACGCGGCTGGATTCGGTCGTCCACATCTCGCACATCCTGGCTCCCACCGAGGTGGACCACTACCAAATACGGCGAACGGTGGATGTGTATGTGGCGCCGACGGGCGAGGATCTAAGCCGGGTTTACGCCAGTGTGCAAAAAATCGTTGACCAGACGCAGCGACCGGAAAACATGACCATCACCGTACGCGGCTCGGTGCAAGCCATGCGGGAGTCGTTCAAGAGCTTCAGCCTGGGCTTGATTCTGTCCACCGTGCTCGTTTACCTGATTTTGGTGGCGCAGTTCCGCTCCTTTGTGGATCCTTTTCTAATTCTGCTGGCGATTCCGACCGGCTTGGCGGGCGTGCTGGCCATGCTCTATATTTCCGGCACAACCCTCAACGTCATGTCGCTCATGGGTGTGATCATGATGGTGGGGATCGTTGTTTCCAACAGCATCCTGATTGTCGAATTTACGGGCCGCTTGCGGGCGGAAGGTAAAACCGTGCGGGAGGCTGTGGCGCTGGCCTGCCGGGTGCGATTGCGACCCGTCTTGATGACCTCGCTGGCCACACTCATCGGCCTCCTTCCTCTGGCCCTGAAACTGGGCACGGGCGGCGAGGCCTATGCGCCGCTGGCTCAAGCCATTATTGGAGGGTTGGCGGTTTCAGTGGTGCTGACCGTGTTCATCGTCCCGGCCGCCTACTTGATCATTTATGGAAAACTCGATGCCGCTCGTTCCACCCGACCCAAAGAAATCCCCGCCACATGAAAAAAGCCGTTTGCTTCATGATCTTGCTCTGCGCCGCAGGCTCTCTTCGCGCCGCCGATGCGCCGCGTCACCTGACCTTGCGGGAGGCCGAGGACATCGCGCTGGCCCAGCACCCGCGCATTTCCGTCGCCAACCTTGAAGCGCTGGCCGCGCTGCAAGTGGTCAAGGAGTCGCGGGCGGCCTTTTATCCCAATGTCTATGTCAGCGGGACTGCCGTGGGCGTGGCCGATACCAACAACACCCATATATCCGCGGGGATGCTCAATAATCCCAGCGTTTATGAGCGCGTGGCCGGGGGCATCACCATTCAACAATTGATCACCGATTTCGGAAGGACTTCAGAATTGACGCAGACCTCAAAACTGCGTTCGAAAGCGGAGGAAATGAATCGGGAGGCGACCCGCGAACAAATTCTGCTGGAAGTCAACGCCACCTACTTTTCAGCCTTGAACGCGCAGGCGGTACTGGTCACGGCGCA
>Ga0182030_10023630_pt1 | contig 11351 bp, 8 predicted proteins | sample 812S3MmetaG_FD_121299 | JGI IMG/M metagenome (GOLD analysis project Ga0182030, IMG submission 121299) | Permafrost microbial communities from Stordalen Mire, Sweden - 812S3M metaG (Illumina Assembly) | ecosystem: Environmental > Terrestrial > Soil > Wetlands > Permafrost | place: Sweden...
GGTTGAATTGTTGGCCCGTTCAATCAATTGTGGAGGCAAACATGAACGCGACGAAATCACCGAAGAACCTGGTTCCCAGCGCTGCGCCGGTTACGGGCCAGCACGCCCACGAAATCCAAGCGTATGGATCGATCATCGCCATGCCGATCGCCCTCGCGGAAAGCGCGCGGCGCGGCAGCGTCGACAATTTGAACCAGATCCTCGCGGACACCATCACGCTCCGCGACCTTTACAAGAAGCATCACTGGCAGGTGTCCGGCCATACGTTCTATCAACTTCATCTCCTGTTCGATAAGCATTTTGGCGAGCAGAGCGAATTGGTCGACACAATCGCCGAACGAATCATGATGCTGGGGGGTGTCAGCGTGGCGATGTCCGCGGATGTGGCCGAGATGACCCTGGTGCCACGCCCTCCCAAGGGACGCGAGGAGGTGCCCGCGCAGATCTCCCGCTTGCTGCACGCGCATGAGATCGTGCTCAAGGAAGCACACACCATGGCGCAGCAAGCCACCCGCGATGGAGATGACGGCACCAACGACGTGCTGGTCAGCAATGTGATCCGAACCAATGAATCCCAGGTCTGGTTTATCGCCGAGCATCTGGTCGACAGTCCGGTGGTTCGCGCCAGCGGCTCGGATCAGGAGTAGACAAACAGCATCACCAGACTCCGATTAAGTTGAGACGGAATTCGCAATGTGCATTCTCAATTCGCATTCCGCGGCGATCTGGTGACTTGCGCGCGACTGAAAAAAGCTGAGATCAACAAGGCGATTGCCGGAGGTGTCAACGTCCATCCGGCAAGCCGCGGCGTTACAATTCCTGCCAACACCGCGCCGCCAAGAAAGCCGGTCCATACCCAGGCCTGCAGAAAGGCGCGCCGCAGTTGTGTGTCCCACGAACCTTGTGAATCCTCAAGCGGGATGCGCATAACTGCTAAGGCGACATGTTTTGCAAATCTGTTCAAAGTCCCCGTCACGAAGGCGATATTCAGTTGTTCATTGCCAACATTCGACACCGTAGTGTTCATGGCTCCCATGCCTAAACTGATGAGCGCAATCCTCACGAAATTGTGAAACCAGCCAAATTGCAGGTCGCAGACAACCAAAAACAACAACGCGGAGATTCCTGGAAAGGTCAGACGTCTGGAATCATGTCCGACGGCAAGTCGGAGGACATTTCCGGCAATGACGCCGACAACGAAGAACAGGATTGCCAGGGCCGAGGGCGCGACCATCGCAATCTCCCACTGGCCGATACCGCAACCTGTCTGCGTGGTATTGCCGCTCATGAAGGACAAGTACGTTCTGAAAGTGAGAAGGCCGAAACCATCGACGTAGGCCGCAATCATCGCCAGCCCGATACCCGCCCACTCTTGTCTTAGAATCAGTTTAGGAAAAGCTGGCATTTGTCGTTTCCGTCTGCAATGCAAGGTTGCGCGGAATATCGATCCCGGGCGTGTGAGTGTAAATTCCGGAATTTCACGATACGCTCAGTCGATTGACGAATAGCCTCTCATCTAACGTCCGTCGAATCGGTCGCGGCCTTATCGCCGGGCAAGTTTCGACCGAGCACTTCGAAAAACGTATTCAGCGTTGCCATGCCCCGTCGGAATTCCTCGTTCCAGAGGAAATCCCGTATCAACCCCCACAAACCCGGCGGCTCCGGATTTCGAATCATTGTCTGCAATGTCTCCGGGATAATCTGCATGAACGTCTTGAGCAACTCGGGCTCGATCGCGCCGAGCGTGTTGATGATGAGCAAAAGGTTGCGAATGCCGCGAATCGATCCCGGTGATTGCGCGGCGGCGACAACGATTTCCAGGACCTGGTCGCCCGAACCCAGCGCGCCGCGCATCAGATCCAAAACACCACGATCATGCAGGCCTTGCAGAACTTCGTATGCGGCCAACAGCGCTTCGGCGTGCTCCGCAGGCGCATTTTCCAGGCGGGCATGAAGGGCAAGACGCGGGTCCGTGCGTGGCAGTTCCAATGGTATTGGGCTGGCCATTTGCGTTACTCCTGTTTCCGATGGATTTGAATTTGGACGAGGCCGTTCCCGGGAATGGAATAATCCGATCGACCCCATTTCCGCTCGACTAGCACGCCTTGCTGCGGCGTCGGATGACCGAAGCGGGAGTTGATGCGCGGCAATGGACTTTCATCCACCTCCGGCAGCACCTCAAGCCGTACCGCGGCTTCCTTGTAGGCGGGAGTGTGAGTAATCGGGTCTGAGTTGCTGCTGGTCAGGCGATTCACCGGTGATTCGGTGGAATTCATCGGCATGTACAATTGCTTATCATGCACGCGATCGGTCACCAGGGCCCGCACGCGCACCTGGCCGTGGCGCGATGTCAGATGCACGCGCGTTCCGCTGACAATTCCCCGTTCTTTGGCCAATTCCGGGGATACTTCGACCCATGTGTCGGGGGTTTTCTGGCGAATTCCCTCAACCCGGTAGGTCAGGTTTCCCTCGTGGAAATGCTCAAGCAATCGGCCGTTGTTCAAGTGCAAATCGAATTCGGCATCGGGTTGTTCCGTCGGTTGCGTCCAGGAGAGAGGGAAAAGTCTGGCCTTTCCGTCCGGGAAGTTGAACCGCTTGGTATAGAGAAGCGGCTGATCGGCGCCGTCCGCGGCAACCGGCCATTGCAGAGTCTTGTATCCTTCCAGTCGTTCGTAAGAAACGCCGGCGTACAGTGGGGTCAGCGACGCCATTTCAGCCATGATTTCGGATGGGTGCTTAAAGTTCCAGTTGGCCCCGAGGTGATTCGCCACGTCCTGGACAATTTTCCAGTCCGGCCGACTTCCGTCGAGCGGCTCAAAAACCTGATAGAGACGCTGGATTCTTCTCTCGGTGCTGGTGAATGTTCCTTCCTTTTCCAGGCTCGGCGCTGCGGGCAAAACGACGTCGGCGAATCCGCACGTGTGACTGAAGAAGATGTCCTGCACGACAAAAAACTCGAGCTTGCCGAAGGCATCCTGAACATAGTTGGCGTTCGAATCCACCAGACTCATTTCTTCGCCGAACAGATACATCGCCTTGAGCTTGCCTTGTTGTATGGCGTCGACCATTTCGTGATTATCGAGCCCCTTGTTGGTCGGAAGTTTGACGCCCCACGCCGCCTCGAAACGACGCCGCACTTCGGGATCGTCGACGGATTGATAACCCGGCAACGCACCGGGCGCCGCGCCCTGGTCTCCCGCCCCTTGAACGTTGTTATGTCCGCGCAACGGATAAGCGCCGGTGCCGGTGCGCATGTAGTTGCCGGTGATGAGAAGAAGGTTCGAGATCGCGGTGGACGAATCTGAACCCATGGTGTGCTGGGTGATGCCCATGGCCCAAAGGATGCACACGCCTTTGGCTTCCACGATCATGTGCGCGACCTTCTTTAAGGTCTCGGCGGACAAACCAGTTGCCTGCTCGGCGGCCTCCAGCGTGAAAGGCTCCAGGCTCTTGCGGTATTCATCCAATCCGTTGACCCATTGGTCGAGAAACGCGGCGTGTGCCAAACCCTGGTCGAGAATGTAGCGGCTGATCGCGGACAGCCACACCAGGTCCGTCCCCGGGCGCGGACGCAGGAAAAGATCAGCGCGGCGCGCCATTTCATGCTCGCGCAGGTCCGCGACAATCAGCTTTTGACCGCGGAGTTTGTGAGCGCTTTTGACGCGCGTCGCCAGCACCGGATGGCTCTCCGCCGTGTTGCTCCCGACAATGAGGACCAGGTCCGCGTTTTCGATATCGCGGATCGAACCGGAGTCGCCCCCGTATCCAACCGTGCGGAAGAGCCCTGTGGTGGCGGGCGCCTGGCAATATCGGGAGCAGTTGTCGATGTTGTTCGTGCCCACGACAGCGCGTGCCAACTTCTGCATCAGATAGCTCTCCTCGTTTGTGCACTTCGAAGAGGAGATGAGCCCGATCGCGTCCGGTCCATGCGCCGCCTTGATCTCTGAAAGCCGGCGGGCGATGAGCGCCAGAGCCTCGTCCCAACTCGCCTGGCGAAACTTGTCTCCTTCGCGAATGAGCGGCGTTGTCAGGCGATCGGGGCTGTTCACAAAATCCCAGCCGAATTTCCCTTTAATGCACGTTGAAATCCCGTTGGTCGCGCCGTGTTCCGGCGCGATCTTCAGGATGTGACGATCCTTCGTCCAGACATCAAAACTGCAACCGACGCCGCAGTACGTGCAAACGGTCTTTGTGCGGCGAACGCGTGATTGCCGCATGGCCGACTCGGCCTCGGACAACTTCAGGATCGCGCCGTAGCCGGCCTCCGGCTCAATGTCTTTCACCACCTCGATCATGCCCTTGAGCGCTTTCTTGGGAATCGAGGTGAAAAATCCCGCGTGACCCAACATGGATTTTTCCATGAGCGCGTTGCATGGGCAGACGGTAACGCAATGACCGCAGGAGACGCAGCTTGATTCATTGATTGCCTTGCCGCCGTCCCACAATACTCGGGGGTGTTCGTCTTCCCAGTTGATGGAAAGGGTCTCGTTCACCTCCACGTTCTGGCATGCCTCGACGCAGCGCCCGCACAAAAGGCATTGATCCGGATCGTAACGGTAGAAAGGGTTGCTATTATCGACTTCGAAGGGCTTGGATTTAAACGGAATCTTCTGATGTTCGACGGCGAGCATCTTCGTCGTGTTGTGGACAGTGCAGTTGCCGTTGTTGTTGTCACAGACCGTGCAATAGAGCATGTGGTTTTCGAGGACGCGATCGAAAGCCTGTCGCTGCGCCGCCGATGCCGCCGGGGAGTTTGTCGTTACCTTCATCGCATCCGAGACCACAATTCCGCAGGCGCGCACCAGCTTTCCGTCCACTTCCACCATGCACGTGTCGCAGGTCTGAATCGGACCGAGCTGCGGGTGGTAGCAGACCTGCGGCAATTCGATCCCGGCGCCATTGATGACGTCGATGAGGCGCTGGCCGTTATCTGCCTGTCGTGCCGATCCGTTCAAAGTGATCGTGCTCATCTCGACCTCTCCATACCTCCCGCTGGTCGGCAGGCGGCTTCGAGTTGTGGGTTTGGAAAAGCGTCTTCTTGCGATTCGGTAGCGGCGTCAACGCATTCAAAATCCTTCTCGATGAGGATCTTCAGCGCGCGTCCGTCGCTGCCGACCTGGGTACTTTCAATCCCCACCTGATCCGTCTCAGCCCACTCACGCACTAAAGCGTTCGGCACGCGAACCATGATGCAGCCGTCCTCGAAACTTGCCGTAACGGCCCAGAGATTCGCAGCGGTACATAAAACGTAGTCGAGCCGCTGCCGTCCGGAGATATCGAACATGATTGATTCTTCAACGATACCTTCGTTGAGCATTCGTCGCACTTCGGATTGCCCCAGCCGCAAGCGGATTGAGTTGCCTCTGATTCTTAGTTTCATTCGCCACCTCTCGTCTGGTCATGCCAGTTTTGCGCTGGCGCATTTTACTACACGGCATACCTGAATGGCTTTAGAAAATGAATTGAAATTGCAGCTGCGCAATTACCTCGTTTCCTCTCTGGCTGGCAAGGAGGTCGTCGATTGTACTGCTGACGGGGGAGCCATTGGGAAGATAAGTAACATCCCCCGTGAATTTGGCGCGATGGCCATAGAAATAATAGTTCATGCCCAATGTGGCATCATATACGACGTTGTCAGTTCCGGTCGACAATTCGCGTTTATCGAAGTCAATCCATTCGAACCTTGCGAATGGTTCCCAGTGCTCCTGAATGAGATAAGCCGCCATGACACGCACTGAAGCGTCGTACGTATCGAACGACGGACCAGGTCCCGTGAACCCACCATTGGTGGTGGGATTCCCGGCATTGTTCCGCACATATCGACCAAGGTAAGCGCCGTAGAGGCTCAGTCCATTCGGCAGCGTGTACTGCACATCCGCCACATGGGTGAGACCGCCAGTGTCACCCGCTTCGGTATAGTCGAGGCCGGCGCCGAGAACTAACAAGGGTTGCTTGTTGTTGAGCCCCGTGAATTGCGTGTAGTCATTCCACTGGCCCATCAATTTGTATTCGAAACGCGCGGCCGCGCCCCAGCTCGCGGGATTGGTCGGGAACCCTTGAAAGTCGGTGTCGAAGTTGCGCTCGCCACCGGTAAACGCGACTTCAGTGCGGAACGGATTATTGCCGTCGTACCCGTAGCTTAGCATGGCGCCTTTGACGATGTCGTCACCATTCAGCAGCACGTTGTTTACGATCGAACGACCCGGCGTGAGCGATTTGGTGGCAAATAGAATCTGCTCGTGATCGACGGGATCGCGAATCTGCCCGGCCTCGAATGCGAACGGTGTACCAGGAAGGTGATATCGCGCCCACGCATCCTGGAGGCCCAAATTCCCGGTGGTATCGCCGGTTGCCCAAATGAACTGGTAAGTCAGGTCGGGAGAGACGATGTTCCCGTCAAGGATAAATTTCGCCCTTGGCAGCTCGAAACCATTTTCCGTATCGCTACTCGTGGCCGTAGCATTTTCACGGTAATTTGTGGCATTTCGGATCTGCACATATACCCAGGGATGCAGCAGAAAATTCCCGTCGTCGCTGCGAATGATGAAGCCTTTGCTGGGGCTATAGCCGGCTGTTAGTCCTTCCATATCCGCCAACTGGCTGTGCTTATCGGCATCCTGGGCCATTTGATTCATGGTGTCCTGCGTGGCGGGCATTTGGATGGCGGTCGGGCTGGGTTGCGTGGTCGACTGCGGCCCTCCCACTTGTGCACGTAACTCTTTTACTTCCGTTCGCAGGGCACGAACTTCGTCGAGCAACTCCTGCGATGTCGGGTCACCCGAATTTTTATTATCCGCCCACAGACTGCTCGTCATGAGGCAGCATATCGCAACAAAACACGCGGACTGGAATATCGCTTTCATTGGAGTCTCTCCTTTACGAAACCAAAATGTCGATTATCGTATACACAATCAATCGCATGCGATTTGAATTGCGTTTGTCCTCAAAACTCTCTCAGCACTTCGCGCTCAGGCCCACCAATGCCTGTGCAGCGAGATATTGAGAACTGTGCCGTAGGTCAGATAGATCAGCCAAATTCCAGTGAGGAGTTGCCACTAGCCAACCCGCAAGTTCACGGAGGCATCATCACTTCCTCGGTTTTCGGTATCGCGTCGAGAGTCGCCTTATCGACGTTGAGATGCGCCATCACCAATTCCGGCGGAGTGTGGGTCAGCCACTCGGAGAACGAAAGATCCTGGTAAAAGCTGCTGGCGAACATCTCAAGGAAGATCAGGTCTGAATCCCCGGTGTTCTCGACATAATGCAGCAGGCTTTTTTGCACGTACCCAACGTCTCCAGCCTGAAAATCCATGGTACGAGCTTTGTTGCCCGTCTCTACGACTGTCATCCGTCCCTTACCGGCGATGTAGTATTGCCACTCGTCGGCATTGGGATGCCAGTGCAGCTCTCGCAATCCTCCGGGGTGAAGCGTGACCATCGCCATCGAAATGGCCGCGACCTTGAACTTGCTTGAATCAACGATACGGACCTCGCCACCTTTGGTGCTTTTAGTCGGCGGCATCTCCATCGTGCGAAACGCGAAATCGACAGGCGACTTCCCAAGGTCGCCCGCGGCCGCGTTCTGATCGTCTCCAAGCGATCCGGGAACTTCAGCCTGGAAAATGAACAGCTCCTGTTTGGGCAGATTCTTCAAGGCATCTTCGGGAACCCCGAAATTCTTTGACAGGACGTCGGGGGGCGTATGCGAGAGCGCGTCGCTCAGCAGAAGGGTCTCGGTCTCCGAGAAGGCTCCATCGTCGAAGACCAGCATGAATTCGGTGCCGTCTGGTTCGAGCCCCTGAATCGAATGCGGAATGCCGCTGGGGAAGAACCACAAATCATTTTGCTTTACGTCGGCGACAAAACTCTTGCCGTCCTGGTCAATCGCCGTAATGCGCGCATTACCATAGAGAATGATTGCCCACTCACCCGCCGTATGCCAATGGAGTTCGCGCACACCGCCGGCAGTGAGCCTCATGTTTACGCCGGCCAAGGACTTAGAAACCGGGAGCTCCCGGATGGTCACTTCCCGCGACCATCCGCCTTCGTAAGTCCGCTTGTTCGCGAAGGAGAATGGATATTTGAAGTTTTGAACCAGGCTTTTGGAATCGGTTGCGGGTGGCCACGCGGAATCCGCGTTCTGTCCATCGAGATCGGGATTTTTCGGGCCTGGATCGGTCTGACTCCGATCCTCCGCCATTGCCGGAAGGACTCCGGCCACGGCCAGCGCCGCAAGGGGGGCGAGATGTAGCACCAGATCGCGTCGCGTGACGCCGTCGTTTGTTGTACTCATGGTATGGGCCTCCGTTCTGTGGTCACTCGGAGCAAGTCCCGTACCAAGGCGCCTTGTCATAGTTCTAATTGACTAATGGCATCTTCGCGGAGGCATCGAGTTTCAGCCCGGCTCATTTTGTGCCCGATTGGCTAGAATCCGCACCTTACGGCCCGGCAAAAAAAGAAAGACCTCCTGAGAAAAGGTTTCGTAGAGAAAACCTAGTGCATCAGGAGGTCCTTGCTCGAGAGAATGTCCATACCACGCTCGTCAGCGTCGAGTTGTGTGTGATCCAGGCAGCGTTCACTGCTGGCCGCTTACCCCCGACTCCAGGGCATCGTGGATTGCTTCGCTTGCCTGGCGAAGCGCGGCTTCAACTCCCGGCACGTCGCGAATCCCATTGAGGGCCACAAAGTCGTGGATCATTCCGTTGTAGCGCGTCGCGGCCACCGCAACGCCGGCCTCCTTGAGCTTGCGGGCGTAAGCTTCGCCTTCATCGCGAAGCGGATCATTCTCGGCGGTGATGACCAGCGCGGGCGGCAACCCCGTGAGTTCTTCCAGGCTTGCCCGAAGAGGTGACACGTAGGGGTTGTTTCGCGTATTTTCATCCGGCACATAGAGGTCCCAGCCGTACTCCATGAACGAACGGGTTAAAAACCGGCCGGTTCCGAACTCGTGATACGACTCGGTATCCACGCTCGCATCGGTCGCGGGAATCAGCAGGACCTGATAAGAAATCTTCGGCCCATTGCGATCCTTAGTCATGAGCGTCAGCGCGGCGCTCATGTCTCCGCCGACCGAGTTCCCCGCGACCGCAATACGACTGCCATCGGCGCCAAAGTCACCGGCGTGCGCGGCCGTCCACTTCAGCGCCGCGTAGCATTCTTCAAGCTGCGTCGGAAATCTTGCTTCGGGGAGCGGCGTATATTCAACGAAGACACCGACCTGGCCCGAACCGACCACCAGGTCACGCAGCAACCGCTGATGGTTCTGGAAATTGCCGACAATCCACACGCCGCCGTGGATAAAGAACAGCACACCCGGCTTACCCGTTACGTGCTGCGGCGACATGATGTACAGCTTGAGCGGACGGCCATCCTGGGTCACGTTCATTTCAACAGTCGTGACCCCGGACATGTCGACTGGTGTCTTGTTCTGCAGGGCGGTGAGGATTTCCTGCGGCCTGGGCTGGGGCAGTTCCCAAAACGGGCGGCTATCCTTGTTGAGCACTGCGAGAAAGCTCCGCACTTGCGGATCGATTCGAGGATCGGTCGCCGCATCCTGCTGAGCGACGGCATACGTAGCTTGTAGCATGATAATTACTCCTGTTAGGGTTAAAGAAGCTGACCTAAAACGACTTTTCATTTCACTTTTCATTTGATGTCTCCTTTCTTAACTGTGCACTGTATCGCAGCGTGCGGCGGCAGATTCGCGAGTGTTAGCCCGCCGTTCTGACCACGAGTCCGCACGTCTCTTTTTTTGATCGCCCTGTGGATATCCACCTGCAAACGGGAGCAGCCGAGCACATCTTCGTCTCGTCAGCTCGCCTCTGGCGCCAGACTTGGCGATCACACATTTAAGCGGCGTGGGTGGACAGATCTCGCGAACGAGCGGAAGTACCGTTAGAGGCTGTCCGCGCGATGAGATTTGGCAAGATTTCAGCCTATCGGGGAAGAATCGCACCGCGCCAAGGCAGGATTTTACGATTCATCGTCGTCATGGGCTTCGACCGATTGTGCGACGTGCAAGCCCAGGTCGCGGAGTTTGAGGCGTAAAGTCTGTCGCGCGATTCCCAAAAGGCGAGCGGCTTTATGTTGACTGCCGCCCGTATACTCAAGAACGCAGGTCAACAGGAAGCGGTCCAGTTGGTCATGTGCCTCGGAGTATAAGTCCCGAGAATCGGGCTGAAGCCGCTGGTGGATGAAAACCTCCAGGTCCCGGTTTTTGTCCGGCGACGAGGCGGGTTCAGCAGCGGTAACGGAGAGTTCCGGCAAAAATGAAGGGAGCAAAACGGTCCCACGCGATTGAAGCAGGGCCTGCTTCACAACACTTTGCAACTCGCGGATGTTGCCCGGCCACTGGTAGGCGCGCAGGCGCGCCAGCGCTTCGGGGTCTATCGTGACGACTTCGCGCCCCAGTTCGCGGCTGAACCGCCGAAGATAATAGAGCACAAGCATCGCGAGGTCTTCATTCCGCTCGCGCAGAGGAGGCAGATTGATTGAGAAAACACTCAATCGATAATAGAGGTCAGCGCGGAATTTGCCCTCGGCGGAGAGAGCCTTCAGGTCGCGGTGGCTGGCGGCGATCAGGCGCACGTTGGTCTGCACCGTCTCGTTGCCGCCGACACGCTCAAACGATTGTTCCTGCAGCAGGCGGAGAATCTTCGCCTGCAATGCCAGTGGCATATCTCCAATTTCATCCAGAAGGATGGTCCCATTATTGCATTGCTCAAACTTACCGATACGGCGGCGGTCTGCCCCGGTAAAGGAGCCCTTTTCGTGCCCGAACAATTCACTTTCCAAGAGGTTTTCGGGGATGGCCGCACAATTGAGAGCCATGAACGGCGCTTTGGCCCGGGAACTGTGCTGATAGATCGCGCGGGCGATCAATTCTTTGCCCGTGCCGGTCTCGCCGGCGATCAGAACGGTCACATCCTGGCCCGCGACGCGACCAATGGCCTTGTAAACCTCGCGCATCGCCGGGCACCCGCCAAGAATCGCGCCTTCCACGTCGGGGTCAGGCGGTGTTTCGGTGACGACGGCCGGGGCGCGCATCCGCCGCCCGACCTCAATTGCCTCGCCGACAACTCGCCGAACGTGCTTAAGGTCCAGGGGCTTGAAGAGGTAATCGAAGGCGCCCTGCTTCATCGCCTCGATGGCGGTGTCCGCCGTCTTGGTCATGGTGACGAAAATGACCGGAATCCGGGCGTCTATCTCGCGAATTCCGTGAAGAACCTCAAGACCGGTCTGGTCGGGCAGACGCAGGTCGAGAAGAACCGCGTCGGGCGGGTGGGTCCGAACATGCTCAAGCCCCGCCATCCCGGTGGCAGCCACATCGACGTGGTGAGAAGGCGACGGGA
>Ga0182030_10023632_pt1 | contig 11349 bp, 9 predicted proteins | sample 812S3MmetaG_FD_121299 | JGI IMG/M metagenome (GOLD analysis project Ga0182030, IMG submission 121299) | Permafrost microbial communities from Stordalen Mire, Sweden - 812S3M metaG (Illumina Assembly) | ecosystem: Environmental > Terrestrial > Soil > Wetlands > Permafrost | place: Sweden...
GGTCATTCACTCGGGCACCGAGAAGGTGCACGTCAGTGGACACGCCAAATCGGGTGAGTTGCAGACACTCATGCAAGTCACCAAGCCCGAGTGTTTTGTGCCAGTGCACGGCGAGTATCGACACCTCGTCCATCACGCTCGCATCGGTTTGTCCATGGGGATCGATCCGGCCAAGGTCTTGCTTTGCGAAGACGGCGATACCGTGTCGCTTTCCACCAAGGGCATCAAGCGAGACGGGAAGGTGCCGGCTGGTTACGTCTACGTTGACGGCACGGTTGGTGACATCGGCCACGGTGTGCTCCGCGACCGCCAGAAGCTGGCCGAAGAAGGCGTGGTCATGGTGGTCGTCACCGTTGACAACCGCCAGGGAACACTGAGCTGCCCACCGGTCATCGAAACTCGGGGCTGGGTCCACGCGCCCGAGGCCGAAGCACTCATCGGCGAGGCCAGCGATGTGGTCGGCGCGGCCATTACGGCGGCCTTGCGTGACGGTGCCCGCGATCAAGAAGTCCTGAGTCGTCACGCCCGCAAGGCCTTGGGCAAGTTCGTGGGTGACAAGACCCGTCGTCGCCCCATGATCGTGCCGGTCGTGCTCCTCGTCTGAGCGATTCCCCCCCCCCGTTGCCAAGTCACGGTTACCATCTGGACGCGACTGGTGAGCAAGGGACATCGGCGCAACGACGAGGGGGAACTGTGCGCCGAGATCAACGAGTAGCCGCGACCCGTCCCACAGGGTGCTCCGCCGTCGTTCGAATCAGCATGGCAGTGGCCGGCGTGTTGGGGTTGGCCGGCTTCGTTCTCAGCGCAGCCTCAGCCGCCACCGCGTCACCCCCCACCATTCTTTACGTAGACAACGTCAACGGCACTGCGACGACCGGCTGCACCCAACCAGGTGCGGACGCCTGCCAGACCATCCAAGAAGGTATTGATGCGGCGCAAGCCCTCAGCGAGTCGGTGACCGTTGACGTGGCCGGATCGTCGACGGTCTATGACGAGTCCGACAGCATTGATTCGGTTGGCGGCAAGCTCACCCTGCAGGGGATTGGTACCACGTCGCCGACCATCAATGACGGTGCAGTTGGATCCGACTTGACGGTCCAGGGCACAGCCGAAATCGATGACTTCATCATTTCTGGAGGATCGACCAGCCAAGACGGCGGTGGTGGGGTATTTAACGAGGGCAGCGTGACTCTGAACGGCGATACCTTCAGCGGCAACTCCACGTTGGGAGGAAAAGATGGCATAGGAGGCGGAGCGCTTTTGAGCGAAGGTTCGAGCGCCACCTTGGACGGCGACACCTTCAGCGGGAATTCGTCGCCGCTCGATGGCGGTGCCATCTTCAATTTGGAGGGCGCGTTGTACGTCACAGATAGCACGTTCTCAGGAGACTCCGCCGGGGAGGGCGGTGCGATTTTGAGCGTTTTTGGATCACTCACCATGGCGAACGACACATTGACGAACGAGCAGGACGGCGGCGCCGCCGCTATTGAGACGCAGTACTCAAACACCACCCTGACGAACGACACGCTGTTTAATGCCGACCCGGGACACGATGGCCTTTTAGTGGAAGGTAATGCCGCATCCGTGGCTAACTCAATTTTTGACGAGTCGCCCTGTGGCTACATATCCGGTGGCTCGGTCACCGACGTGGGCGGCAACGTCGCCGACGACGCGACCTGTTTCGAGGCCGGGGCTCCCAACGCAGCCGGATCCTTTACGGACCAAAGCAACATCGGACTCTCCACGTTGGCCAGCAATGGTTCCAGCGGACCCGAGACCTTCAGCATTCCCGAATCGAGTGTTGCTTTCGACGCTGTACCCAACGCCGATTGCTCGGTGGCGACGGACGAACGCGGCGAGCCCCGACCAGCCATTTCCGGCGGTCGCTGTGATGCCGGCGCCTACGAACTCCAACCCGGGACGATCACTCAGGCCGCCCCACTGAGCGACCAGACCACCGTTGGCACAGCCTATGTGGGACAACTCGAGGCGACCGGTGTCTTCGGTACGGCCACCTTCACGCAGAGCAGCGGCGATCCTGATCTCGTGGTCGACGGCAATGGGGCCATCAGTGCGCCAGATACGTTGCCCACCGGCGACTACAGCGCCAGCGGCACCGACACAGACGGATTCAACAATGGCTCCTGGTCATTTACATTGGACGTCGTGGATCCAAAGCCGACCGTGTCGTCGGTCAATCCAAGTAGCGGGACCCTGAACGGCGGCCAGTCCATCACGATTGACGGCACCGGCTTCGTATTGGGAGCCCAAGTTCACATCGCCCAGGGCCACGGCCCGTCGGTCAGTGGCGGCGCGGTCGTAGCGACCAATGTGGTGGTCGTTTCGAGTGATGTCATCACCGCGACCACCCCAGCCGCCACGCTTGCCGGGTCATTCAATCTCTTCGTCGTGACACCTGGTGGCATCAGTGCGCCCACTGCGGGCGACCTGTATCGCTATAAGGATCCTGTACCCACGGTGTCCGGCATCTCGCCGACTTCAGGCTCAGTCAGCGGAGGTCAGCCCATCACCATTACCGGCACCGGCTTCGTATCTGGTGCCAAGGTTGAGATTGGTCGCGGTGGCGGACCGGGACCCACGGCGGCCCGAGCCACCAACGTGGATGTCGTTTCAAGTACCGAGATCACGGCCACGACCGGAGCGACCTCGGTCGCCGGGTCGGGGTACGTTTTCGTGCAGACGCCCGGTGGCATCAGCGTTCATAACACCGGGGCTAAATACAAGTACAGCTGACAGCCTTTCCGCGTGAGCGAATGGGAGCGCTGACATGCAACCTGAGGAAGTGCTCGAAGTCATTGGCGCACTGACGAATCAGAAACTGGCCGTGTGGATCGACGGCGGTTGGGGCGTTGACGCACTTTTGGGGGAAGTCAATCGCCCACATGATGACGTGGATCTCGTGGTCGAGCTCGCAGCATTGCAAGCCGTATATACGTGTCTGGCGCCGTTGGGTTTTTCCGTGGCAGAAGACCTCGCTCCAGTGCGCGTCGTCTTGCGGTCGATCGAGGACCGTCAGGTCGATCTGCATCCGGTGACTTTCGACGATCAGGGGACGGGGTGGCAGAAGGGCGCAGCGCCCGATGGTGCAGATTGCCCTTATCCGGCTTGGGGTTTCGGGCACGGCTCGATTCTCGGACAGCAGGTTCCCTGCCTCACGGCCGAACTCCAGCTGGAACATCATGGCGGTTATGTCCCGCGCCATCGAGACCGCTCCGACATGGCCCGCCTCGCCGAGAGATTCCGACTCAAGTTGCCGGACTCTTATTGAAACGTTGTGGTTACCGTAGATGCGGCGCTAATCGGCGCACCATCGTTGACGACCAATGCATCGACCACCTTGTCGTGCAGACATTGTCGATTGTCATCCCAGCAGCACCACAAGTAGTCGAGGAGGCCTATCCAGCCTAGGCATGAAGCCAGAAACATGAGAGCGGTTCGACCCAACGCCAGACCCCAACCCAGCGGACGTCCATCAAGCCGAACCGGTCGAATGTGGAGCCATTTCTGGCCCAGGGTGTGACCGTAGCGAGCAATGGCGACGACGACGTATGCGAACCAGGCCAATTGTGAAACCACGATGGAGCCAAGGAAGGTGAAATAGATCCAAAAGAACCCGGGAAATGGTGCGGGTTGATTTACATCGTTGGTTGTCTTGGGGAAAATCGGGCCGGCATGGGGAGCCACGATGAGGATGGCCACAGTGGTAATAATGAGAAAGACCGGGAGGAGGATCAACCAATCGAGGGCAAAGGCACCGAGCCGCTTCCCCGGATTAGCCAGTGCACCCGGACCCTCAGCCGGCCGGCCGTACTGGGCGCCTTTCCACGGCGGACGGTAGACCGGTGGGTAGCCATAGCCACCCGGGCTGCCTCCGAGCGGCATGGAGAGGTGGCCGGTCCACGTTGTGCCATCGAAGTAGCGCAGGCCAGCGGACCCAGCCGGATCCGGATACCAGCCCGCTTGGGCCGTGGTGTCTTTCACCGTCCCCCTTTGCTTGTCGTCAGTGGGATTTGATGGTTTTGCTGATCAGCTGGAGCGAGCGACGAGCGCGGCGAAATCCTGCAAAATGCTCAAAGCGTCTGCCGGTACTTGCACGCTCATCACATGGTCGTCCGCAATGGTCTCAAATGAAAAGTCGAAAAAGGCGCAACAAACTTGTTCTCGACGAGCGAGATCGGCGGCGTGTTCCAACACGCTCGTCTGGTTTCTCAGGTGCAATCGAAGGTGATGTTCGTTGACCCAATCGACCGAAGTGGTGGAGCTTGAAAGGAACTCCCTCCATTCATTCACACGCTCGTCTGCGTCTTCAGCAGACAAGGTGCAGGCAATTGGGATGCGCACGGATTCAGTGTCCCACATTGCCTCCAATCCACAAAGGTTTCGTTCGTTCTCGAGAGGTAGCGGTTATGGTGGCCCACCATCCGACGGAGGGAGGGCCGCGTGGGGCAGGCAAGCAATACGACACGATTTCGCGGGCTTGTTCACTTGGTGACGAGGCGGAGGATCTTTGAACTGCTCCTGGGATGTCTCGCTCTTTGCACCGTGAGCACCATGCTCATTGCGCCAAGCGCGTCTGCGTCGACATCGGCTGCCCGGGCATCGTTCCTTGGTCACGGTTCCATCGGGCAGGCCTACGTCGTTGGTGTGACGCCGCATACGAAACTGATCCTTGACGACGGATCGGGCAAGAAGGTCGGTGCCGGCGTCACTGATCGATTGGGAAGCCTTATCATCCGAAACCTCACCCCCGGGAGCGGGTACCACTTTGTGCAGGGAAGCGGGTCCGGCCAGCGGACCACAGTGGCATTCTCAGTGCTGTCCACCAAATCGACGCCGAGTACTTCATTTTATGCGTCGCAACATCTGCACGCTGGCCTTAATTACGTGCAAATGCGCGACGGCGTCCTCCTCGCTGCGACAGTGCGTCTCCCGCCAGGAAAGACATTGGCTGACGGACCATTCCCGACCGTGATCGAATACTCCGGCTATGGAGTGGCTGGCCCGCACAGCCTGATCAACGCATTAGAAGGAACGGCCTCTTCGAAGGATCCGTTGTTGCCTGACAGCTCGACCATCGTGGGCTCAGTCATTGCACCATTGCTTGGGTTTGTCACCGTCAGTGTGCAAATGCGAGGGACCGGGTGCTCCGGGGGAGCCTTCGATCTGTTCGGGCTGCCGTCTGACTACGACGGCTATGACGTGGTGCAGACCATCGGTTCGCAATCGTGGGTGTTGCACCACAAGGTCGGAATGGTTGGGATCTCGTATTCGGGGTTCTCCCAACTCGTCGTGGCTGGCACGGATCCCCCCGACCTGGCGGCCATCACGCCGCTGAGCCCAACCGATGACCTCTTCTCGACGGGGTATCCCGGAGGGATCTACAACAGCGGATTCGCAGCCAGTTGGATTCAAGTACGAATCTCCGACGCCAAGCCTGCTCCAGGCGGTGGTCAACCTTGGGCCACGGCCGAGATCGCCACTGGCGACAAGACCTGCTTAGCCAATCAACGATTACATCTCCAAGCCGAGAGTCTCGAGACGTTGGTGGGTCCTGGACTTGGTCGCACACCCTCATTGTTCAATCAACGTTCACCGCAGGTGTGGGCATCCCACATAAAGGTGCCCGTCTTCTTGGTGGGCTCCCTGCAAGATGAACAGGTGGGCCCCCAATGGGCCTCCCTGATCACTGCGCTCAAGGGTGACAAGAACGTCTACGCCACAGTGGACAACGGCACTCACATTGACTCGATCGGTCCCGACACCATTTCGCGCTGGCTCGAGTTCCTCGATATTTACGTGGCCGGCGAAGTACCCAAGGCAGCCCCAACATTGGCGCCACTCATGTCGGAGGTGTACGCCAACGCCACCGGAAGCGCTCCGGCACTGGCTCCACCGGCCATCCGGTTCACCTCGGAGCCCACGGTGGCAGCCGCCAAGGCGGCCTATGCGGCGCAGGATCCGCGAGTCACCGTGCTCTTTGACAACGGCGGCGGCAACCTAGGACCGGGGTCGCTGCAGCCCACGTATAAAGCAGCATTTGCGACCTGGCCCCCGGCTGGCCAAGTGGTCTCCTACCAACTTGGTCCGAACGGGTCGCTCAGCACCAGCAGGGTGACCAGCACCTCATCCGTCGCCTTCAAGCCCAACACAGCGGTGCGGCCCGCCGACGATCTGTCGTCCAAAGCCAATGCGTGGGCCGCTCAACCGCCGTATGACTGGACCACCGTCCCAGCTGCCAACGGTGTGGCTTTCGAGACGCCGGCCTTTACGTCCAACACCACCATCGTCGGTCCGGCCAGTTTGAATCTGCAGCTCAAGTCGACCGCGCCCGTGACCGATTTGCAGGTGACGGTTACCCAAGTTCGCCCCGGAGAGACACAGGAGGACTACATCACGTCGGGATTTCTGCGCAGCAGCAATCGCACCATGTCGTCGACTTCGACCGTGATCGATCCCGTCCCGACGTATCTCACCTCAGACCGCAAATCTCTGCCGCGGGGCAGATTTACGCAAGTGCGTATTCCGATCGATCCCATCGCTCACACATTCCGTGCCGGTACTCGGTTGCGTATTGTGATCTCAGCTCCCGGCGGTGATCGACCTTCTTGGACGTTCCAAACTCCGGCGACACACAACCTGGTCGTTGACACGGTCAAACTCGGTGGTATGAACGGCTCGACCTTGGTCATGAACACGGTGATCGGGGTGACGCCAACGGCTGCCTTGCCCGCCTGTGGAGCGCTACGAGGCGAGCCGTGCCGGGCCTACGCCAAGTTGGGAAATCAGTCCTGAGTTCCCCTGAACTTCGGCACTCTTGCCCATGAAGTTTGTTCGACGATCTGACCACTCATCTATTGAGCGACTCGTTAACGATCTCGATGGCGCCGTCCCGACCTATTCACAAATTGGCGCCACGCTGAATGGGACACCCCCCTTTGAGAAGTTTCGTCACGAGCACTACAAGCGTGAATTGGGGAGCGGCGAAAGCACATTTACGCGAGCCGTCGATGGGCTTCAACACTGGCAGGCTCATCGAGTCCCTGGAATCACGGTCCTGCCCGAGAACACCGCCATCACGCCCGATGCCATCGTCGTGGTGACGTTGGGCGTGTCGTTCTTGGCGCTCGCCGCACCTTGCCGCATCATTGGTGTCGTCGACGAACCCACCCGATGGGGCTTTGCCTACGGAACACTGCCAGGCCATCCGGAGCAAGGGGAAGAAGCGTTCGTGGTCTCCATCGATGCTGAAGGGATCGTGCGCTTTGAGGTCAACGTCTTCTCTCGACCGAGTGATCCCATCGTCAAGCTTTCAGGACCTATCGGGCGATCAGTCCAGCGCTGGGGAACAAACGGTTACCTCAATGCGCTCGAACGCTACGTGGCCAATCCGAACGCCAGTCCCAGGTAGCGTCCTTCCCGTGATTACGCACACAAGACTCGCCGGACCACGGTTGGCTGGAAATCTTCTCGGCGATCCGACCGAGCGTGATCTCTACGTCTACCTTCCACCCGGCTACGAAGATTCGGATGAGCGATATCCGACGGCATACTTGCTGCACTACTTCGGCAGCTCTGCTCAGGAGTTGGTCTACCCGCGCGCCGATAAGGAGCGATGGTCGCCGCCTCTGCAAGATGTCCTCGATCCAGTGTTTACCCGTCTCAACACCCCGCCAATGATTGTGGTTATTCCCGACGGATGGACCAGCTATGGCTGTGGACAATGGGTGGATTCTCCCGTGGGAGGGAACTTCGAGAGCTACTTACTCCACGACGTGGTCACCCACGTGGACGAGCACTTCCGCACCATTCCGCAAGCGAGCAGTCGGGGAGTGTTCGGGTTTTCGTCGGGAGGTTTCGGAGCCTGGCACGTCGTCTCTCGCCATCCCGAAGCCTTCAGCGCACTGGCGATGCTGTCGGGCGACTCCTACTTCGATCTCACTCATAAGCCAATGCTCTACGAGTATCTCGACAGTATTTGGCCCGAAGCACCCAAAGGACCGGTCGAAGCCATCTACATGTCGCAAATGATCTACGCCTTGGCGTCGTGTTATTCACCGAATCCGGACAATCCGCCGTACTACGTCGACCTTCCCATGGACTTTCCGAGTGGCGAGATCAAGAGCGAAGTGTGGAATCAGTGGCTGAGCTTTGACCCTGTCGTTAACTGGCGCGACCGGTTCGACAACCTCCGGCAACTGAAGGGCATATTGCTCGATGTGGGAGCACGTGACGACATCAGCCTCCAATGGGGACACCGCCTCCTCAGCCACTACCTCGGCGAGGCGGGAATTGTGCACGAGGCAAGCGAGCACGCCGGCAATCACGGCAGTCGCTCCCGCGAGCGTTACCAGGTGTCGCTGCAATGGCTGGCCACCGTGCTTGAGCGAGGCGGCGCTTGAGCGAGCCGGAGCCAGATCATCACGAGCATCCCGCTCACCCACCCGCAGATAGGTCATCCGTCGTGAGCCGGTTCGACCTGGTGATTTTCGATTGCGACGGCGTGCTCGTCGATAGCGAGCGACTGGCCGTCCGCACAGAGCGGGAGATCCTGGCCACACTTGGTTGGACAATGACAGAGTCCGAAATCGTCGAACGGTTCGTGGGCCGGACGGCCGAATACATGCATCACGAGATCGAACAGCACTTGGGGCGTTCCATTGATTGGGACGCCGAGTTTGAAGTCCGATATCGACACGTCTTCGAGAGCGAACTCGTCCCCGTTCCTGGCGTGGTGGCGGCACTCGATCAGATCACGTTGCCAGCGTGCGTCGCCTCAAGTGGCAGTCAAGACAGAATGCGGATGACCCTCGGGTTGACCGGACTCTATGAGCGATTTGCCGGCCGAATCTTTAGCGCCGACGAGGTAGAACATGGCAAGCCGGCTCCGGACATCTTTCTCTACGCGGCCGAACAAATGGGCGCCGCATCAAATCGCTGCGCCGTGATTGAGGACAGTGTCTCCGGCGTCAATGCTGGCCTGGCCGCCGACATGGCCGTCTTCGCTTTCGCTGGAGGTGTAACGAACACGTCACAACTCTCCATCGGCCAAGCGGTTGTTTTCGACGACATGCGAGTACTGCCCGAGCTACTTGGTCTCTGAGCCTTTCATTTCACTTCTGCCGGCGAAATGCCCGTGCCACCCGCTTCACTTGAGGCGTAGACAGCCAAGGCAAAGCGCAGCACGTTGACCGCGTCGTCGCCACTCCACATCAGCGGACCTTCGCCGGTGTGCAGCCAGCGCAACCAGTGCCGGCCTGAATCACGGAAACTGCTGGCCCAATCGTCATCGAGGGCGTGATACGAACGCATCTCGCCGGCGGCGTAGACCTCGAGGCTGGGTTGCTGGATGCCTCGGCCGGTGCACCGATTGACTCGTCCGTAGCCGCGGTGACCGGTAACTTCCCAGCGCTCGTCATTGGTGTAGTAGTCGGATCGTAAGTACATATCGGGCGCCAACGTGATGTCCCACACGCCTCGCACGCCATTTTCGTGTTCCCACATGATCGTCGTAGGAGCATCGATGAAGACGGTGGGGAAGACTTCCGTCCCGCCCACCCAAGCCCGCACTTCTTTGATCGGGCCGAAGAGCCACAGCGCGGTAGCCAGCTTGTGCCAGCCGTCATCAAAAACAAGGATGCCGCGGCCAACTTCCATTTGCTGGAACTGCCACTTGTAGCTGCTGCCCGGAACATCCCAGCCGCCATGGCCACTGCCCACCATCTTCATGGTGTAGCCGCTCACTTCGCCGAGTTCGCCTGACTCGACGGTCTCCTTCAACTTCCGCAGCGGTTCGTAGAAGATGTAGTTCTCCATCACCCGCAAAATGCGGTCGTTGGCCTTGGCCGCGTTGTTCATGATTTCGGCGCTGGCCAGGTCGTTGCACATGGGCTTCTGCAAGTTGACGTGCCAGCCATACCCAAGCAGCTCGACCACACCCTCGACGTGGAGGGGAATCGGGAGCAAGGCTTCGACGGCGTCAACTTCGAGCCCGCTGGCCGCCAGCTCGGCGGCCGAGGAGAACGTCTGCGCGTCGGGCCAATCGACTTGACGTTGGAGGCGACGGTCCTCGCTGGGGTCGACCAAGGCCACTACTTCGACGTCGGGGTTGTCGAGGTAGGCGCGCATGTTCAGGTCGTAGATCCGTCCGAGCCCGATAAAGGCGGCTCGGACCGGTCGGTCGTACGGGGTAAAGCTCACAGCGGTCCCTCCCTCGGCGTAAGGCGGACATCTTGCCACCGCCGAGCGGTACCCATGGATGGCCCGTCTACGACAGAAGTGAGAGCTGGGAACTCGGAGCGATGTCCACGGGCACAGAAAGGGGAACGGGTGCGGCTCGCTCGTAGTCGTCGCGCCCAGTCACGCCACATCGCCGAGCGGCCGTTCGTACCAGCTCCGACACCCGGTCTCTTTCACCTTGGGGTTGGTAGGCCCCCCGCTTGAAACGCTCGGCATACAGTGAGGCCAGGTCGGGTCGCACGCCCTTGAGCCACGTTTGGTAGTGCGCTCGCATCGGTCCACGCAGATGGAGCGCCACTCCGTGCACTGACGTGGCGCCGGCCTGGGCGCAGGCCTCGACTACTTCTTTAATTTGTTCGGCCCCGTCCGAGAGTCCCGGGAGGAGGGGAGCGACCAGAACGCCGCAGTTGATGCCCGCTTCGGTCAATCGTCGTAGTGCCTCAATCCGCTTGTCAGGCGGAGGGGTACCCGGCTCGGTCAGCTTCCAGACCTGGCGATCCAACGTCCCAATCGAGAAGCTCACTGAAACCTCGGTGCGCTCGGCCGCGGCCACCAGCGCCTTGGTGTCACGCAATATCAAAGTCGACTTGGTCAAAATACTGAAGGGATTTCGAGCCTCGGCCAGCACGCCGATGATGCCTTGAGTCAGGTGATATTTGCCTTCTGCATGTTGGTAGGGGTCGGTATTGGTCCCCATGGCGATGCGGTCCCCGCTCCATTTGGCGTTCCGGATCTCGGCTCGCAGGCGCTCAACGGCATTGATCTTGACCACAATGCGGCGTTCGAAATCGCTCCCAATGTCGAGCCCGAGGTACTCATGGGTGGGGCGGGCAAAGCAGTAGGTACAGGCATGACTACAGCCCCGGTAGGCGTTGATGGTGTGCTGAAACGGCATGAGGCTCTCGGCCGGGACGGTGTTGATGATGGTTCGGGCGTTGACATGGAGAAACTCCAGGCCGGCATAGGCCCCTTTCCCGACATGGCGGGTCGCCACCCGCTCGTCGGCGAAGAGCGTGCCGCCCTCTTCGGTGCTGGCGAGGGCCCAACGAAGTGCCATTGCACTAATATAGCGAACATGTGTTCGCTTTTCAA
>Ga0182030_10023633_pt1 | contig 11349 bp, 9 predicted proteins | sample 812S3MmetaG_FD_121299 | JGI IMG/M metagenome (GOLD analysis project Ga0182030, IMG submission 121299) | Permafrost microbial communities from Stordalen Mire, Sweden - 812S3M metaG (Illumina Assembly) | ecosystem: Environmental > Terrestrial > Soil > Wetlands > Permafrost | place: Sweden...
AGTGCTACTTCATAACAAGCTGGACGACGAACAGCTCAGGCTTTCTTGTTTCGGGGGGCGCTGTGCTTACGAACTGTCTTCCAAACGGGAACTAGGATGTCTAGCGTCGGCCCAGTACATCCCGCCGATCGGCAGACGTCGGCGTTGCGATGGAGTTACATGCCACGGCGGTTGCAATTGGCATCGCGTTACGTCTTAGCCGCAATATGGTTCGGTGCCGCCGTGTTAGGTGCTCAATTCCCCGCTAGAGGCCAGCACATTGCAGCCCGAACCGAGACATCGATTAGCCTAAGCGGGGCGTCCTCGGGCGGAACCTTGACCCTGATGCGCGTGCCGGGCCTTGGCAACCCCTACGCTGTGGTCTCAAACAGGCCGGGTGAGACCGCCGAGTCGGTGGCCAGCCGCCTGGCATTTGAGGTGGCTACTTGTGAGGCCCTCAAAAACCCGTTTCCCCGGGGAATTCGGGTTAGTGGCCAAGCAATGCCCAGCCCCCTGCTGGAGGCCGGCTCCGCCAGTCTGCGACTAATAGGGGGCCAGTCGGCTCCCGGCGGCGGCGGCGGTTGGATGCTTGGCGGAAGTGAGACTGGTCTGGGCATACCGCCTGCACCTACCTCATTGAGCGCGTGGTTTGATCCGTCATCCGGGTTTACCACGCTGCACTGGGTGAACCCCCCCGGCGGGTACGATCGAGTGTCCATTGTCGTCGGCGCCACCCCGTTCGTCTTCGTTCCGGGTCAGACAACAAGCTACGAGCTCGAGACCCGAGGAGGCGGACTAGGATCCCCGGACATGACAAGATTCGGCGGCTATTTCTGCGTCGTGGGGGAGAAGGCCGGTGTGCCTTCGAACGGAGTGGTCATCCGCGCAAATAATAGGCGAGTCGAGGCGCTGATGAACGTGCCGTTTAGCCGTGGGACCGCCCCGGGCTTCACCGGCTGGCGCTTCCACACGCCTTCGAATGCGCTGACCTTCGAGGAGGGTCGGTTTCCTGGAGCAGGGCCTGGCGTGAGCCTTCGCAGCTCCGGAGACGGCGCGTTCTATCAGATTTTGAAAGGCAGCGGCACATTTCAGGGAGGCGTTTGTCGGCGCTTCCTCGGCCTTCCGCGAGGGCATAGTTACAGAATTAGCGCTCGGATGGCCGCCTCGGGGGGCGGTGCTGGGGCGTGGAGCCTCTCCTTCCACGCCGCCCAGGGACCTGTCGTGGACAGCGAGCCCACGGCCGCCCAGATGGCCGGCCAGCAACCCCTCCCTGACGGCCGGAGCGGCCCTGCGGCGGGACGGATTGCCCTGTTAGACTCCTCGACTGCCCGGGAAATCCCTTGGTCGCCTTACCGATCGGCGGCAGATGCGCCGCCGACCGCTCCGAGCACCGACGTGACCTTGCTTCCGGCCGCAGGTGACTCGATCGCTGTGTGGTTTGTGCTGAGAGGCGAGCGCGTTGACAACGTCACCTCCTGCATCGATTCGGTCGCCATTGAGGATTTGGGCGAGATCGTCAAATGACACGCTGCCAGCAGTCATGCGGGCGCGTCCGGCTTCCAGGGCTCCTGTGAATAGCACAGCTGTTGTCCGTGTTGTCGGCTGCGCCTTGGCGTCGGTCCTTCTGAGTGTGGTGTCGGGGCACTGCGGGTCGGGCGCTGAGTTTGAGGTCGCGGGTGTCATTACGGAGGAAAGTTACCGAATCGACGGCGCGATCCAGTGGACCCTCAGCGCTGAGTTCACAGTATGCGTACGCGGGGACGCGTGGCTCATCCGTACCGTGGGGGCCGATCAGGGGGGCGGGCCGAAGGTCACCCGGGAAGTAGGCTGCACCAATGGCACGGAGATGTTTGATTTAAGGTGGCCTGATGCGTTGCCCTCCGGGGAGCGCGGCGATCGGGGCGCGGGCGCCACTGTAAGCAACCTGAGCGTGCCGCGGCCGCTGAGGCCCGAGACCAAACCTTACTCAGTAGTCATCATGTCCAACACCGTCCCGGTCGGTTTTGCCGACGGAGAGGTGTTGGGCCATTTATGGCTAATGTTTGCCTCGCACACTCATTTCAGGACGCTGACCACGAATCGGCTGACGCCTGTGTTTGACTATAACGCCTCTGCGCTTAGCCGCCCGGACCTGAAACTGACCGGAGAGTGGGAGCTGGCCGGGGGCGCGATCCCGTTGCCGCGGAAGGTGGTCTATTACAACCCGGGGGGGTTCTACGCGAGAAACGCCAGTAACGAGCTGGCCTTCAGGCGGTACGGGGGGCCATACGCGGAGGGGTTCACGAATGCCGCCTACGTGGCGACGGGCGAGGGGAAGATCGGCGATTGCTCGATCCCGATGGGCTTCGTGTTCGAGTGGTATGTCCCGGGCGGTGCCCGGAGAAGCAACCGCGACCTGGCGATCCGCCAGCGAGCGGTGGCGGTTGTCAACTATGTGGCGCCGGTGTGTTCGAGGACCAGCCTGTTGCCCTCCGCGAGAGCGCCAACGACCGTCCTCGACCTGCGTTTTGGCGGCTCGTGGACCTCCCCGGTTCCCGCCGCCGCCTACCTGGATACGAAGGGGAACCGCTGGGCCGCAGTCGACGAAAGCCGGCGGCTGTATGGGCAGATGACACGTCCTCGCGGCGCCAGTCCCGTCCTGCTCGGCGCGCTCACGTTACTCCTCCTTGCCCCGGTGCCGGTGTACCTGGTCGCCCGACTCCGGCGGGGAAGGGATCATTGAGACCTGTTCGCGGCGGGCTTCCCGGCTTTCGCAGTTACTGGACCCCACTACTTGGGCGCACGCACCCCTGCGACGATAGACGGGATCGCCCTGAAGGGCCGGGTGCGGAGGGGGGCTGCGGCGGGTATCCTTGGGGCGTGATACTGGCGGCCAAAGCGCTGCTGGCGCTCCTGATTGTTGGCAATTCTGTCGCCGGCGTGTTCAATGAGCGTGCGTTCGAGGGCGCCTACGCGCAGTGGCCCCCCTCCGGCCCTCCCGCCCTGTCGAGCAGCTTTGCGGCCTGGGATGCGGCGCACTACCTGACGCTCAGCGAGGAGGGCTACAAGGCCGGATCTCCGTCCTGCGCCTTCTACCCATTCTGGCCGGCAATGATACGGGCCGCGAGCTTCGTCACGCCAGGCGGGACCTTGCCCGCAAGCATCCTGCTCGCCAACGCCCTTTCGCTCGGCGGTTTGTGGATGCTCTACGGTTTGGTGCGCAGCCGCTGCGGTACTGCTGTCGCGAGGGACGCTCTCATCCTGATCGTCGCGAGCCCCGGCGCGTTGTTCCTTTCCGTCCCCTATACGGAATCCCTCTATCTGGCTGTCATGCTGGCCTTCCTGCTCGGTCTGGAGCGCCAGCGGTACCTCTTGGTCTGCAGCATGGCGTTCGCGGCCCCCTTGGTGAAAGCGATCGGGATCTTCCTTGTGCTGCCGTTTGCCTGGCATCTCTGGGAGCAACGGAAGCCTGCACGCCACTGGCTGATGCTGTCCGCTCCGGTGGTGGGCTACGCGTTGTATTTCTTGGCGATGCTCGCCTGGACCGGCGACTGTTTCCAGGGATTCACGGCGCAAAAAGCCTATCCCAACGCGCCCTCCGTTGGAAACATGCTTGACTTGCGATCACTCGGACGTGCCGCGGCCAATTTGGGCAGCCTGGACGGCATGCTGGACTCGGTGCTCGACAGGGGTTTCCCCCTTCTTTACTTGGCGATGATTCCGCTCATGCTGCGGCTGAACAAAACCTGGCTCTTATGCTCGCTTCCGGCGGCCGTGTTCCCCGCTTGCGCCAGCTATTTTGTGTCATCGCGCCGGTACATCGTGCTCTGCTTTCCACTTTTCGTCGTCTTGGCGCAGCTCCTGGCCGGGACGAAGTGCCGCTGGCTGTTTTGGTACTACGTGGTCCTCCTTGCGGGAATGCAAATCTGGGCGGTCAGGCAGTTTTCGTCCTTCAACTGGGCGGGCTGAGTGCTACTCGGAAGGCCGGCCGGGCAGCCTGGAGCTGCATCGGGCGGAATCGCCTTGCGATTACGCGCCGCTCGGATAAAATGACTCTGTGGCCTGGGTGCCAGGCGCAAGCCGAATGACAACAATTCAGGACAGCCAGGCCGCAGCCGGACGCGCTCCGGCTCCTGCCGCTGCCATTGGTGCGCCATCCGGCGGCCGCGTGTGGACGCCTGCGCGGAGGAGGCTGTTGCTGATAATCCTCGCGACCAAGGCCGCCACTTTTCTCGTGGCGCTCGCTGTCCTTCGGTTCGTCCCCTGCTTCAACTCCGGGGAGTACCAGAAGGACATCCATTGGCCGCGCGAGGGTCCCCCGACACTGGCCACCTCCTTCGCAACCTGGGATGCTGCGCACTATTTGTTCCTTAGCGAAGCGGGATACACGCCAGGAACGCCGTCGTGCGCCTTTTACCCGCTCTGGCCTTGGTTGATCCGCGCCTTCGCGCGGTCCACCCACCTCACCCACTTTGCGGCCGGCCTCATCCTTGCAAATCTGTTCTCGGTGGCCGGCCTCGTAGGCTTTCATTATTTGGTCGCCTCGTTCCACGGGCTGCCCACCGCCAACACCTCCACCGCGTTGCTCCTGGCCTACCCCGGTGCGTTCTACTTCTCCTTCATTTATACGGAGTCGCTTTTTTTCCTGCTCATCGTCCTGTTCTTCCTGTTCTTGATCCAGGGCCGGTACGTCTGTCTGGCTTTCACAGGGCTCTTGCTGCCACTGACCAAGGCCATTGGGATTCTCTGCCTTGTGCCTATATTGTTCCACGCCCTCGGAAACGGGCGGCGTTCTCGGGCGCTATTGCTCGCCTATTACGCCACCTTCCTGGGTTACGGTTGTTATTTCCTGTGCATGTGGCGCGCGACCGGCAACGCCTTCGAAGGGTTTGAGGCCCAGCGGTTCTTCCCAAACCAGCCGTCCCTCGCCCACCTGGTTGACCCGGCCGGATTTCTAGCCCGCTTTTTCATGCCAGTGCGCCTCCATGGCATGGTCGACTCGGCCATCGATCGTGCGGCCTTCGTCGCGTTGCTGGCCTCGCTTTACTGGACATACAAACTGGATCGGAGATACTTCGCCTACTCCTGCCTGGCGGGCGTCGTGCCAGCTGTGTCATCCTGCCTTTTGTCCTATACCAGGAATTTGATGATGTGTTTCCCCCTTTTTATCGTGGGCGGCTCTTGGTTTGCCAGGCCGGGGCGCGGTTTTTCGCTTTGGTTCACAATCCTTATCCTGGCGACGCTGCAGGTGTGGTTCCTGCTGCGGCACATCAATTTCGTCTGGGTGGCCTAGCCATGTCGCTTATCCAACACGGAGTCGTGTCCTGCGCGGCCCGATCGCGCGCCGTGTGCGCCGCCTTTCTGGGGCGGCCGTGCGAGATCCACCTCCTGGCGTGGACGCCCGCGCTGTTGTATTATGCCTGGCTGTGCGGCGTTTACTCCTCATGCGTCGCGTTTGGGTTGCGTGCGCATCGCGCGCAGGCCATCGCTTTCGTCGCCAGCCAGGCCGGCGTGCTGTTTTTGCTCATCGGCCTGACCGACGCGCTGCTCTTTCGATCGGGCCGTCGCTGGCTTCGGGCAGCGTTCATTCTGGTCGTTCACTCGTTTATGGCGTTGCTGTATCTGGACGCGATTCTATACAGGGTGATGAGTCTGCATTTGGGCCGGGGCGTCGGGGTTCTTCTCCAGGGCGGTCCTTCCCGCCTGGCCGCGAACCTCGCGCACACTGGCATTCCGGCTGACACGTTGCGGCGGTCGCTCGCGTGGAGCGCCGTGGTGTTTGCTGGTATCGCGTTGTATACTTGGGTAGTGGCCAGGTCTCGCTGGTCCGTTGCCCGCTCCGCGCCAGTGGGGCGATGGCTGGCCGGCTGTGTCTATCTCGTGTTGATAGGCCAGATCCTGCTGGTGGGGGATGACGTTGAGCTGGCGAAGCGGTTTGCCGATCTCAGATCGGCCCTGCCGTTCTGCTTGGCCAGGCCGGTTGCGGTTGTCGGACGCAGGTTTGCGGTTCCCGGTGTCGTCCAGCGGAGTCCGCCCTCACCCCGCGCTCTTGGCCTGGCGCCAGGGGGCACGGATCCGGCCCGGCGCCCCGATGTGTTCATTATTGTGCTTGAGAGCACCCGGGGAGATTTCGTCGTCCCAGGGATCACCCCCAACCTGGCGCGTTTCAAGGGCGAATGCCTGCCGTTTCCGGACTCAATGGCCTCTGGCAACGCGAGCCACATCGCCTGGTACTCACTGCTGACGGCCAATCATGGACTTTATTTCTCCATGGACAGGCACCTCCGCCCCCGCCAGGGTAGCGTTCCGATTGCTATGCTCCGCCGCCTTGGCTACAAGGTGCACGTACTGTGCTCGAGCACCTTGAACTATCATGAAATGGACCGGATTGCGTTCGGTGATGACCTGAGCCTGTGCGACTCCATGGTGGATGAAGAGGAACTCGCTCCGGGAAGCACCCCCGCGGAGCGGGACGGGCGCCTGGTGGACGAGCTGCTCTGGAAGCTCCCGGGACCGGTTGGCGGGCGCTTGTTTTTTGTCTTCCTCCACGCAAGCCATCACGACTACGATTTCCCCACCGTAAAGGCACCGCCATTCGCCCCGTACGCCGTACGCTGGGACTACACCCGCTTCGAGGCGGAGGGTGTGGAGTTGGAGCGCATCATCAACCGGTACCGGAACTCGCTTCACTTTGAGGACGAGCTCGTTGGACGCGTGTTTGCGGCGCTGAGGGCCCAGGGTTTGTACGAGTCATCTATGGTCGCGGTTGTCGGGGACCACGGCGAAGAGTTTCTTGAGCATGGGAAGTTTGTGCATGCCAGCAACCTGTACCGGCCGCAAACGTACGTTCCGTTCCTGCTCAGGCTGCCTGGAGCCGCGCAAGTCCCGATGCGGCCCGGAGAAGTGCTCCCGATAGCCAGCCAGGTGGACCTGCTCCCGACGCTGCTGGATCATCTTGGGTTTAAAGGTGAGTTTTCATTTGACGGGCGCTCGCTGCTGCGCAGCCGGCGCGGCCAGGTGGTGATCACGGCGGAGAACGGAGACCTGGATCCTGTGAGTTTCTGCCTCCAGTCCGACCGGTACAGGGCTTTCTTCCAGTTCGAACGCCGGACGGTGCCAACCGCCCGGCAGCGCACGCTCGTTCTGACGGAACTGAGGGACTCTTTTGACCGCCCTCTCGGCCTGGACCTTTTCAGCCCCCAGGCCGATCAGCTTCTGGCCACCAATTTCCAGGAGGTCTTGTGCGCTCTCTTCCCAACGGGGCCGTTGGTCGCGCCCGATGCGGGCGAGACGTTCCTGCCCTCCCATTCGCAGCACCTCTATGAGCTCTGGTCGCACTGAAAAACAAAGTGGCTGCGATGGGCCCCGGCCCGGCCCCCAGCGGCCTGGCTCACCCTGCGACGGCACCGTAGCGTCGGGCGGGGCTGCTCCGCGGGGTTTGGCCAGCCTGACGGGGTTCCTTTCCGCCCTTCCCGGGGGCCGGCGGCTCCGGCAGTTCGTCGGTTTCTGCTTGGTCGGCGCCTCCGGTGTGCTGGTCGATTCGATCGTTCTGCACGTGCTGGTATGGTGGGCGGGGTGGGGTGTTGGCCCAAGCAAGATCCTCGCCGCCGAGGCCGCGCTCCTCAGCAACTTCTTCCTGAACGAGACCTGGACGTTCCGCGGGGCGCTTTCCGCCTCTGAGCCGAAAACCTGGTTCGGGCCACGCCTTCTGAAGTTCCAAGCGATTTGCTCGGCAGGAATTGTCTTGGCCGTCTTGCTCATTCGCCTCTTTTATGGCCGTCTCGGCTTGCAACTGTATCTCGCGAACATACTCGCGATTGTCATCGTGACTGCTTGGAACTTCATCCTGAACGTCCTCTGCACCTGGAGTCCAGGCCCCGCCCACGGGCATGCGCGGCCGTCGCCACGGCCCTGAGGCGGGGTCTATCCACCATATCAGCGAGCCATCACGTTATGCGCATTGAACAGGAATCTTCGGGTGTGGGTTGTCCCCGGCGGCAACCGCTTACAACAGGCAGCGGAACCCTGGGGGGGATCCAGCCTGTGCCATCATCCTCCGCGAGGGCAATTGCCGCGTGTGCCTTTACCCTCCTGGAGCTCCTCGTTGTCATCGCGGTGATCGCCGTCCTCGCAGCCTTGCTGCTGCCGGTGCTGGCGCGGACAAAACAGAAGGCGCAGGGTGCTTGCTGCCTGAACAACGGAAACCAGTTGATGAAGGCGCTCCGGCTGTACAGCTCAGAGTACCAATCGATGCTGCCCCCGAACCCGGACTGGCAATGCTCGAATATGTGGGTGGCAGGAGACATGGGGAAGCCGGCGGATGCGACGAACGCGGCCTTGCTGACGGACCCGGCGCGTTCAGTCATAGCGCCGTTTTTATCAGGATCCGCGGCTGTGTTCAAGTGCCCCGGCGACCGGACGGCCCATGTCCGCACAGCCTCGATGAGCCAGGCGGTCGGCACGCAGCCCTTCTCCCCCGGCGATGCGGTTGATGGACCTTGGCTGGACGGTACCCACCACCACAAGGCAAACCAGCCCTGGCGGACTTATGGTCAACTCGATGACATCGTCGCTCCTGCTCCGTCAAGGCTCTGGGTGCTGATCGATGAGGATGCCGCCAATATCAGCGACGCCGCGTTTGCGGTATCGATGGCAATGCCGACCGCAATGCTGGACTGGCCAGGGTCCTACCACGAACTCGGCGCGAACCTCCAATTTGCGGACGGCCACGGAGAGTCGCACCGGTGGCGGGATTCCCGCACGCGCCCTGGGGGGCGAGTGGCGAAGGGGCCCCACGTCCAAACACCCGCCAACCCGGACATCCTTTGGTTGCAGCAGAGAACCTCGTCCAACCTCGAGACGGAGACGCCCCAGCATCTGCGTGGGGGGGGCGCATCCTCCCGGCACGCCGCAATTATTGGATCCCTGTGAACTCTGTGCCGCCACCTGTCGCTGCCGGGGCGAAGAATCTCGCTCCGCTCCTGATTTCGCTCGCCATTGCGGTACTTGTGCTCGTCCCCTTCCTGGGCACCATCCCAGGACTCAACGGCGACGAGGCGTGGGCGGGCGTTCGTGCGCATGAGATCTTGGGTGGGCGGCGGCCTATGGTGGGGATGACGTGGTATGCTGGTCCGGTCCAGCAGTACCTCATGGCGCCCGGCCTCGCGGAGTTCGGGTTCCGCGTCTCAACCCTGCGGCTGTTCACGGTGGTCAACTCGCTGGTCTTTGTGATTCTCTACTACTCGATTGCCCGGCGTCTGTTTGACGCCCGGGCGGCTGGCCTTTCCGTCCTGTGTCTCGTGACCTTGCCGGCGTTCGCGGCGTATGGGCGCCCGGCTTACGAGGTCTTTGCCCTCAATCCAGTGCTGGCCGCTGCGGCGATTTCGCTTCTCCTCCATGCGCGCGAAAGGCCGCCCTTGGTCCGGAGCGCGTTCTGGCTCTTCGCGGGAGTATGCCTTGGCCTCGGTACGTGGAATCACTTGATCTTTCTTTCGGTTCCCTGCGCCTTGCTGGTTTGCGCTTGTTCGAGCCATCGGTTCGGGATACTCTGGGAGCCGAGTCTCTATTTCGTCGGTTACGGGCTGGCCTTGGCACTGGCGCCCAGGCTGTACTTTGAGTTCAGTGGGGCGGATCGCATGGCCATCAGGTTGCCGGGGCTCGAGGGCGGCGACTTCCTGGGCTTGCTGTTCCAACGGCTTCGCGAGTGGCCGCTACTCCTCGCCCAGATGGTTCACGGTGACCCCGCCTACCGCCGGTTTGCCGGGGAGGTAAAGGTGTCCCTGCCTGAGCCCGGCTGGTTCGCTTTGGCCGGCGGGGTTGTGGCGCACCTGAGGAAGCATGGCCCACGTTGCGGAATGCCCGGGATCCAAGTGTCGTTGTTCGCCTCCTCGCTCTTCTTTGCGACTCTCTTCCTGTGCCCCAAGAATTCCGACCGCTACTTCCTGCTGATCGTTTATTGCTTCCCTGTGTTTGTCGGTTTGTCGTTCTCGAAAATGCTCGCCCTCGCTGCGTGGCGGCGCTGGGTCGCGGCCTTTCTGGTCGTTTACTTGACTGCGCAATTGGGGCGGACTGGCATCAATTACTTCGGATCCCAGCTGCGCAGCCACGGCCGTGTTTCGGCTTTCCAGTTCGGCAGCGAGCCGGAAACGAGCAATAGTTACATCCGTACTGATGAGCTGTACAACCAGCTCGCGCGTCTAGGGGCCACGCGTATCTACGCTGAGTTCTTCATCGCCATGCCATTGCGGTTCTACGACCTCGAAGCCAAGCGGCTCCTAGGTGTCCAGATTGTCGACGCGCCGGGCGCGGCCCGGGCGGTGGCGGCAGCCAACGACGCATCGTATGCTGTTGTTTACAGTTCGGGCCTGCGGCGGGTGTGCGCGGAGGATTACGCGGGATTCGAGCAGGTGGCCGCCGATGAGCACTTTATTGTCCTGAGGTCGCCCGGACCGGCCCTCGTGCCCCCGCCAAAGCAACCGCCTGCTAGGTCGTCTCGATAGTGAGAGGCAGGCCCGGGGGGTGCAGGCAGGCGCCGCGATGCTCCCGGTGGCACGCTCTCACGCCGCGACCGGCACGAGCATCGCGCGGCAGTGCAGGTGGTTGGCCTCGGCACCATTCACGACCTTTTCCTTCACCACATCGAACTGGAGCCCGCGTCGCAGTTGCTCGCAGATGTCGGCTGCAGGGCAGACGCAGGCGGAGCGAAACATGAATTTCGGTCTGGCCACCGTGCGACGGCGCGGCTTGATGCAGTCCAGGAACTTCCGCACCTGGCTCAACGGCCCCTGTGTGCGGGTGGTTTAGTCCGCCAGCACTTTCGTGTACTCGCGCGGGACGGCGGGCGAGGGGACATCCGGGCCGTTGTGAACATCCGCGGCGGCCTAGCGCCAATGCCGTTTAGGAATTCGGATAGCTGAATGCATAAAGTATGACAAATCAGCAACTTAGGCATTGTACAAAGATCGACAGTTGGGTATTACCCTTGGGATGCGAAACCAATCTGTCGTTCCCGTCGGTGCCTACAAGGCGATGTTCGAAGGGCTGCTCCCCGGGTCCTTCATCCACGCCGTCCTGGCGCGCCGCGGCCCGCCCCCTCGTCGTCCCCCGCTCGTCACCGCGGTCGAGGTGATCCAAAGCCTGGTCTTTCACGTCATCGCCGAAGCTGGCACGCTCGCCCAGCACGTGAAACAGCTTACCGGCAAAGCCATCACCGATGGCGCCCTGGCGCAGCGCCGGGCGCTCCTGCCCGCCGCCCTCTTCGAGGAGATCATGGGCCACGCCCTCCAGCCCAAGGGTGATCCGCGCAAGCACCCCGAGGCCTTTTACCACGGGCTGCGCCTGTGCGCCCTGGATGGCAGCACCTTCTCGGTGACCAACACGCCCCAGGTCAAG
>Ga0182030_10023638_pt1 | contig 11348 bp, 10 predicted proteins | sample 812S3MmetaG_FD_121299 | JGI IMG/M metagenome (GOLD analysis project Ga0182030, IMG submission 121299) | Permafrost microbial communities from Stordalen Mire, Sweden - 812S3M metaG (Illumina Assembly) | ecosystem: Environmental > Terrestrial > Soil > Wetlands > Permafrost | place: Sweden...
AAAGGCCCTGGTCTTTAAGTGCTTCAAGTTCCGCACCATGGTTCGTGACGCTGACGGCCGCCGTGCCGAGATCATGCACATGAACGAGCGCCAGGGCATTCTCTTCAAGATCTCCGACGACCCGCGCATCACCAAGGTCGGCACTTTCCTGCGCAAATACTCACTCGACGAATTGCCCCAGTTCTTCAACGTGCTGCGTGGCGACATGAGTGTGGTTGGCCCCCGTCCGCCCATCGCCAGCGAAGTGCGTCAGTACAACCTGTCCCACCTGCGCCGCCTCGACGTCACCCCCGGCATCACCGGCCTTTGGCAAGTCCAGGCCCGCCAGGATCCATCGTTCGACAGCTACATCTCGCTCGACGTGGCCTATATCGAAAATTGGAGCGTCTGGCTGGACATCAAGATCATCCTCCGCACCATCGGCGTGGTCTTTGCAGGAACCGGCGCTTAAGAACAGTGGTAAGTGACAAGGGGTTAGTGGTAAGTGAAAAGCGCCCTGCGTCACTTGTCATTGCCTTAGGTCCTTCACTTCTTCTCACTTACCACTTTTTCTCACTTCTTCTCCCTGCTTTACACTGAATCTGTGAAGATCGCTCTAGCCCAGATCAACCCCACCGTCGGGGACTTCACCGGCAACCTCGCCAAGATCCTTGCTGTCAGCCAGCGCGCCGCTGATGCGGGCGCCCGACTTACCGTCTTCTCTGAACTCTGCGTCTGCGGCTATCCGCCCGCCGATTTTCTCGATAAGCCTGCATTCCTGGCCCGCTGCGCCTCAGCGATCGACCACTTGCGCCAAGCCACTTCCTCATTCAAGACGGCTGTCCTGGTTGGCGTAGCTCTTCCCGCCCCGGCCGGCTCCGGCAAGCATGCCGTCAATGCCGCGGTGCTCATGGACAAGGGCCAGATCCTGCTCGAACAGCACAAAATGCTGCTTCCGTTCTATGACGTCTTTGACGAGCAGCGCTACTTTGCCCCCGCCACCAGCCAGCGCGCCATCGAATTCGAAGGAGAACGCGTGGCCGTCACCATCTGCGAAGATGCCTGGAACGACAAGAATTTCTGGCCACAGCGACTCTACCCCATTGACCCCGTAGAAGATCTGATGAAGCAGCGGCCCACCCTCCTGCTCAATATCTCGGCCTCGCCCTTCTGGCACGGCAAGATTGAAACCCGCCGCCGCATGCTGGCCACCATCGCCGTCCGCCACAAGATCCCCGTCTTCATTTCCAACCAGGTCGGCGGCAACGACAGCCTCATTTTTGATGGCTCGTCATTCGCGCTCGCTTGCGACGGCAGCGTCCTCGCCCAGGCCGCGTCCTTCGCCGAAGACCTGGTTTTCGCCGAAAGCAAGGAGACTACCGGCCAAACACCGTGGGTCAATGCGGACGAAACCGAGCAGGAGACAGAAGCCGCCTATAGGGCTCTGGTCCTCGGCACCCGCGACTACGTGCTCAAGACCGGCTTTCGCAAGGTGCTCGTCGCCCTCAGCGGCGGCATTGACTCGGCCCTCGTCGTGGCTATCGCCGTCGATGCTCTGGGCGCGGACAATGTGACAGCCATCGGGATGCCCAGCCAGTACTCTTCCGGAGGCTCGGTAGACGACAGCCGCATCTTGGCCGCCCACCTCGGCATTCGTTTTGAAACGCTGCCCATCGCCGACATCTATCACCAGTTCGAAGCCACTCTGGCGCCCATTTTCAGCGGACGCGCGCCCGACATCACCGAAGAAAACCTGCAATCGCGCATACGTGCGGTGCTCATCATGGCTCTCTCCAACAAGTTTTCCGCGCTGGTGCTGACCACCGGTAACAAGTCGGAGATGGCCGTCGGCTACTGCACCCTGTACGGCGACATGGTGGGCGCGCTCGCCGTCATCGGCGACCTGGTCAAGACTCGCGTTTACGCGCTTGCGCGGTGGGTCAATCGCAATGGGGAAGTCATTCCCGAGGCCATTCTCTCCAAGCCTCCCTCCGCCGAACTCCGTCCAGATCAGAAAGACACCGACTCGCTGCCGCCCTACGACGTCCTCGATCCCATCCTGGAGGCCTACGTCGAGCGCTACGAAACAACCGCCCAGATCGTCGCGACCTACGGTTTTCCGTCGTCCACCGTCGAGCAGGTGGTCCGCCTCGTGGAGCGAACTGAGTACAAGCGGCAGCAAGCCGCGCCCATTTTGAAACTTACCCCCAAGTCGTTCGGCAATGGAAGAAGATTCCCGATCGCCGCAAGGGTGCAGGTGTAGGCTTAACGGCTGCGACGCCGCAAGTCTAGATTCAAGGGATGTGAGTTGGGGTGATCCGAGACCGTTCCGAGACACGACCTTAGGAACTGAACGCGAAAAACAATATCTTCCGAGATTTGCCGCGTCTAATTTACCGCGCGTTCCTTGAAAATTCCGCGCGACCGCCCGATATCTTCGGCAACTTTTACGTATTTCGTCCAACGAGGATCGTTCACTAGGTTGTGCATGACCTGCTCATAGATGCCGTTGAATTCGGCTTCATTCGCCCGATTCAAGACTGTGATCCATTGATCCATTGAGATCACAGGTTTCGAAACGCGCATGTGTAAGACGTGAGCCGTTTCAACTTTGATACACAAAGTTGACCCCTGGGTTGCCTGGCTTGCAAATAATTGCCGCCCTTCTGACGGTTCGAGAGAAAAAACCCAAGGCCTTTCCGTCAGGCCAGCAATTTGAAACACTCGTGATCGGATTGCGTACAATCGATGGAGCGATGAAAAATTCGCAGTGGCAGGCCCCGCGCGAAGGAATGCAAGGCCACGGCGACACTCAGGGTCGTGAAGCCGCGAAACAGCTTCATCCCACGGAGGGCGAAATTGCTGCCTTACTGATTCCAGAAACTTAGAATCGGGTACTTTGGTTCAAGTATCAAACTGTTCTTGTAAGTTAGGCTGGCTCGATCTCCGGATCACCAGTTTGAAATCTAAAAGGAGATTGTTCTTGATTCGTTATTCGCTTGACCGCAGCCGCCAGGCTGCCCTGGCTTCGGCCGCCATCCTCATCCTTTCCTTTTCCGCATCCGTTCTGGCTCAGTCAGCGCCCGCCAAGCCGGTGGATGTTCCTGCCGCCCCCAACCAAACCGAAGAAGCCGCTGGGCCTCTTTTCCCCAAACCGGAAGCTTCCGACTTTACCGCGGATACCCCGACAAAAGATCAGGTGGAAGGCTTCCTGAAGGCCTCCTGGGGCTATGACACCAATCGCGAGTACCAGATACAGCGCATTATCAAGACTCCGGTAGCCGGCGTCAGCAGTGTGGTCGTCCTAGTCGGGGAAAAGGGCAACAAGCAGACCGGAGCCCTTCAGTTCTTCGCCCTGCCCGACGGCAAGCACATCATCACCGCCGGCGAGATCCTCCCCTTCGGAGATCATCCCTACGCCGAAAATCGGGCCACGCTCCTGAAGCGCGCCGATGGCCCTTCCAAGGGCGGCGCCGACAAAAACCTCGAGCTGGTTGAGTTTGCCGACTTCCAATGCCCGCATTGCAAAGACGCCCAAGCCACCATGGACAAGCTCGCCACCGACTTTCCCACGGCGCACATCGTCTACGAGAGCTTCCCGCTGGTCAAAATCCATCCCGAAGCCTTCCGCTCCGCCGCGTACGGCGTTTGCGTCGCCAAACTGGGCGGCAACAAGGCCTTCTTCGACTATGCCGCCGCTGTTTACGACGGCCAAGCCGGCCTGGCTACCGACGAGGGCGCTACGCTGACTCTGAACTCCGCCGTCACCAAATCCGGTCAGGCCCCCGATAAGGTGGAAGCCTGCTCCAAGACGCCTGAAACCAAGGCAGCCGTCGACGCCAACATCAAGCTGGCCGAAGACAAGAACGTGAACCAGACCCCCTCCCTCGCCATCAACGGTCGCCTCATCCCCCTGGGCGGCATCAATTACGACACGCTGAAGCAGATGATCGCCTGGCACGCCGCCAACGACGGAGCCGCCAAGTAACTGGCAGCAGCAGATCAACGCAAAAGAAGGCCGTCTCCATCGAGGCGGCCTTTTTAATTTCTCTCCCGTGGATCTGTCATCCTCAACAAGTGAAGTATCTGTTGTTACCGTTGCGGCGAAGCCACGTCGGCCCGCACGACGGGTGTTCAGACCCAGTGAATGTCGACCACCTGTCGAATCCAAAACGGCGCAACCGAATGCCGCTTGCGCGCTACCTGCCGCTCCGCTCCGGAGAGCGCCTCATCGACCAACGCCTGCATTTCGCGCGCGGTAAACGCACGTCGAATCGATGTCTTGCCGTCCGCCGCATTGATCGCGCATAGAAATGGCGCGACAAAGATGGAAAACAGTACCAGCGGCACACGATGCCGCACCAGGTCCAACAGGATAAGCCGGTCGCAGGAACGCGAAACATTGCGAACCAGTGAAATCACATCCTCTTCCGTGAGGTGATGCGCCATCAGCACGCATAACGCAACGTCGGTCCGGGGCAGGGAATCCGTCACCGCATTCCCCGTCACGATGGACACCGGCGCATCGACGGGCGCATTGCGCATATCGATGCCCAAGACGCTTGCGCCCGTCCGCTCTTGAATTTCCTCGAGCAGTCCACCCTGGCCGCAACCGATGTCCAGCACGGTTTGCGCGTTCTCCTGGCGCAGCAGTCGCAGGATCGCAGCCGTGTTGCCCAGGAAGCGGTTCACCCCTTGCAATTCGCGATAGGCGCGGCGAAGCGCGGCATCGTTTACCCCTTCACCATCCAGGAGTTCGGGCTCATGGGAACGGAGCATACCTCACGCTCGCCCAATCTGTTCACATTGACAAGCCTGAACCGCACACCGAACTCAGTTTGTCTGGCGGCGACAGTACTTTAGTGACTGTTCGTCTGCTTATCCACCTTCATCATCGGGCCTCGCGCCAGTTGCTTGGGATCGCGCATCACGTAGGGCGTTACCAGAATGAGCAGGCGGGCCACGTTCTGGTTGCGGGTAATGTCGCTCACATCCTGAAGTCCGGGGATATCGCTCACGCCCGGCAATCCGCTTAGCGCCCGCGATTCCTGACGTGACAGGTCGCTCAGCAGCACCGCCGTCTCGCCCGCCTTGAGCGTCAGCACGCCGCTGAACTGCTGGCTGTTGAGGATGGGAATATCATTCAGACTGCTTCCACCGAGCGACTCGATCTTCATCTCCAGCGTAATCGCCACATCATCCGATCGCATCACCCTTGGCGTGGCTTTCAGGGTCAGGCCAAGATCTTCATATTGAATCTGCGGAATGGTCTGCGCGGTCGTCGAGCTTCCCGTCAACGCGGTTAACGCCGCAGGCAGCGCCACCGATGAGTAGGACGACGTTTCGATGGGGTAACGCATTCCCGCCTTGAAGGTTCCCGCTTCATCGTCGCCCAGCCGCATGTGCAGGTCTTCGAGCGTCCGCGTGTCGCTGGAATTCAGCGAAAGTGCCAGCGTCGCCGGTCCCGGTGTCAGAATGCTTTGCGTCAACCCGCCGCCAAACGGCAAAAATCCCTGGTTGAATGGCGTTCCGCTTAACTGCCCCGACCCCACCAGGATTGCGAGAATCTCAATCTGGTTCGCCAGCGTGTTGGCATTCGGCACCAGCCCCGAAGCGATAATCTGCTGGATCGCCGCCTGGTTCTGCTGGAATATCGTCTGAATCTCCGAATAGACGTTGTATAAACCGGTCTGCTGGAAGAATGTCGTCCCCGTCTCGCGCATGCTGGTATGCGCCAGTTGGATGATCTTGATATTCAAATCCAATTGCGGACGCCCATCCACCAGCGAAGCCACCGTGGTGTTGAACGCCGCCAGTGTCTTGCCCGGGGCGCGCAGTGTCAGCGTCCCCGCCGCCGGTTCCGCCACCGACTGCTGTGCGTCGAAGACATTGCGCGCCAGGTTGCCAACATCGGTCAGCTCTTTCTCTGTCATGCCGGGCAGGTAGATGGTCTCCATCTGCAGCCGCTGAAACTGTGTGCGGTTCTCGCGCGTGTCCCGCGCCACCACCACCCGATGCGGGTCAAGCGGTTCATAAAAACTACCAGTCAGCAGCGCAATCAGGTGGGTCGCTTCCGCAAAGGAAGCATCATCCGTATCCAGCTTGATCATCCGGCTCTGCACGCTTTCATGCACCGAAGCCTCAATGCCATAGGCTCGAAACACCGTCTGCACCAGTTGTTTCGCATCCATCTTCTGGTGAAAGCTGTGCCGGTCCTTGCTTGGCTCGAGAACGATCTGTCCACTGGCGATGGTGTTGCCCTCGGTATCGCGGCCTTCCACCAAAGCCTGGTCTTTGCTCGACGTGATGCCGATCTCCGGCTTGCTCATATCTTCCGCAAGCTGCTGCATGTGCGTGGTGGCCGATTCATTTTTGGGATCAAGCTCAAGCGCGTGTCGCAGCAGATCCGAAGATCCCGCCAGATCCCCTCGCGCATGCGCCTGGTTCGCCTGCTGAACCAGTTGCGTCACTGCGCTTTGCCGAGCCACTTCCGCCGCTTTGATGTAGGTGCCATTGCCTGGCTCCAGTTCAGCGGCCTGCTTTAACTGGACCCACGCCGCCTCTGGCTTCTGTTCCTCCAGCAGCTTGACGCCTTTCAGATAGAACTTGGCCGCCTTGCGCTGCTCATGCACCGTCGCAGCGCGTACCGGCGCTCCCGACGAAATGGCTGGCGTACTCGGCTTTTGCGCAGCGTCTGCCTGCGCCGAAGAAGGAGCGCTCGCCGCGGCTGGCTGTGCCTGCGCCGGCGGCTGTTGTACGGGCTGTGCTGTCGTCTGTTGCGCCGGCGCCTGCCAGGCCGCCGCGGCCGGACCCGCCGCTTCTTGCGCTATCCCCGTAACCGCGTCCGCTGCCAGCAGGCAAGCCAGCGCTGCCGGCAACACCGCCAGATGCAACGTAACCCTCAACGCAGTCCTCCCGCGCCGTCAACAGCCTCTTCCCGCACCAACACTTTACAGTGGGCTATCAGCGCTTCCAGTGAAGTAGCGCATACCTCCGGCTCACCCGCTGCCAACTCTTCAAAGCTGTAATTCCCAGTTGCCACGGCAATCACAGGAAGCCCATTCGCCTTGGCTGCTTCAATGTCGCGCGGCGTATCACCCACCACGCAGATGCGCGTCTCCGTGGGATCGCCCAGCAGCTCGCGCGCCTTGGTCAACGCATCGGCCACCATCTGCGATCGCACTTCAAACCGGTCGCTGAAACCGCCAAAGCGAAACCACTCGCGCAGCCCCACTTCCTCCACCTTGGTCCACCCGATCATCTCCAGGTTGCCGGTGGCCAACCCCAGCAGCGCGCCGCGCTTGGCCAGGTGAGCCAGCGTCTCATCCACGCCCGGCATCTTCCACAACTGCATCTCGCCACGCCGCTCGGCAATGGTCTGCCGCATTGCATCGAGAATAGCTCCTGTCTGCGGCTCCCAGGCCTCATCGGGAATGCCGGCAAGCTGAAAAGCTTCGCGCAGGATCGCCGTATCCGTCCCGCCATGCAGCACCACGCCGGTCAGCGAAACTTCAAATCCCGTGACCTGGTGAACGCTCTCGGCAAACGAATTGAAATGAATGCGGTCGCGGCTGCGCAGCAGCGTACCGTCAATATCAAACAGGTACGCCGCCTGCCCATCCCACACAAAGCCTTCACGTATCAACACCCGTGGGCCTTCGTCAGATTGGACACGCGTTTCGCTGGGTGTACCGGCTGTTTCCATGGAGGAAGACACGTTGGAGGAACACATGCAGGTTGCTGACTCACTTCCGGGGTCACGTGCAAAATTGCGTCAAGCGCATCTCACTCACCCTGAACGACCCAGGCAGATCCGCCTAACGAATCTGCTGACGCAAGCCGCCCTGTACTAGACGTTCGCTGCGCACAGGACGCTTGAGCCCGGCGCGGACTTCGGTCAATTCCAGCTCCAGCTCAGCCATGGTGCGGCTCAGCGTGTTGCGGTGCATTCCCAGCTCCTCGGCTGCCTTGCACTGATTCCCGCGATGCGCTCGCAGGACTTCAAGTAAATATTGCCGTTTGAACTGCCGCACGGCTTCGTCATAGCGAATGCCGGTGGAATGCATCTGGGTGACCAGGTTGTCTAATTCGCGCTTCACGTCTCGTCCTCGTGTCTCAATAGATTGCCATGCTGGCCGCGCATCTGTCCTGCTCGCTGGCCAACTCTTTTCGCTTTCAGTCCGCATGCAGCCATGCCGGGGAATCCTTCTGCAACACGTGTAAGCCTTCCAGGATGCGGTGTTTCAGGTCTTCGGGAGTCATCTGCGTGGTGAGATGAACGGTCCCTAAAAAATACTTTGCCAACTGTGCCTCGCCCAGCCATCGCGTATCGGGAAAGAATGCCGCCAGGGCCACGATGCACAACGTCACCAGCACCGCCCCTCGCAAAAAACCAAATGCCATTCCCGTGAGCTTGTCAATCCATCCCAGACCCACGCCATAAATCAATTTCTTGAGCAGCATTCCGATCAGGCTGGCGGCCACCATGACGGCGATCGCAATCAGGCAATAGGCGATGGCTTCATCGGCCCCCTTGTTGTGAATGTAGGGCGTCAGCTCCGCAGAAAATTCCTTGTAATGCCAACTCGCAATCGCAATCCCCGCAATCAAACCTGCCAGCGAAAAAATACTCTGAATCAACCCGCTGCGAAATCCAAGCGCCGCACTCAAAATCACCAGCAGCAGGATTGCAATGTCAACCGGATTCATGACCAACAATCCTCGCTGTATCCACAAAACCGGGTGCCCCTCAATCCTTCGCGCCTTTGCGAAGGGTGGGATGCATAATCCCCCGGGTGCCCCCGGTCTCGCTCTTGAGACCCGAGAACGAAACCCGAGACCGAAACCCGAATTCCCTCAAACCACCAACTCGCGCCCCGTCAGCAACCGAAACGCCTCAAGATACTTCCCCTGCGTCCGCTCCACCACATCCTCCGGCAGCGCCGGCGCCGGAGCCTGCTTGTTCCAGCGAATCTCTTCCAGATAATCGCGCACAAACTGCTTGTCGAAACTTGGCTGCGCCCCACCCGGCTTCCATAACGCCCTGTCCCAGAACCGCGAAGAATCTGGCGTCAGCGCCTCATCCCCCAGCAAAATCCCCTCGGAGGTCTGTCCAAACTCAAACTTTGTGTCTGCCAGGATCAACCCATGCGCCTCGGCATGGGCCGCTGCCTTGGCATACAACGCCAGCGTCAAGCGCCGCAACTCCGCCGCGTCCCCTGCTCCAATCACTCGCTCGGTCGCTTCAAACGAAATATTCTCGTCGTGCTGCCCATCCTGGCTTTTCGTGGCCGGGGTAAAGATCGCCTCCGGCAATCGCGAGCCATCCTGTAAACCCTCCGGCAGCCCAATCCCGCATACCGTTCCCGCGACCTGATACTCCTTCCATCCGGAGCCGGCAAGGTAGCCGCGCGCCACGCATTCCACGGGAAACATCTGCGCCCGCTTCACCAACATCGAGCGGCCTTCGAGCTGGTCCGCATACGGATGCAACTCAGCAGGGAACTCGCTCACTTCGGCGGTGATCAGATGATTCGGTACGATGTCCTTGAGCAGGTCGAACCAGAACAGCGAAATCTGCGTCAGGATCTTGCCCTTGCCCGGAATTCCCGATCCCAGCACATGATCGAACGCCGAAATGCGATCCGTCGCCACGAGCAGCAGCGCGTCTTCGTTACCCACGCGCACCGCATATAAATCACGCACTTTTCCGCGCCCAATCAGCGGAATCGAGCCCAGTTCTGTCTTGAGTAATGAGGACAACGCAAAACCTTTCCCGTGTCTGCCGATCGCAATCCGAAGTCTCGATTGTCCAAGCGCCGCCCCCCTTTGTCAATGGACCCAAAGGTCACTCATCGGAAGGGCACTACACCGGAAATTCGTTACGCATGAGCAGTTTTGGCCAACTGTGACAGGTGTCACATCGCGGCATTGCGACTTGCGTAAAACTGTTTTTGTCAACGCGGTTTGGGAGCCTGATCGTAAGTCTCTTCGGGACCGGGGACGTGGAGCTGCTCGGAAGGGGAAGCCGCAGCAAGCTTCGTGAAACTTGGGAAAATTGGCGGCTGTGTGCACCGACCTCCAGTACGCGCCGCTGATTCCCAAACTCGCGTTGTTCTTTAGCAACAAGAAGCCCGCCAGGACTGCAACGGTCCTGGCGGGCTTTCTCCGTCCCGCCTCGCATGCGTCGCTGGACGACACCCCTCCCTGGAATCTGCTTCTGCGAAGACCCACCAGACGCGGTCATCCTCGTCTCTGTTTGTCATCCTGTCGAGCGCAGCCGGGGTCCCCAGCGACAGGTCTTCGTCGCTGGGGTGGTCGAAGCGAGTCGAAGGACCTGCGTCTGCCTTTCCGCTTGGTTTTCTTTCTGTCATTCCCCCTAGGGGAATCTGCTTCTCCCGTCTCTCCAGCCATCACTCCAACTCCGCTTTCCTTCATTCGGTTGACATGCCCTTGGTAGAAACCGGGTTGCGTCGCGACGTCCGACCAAGCATGATGGAAGTCGATGACCTCGATCTCGCAACCGCCCGGCAAGCAATCCAAACCGGCCGCCCCGCCCGATGTGGAACCCCGCTGGCCGGCCGTGCTCGCCCTGTTTGCCGTCGCCGGGCTTCGCTTCGCGCTCCCCCGTTATCTCTCCGTCGGTCCGGACTGGCTGTCGCTGGTTGTGGTAGCCGTCCTGCTCATTCCAACGGTGGTCACGCGCCGCCGCGGCAATCACCTGATGAACCAGGTCTTCGGCTACCTCGTCACCTCGGTCGTCACGCTGGACATGGCCTGGTCCCTCTTCCTGCTCATCGCCGCGCTGCCCTCACACAAGGAGTCGCCCCAGACCCTGCTGCTCTCCGCCGCCGCCCTCTGGATCGCCAACATCCTGGTCTTCGCCTCCTGGTACTGGCGGCTCGATGCAGGTGGTCCCAGCGCCCGCGAGACTCGTGGAGTTCACACCGACGGCGCCTTCCTCTTCCCCCAGATGACCCTCAATCCAGAAACCAAAAAGGCCATGGGTGAAGATACGTGGAACCCCGGCTTCGTCGACTATCTCTTCCTCGCTTTCAACACCAGTACTGCCTTCTCCCCCACCGATGTGCCGGTGCTTTCAAGATGGGCCAAGGTGCTCATGATGGTTCAATCGTTGATTTCGCTGGCTACCGTGGTCCTGCTCGCTGCCCGTGCCGTCAACATCCTCTAAAATCATCCCGACTTTCTTGCTCTTGCGTCGAATAGCGCCCATAATCTACGCATGATATGCGTAGGTTAAACTCCTTTATTTACGAACGACCAAAGTGGCCAGAATTTGTCTGGGATCGATCCCTCATCGGTGATCGCCTCGCTGCCGTTCGTCATCAACAGGGTAGTCTCCTCGGACG
>Ga0182030_10023640_pt1 | contig 11347 bp, 10 predicted proteins | sample 812S3MmetaG_FD_121299 | JGI IMG/M metagenome (GOLD analysis project Ga0182030, IMG submission 121299) | Permafrost microbial communities from Stordalen Mire, Sweden - 812S3M metaG (Illumina Assembly) | ecosystem: Environmental > Terrestrial > Soil > Wetlands > Permafrost | place: Sweden...
TCCCGGCAAGCCTGCTCCGTGCTGAAACGCCGCTCAAGCTCCAAAAGCGTCCGCGGATAATCCTCTTCCATGACCCCGAACACTACAGGTTGGGCCTACCTGAGTCAAATGGATACCCAGTACTGACGGTTTGGCGACAATCCACCCGGAACATGTTCGAATTAACGCCCGCCCCGCCAGTCCTCCAATCCAGTCGGGAAAATCGAAGGTAGGGTGAGCCAGGCGGCCTGCTTCTCCAGATAGTAGCGAGCGGCGTCTGCGATTTCTTCCACTATCGGTCTGGCGGATCTGCCTACAAGAACAAAACGGACCATCTGTGCCTCGAATAAATCTGTAGGCTGTTTGACATTGGCCACGCATGACGGATTCAACATCCGCCGGAATCCGAAAGGATGCGGCTGTTAATTCCGAAAGATGAGAATGCCTGTCCCTCAACGAAAATGCGGTTCCCGTCAGACCCAGAGGACCCATGCACATCGGCAAGTGGAGGTATCGAGGAAACGCCGAAGCACAGAAAGACGCTAATGTCCTGACCATTAGCTGCGGTGCGGCAGTGATTGTCGCGTGCGCTTTGGCAATGTCGTTTTCAATCGACGCAGAGGATCCCGTTCATTCGGCGAATCTTCCGCCCATCGTCATTGGTGTGTCCAATGTTCAATCAGGTCTTTCCAGTACGCTTGGTCACAAACTCGTGCTTGGGTCGCAGTCCTACTTCGACCTAGTGAATGGCGGCGGCGGAATTCACGGTCGCAAAATATCTATTCTTGTGAAAGACGATAAGTACGAACCTGACCCCGCGGTGAAGAATACAAATGACTTAATTGAAAATGACAAGGTCTTCTTTCTCTTCGACTACATTGGCACACCCACGCTGACCGGCACTCTGCCGCTCTTGAGGTATTACCAGAGCTACAATATCGTGAATGTGGCGCCTCTCAGCGGCGCCGAGGGACCGCTACAAAGGCAGCCGCGCATCTTCCATCCGCGTTTCCTTTTACGTGGCGCACGCTTGGCTCATCGATCCATCCGGGCACTGTACTCTCCCAGCCAGCGGACAAGTTCATTTGGCGGGAGTGGGCGGCTATAGAGATAACCTTGAGCAGAATCGCAACCTCTCCGGCGCAGAAGCTCCAACTGCTGTTCCGTTTCTCCGCCTTCCGCGAGCACTTTCATCCCCATCTCGTGGCCAATCTCAATGCTCTTTTCCACCATGATCCGGTCGCTGCTGTTCACGCGCATGTTCATAACAAAATTCCGGTCGATCTTCAATTCTGTCGCGGGGATGTTCACCAGATGTTGCATCATGGCAAACCCGGTTCCGAAATCATCGATCGACAGTTGTACTCTTTTCATTCGGAGCCTGGTCAGCACGTCAAGGGCATGCGAAAGCTCATTGATCAGGCCGCTCTCGGTAATTTCCAGGATGATCCCATCGGCGGGTGCGTCGTGCTTCTTCAGGAGCGATATAAACCTGTCAGGGAACTTGAGGTCGAGGAGCGATTGCACCGAAGCATTTAGGGCCAGCCGGGGAACCAGCTGATTCTTGTTCACGAACTGCTTCACTTCAGCCAGCGCTCGGTCCATCACCAGCCAGTCGAGCTCGTCGATAAGACCAAGTTCCTCGGCACGGCCAATGAAGTCGTCGGGAAAGATGAGGCCGCGCTCTGGATGCTGCCATCGGACCAGCGCTTCGACGCCGCTCACAGCTCCTGAAGCAAGATCAATCTGCGGCTGGTAGTGGAGAACAAACTCATTGCGTTCAATCGCAGCGCGCAATGTTTCATATTCAATGATAAACCGGGGATCTGACCTAACCGTGGCGTCGGGTTCGCTTACGTAGTGCTTGTTGAGCAACTGCTCCAGTTCGGCTAATTGGAATGGCTTTGCGAGATGGCCCACGACGAATAGACCAAGAGTATGCGCCAGTTTTTCCGCGGCCTGCAACACTCGTTTGCTGATTCCGCTCATGAGCACGATGCCGGCCTTGCATTTCAACTCGCTGAGCAACCTCAACGCCTCGACTCCATCCATCTCCGGCATCATCAAATCGAGCATGATAAGCGTTACATCGGGCGCCATCAGTTCAGGCAAAGTGGACGCAACAGTCGTTGCAGAGCACTGCAGGCCCAGATTTTGCGCGGTAGCGCAAATCAACTTGCCTACGTCCACTTCATCATCAATGACCAGGACTTTCCTAGAGTTCGTCATCGTTACTCCTTGGTTTTTTGGCGACAACGGAGCACGCCTCCGCATGAGCAGGCTCATGGCAGCTCAGGTGAGTGGCGATTTTCCCCCATGGTGCGCTGAATGATTGCTTCAAAATCCGCTCGATGGTATGGTTTTCGCAGCATGGGGCCGTCAATCCGGGTTCCATTTCTTTCAATGAGTGCATCCGACGGGTAGCCGGAAGAGTAAATTACCTTGAGCCCGGGGCTCAGTTCACGGGCCTTTTCCGCCAGTTCCACTCCGTTCATGCCCCCGGGCATGATGATGTCAGTAATCATCAGATCGATGTCCTTGTGTAACGCCACGGCGTTCAACGCGCTGGCGGCATTGTCGGCGCGCAGTGCCGAGTATCCCATCTCAGTGAGATAGGTATGCGCGATCTCCTGCAGATCTCCTTCGTCATCCACGACCAGCACTGTCCCCCCCGTGTGAACGAAGAAATGCGCCTCCGGGACTTCGCGCACCGTCGCCCTGGGCGCGCCTGCCAGAGGCAGATACAGGGATACGGTTGTCCCGTGGCCCAGTTCGCTATAAAGGCGGACCGTTCCGCCCGATTGCCTGGCGAATCCGTAAACCATGGCCAGGCCAAGCCCCGTTCCTTTGTCGCGCCCTTTGGTGGTAAAGAAGGGTTCCAAAGCGCGCTCCAACGTCTTTTTCGACATTCCATGGCCGGTGTCGGAAACCGAGATGCGCGCATAGGCACCCGGCGGCATCTCCCCAATCCGGACGGAAGGAAATGAGTCGTCCAGTTGGGTCATATGTGTGCTGATGGTCAAAGTGCCACCGTTGGGCATGGCGTCCCGTGCATTCACCGCCAGGTTGAGGAGCGCACTCTCCAACCCGGTGCCATCTACACAGACGGCGGGCACGGATGGGGCGGAATGGGTCAGGATTTTGATCTCCGGACCCAGTGCGTGGCCTGCCAATTCGACCGTTTCCCGGATTGCATCTTCAATGAGGGTATTCGCTGGATTCAATTCCTCTTTGCTCGCCAGGGCCAGCAGACGCCGCGTAAGGTCCGCGCCACGCGCCGCGGCCTTTTGTGCGGGCTTCAGTCGCTGCATTGCCGCTTCATTGCCGGCAACCGTGCGCTCCAAAAGACCCAGATTGCCGATCACGATGGCAAGCAGGTTGTTGAAGTCATGGGCGATTCCTCCTGTCAACTGGCCGATCGCCTCCATCTTCTGGCTCTGCCGCCACTGCCGTTCCAGCAGCTTTCTTTCGGTAATATCGCGGGCGATCTTTGAGGCGCCCACAATTGCGTTACTGCCGTCCCGGATGGGCGAGATCATGAGGGAAACCTGGATCGGCCTACCATCCTTGCGTCGCCGCTCCGAATCCAGTTGTTCGACGGTTTCGCCACGCCGTATGCGCTCCAATATCCCGTCTTCTTCATACTCCTGGCCGGGAGGCAGCAGACACTGAATCGACTGTCCGATCATCTCCTCGGCGTGATAACCGAAGATATTCTCCGCTCCCTTGTTCCAACTGGTGACAATGCCGTTCAGATTCTTGCCGATGATTGCGTCCTGCGACGATTCGACGATCGCCACCAGGCGGGCGCGGGCTTCCTCGGTTCGTTTACGCTCAGTCACATCGCGAAAAGTAAGAATTATCTGCACAGGTTCGCCTGCTGCATTGGCGATGGGCGCCGAGCTGATTTCAACAATCGCGGACCTGCCGGTATAGCCGGACCGAAGCTCCAGTTCGCAATTCCTCACAAATTCGCCACGCAGTCCGCGGGCACTGGGCCACTGTTCGGCTGGAAGGAATACGCCATCGAGTGTGTGAACTTCGAGTATTTCCCGTACGAATTCAAGGGAAAGAAACCCGTCTGGCAAGCCCAGAATGCGAGTCGCCGCAGGATTGATCTGGACGACGCTATTTCTCTTGTCCAGGACAACGATTCCTTCCATGAGGTTGTCGAAGATGGTCTTCAGTTGTATTGCACGCTCAGTCAATTGCAGTGCCTGGTGCGAAAATCGCCGGTTGATTGTCGAAACTGCGTAAACATGCCCCAGAATGATGATGGTTGCGACGATGATGGCGGCCAGGCCGAAGGACGTAATGGCAACCGCGTGTTTGAGGCTGGCGCTGAAGTCAGGCTCCGGCATAAAGCGCACTGCCGCCATACCGACGTAATGCATGATCGGAATTGCTGCGCCCAAAATGAGGCCGCTCCATAGCTTGCGCCGGCCCCAGGAGGAGTGATCTTGCCGCCCAGCAAAAGCCAGTTGCAGCGCCACAAAAGAGATGGCCACCGCTAGAAACACGGAGAGCACAACCAAGCCTGGAGAGTAGATGTCCATGGCCTGAAGCCGCATGGCCTCCATGCCGATGTAATGCACCGCGGCAATTCCGGAGCCCATCATGACGCTGCAACCGGCCGTGCGAGCCAATCCCATGGTTTGCCGACTCACAATGAACAGCGCCACGGCAGATGCAAGAATGGCAGTCAACAGTGAGAGCACAACGGTGGGCCAGTCGTACATTACCGGCACAGGAAGATCAAAGGCCACCATGCCCACATAGTGCATAGCCCAGATTCCGATGCCCATGGCGGCAGCACCGCCGTACAGCCATGCGAGCCGACTTCCACTCCGCGAAGCGGTTACACGTTCGGCGAGGTCAAGAGCCGCAAAAGCCGCCAGAATCGAGATGAACACCGATAGCGCTACCAAGCGGTAATCGTAGTGACCTACGAGAATTGAAGAAGTGCCCATCAGTCCGCCAGTCGTGCGTCATCATGTGTTCGGTGAACTTGCGCACCCAAGGTGCTTTTCGGTCGGATCGCACGGCCAAACGTGTGGTCCAGGTGTGCAGCCCGACCTTTGCACAACGCTAAGAAGCCGCAACATAAAAATTGGGAAGCAGGCTCGAACGGCAAAGCGCAAGCAATCCTCTGCAGCATCCTCACAGCGAAGCAATCGCCTGATCCAGTTTCTTCAATGATGAACTCGTCGGGAGAAATGATTCCGCGCTGCGGATGCACCCACCGGGCAAGCGCCTCAAACCTTGCGTTCCTAGCAGTTCGAAGGTCCACCTTAGGTTGAAAGTGAAAAATGAATTGATCTCCGTCAATCACTTCCCGCCGATCAGATTCACGCCAAGAATCCATGGTTCAAAGGTATCCGCTCCAGAAAGCGGACACCATTAGCCAGTGGGAGATTGCACTTCACTTTGGTAAAGATCGGCTTTACCTGGGATTAGGAAGTTTGAATCGAGATGCCTATTTTCGCGGCCATCCTCACCAACTCAGCGAGAGACTGGGCTCCCATTTTTCGAGTAAGCTGGCTGCGATGGACCTTAACCGTCGCTTCGCTGGCTTTGATGACTGTTGCGATTTGTTTGTTCGGAAGGCCGGAGACAACCAGGGGCAGTATTTCGCGTTCTCGGGGAGTGAGCGATTCAAACCGTTCGCGGAGAGTCCTCACATCGGCTTCCTGCTGGCGTCGTGCCTTGTCCCTCTCCAGTGCCAGGTGCACGGAATCGATCAGATCCTGGTCGCGGAAGGGCTTGGAAAGAAACTCCACGGCTCCCGCTTTCATGGCCCGCACCGTCATCGGAATGTCGCCGTGTGAGGTAATGAAAACGATCGGTATCTTAATGTTGGCTTCGGCCAGCTGGCGCTGGAAGTCGAGCCCGCTGATTCCCGGCAACCTGACATCGAGAACGAGGCAACTGGGAACGTTCCAAAGCTTGGCTGCCAAGAGCTCCTGCGCGGACCCGAACAGCTCTACTTGCAGTCCTACGGATCCGATGAGGCGCTGGATCGCACGGCGAACCGAAGGATCGTCGTCGACCACCAAAACGATAGGTCCTGCCACCGACTCTGTCATGAAACGCCCTCAATCCGGGGGGGAGGGTAGATTCGAAAAGCGCACCATAGGACCCTGCTACGGCCAACAAATGTCCACCGTGAGGCTCGACGATGGACCGGCAGATCAGCCCAATCCCGATTCCTTCCGGCTTGGTGGTAAAGAATGGTTCGAAAATAGTGCCAGGGCTGCGTGGCTGGAGCGCAAGGACTGGCAGGAATTTTGCAACTATGAAAAAGAATTGAACGCTTCCCGCCAACGGGTCGGTGCATATCACGGTCATCTTCCAGTTTTTGATGGAATGTCTTCGCGACCGCGAATTCTATCCTTCCGCCAATAATCTTAATCTGGCGCGGGTCCTCCACACGTCTTTCGAAGTTGCGTTTCAACGGGTTGCGTCCCCATAGCAATGACCTCAGTCAACAAGCATCGTTGGAATTCGCTGGTAAAATGAATTGGAACAGTGCGCCCCCGGAACCTGACACGAGGGACAACTGCCCACCATGGGACTCTATTATGGAATGGCTGATCGAAAGGCCCAGACCCATACCCTCCGCCTTGGTTGTAAAGAAAGGTTCAAAAAGCCGTTCGGCCATACTTGGGACAAGTCCGGGACCGGAATCTCTGACTTCAATTGCGATTCCTTCGGGACTCTTGCCTGATTTGATAAGAAGCTTCCGTTGCCGCTCCGGGACTAATCGCAAAGCTTCGATGCCGTTTACCACCACATTCATCAAGGCCTGCTGCAACTGTACCCGGTCGCCAAGCACGGGCGGTAAGTCCAGGGCAAGATCGAGCTTAAGGTCCACTCCGTTCTGATCTATTTCGCCCTGCACAAAATAGACCACCTCTCGGATAACTTCATTCAAATCCAACGCGGAAGATTCAGGAGGATCTTTCATCAGCAGTGCGCGGATTCGAGAAACGATTGAACTTGTGCGATTTCCATCATCAACAATCTCCTGAATTGCCTGCCGCACTTCTTTCAGGTTCGGAGTTGCACCGGCGAGTTCACGTATGCAGTAGCTGCCATTGGTGACGATCGCAGCCAGAGGTTGTTTGATCTCATGCGCGATCGAGGCGGTGAGTTCGCCCATCAGTCTGAGCCGCGTACCATGCGCTAAATCCACCTTCGCTCGCGCCAGCGCCAACTGAAAGCCCCGCGCATCGAAGCGCCGATCCACAAAGCATGACAAGATGGTCATTCCAAGCTGGAGCATGATGACGGCTGCAATCCCCAGAGTTCCTAATGTCGAAATGTACAACGTGTTAGCCGGGTCAAAGGAAGGAGTTGAGGGCGTAAAGCTGGCGGCGGCCATAGCTGTGTAGTGCATTGCGGAGATGGCCGCTCCCATAAGCAGGCTGGCCCCGATCCTTCGCCATGCTGTTCGACGGGGTTCGTCCCGGAAATAGCAGCCAAGCCACATGCCTATGACGGCAAACAATACTCCAAGAGCAACAGACGCGGCTACGATACCGGGGTTGTACATGCAAGATGCGGCCATGCGCATCGAACCCATACCCATGAAATGCAGGGCGGCCACGCCGCAACCCAGAATGCTGCCGCTGATAACCCCATTCCGCAGGCCGATGCGATATCGGCTCACAAAATAAAGAGCCGCGGCAGAAGCGATGATGGCAATCATCAGCGCGGCGAGCACCGTTGGCCAGTAGTAGGAGACCGTTACAGATAAATGAAAAGCCTGCATTCCGACGAAATGCATCGCCCAAACGCCGCTCCCCATCGAGATGGCCCCGCCGGTCAGCCACGCTTCTCGCAGGCCTCTTCTCGCGGTCGTTACTCGTCCCGCAAGATCCAGCGCAGCGTAGGAAGTTGCGACCGCTATGAGTACAGAGAGCGCCACCTGGAGGGGGTCATAGGAGGACGCCATCACCGCGTTTGAAGAATCGGTGATCAAGCATCCTCCTTACGGACAGATACGGGAACGCCGTGATCGAGAGCCGAATAACAGGTAACACTAAGATCCACCAATGGAAGGACTGAGTCAATCTATTCTTCTCCGCGGCCGATCTCTCAGCCGCCAGTCGCAGTTCCAAGAAACCAAGGCCCGTCCCTCGATGAGCGACCAGGCGTCTTTCAGATTCCGGGCAATGCACTTTGGCTGCGGCCAGCAAACCGCTGCTTCGCCATTCCTCTGAACTTCTTGCCAAACCCCAGCCGCACTGCCCAGAACACGAGCAGTCCCAGCGGAAAGAAACCCAGCACCATCAGCACCGTCGAGCCACGCCACCCGACCGGAAATACCTGCTGCTGACCTAAAAAAACGATCCCGTGGCGATGAACAAAGGGTCCAATCTCGGGGAGGAAGTCGGAGGCCTGGAACGCCGATCAATCTCGGTTGTTGCCAAATCGCCAAGGCTTAAATCGAGCTTCTGGTAGCCAGATTTCCGGGTTCCGGATGGTTGACCGGCAAACCGGACATTACTCGATTTTCGGCCTCCTGGGGAGTCGCCAACAGGCAAGAAGCGGGGTTCTGTCCGGATTGGCGACAATCCGCCCGGAGCCTGCGAGGTCTGGAAGACGCAATGGGGATCCACCCCGAATCCTTGCCGTTGGAATGGATGCTAGAAGGATCGCGAACGCTGGCAACAGGGCTATATTGAATCGTAGCGAATCGGCAAAATGGAAATTTCGGCTAAACGGGAAAAGGATGGGTGGAGATGGCTTTTCTAAAATGGGCAGCATTCGGTGTCATGGTCCTCATGGTAATCGCCGTTTGTTCGGCGCAACAGAAATTCCCTTTGCGCTCGGGCGAATGGGCAGCCACCATCGCCAGTACCACGGCGGCGGCGGAGCCCACTGTTCTTCTCTACTGCCTGAATGATGAGTTGTGGACCAAGGCCCTTACGCAGGATCCACTCTGCACCGTTACGCAACTCAGCGTCACTTCCAGTGGCGCAACTTACCACATGGACTGTCAGATGAAGGTCATGCAGATGAAGGGTAAAGTCGAGATGAGCTTTGATGGCATGGAACACATGACCACTAAAGGCTTTATCGACCTAACCCTCAACGGAAAAACCACCGGTTCGGTGACCCAAGCAGACTATCGCTGGAAGGGCGCCAGTTGCAGTCCAAGCGACATGAATCTGAGGCCGAAAAGGGCAAATTAGAGTGCCTCTTCCCTCTGTATGGGAATCCCGGCCACGTACATACAAGGGACCCGGAAGCTTAATGCCAGTTGATGAGAACTGACGAGGACGGATTCTTTCCTGGCCATAGATAGCTGCCGGGAAGATAGCCGTGCCGCGCTTCAGCAATAGTCGCAACCTTAAAGCGCAAAGAAGGCTTCAGCGTCTGTCGCTCGTTTCCGCGTAATGCCTGTGTCACCGGCAAACCGGACAGAACTCGGCTTTCGGCCTAACGGGAGTCGCCAGCAGCCAGAAAGCAGGGTTAGAGACGAGTTAGCGACAATCCAACCGCGATGTCGAATTCAGTTCGCCTTCACTCCAATGCGCTGTCACGGGTTCTACTTCTCAAAGTTTCACTTGTGATCTGGAGTTCGCCTTGTGCTAGAATTCCCCCCTGACTGGAGGCCGTATGTCGAAGATATTGAAATGTCGGGAAGTGGGAATGGATTGCGATTTTGTCGCGCGCGGAGCTACAGCGGACGACGTTTTAAGCCAGGCGGTCATTCATGCCGAAAAGGACCACGGGATCACGGACCTGACTCCTGAAATGGTGACCAAGGTTAAAGCCGCAATCCACGAAGAATAAGGATATGGATGCCGACAAGCTAACAACCAAGCTCCACTACGAACTGATCCACGGAATCTTGGAACACGGTGCCTGCCCCACAAATAGCGATTTGGCGGAACTCCTCGATGTTGAGGAGTCTGAAATCGCGATCGTGCTTCGGGACCTCTCAGATATCCATGGGGTGGTACTGCATCCACACGCAGTTACGCCTTGGGTCATTCACCCTTTCTCTATCACCCCGACGATTAACTGGATCGAGAATAAACGAGCGAGCTGGTGGGCGCCTTGTGTCTGGTGCGCTATGGGCGTTGCGGCTCTTGTTGGCGGCGACGTAAAAATCCATACCAGGTATGGGGCGGAACTCGATCCGCTCATCATTGATTTGAAAGATGGACATCCACAAGGACTCGTTGATGTCCTCGTCCATTTCGCAATTCCCCCATCGAGAGCTTGGGACAACGTACATGCACACTGTTCCATGGTGCTTCCATTTCGCTCTACAGATGAAATCAATGCATGGACTCAACGGCATTGCCTTCCACTTGGCGAGCCCGTTCCTCTGCACCAAGTAGCCTCGCTCGCGAGGCTTTGGTACGGATCCCATGCCAACCCCGATTGGCATAAATGGTCAGTGGACGAAGCTCAGTCAATCTTCCACCAAGTCGGTCTCAAATCTGATTTTTGGAATCTCAGAATCAAGGCTGGCCACTTCTAACAGCATCACCCAGCTGACATCGGATCGCAGCGTTAGAGTTCGCGATACATCAGGAATTTGTTGAGTTGAGCGAGGCGTATTGGAAGCGTTCGCGAAGAGACGTTAGATAGGGGTGACATCTATGCTCGCGGGCCTATCACCGGTTATCCGGACAGAACTCGGTTTTCGGCCTACCGGGAGTCGCCAGCAAGCAAAGAGCAGGGTTAGAGACGGATTGGCGATAATCCAGGCATAATCGAGAATCTGAGAGCCAATTCTCCGGGTACTATTTGTAGATCGGCCGAATACGGATGACACATTTTCTTTCCGAACAGATAGCCCGACGCACCGCACGCGCCCTGCTTGCTGGGTTGTTCCTGTTCGTGAGCGGATGCAATCTCAATCCATCTCGAAACGACGTGGTTGGAACCTACGTGCTGGAGGGGCAACGTGGTGACCAAATCACGCTCACGTTATCGTCGGATGGAGCGTTTAGCGAGAAAATACGGGCCTCGGGAAACGTCAAGTCTGCAGTTGGAACCTGGAGAATCAGAGACGGCAACCTCGATTTCGATCAGCTCTCGATACCTCAGGCATTCGCACCCCAGACGATTGTCGAGGCAGACAAACAAGCGGGAGAAGGCCAGCCAAAATATACGGAACCTGGCCATTGGGACCTTCCCGCAGAAAAGTTAGGGGGGCGAATGAAAATCGAGGTGTTCGACGATGTGGAGTTCGTCATGGTTTCACATTCCTAACGACGCCTCCGGGTGAACCACTGGCAATCCGCACCGCACCCCTTTCAGCCGGGGCTACTTCCGGATAGCCGAGATCCATGTAAGTCATTGTCAAGGGAAAGGCACGAGTTTCCTGGGCGCGCTTGGGAGA
>Ga0182030_10023642_pt1 | contig 11346 bp, 12 predicted proteins | sample 812S3MmetaG_FD_121299 | JGI IMG/M metagenome (GOLD analysis project Ga0182030, IMG submission 121299) | Permafrost microbial communities from Stordalen Mire, Sweden - 812S3M metaG (Illumina Assembly) | ecosystem: Environmental > Terrestrial > Soil > Wetlands > Permafrost | place: Sweden...
TACGCCCGACTTTATCTTCGTAAGCGGGACCGATGCCGCGTTTGGTGGTGCCGATTTTGGAATTGCCGGCTTCGCGGATGGCGTCGAGTTCCTGATGCAGCGGCAGGATCAGCGTCGCGTTCTCGGCGATGCGCAGATTTTCCGGCGTCACCGCGACACCCTGTTTGGCGAGCGTGGCGATTTCGTCGAGCAGCGCCTGCGGGTCGATCACCACGCCATTGCCGATGACAGACAGCTTGCCGCCGCGCACCACGCCGGATGGCAGCAGTGACAGTTTGTAGGTGATGCCGTCGATCACCAGTGTATGGCCGGCATTATGGCCGCCCTGGAAACGGACGACGATATCGGCCTGTTCGGAAAGCCAGTCGACGATCTTGCCCTTGCCTTCGTCGCCCCACTGAGACCCGACTACCACGACATTCGCCATAACGACTTGTTCCTGCGCCGGTTTACGGACACTGGTGCCGGCGATCCCGGGCAGCTCCACATTCGGATAACGGATGCAGGGGGCGGAGGCAAGGCAAAGCCCTTGGCCGCCAAACCGGTCTCAACAGGCTGATATTATGGCCGGTTTGCTAGAAATGCAGCGGTCACGCGTCCTCGTGGTCTCGCTCCAGGCCGGGTGCCTCACATTGAGGACCACGATTTCGTCCGCTACTTCATCAAGCGAATAATAGATCAGATAGGCATACTTGGCGGTAACGAGTTTTCGGACGTTTTCAACCTTTTGAGGCCTGCCGGCCGCAGGAAACAACATCAAATTCTGCAGCCCGTCATAAATCGCCGCTCGCACGCGCGTGGCGGCCGCGGGATTACGTTGATGAAGGTATTCTGCGATCTCGATGAGATTTTCAGTGGCGCGCGTGGTGAAGCGCAGTTTCATTTATCGAAACGGCGGAAAGCAGCCTCAACCTCAGCCTCTGTCGCAAATTCACCGCGCTTGGCTTGGGCAAGGCTTGGGCAAGGCTTGGGCAAGGCTTGGGCAAGGCTTTCCAGCACATCCGCGAGATGAGCTGGATCAATATCTTCCAGTGCCGACTCGTTGCCCGCCAATGCAAGCATGGCCCGCGCGATTTCATCCTGATTCTCAGGCGGCAATAGCCGCACCGCTTCAAGCGCTTTTTGCAGGAGCCGCGTCATGACACAAAGATACTCTTTTCCGAGCGCCAATTAAAGAGCCGTGAGCATGCCTAAAAAATGCAGCGGGCTTTTAGAAGTGGAGTGGTCTTGCGCTCTGCACCTGCGGCAGCGCGCGCACCTTGGCTAGCACGTCGTCCGGCAATTCGCCGTCGATCTCGATGAGCGCGACCGCCGAGCCGCCCGGCGCCTCGCGTCCGACATGGAAAGTGGCGATGTTGATGCCGGCCTCGCCCAGCGTAGAGGAGAAGCGGCCGATAAAGCCCGGCTTGTCGAGATTGCTGATGTAGATCATTGAGGCGCCGAACTCGGCGTCCATGCGGATGCCCTTGATGTTGACGATGCGCGGGCGGCCGTCGGCGAATACCGTGCCCGACACCGAACGTGTCTGGGTCTGCGTCACCACCGTCACCGTGATCAGACTCTCATAGTCGCCGGCCATTTCGCGCGTGGTCTCCTCCACCACGATGCCGCGCTCCTTGGCCACCACCGGCGCCGAAACCACGTTGACGTCTTGCAGCATCGGGCGCAGCAGGCCGGCGACCGCCGCGGAAGTGAGCGCCCTGGTGTTCATGCGCGCGACATCGCCTTCATAAGTGAGTTGCACTTTGCTCAAACCTGTTTCGGTCAACTGGCCGGCGAAGGAGCCGAGCTTCTCGGCGAGCGCGATGAAGGGCTTGAGCTTGGGCGCCTCCTCGGCGCTGATCGAGGGAAAGTTGACGGCGTTGGAAATGGCGCCGCGCAACAGATAATCCGACATCTGCTCGGCGACCTGCAGCGCGACATTCTCCTGCGCTTCCGACGTGGCGGCGCCCAGATGCGGCGTCGATACCACATTGGGATGGCCAAACAGCACGTTTTCGGTCGCGGGCTCGGTAACGAAAACGTCGAAGGCTGCGCCCGCGACCTTGTTGGCATCGAGCGCGGCGCGTAGCGCCACCTCATCGACCAGCCCACCGCGCGCGCAATTAATGATGCGCACGCTTGGCTTCATCTTGGCGAGGGCCTTGGCGTCGATGATGTTCTTGGTCTTTTCCGTAAGCGGCGTGTGGAGCGTGACGAAATCGGACCGTTTGAACAGGTCATCGAGCTCGACTTTCTCGACGCCGATATCGACGGCGCGTTCCGGCGACAAAAACGGGTCGTAGGCGATCACCTTCATGCGCAGGCCGAGCGCGCGATCGGCCACGATCGAGCCGATATTGCCGCAGCCGATGATGCCCAGCGTCTTGCCGGTGATCTCGACGCCCATGAACTTGTTCTTTTCCCACTTGCCGGCTTGCGTCGAGCGATCGGCTTCCGGGATTTGCCGCGCCAGCGCCAGCATCAGCGTGATGGCATGTTCGGCGGTCGTGATGGAGTTGCCGAACGGCGTGTTCATCACGATGATGCCCTTGGCCGTCGCCGCCGGGATATCGACATTGTCGACGCCGATGCCGGCACGCCCGATGACCTTGAGGTTTTTCGCGTTGGCGAGAATCTTCGGCGTCACCTTGGTGGCGGAACGGATAGCGAGGCCGTCGAAACCGCCGATGATCTCGGCGAGCTTGTCCTTATCCTTGCCGAGATTGGGCTGGAAATCGACCTCGATGCCGCGATCTTTGAAGATCTGCACGGCGGCGGGGGACAGAGCATCGGAAATGAGAACTTTGGGCATGGCGATACTGCTTTTTTTTGAATTCGATGGATTGACGGCGCGCTTCCCGCTTGCGCGGAGAAGAAAAAGGCTCAAGCCGCCTTGGGCAACGCAGCTTTGGTCTCGGCAAAAGCCCAATCGAGCCAGGGCGTCAGCGCCTCGATATCGCCGGTCTCCACGGTGGCGCCGCACCAGATGCGCAGGCCCGGCGGCGCATCGCGGTAATAGGCGATGTCGTAGGCGACGCCTTCCTTCTCCAACAGCCCAGCCAAATTCTTGGCAAAGGCCGCCTGATCGTCGGCCGACAGGCGTGTCACCGCCGGATCGGTCACGACCAGACAGACAGAGGTGTTGGAACGCTCATCTGTCTTCTTGGCCAAATGGGCAACCCACGGAGTGACCGCGACCCAATCGGCCAGCGCCTTGGCATTGGCGTCCGAGCGCGCGACGGTTGCCTTGAGCCCACCGATCGACTTCGCCCATAGCAGCGTGTCGAGATAATCCTCGACGCACAGCATCGACGGCGTGTTGATAGTCTCGCCGGCGAATATGCCTTCATTGATCTTGCCGCCCTTGGTCAGGCGGAAGATTTTCGGCAGCGGCCACGCCGGCTTGTAGGATTCCAGCCGCGCGACCGCGCGCGGGCTAAGGATCAGCATGCCGTGCGCGCCCTCGCCGCCCAGCGCCTTCTGCCAGGAGAAGGTGACGACATCGAGCTTGGCGAAATCGAGCTTCTGCGCGAACGCCGCCGAGGTGGCATCGCAAATTGTCAGACCTTCGCGGTCCGCCTTGATCCAGTCGCCGTTCGGCACGCGCACGCCGGAAGTAGTGCCGTTCCAGGTGAAGACCACGTCGGTTTTGAAATCGACTTTCTTCAAGTCGGGCAATTCGCCATAGGGCGCCTTGAGCACCGTGACGTCTTTCAGCTTCAATTGCTTCTCGACGTCGGTGACCCAGCCTTCGCCGAAGGATTCCCAGGTCAGCATGGTTACGGGCCGCGCGCCCAAGAGCGACCACAGCGCCATTTCCACCGCGCCAGTATCGGAAGCCGGCACAATGGCAATGCGATAGTCGGCGGGGATTTCGAGAATTTCGCGGGTGAGATCGATGGCGCGCTTGAGCTTCGCTTTGCCGATCTTGGACCGGTGCGAGCGGGCGAGAACCGCATCTGTGAGGGCTTGCAGGCTCCAGCCGGGGCGCTTGGCGCAGGGGCCGGACGAAAAGTGCGGGATAGCCGGCCGCACGCCGGGCTTTGATGCCATCATAATCTATCCTTCCAGATAGGTGCCTCTCGTTGGGGAGAGGTGTCCCACTGGCGGGAATAGGCGTCTTGAGGCGGTTGGTCAACAGGCCGTGTGGGAAATAAGGATGAGAACGGCGCGCCGGGAGCGCGAAAATGTAATTAGAATCGAACGCCTAAGCCAACCCGGGCCGTATTGATGTTGGCGCGGATACCGCTGACCGGAGCAAAGGCAACGAACTCCCATTCGCCGCGCAGGAAAACATTGGGAAGCAACGCCACGTCCAAGCCAAGCCCGGCCGCGATCCCGCCAACGATTGCGTTATTCTTGCTGTTGGATTGCGTGTCCGTGGTAACGAAAGGTAATGTAGGGCTGCCCACCGGCGGCGTTCCGACGTCATTGACCGTCGAGGTGTTCGCATAATTGAAGCGGCCAACCGCTGCCCCTATCATCGCATAGGGCAGGAACTGGCCCATGGCATAGCCGGCGCGGGCGCGCATCGTCGCATAGTCGATCATCGTGAGCGAAGATTGCGCCGTGATCGTCAGGGCGTTGTTTACATTATCCGGCGTAGTTACCACCTGGAGCGAAATTGAATCGCTCGCAGATGCGTTCATCGAAGAGACGCGATTATAGGCGGCGTCTATTCCGAGGACGAGTTGATCCCATTGCCAATTATAGCCGAGGAAGGCGCCGTATTGCTGTCCACTGGTTGTGTTGGAGGGCAGCGTCGTCCAGTCCGACGGTGAGAACTGGTCCTCAACCTCGGTGTTGCGCAGACTATAGGCGATCAGTGCGCTGGTGCTGTTGCCAAAATCGGTGTTCATGTTCGAAACGCCGAGTTGGGCGCCGAAATGGACGCCTTCCCACCGCACGTAATCCGTGCTTCCCGACGAGCCGCGCAGACCGATATCGCTGAGCCAATCCGCCGCCCTGGCGCGGTCGGCTGGCGCGCCGGCGAGCAGCGCGCCGATGATAGCGCAGACGCCCAGCGCCCGCCCGCGGCGCTGTGCGGACCTGCGTTCGCCGCTTGCGCTAACGGGCGTAGGCCAGATCATCGAAGCTCCAACGCAGTCCAACCCGCACCTCATGCGCGTAAACATTCTTGAGAGTCATGGCTCCGTTCGCGTCGGACGCGGTTTTGAGATCGCCGAAATTGATGTAGCGGTAGCCGACATCGACCAGCACGTTGGGCGCGATCTTGATGCCGACGCCGGCCATGGCGGCGAAGGCGAATTGCCATTGATTGTTCGACAGGCCCGCGGTGAACGGCGGCGCGCCCGTGCTCTGGTAATCGAACACGCGCATGCGGGCGGCGCCGGCGCCAGCGCCGATATAGGGGATGGCGCGGTACCAGGTGCCGAGATCGAGATAGCCGTTGAACAGCGCGCTCAGCCCGGAAACCTTGGCGGTGGTGTCGCCGGACGTCACGACGGAGCCTTGATAGGACAGCGGGGCGTAATAATCGACGGTGACGTCGGTACGCACCCATTGAGTCTTGATGCCGACACCCAGCCCGCCGGTCATGCCGTTGCCGAGCTTGTTGGACGTTGGATCGGGGAAGCCGGACGCCGAATTCGCGCCGCCGATGCCGCCCCATTCGTAACCAGCGTCGCCGCGTATGTACCAGCCGGAATAAATGTCGATGAATTGCGGACGCGGGCGTTCCACGAGTGGCATTGGCGCGGGCGGCAGCGTGTTTGGCATGTCCGCGGCCATGGTGGCCGTGACCTGCGCCGCTAGGATCGCGGCAGCGGCGGACAGCTTCAACCAACTCATCACCGCAATCCCTTTTGCCGATGCCGCCGGCACTTGCCGGCGTCAGTTGCCTTGCGCGTCCGTGAGACGATGCCGGAGAGAGGTTAAGGCTGGATTAACTATAAATTTTCACCATACCGGCCGGCCGTTAACCCGCGAGCACTAGCCCTTGCTTTGCAGCGGCGGCGGCGGCGCATAGACCGGCGGCGGCGGCGTGTAGAAGTAGCGCGGCGGCGGGGCCGGCGTTTCGCAGCAGGTCCAGCGCAGGCCGATCTTGATGTCCTGCGAATGGATGTTGCTGAATTTGTAGGAATCCGGATTGCAGCCGCCGACGCAATCGATGGTGTCGGTGATCGACCCAAGATTGAGGTAGCGGTAAGCGAATTCGACCTTGAAATTCTTGGTCACGTTGTAGGTGACGCCGGCGTGCAGCGCCCAAGCCGGATGCCATTCGCTGGTATCGCGGCCATAGCCCCTGCCCGACGTGAAGAGTCCAGTGTCGGTGAAATCGTTGAGCGTGTTACGCGTCACGCCGATGCCGGCGCCGACGAAGGGCGTGAGGCAATTCCAGGTGCCGAGATCGATATAGCCGTTGGCCAGGAATACCCAGGAATTCAAATAGCCCTCGTACACATCGCCAAATGTGCCGCCGCCGAACGTATAGCTGCCGACCGCGTTGACCGTGGTCTTGGCGCGATATTCGCCAGTGACATCGAAGCGCAGCCAGTTGTTCAATTCGTAACCGACACCGCCGCCGATAAAGAACGCATCACCCATCGAGGAGTGCTCAATCGCGAAATTGCTGGTATTGAGCGGGTTCTGGATATATTCGAGTTGGTTGGCGTTCATCATGCCGATGCCGACATCGCCGCGCAGATACCAGGCCGAGGCATATTCCTCGATCACTTGCGGCGGCGGCGGCTGAATGTAGATCGGCTGCTGCGGCGGCGCGTAATCGGCGGCCTGCGCCGTGGCCGCCGCCAACGAAACGGCCGATGCCAACCCTAAAATTATAAGACGCGCGGCGAGCATGCACTCGTCTCCCATCGAATCCGCGGGGCAACCCCACGGCGAAGATGCGAGACGATGGCAGCAAATCCTTAAGTGGCTCTTAACCTTGTTCTTTAACCACGCTAATTAACGAAATTACCGCCGCGCCCGCAGCCGACATGGATTCCGGCGTGCGGGGGATCGGCGATTAGTGAATTGTTAAGGAACTTGGCAAGGACTAATCGGCGCGCGGCTAAGCCGAATTCGAAGGGTTCACCGCAGCCTTTAGCGTTGCTGCACCCTGCGCATCCAGTCAAAGCTGACGAGGCGCTCGGCCAAGGTAATCAGCGCGGTACGGCCCTGCGCGTCCTCGATCGCAAGGAATGCCTCCATCAGCCGCATGGCTTCGCGCATGCGCGGGTCGTCCGGACTGCCGGCCGGCGCGCCGGGTCCAACCGCGTTGCCTGACAAATCCCCGGCCGGTGCCCGGTTTTCAACGGGTTTCGAAGACAGCGGCACGACGTTATGGCCGGGCGTGGGAGGAGGTTTGCGCATAAATTTTGCCGCTTCTTCGCTGTCGCTTGGGCTCGGCTTCGTTGGGTGGCAACATCCTGCTTCGCGCAACGAAGCTGAGCGCGAGCGGCAACCCAGCGTTGAGAATCGCTCTAAGCCGTCGGATTGTCATTAGCGGCGATCTCGCGTTTTATGAGTTTCTATCTCATAATGCTCCCATGGAATTACGCCACCTAAAATACTTCGTCGCGGTCGCCCAAGAGCTGCATTTCGCCCGCGCGGCCGAGCACCTCGATATTTCAGCGCCCACGCTGAGCCACCAAATCGGCGCGCTGGAACGCCAGCTCGGCGCCCAACTGTTTACCCGCAAGACCAAGAGCGCCGCTTACCCATTCCGGAAAGCACTTCCTGACCGAAGCACAGGAAACGCTCAAGCAGGCTGAGCGCGCCGAATTGGCCGGCCGCCGCGCCGAGAGCGGCGATGCCGGTTCGATATCGGTCGGCTATGTGCTCTCGGCCGTTTGCGGCGGTTTCATTTCAGCGGCGCTTGCCGGATTCAAGGAAGAGCACCCGAATATTTCGTTTCAATTGGCGCGCAGTCAAACCGTCACTCAGTTCAAGGGGCTCATCGACGGCTCGCTCGATGTCGGGTTCTCGCGCACGCCGCACCGTTTTCCGACCGGGCTGACCGGCTTCACGGTCGATCGCCAGCGGTTTTTCCTGGTGCTGCCAGAGCGCCACCGGCTCGCGTCACGCAACCAGATCACGCCGGCCTTGCTGGTCAATGAATCCTTTGTCGCGGCGCCGCTGGAAATGGAGCTCGGGTTCTGGAGCAATATAAACTCGGTCGCGCCGCCAGGCGTTTCGCTGCGCGTGGTGGAGCGGGCGAACGATGTTTTCACCGTGCTGGCGCTGGTGGCCGCCGGCGCAGGGATCAGTGTGCTGTCGGAATCGCTCGCCTGCATCGCGATGCCGGGCGTTGCATTTCGCGAGATTGTCGGCATGTCGAGGACATCCGACCATTCCGCGGTTTTCCGCAAGAACGAAACCGCGCCGGTGGTAAAATCATTTATCAGTTATCTGCGTTCACGGAGCCGGGCGAGCTGACGGTCCAAGCTGGCGTTCGAACATGGCGAATATCTCGAGCCAATCCGATTCGGTGGCGGCGCTGTCGTAAACGTCACGATCGGGCAGCGAATAGCCGTGGTTGGCGCCCGCATGGACGTTGCTGCGATAGGCAACTTTGTTTTGGGTGGCGAACGCGGAAGCAAGTGCCGCGATAATATCGGCGGTGGCGAAACGGTCGCGCTCGCCAAATCCGCAATAGAGCTCGCCGCGCATGCGATGCACCAACCGATGCGGCGAGTCGGCGGCCTCGGTGACCAAAAGCGTGCCGTGCAGGCTGGCATTGGCGCGAAAGCGCTCTGGAAATTCCTGGCCGGCGTGAAAGGCCAAGCGGCCGCCCATGCAGAACCCGGCCGATCCGGCGGGTCCGGCGGCCACCGGCTCGGCGCGGCAAAAGTCGAGGATCGCCGTGATATCGGTGCGCGCGGTCCGCCGGTCGAGTTTTGCCGCGTGGCCGCGAATTTCATTCTGGAGTGCGGCCGGCAGCGTGTCGAACGACACCATCTTGCCGTCGGCGTTACGACGTTCGAACCGGACTTTTCCCTCGCGATAGAAAAGATTCGGCACGACGCAATAATAGCCTTGCGCCGCCACCCGGCGCGTAATCGTAAATAATTCCTCGCGCAGGCCCCACACGTCCATGAACAGCACGATGAGCGGGAACGGGCCGGCGCCATCGGGGTGGGCGGCATAGCCGTCCATCGACCCGTCCGGACTTGCGATATCGACGGGCTTTCCGATCATGGGCGGGTATACGACGTCATTTCTCGACGCTGAGTTTGTTATCGGCGACGATCTTTCCCCACGTGGCGAGTCCGTCGATCATCATCGGCCCGGTGCCACGGTATGAGACCGAGGCAACATCGAGGCCGGCCTCGGAGGCGAACATGAAGCTGCAAAGCTGCCCCAAGGTCCCGGGGCCGGAATGACCGATGCTGATCTTGCCGCCTTTCGATTTGGAATAGGCGATCAATTCCTTGACCGACTTAACGCCGAGCTTGGGATTTGCCACCAGCACATTGGGCACTTCACCGATCAGAATGACCGGGGTGAATTGGGTATCGATGTCGAAGGTGACCGTCTTATCCATCAACGCGCGGATCACGACCGAGCCAATCGCGCTCATCAGCAACGTGTAGCCATCCGGGGGCGATTTTTCGACATAGGTGCTGGCTAGCACGCCGCCGCTGCCGGGCCGGCTCTCGACCAGTACCGGCTGACCGAGAGTAACCGACAGATCCTTGGCAACCGCGCGGGCGACGAAATCGATCATGGAGCCGGGCACAAAGCCCTCGACGATTGTTATCGGCCGCGTCGGCCAATCCTCGGCCTGCGCCGGGCGCGGCGCGCTGGCCAGCAAGGCCGCGATGGCGATGAGGATCAGTCTTTTGCCGAGACGCAAATGAGGCAGCGCAAACATCAATAGGTCTCCACCATTCTACACACTCCGGTGCGGACATACTCGTGCAGGTGGCGGCGCGTGACAATGCTCGGATTATCGAGGGCCGCGACTATTTTGCCGCAGGGCAGGTAAACGGCAGCGCGCTACGCCGCCACCAGTGTCAGCGCCTCGACGACGTCGTCCACGGCCTGCTCGACCAGCACTTTGTCGTCGCCTTCGCCCATGACGCGGATCACCGGCTCGGTACCGGAGGGGCGCACCAGCAGGCGGCCGCCATTGCCAAGCTTTTTCTCGGCGCTGGCGATCGCGGACTTGACGCCGGCGTTCTCCATCGGCTTGCCCTTTTGGTAGCGGACGTTCTTGAGCACCTGCGGCAACGGGTCGAAGCGGTGGCAGACTTCGGACACCGGCTTGTTCTTGCGCTTGATCACGGCGAGCAACTGCAAGGCCGCGACGAAACCGTCGCCGGTCGTGGTGTAGTCGGACATGATGATGTGGCCGGATTGTTCGCCGCCGACATTGTAGCCGTGCTTGCGCATGTGTTCGAGCACATAGCGGTCGCCAACCGGCGTGCGGATGAGGTTGAGACCGATGCCGGCGAGATGACGCTCGAGCCCGAGATTGGCCATAACGGTCGAGACGACGCCGCCACCTTGCAGCCGGCCGTCTTCCTTCCAGGACTCAGCAATGACGGCAAGAAGTTGATCGCCATCCACCACATGGCCGAGTTCGTCGATGATCATGACGCGGTCGGCGTCGCCGTCGAGCGCGATGCCGATATCGGCGCGCATCTCACGGACTTTTCGCGAAATCGCGCCCAGATCCGTGGAGCCACAATCCTTGTTGATATTGGTGCCGTCCGGCTCGATGCCGATTGATATGACGTCGGCGCCCAATTCCCACAGCGCACCGGGCGCGACCTTGTAGGCGGCGCCGTTGGCGCAATCGATCACCACGCGCAGGCCGGCCAGATCGAGCGCGCGCGGCAGCGTGCGCTTGGCGAATTCGATATAGCGGTCCTGGACGCCGTCGATGCGCTTGGCGCGGCCGAGCTCGCTGCTCTTGGCCAGCCGCTTGCTCAGATCGGCATCGAGCAATTCCTCGATCCTGGACTCGACCTCGTCGCTGAGCTTGAAGCCGTCGGGGCCGAACAGCTTGATGCCGTTGTCGTCGAACGGATTATGGGAAGCGGAAATCATGACGCCGAGATCGGCGCGCATCGAGCGCGCCAGCATGCCGACGGCGGGCGTCGGAATGGGGCCGGTGAGCAGCACGTCCATGCCGACCGAAGTAAAGCCCGCGACCAGCGCGGTCTCGATCATATAGCCGGAAAGGCGAGTGTCCTTGCCGATGACCACCCGATGACGATGTTCGCCGCGGCGGAAGGTCAGGCCCGCAGCCTGCCCGACCTTAAGCGCCAGTTCCGGCGTAATAACGCCGTTGGCACGGCCACGAATGCCGTCGGTGCCAAAGTACTTACGAACCATAGTGGGAACCCCGCCACACAACTATCCCACGGCTATCTTACCGCCTTCGCCCTGCTA
>Ga0182030_10023643_pt1 | contig 11346 bp, 8 predicted proteins | sample 812S3MmetaG_FD_121299 | JGI IMG/M metagenome (GOLD analysis project Ga0182030, IMG submission 121299) | Permafrost microbial communities from Stordalen Mire, Sweden - 812S3M metaG (Illumina Assembly) | ecosystem: Environmental > Terrestrial > Soil > Wetlands > Permafrost | place: Sweden...
ACCATGCGATTGAGAACGATAGTAGTTGCCTTGACCCTCGCCCTTGTCTGTCTAGTCCCCTGGGCCAGCTTTGCCGACACGCTCCAGTGGACCGGTGAGGGCGGACAAAGTACGGACGGCTGGTACGTCGATCCCTATTTTTTCACGGTCACAGACCCGGGCGTCAGCGATACGCTGGTCAGCATGTCCTGCCTCAACTTCGATCGCGACATCTCCATCGAGGAGAGCTGGAATGTGACCGCCATCGATGTCTCCAGCGTCACGCCCAGCGAGACGATCGACGCCGAATCCGGGGTTGACATTCTGGCCGACGCATATCTCTATAACCAGTACGCATCCGCCACCGGCAATGCCCAACAGACCTCCGACCTCCAGTTCGCCATCTGGAGCATCATGTACCCATCGCTCACTTCCGGCAACACAGATGGGGCCTACGACTCCAATGCAAAGACCCTGGCCTCGACGGCCCTCAGCCTGGCCCCCACCCTGCCCTCCAGCGACTTTGCAACAGACAGCTTGTTCATCCCCAGCGACAGCTATCCCAACGGGGGCGAACCCCAGGAGTTCATGACGACCCTCTCTCCACACGCAAACACCCCAGAGCCTGCCAGTCTGGTCCTGCTGGGAACCGGCCTGCTTGATATATGCCTCCTCGTGTTCGGTCCGGGGAAGGGCTCTACTCCAGGTTCTGCACCTGTTCGCGCGCGCGTTCGATCTCGGACTTCATCTCCAGCCCCAGCGTGGTCAGCCGTAGCCCTATCCCCGGATCGCCGCCCGTGGTCTTCGACAGCATCGTATTGGCCTCGCGGTTCAGCTCCTGCAGCAGAAAGTCCAGCCGCTTGCCCAACTCGCCGCCTGCGTCCAGCATCTCCACAAAGCTCTCGATATGCGTGCGCAGCCGCACCAGTTCCTCCTCGATATCCGACCGCTCGACCAGCAGTGCCGCTTCGGCAAGCAGCCGCGACTCAGTCGCCTGCGCCGCCGCAGCCTCATCCGCCTTCAGCAGCTCCCCGATTCGCGTCCGCAGCCGCTCGTAGTGGGCCTCGCGCGCACCCGTGCGCAGCTCCGCGGCCTCCTCGGCCAGCGCCCGCAGACGCATCATCTCCGCGCGCAGCTCGGATGCCAGCGTCGCTCCCTCCACCGCGCGCACATGATTCAACTGTTCGAGCAGCGTCGGCACCAGCGCCATCACCGCGGCCTCCAGCGCCGCAGAGCGCGTAGCATCCGGTGCAGCCGTTGCGGCCTCGGGCGACAGGACTCCCGGCATCTTCAGAATCTCGTTCAGATTCGGCTCCACATTGAAATGGTGCAGTTTCGCCGCCTCATGGAAGACCTGGACGTGCGCCGCCAGCAGCTCACGGTTGAGCTGGATCGTCTGCGTCTGTTCCCGCGCGCGGCGGTCCAGATGCAGCGTCACATCCACATGCCCGCGCTTGACACACTCCTTGATCAGCCGCCGCAGCGCAGCCTCCAGTGCATCGCAGTCGCCGGGCAGGCGCAGGCTCAGGTCGAGAAAGCGATGGTTCACGCTCTTCAACGTCAGCGTGAATGCCAGGTCGTCCTCGACCGCCGACTGCACCGTGGCAAATCCGGTCATCGAGTGAATGGGTGCATTTTTCTTCTTCATCGCTTACTCTGTTCCTTCCATAACCTCTGCTTCGGCGCTCTCGGCCTCATTCGCCGCGCGCTGTTCAGTCTCCGGCGCATCGAACTGAAGATCGTACAGCCGCCGGTAGGTCCCCGACTGCTGTATCAGCTCCTCGTGCGTACCCGTCTCTGTAATTCGTCCGTCCTCAATCACCACGATCCGCGTCGCCCGGCGCACGGTCGACATGCGATGCGCAATCACAAAGACGGTGCGGTCCTGCATCAGGTTCGCCAGCGCGGCCTGCACAAACGCCTCGCTCTCGGTGTCCAGCGCACTGGTCGCCTCATCCAGAATCAGGATCGGCGCGTTCTTCAGGATGGCGCGCGCAATCGCCAGCCGCTGCCGCTCTCCGCCCGAAAGCCGCACCCCTTTCTCGCCGATCATTGTGTCGTAGCCATTCGGCATGTGCAGAATAAAGTCGTGCGCCAGGGCCATGCGCGCCACCTCCTCGACGCGGCTCAGAGGCACGTCGGGCTGGCCGTACGCGATGTTGTTGCGAACCGTGTCGTTGAACAGGATGGTCTCCTGCGTCACCTTGCCGATCTGTTTGCGCAGGCTGGCAATGGTCACATCCCTCAGGTCGTGACCGTCGATCGTGATGCGCCCGCCCGTCACATCGAAGAAGCGTGGAACCAGGTTCACCAGCGACGACTTCCCCGCCCCGCTCGGCCCCACTATCGCAATCACCTCGCCCCGCTTCACGTCGAGGTCGATTGCGTGGAGCACCTCGGTCACCTCTCCGCCGCTGGCGTACGCAAAGTCCACCTGCTCGAAGCGAACGGAGTCCTTGAAGCCCCGCAGAACAAGCGCGCGCTTCTTCTCGCGCACATCGTCCTCCGCATCCATAAAGCGGAATATCTCTTCGCTCGCACCCAGCGCCTGCTGAAAATTGTTGTAGTAGACCGGCATTCTGCGCAACGGATCGTACAGCATGATCACCGCACCGAGAAAAGTGATGAAGGTGCCCGGGGTGACGCCATGAAGGATGATATTGCGTCCGTAGAGCAGCAGCAGCGCTAGCAGGACTGCGCCCAGTGCGTCCATCAGCGGCGAGGAGATTGCCTGCACTGCGACGGAGCGCATGTTTGCGGTGAGCAGGCGGTCGGATGCACGGCGAAAACGGGTCATCTCCCAATGCTCCATCCCGAACGCCTTCACGATGCCGTTACCGGTAATCGTCTCTTGCACAATGTTCTGGATCTCCGCCAGTTTGTCCTGTCCCTTGCGCGTCGTCGTGCGCACGCTGCGGCCCACCCTGCGAGAAGAGAGGATCACCACCGGGACGAACAGCAGCAGGATTAACGCCATCGTTCCGCCGGTAATCACAACCACCGCAATCATTACCACCAGGGTGAAGAATTGCTGCAGAAAGTCGCTCAGGATGCTTGCCATAGCGGTCTGCACCCGCTCCACGTCGTTGATGAGTGTAGAGATCAACGTACCCGACGTATGGCGCTGAAAAAAAGCGATGGAGCGTCGCAGTATCGAGTCGTAAAAATTGTTGCGCAGGTCCGTGATCATGCCGAACCCGGCCTTATTGGCAAGCACGGTGCCAAGGTAGTCGCAGATCGACTTAATGACTGCCGAGCCAATCAGAGCCACTGCAACTACGGTCCACGCATTGTGAAAATGGTGCGGAATGAGGAACTGCAGATCGATGACACGGTGCGTGTGCGGAATGGTGAAGACCAGCACCTGATCGGGCGACGCCCTGGGGCTGAGCACGTTGTCGATGATGGGCTTGATGAGCAGGACGCGCAGCCCTGCCATCGCGCCCACCACCGCCATCAGCACCACCGACGCAAGCGAGTAGAGCGCGTACGGGCGCGCATACCACAGCAGCCGCCAGACGCGCCTCATGCTGCCAACCCCCGGTCCTTCTCGCCATTCACAGGCATTCAGCCATTCTATTGGTTTTCGCGAAAAGTGTTGCGGAAGATGGAGCGGCCCGAATCAATGCGCCCTTCAGCGCGGCATGTCGCGGTGCGCCGTCTTCACGCGGTAGCCCGCCGCCTCCAGCCGCTTCTTCATCTCTTCCGCGATGAACACCGACCGGTGCTGCCCGCCGGTGCATCCGAAGGCCACCGTCAGGTAGCTCTTGCCCTCCTCGATGTAGTGCGGCAGCAGGAACTTCAGCATCTCCGTCGCCTTGTCCAGGAACTCCAGCGTCTGGGGGAATTGCCGGATGTACTTCGCCACCTTGGGATGCCTCCCGGTCAGCTTGCGGAACTCCGGCACAAAGTGCGGGTTGGGCAGGAAGCGCACGTCGAAGACCAGATCGGCCTCGGCGGGCACGCCGTTCTTGAAGCCGAAGCTGGACAATGAAATCGTCAGACCGCGCTCGCCCGCTGCGCGCTCAAACTGCGCGATGATGTGGGCGCGCAGCTCGTGCACGTTGAACTTGCTGGTGTCAATTACGATGTCGGCGACGTTGCGCACCGGGTCAAGCCGTTTGCGTTCCGCGCGGATGCCATGCAGCACCGTCTCGCCGCGGCCCATCGGATGCGGCCTCCGCGTCTCGGAGAACCGCCGCACCAGCGCGTCTTCGCTGGCCTCCAGGAAGACCACTCGCGTCGGTAGCACCTTGCGCACCTGCTTCAGAATCGAGGGAAAGCGCTCCAACCGTATCCCCTCGCGCACGTCCACCACCAGAGCCGCGCGCTCGATCTCCGGCGACTGGCTCACCAGGTCGGCGAAGCGCGGCACCAGCTCCAGCGGCAGGTTGTCCACCGAGTAGTAGCCCAAATCCTCGAACGCCTTCAACGCCGAGTCCTTGCCCGAGCCGGACATGCCGGTCAGAATCACCAGTTCACGGTCTTCCGTATGGTTGACCTGTCCGCTCGGAGGCTTTCCCTTCTTGGCAACGCGTTTCGCGGTCATGCTGAAATCCTAGCACCCCGCCATCTCAAACAGGCCAAAAACACTTCACGCCGCTTCCGAATTCGACCGCAGGACAGACGGCATTCCCTTCGGCAACGTTGCCGGCGCCACAAAGAATTCGTGGCGCGCCCTGCCCATCTCCTTGGCGCGGTACATTGCCGCATCCGCGTCCCGCAAAATGTCTTCGACGTCGTTGTATGCCGTCGAACCCAGCGCAATGCCCATACTGGCGGAGACGCAAACCTCTCCCTGACCAATCTCGACGGGCCGCTGCATATCGAGTTGAATGCGTCGCGCCAGGCAATCGATGTCCTCCACGCTGCCAGCCTCGTCAAGCACTAGCGCAAACTCGTCCCCGCCAAAGCGAGCCACAGTGTCCTGCGGCCGCAAACAGGCGCGCAGGCGCTCGGCTACAGCCAGCAGAAGCGCGTCTCCCGCCGCATGGCCCCAGGTGTCATTGACCTGCTTGAAGCGGTCCAGATCGAGAAAAATAACGGCAAAGTTGCGGTCCGGCCTGCGCCGCAAACGCGCCATGGTCAGCGCCAGCCGGTCGAGAAACAGCATCCGGTTCGCCAGTCCTGTCAACGGATCGTGCAGCGCCGAATGCTGCAACCGGGCCTGCAACTGCTTCTCCTTGCGGATGTCGCGATAGGTCACCGCGTGGCCGCTCCTGCCGGCCCCAAGCCGCACCGGCGTAACGACGATAGACACATCCATTAATTCGCCAGTGTTGGTGCGCCGCACCGTCTCAATCGACGCCCGCCCCTCGGTCTCAACCGTGTGCATCAGCATCTCGCACTCATGCATCCGGCCTTCGGGAACAATCAGATCGTAGAGCGTGCTGCCCAGGCAGGTCTCGCTGGAGTATCCGAAGATGCGCGAAAACTCATGATTGGCGCGCAGAATGCGGTCCTCCTGAATGATGACCATGGCATCGGACGCCGAGTCGAATAGCTCCTCAAGAAAGCTGCATCTGCGCTTGCTGTCACCGCCTGCCAAGCTCTCCGCGTCCCCTTTCAGCGGCTCCATCAGCAACACCAGACGGGTCCCTGGACCAGCGGCCGCAAATTCCTGCACCACTCCCGACACATTGCTGGCTGGGCCGCCGCGGGATGCAAGCAGACACTCGAAACGCTGCCGGAGCGCATCTCCCGCCGCGGGATAGGCGCCCAGAAACAGCTCGCCCGTCTTCATACTCTCGCTACTGCCGACAAACTCCCGCGCCAGATCGTTGGCTGCGGCAATCTCTTCACCACGCTCCAGAAAAGCCATCACTGGCAGCATCCCAAGCCACTCGTGAAGTGTGACGGAAAAACCGGGTTGTCCACAAACCGCCCCAGGCAAACTAACAGGCGGCAGGATAGACGACGCTGAACTCAGATCGCTCTCTGCTGCAACCTTGCACTTAACTTGGAAGCTGGAACTCATGCACGATCTATCGGCAATAAAGCAATAAACGGTTAGACAGGCCGCCGGATACCCGGGTTTGCTTAAGAGCACGGGTTCACAAACTGCGAAATATCCTTGTTTGGTTTATGAATAAGGCTTCGCATCCTGTCCTGAGCAAGGTCGAATGAATGCCATAAATAGCCAGTTTCAACGGACATAAACCATTCATGCATGTTTTCCACACCCAGGGACACATCCGCACCTCTTTTGCCCCACCAATACGGCACATGGCTTCGGTGGACTTCAGCTAAGGCTCCTCTTCGTCACCCAAAATCAGCCTTCGTCTGCTGCCACTACAGTCCCCGTGACCTCGACGTCTTCCGCCGGAATCTCTCCAGCTCGCGGATGCCGCTTGATCGTCGATGTCTTCTGCTTCTGCCGGATGGCCTTCTGCTCCAGCTTCTCCAGCGCATCATGCAATGCTGTTGTCATCTCCTCCGACTCGCAGTTGGAGACCATGCTCTGGCTTCCCTCGGTCACCGTGACCTCCGCGATCTTGCGGTACTTGTCCACCGTCAGCACAACGTGCGCGGTTGCAGACGCGCCCACGATCTTTTTGATCCGCTTCAGCCCCGCTTCGGCCAGGTCCTTGTATTTCTGCGTGACAACCGTCTGTCTTCCCGTGTACTCGATGACCATCCGCTCACCTCATATGTTCCATTCAATCTGCTTGGATGCGTCCCGCGCCTCATCCGGCTCGTTACATCCGATTCACTCCACCCAACTCAATGCGTCCGATATCGACCAACTCCTCTCTCCCCATCAGCGTACGCGTCGCTGATGGGTACTGGGAATCTGCATGTCTTCGCGGTACTTGGCCACCGTTCTGCGTGTGACGCGGATGCCCTGGCGCAGCAACTCCGCCGTAATCTGGTCGTCAGTCAGCGGCTTTCGCGGGTCCTCATCTTCTATCAGCTTCTTCACTCTGCGTTTCAGCAGCACCAGAGGCAGATTGCCGCCCTCCGGCCCGTTTACCCCTTCAGTGAAAAAGTAGCGCAACTCATAGACGCCCTGCGTCGTATGCACATACTTGTTGGCCACGGCCCTGCTCACAGTAGAAGGATGCACCCCAATCTCCTCGGCTACCTCCTTGATCATCATTGGCTTCAGGCCCTGCTCGCCGCGCTCCAGAAACTCCGCCTGGCGGCGAACAATCACCTCGCAGGTACGCACGATCGTATTCTTCCTCTGCTCGATGTTGCGCAACAACTGGATCGCAGACTTGTAGCGCTCCTTGACGTACTCGCGCACATCTTTCTCCGTCGTCTTCTCGCGCAGCATCCTGCGGTATGACCGGCTCAGGCGAAGCGTCGGCATGTCCTCCTCGTTCATCAGCACAACATACTCGCCGTCCCGCTTGATAAATGCAACGTCCGGCTCGATCAGCCGCGTCTCGCTCAGGTTGAAGCGCTGACCTGGGCGCGGATCGAGCGTGCGGATCAGGTCCACCGCCGCCTGCACCTCCTCCACGCCTCTGCCGCAACTGCGCGTCAACTCGCGCATGTCTTTCTTCTGTAGCAGGGACAGGTGGTTCGATATGATGTGCGCCGCAATCTCGAAGACATCGCCGTCGCCACTCCCATTGTCCATTGCGACATCGCCTGCCACACCATTCCGCACATGTGCATCGCGGGACGAAGCGCCATTCAAGGGCTCACGCCCAAACGGGTATAAGGCCGGCTCTGCCGCCCGGTTCATCTCCTCCGCCTCGGCATCCGCAAGATCGTGCAACAGCCCGGCTGCGCGGTGCCCACCCAGCTCAGCAGCGCGTTTCCTCACCATCTCGGCCTCGCGGCGCATGGCGGTGATCTGGATCAGAAGGCACTCACGCAGATCGCGCGCGCCAACCCCCAGCGGGTCGAGATTATGAACAATCGCACGCGCCTCCTGCACCGTCGCCAGGCACTTCGTGCGCTTGCCGAAGTGGCCGGCATCGTTGAAGGCCGCCCCCGGACCCGAGGCAGCCACATCAAGCCTCGCGTCCTTCGCCGAGCGATGTTCCTCCCACGCGGGCCGTCCTTTCAACCCGCGCTCAAACGGAATTGGCTCCGTCAGTGCTGGACCGAGCATCTCAAGCAATGCCTCCACCAGTTCCTCGTCCGTGGCCGTCAGGTACCCGTCCTGGTTCAGATTGCCAACCACCAGATCGGCTGCCATCCGCACCTCGGTGGCCAGAGCCATCGAACCCAACTGCCACTCCAGGTGGTCGGTCAGCGTACTCGGCTGCGACAAAAAGTTCTCGAACGAAGGCCGGTCGTACTCCTCGAAGCTGGAAGCAGTGCGAAACCCAGGATCCAGGTAGTCCTGAAAGTAGTTGCCAAAGTCGATCTCGTCGAAGGGGTCCTTCTCGTCCTTCCCTTCCCGCTCGGCCTCGCTCGCAATCTCCTCGGCGGAGCGTTCGCGTTCGGCCTCTCGTCCCGCCAGCTCCTCGATCGTGATGGCAGACTCCTCGACCTCCTCCAGCACCGGGTTCTCCACCATCTCGGTGTTGATCATCTCTTTCAGTTCGAGCTTGTTCAGCGCCAGAACGCTGACCATCTGCACCAGTCCGGGTGTCAGCACCTGGCGCTGCGAAACTCGTATATTTAGCTTCGTCTGTAACAATCCTTCAACCTCTTCACGCTTCCTGGTTTCGCGCAATTGCCGCGAACTGACCCGATCGAACGAAACACGTCCCGCTTTCGTCTGCTTGGTAACTTGGCCACAGTCTACACGCCGCGCGCCATTCGTGCAGCGTGTAAACTCCACGCCTCAATGGACGCGCAATCACGATTGCTCATGGACTATAGGACATGTAGACGTAGCAGCCACCACATAAGATGCAACCGTTTCATAATTCACCGCGAACTTGCCCCCGCACACGCTGGAACCGCGCTGGCTAATGCGTATGAACTGTAAGTTGTACTTTGAGCGTAGTCGAAGGGAAAGAATCTCCGTATTCCGTTCGAGGCGCGATGCTCCACGTCATTCTTGAAGCCGCGCCCTGGAGCGAAACCAGAGTAGGTGTACCCGGAGGCAATCCCTCCGAGTGGCTTTTTCCTCAAGAAAAAGCCACCCTCGATGCTCTCCGCCAGGGCGCTGTTACTCTGATTTCGCTCTAATCCATGGAAAATTTTTCGCCCAGGTAGATGCGTCTCACTTCGGGGTCGCGTCCAAGCTCTCCGGGCGTTCCCGCTCGAAAGATCTTTCCCTCATTGATGATGTACGCGCGGTCGGTCACCGACAGCGTCTCGCGCACATTGTGGTCCGTCACCAGGACCCCGATCCCGTTCTTCTTCAGTTCGAAGATGATCTCCTGCAACTCCAGCACCGCAATCGGGTCAATGCCTGAAAACGGCTCGTCGAGCAGAATAAACGCCGGCTCGATGGCCAGGCAGCGCGCAATCTCCACTCTCCGCCGCTCCCCCCCGCTCAGCGCATATCCCATCGTATTGCGCACATGATTCAGGCTGAACTGCTCGATCAGCTTCTCCGTTCGCGTGCGCCGCTCCTCCCGGCTCAACGGCTGCGCCTCCAGCACCGCCAGAATGTTGTCCTCCACCGTCATCTTGCGGAAGATCGAAGGCTCCTGCGGCAGATAGCTGATGCCGTACTCTCGCGCGCGCAGGTACATCGGCAGCCGCGTGATGTCGTCGCCGTCGGCCACAATGCGCCCCGTGTCCGGACGCACCAGCCCGACGATCATGTAGAAGCTGGTCGTCTTGCCCGCGCCGTTCGGCCCCAGCAGTCCCACCACCTCGCCCTGCCCGATCTGCATGTTCACGCCGCGCACCACCTGCCGCCCGGCGTAGGCCTTCCCAATCTCATCGATCTCAAGCGTCCGCATCGTGCTCATGGTTTCCCTTTCCCAATCGTCGCATCTTTGCCCACGGGTGTCTCGGTACGCAAGCGCTGGCCCGACGCCGCCCCGCCCGGCTCGACGCTCGTCACCTCTACGCTTTCGTCGCCAGTGTGAAACTGCAACGCCGCGCCCGTGATTGTTCCGCACTCGGAGTCGACCAGCTTCGGGGGCGACTTGCCGTCTCCGGTCAAGACGAAGAGGCCGTCGGCGGCAGTGTAGACCAAACGCCCGCCGGTAGCACGGAGACCCGGCTGATCGATCTGAATCTGGCCGGTGGCGATCATGCGCTCGACTTTGCCCGCGATGCCTTTTGCGTCGGGTTGCAGATAAACCGTGGCCTGTGCAGCGTGAATGGTGCCGTCGAGCGTCTCGGCGCGCACGTCGCCGGTAAACTCGGCCTGGCGGAGATCGCCGGTGTAGATGAGCTGGCCGCTGGTGATGCGGACTACACGCGGCAGCCGCTGGCTCTTCTCGGCTGAGGGCTTCGTGCTTTCGGACTGCGCGCTACAGGACAGTGGCTTGCCCGTCTTCGCGGGGCGGGGCTTCGCTGTGCCGAGTTTATCCGGATTGGGCTGTAGGCCTGCGGCGTGGACCAGAATCGTCCGCACCTGTCCCGCCGGGCCCGTCGCATCTCCGTGCGCAATCAGTTTCGATAGCGCCCACGTCCCGCTCTGCTCGACGCCTTGCAGTTGAATCACCGGGGCCTGCACCTGCGATCCGCCCTGCCACAGTCTCGCGGGCTTGCCGTAGAAGGTCGCACCATTCGTCGCACGCACCATATCCGCGCTCGCAGCAACCACATGCGTAGGCTCAACCGGTGTTGCAGACTGTAGAGTGCTCTCCGGAGCCGTAGCTCCGGGAGCAGTCCCGCGCAACCCGCTGGGCTGATTCCCGCCCGCCCGCGCCAGATAGCTCACCTTCACCGAGCCGTTCGCGTGTGCGTCCCCGCTCGTGCGATACATCACCACCTGATCGGCCCACAACACGCTCGTCTGGTCGCTCACCTGAACCCCGTCCGAGAGCGTCACCCTGTCCAGATCGCCGTCGAATGCAACTCTCTGCGCCGTCGCATGCTCCACCTCCTGCTGCCCCAGTGCCGACCCGCCCGTCGCACCGCCCAGACTCCCCCTGCTCTTCGCCGGAGCGCGCCGCGTCATCGTCACATGCCCCAACTGCACGGCGCTCTGCACATCGTCCACGTCTTCGCTCTGCTTTGCTTTCCCGTTCGCCGAGCTAGCGCGCCCCGAACCTTCCCCACGAAACTTCGCATCCAGCGTCTCGCCCGAGCAGGTCTGATCGACCCCATTGGCCCTCGCCTGATGCAGCATCGTGTTCCCGCGCCCCACCACCGTATCCAACCACGGTGCCTGCTTCGCGTTCTTCGCCGCGATCAGGTGCGCCTTCAAATCGTCGGCAGAAAGCTCCGTCGTCGCCCGTCCGTGTGCATGCGCCAGCGTTCCATTGTTCACCACCGCCAGACGCGCCCCGCCAATCGCCTCCACGTCGCTCACCTGGGCCGCCCCCGCGC
>Ga0182030_10023644_pt1 | contig 11345 bp, 11 predicted proteins | sample 812S3MmetaG_FD_121299 | JGI IMG/M metagenome (GOLD analysis project Ga0182030, IMG submission 121299) | Permafrost microbial communities from Stordalen Mire, Sweden - 812S3M metaG (Illumina Assembly) | ecosystem: Environmental > Terrestrial > Soil > Wetlands > Permafrost | place: Sweden...
ATGAAGTTTTCTGTGGACTGCTTTTTCTTTGATTCCATGTTTACATTTTTTGTTGGTTAACAATGGAAACACTATCTAAAGTTATGCTCTTTTTCAGTCCACTTTATGCTGACGATTTACATACTCGGCTTTTTGAAATGGTGTGACACACAACAAGGACAATACAATAAACTACCAAAAACCTGTGTACCAATAGGGCGCGATATTTTTGAAGGATATTTTACCAGAGGAAGATATAAGCAGTATTTAGACCTCCTAAAAGAATTAGAAGTAATGTCCCTGATAGCGTATAAAGATGGTACATATTATAAGAAGGGCCAGAAAAATAATCTATTCAGGTTCCATAATAAATATGTAGGTGACGATACCGCTATTATCATACTAAATAATAATAGTTACGGCAGTTTATCAATAGAAGGTAACCACAATAAAAAAATGATTGATACTATAAAAAGTATTGAGGTTGATTATAAAGGAGCTATCATAGCCGAAATTGATAATTACAAAAAAGAAAAGGTAGGTATTAATCAGTTAAGGATCCGTTTGAATAAGCTATTCAGTTTGAACGGTCACAGGTTTATTAAATACGGTAACAAAGTAAATCGTGTTTACACGTCACTATCTAACCTGTCCAAAATATCCCGTGAATACTTACACATTAACGGCACCAAATTTAATAATATAGACATAGTAAACTGCCAACCGCTTTTATTATGTTACTACCTAATCAAAAATAATTTGCCTATTGACGCTAATTATATTAATGATTGCGAAACAGGTTGTTTCTATGAACGCTTTTATGAAAGGACAGGAAAAGAGGATATAGATGACGAAAGAAGAAAGGAAACTAAGCAGCAACTTTATAAAAGCATTTTCTTTGACTTTAAGCCTGCTAATTTGCATAATAAACAATTTTGCTGCTTGTATCCTTCCGCATACCAATCACTAGCCCAAATCGCTTTAAAAGAAGAAACGTTAGCATCTAAATTACAGAATGCCGAAGCAGAAATTTTTAATGATTTATCGCCACTACACAGTAAATACTATTTCACATTATTTGATGCTGTTTATTTTACTGATTTAGCGGATTTGATACCGCTAATGAACGATATAAAGAACAAGTTTTTGATACTGGAATTAAAAGCCGAATTATCTGTTAATAAGAATGGGGAAGAAGAGTCTTTAGAAGAATAGGAAATCCACAATTTAGCTGCGACGTATCCACATTATAGTAAAATTGATATATCATGTTCACAACTTATGATAGTGACACAGTGGCTATTTTTTTTATGGCCATCTCCTTCCTGCTGTGGTGGCTGAAGGATAGGCAGAACCTATGGATTAAGTATGCCATCGCGCTGCCGTTAGTGTGGTTTTACGTGATCATGGCGGGAGCCGCACCATCTGCTATCAGGGCTGCTATCATGTTTTCCTTACTAGCCTTCTCGGTAATGCTGCAAAAAGAGAATAACAGCCTGAATACACTGTTTGCTACAGCATTTTTGTTATTGTGCGCGCAGCCTATGTGGCTGTTCTCACTGGGTTTTCAGCTGTCGTTTGCCGCGGTGTTGTCCATCATACTTTTTTACAAACCTGTTTACAACTGGCTGTCGCCAAAGCATAAAATAACCAGAGAACTGTGGGCCACAGTGGCTGCAAGCATAGCCGCAGAGGTGCTTATAGCGCCATTGGTGGTTTATTATTTCCACACGTTCCCGCTGCTGTTTATTGTGGCCAATGTTGCCGCATACTTGTTTATGAGTGTGGCCCTCATACTCAGCATGGCAATCATACTGCTCAGCTGGATTCCAATTGCTGCTACTGGCATTGGCTTATTCACGGTATGGTTAGTTACTGTGTTTGACAGATTTGTTTTGTGGCTGCAGGGATTAAACCCGGTATCCTTTCATTTCCTGATGCTTAACAGTGTGGAATTAATATTGGTTTATGCAACAATGTGCGGCGTTGCATTGTTTCTGATTTGGAAAAATAAACCTGTATTATTTGCAAGTCTTATTGCCACTTCATTACTGCTCTTTTCATTTTGTCATAATGAATGGGTGCGGTTGCACCAACATCGCATTGTAGTATATAACACCGGCAACGCTAATCACATAGAGATGATAAAAGGAAGCAGTTATACAGTGATCAATGCTGATACCGGAATGCAGAAAAAAACGGAATATGCAGTGAAGCCTGCACATATTAACTGGCAAGCATGGAAGAAGGATAGTGCTACTCAGAATGAGATTTTTGAAGTGGAAGGTAAAACGACGCTTGTATTGAACAGGGATCTGATAAGCAACTACCGATTTCCGGTTGACTACTTAGTGATCAATTATACCGGACAACCGGACCTTGTGCGGTTGCAAAAAATATTTTCGCCATCAACAATTGTTTTAGGTAATAACTACACAATAAAAGAACAGGAAAAGATCACCAAAGATCTTGTAAATAGAGGTATTAATATTTACCCGGTTTCGGAAAGGGGGGCTTTTGTGGTTAATTGAGAAATGTTTTTCTTAAAGTATTCCCAAAACCAAAGGTTCCGGCCTATTGCTGCTGTATGTTTTTTAGTTTTACATAATATATTATCCTGATTTGCGCATTTTAATTCTCATACTTGTTGTTTTAGCTGGTTTTAGTGTGCATGGACAAACACTACGAGGCACCGTAATGGATGGCACTTCTGGTAAGCCCTTATTTTCAGTCAGTATTTTTAATTTAAGCAATGAGCAATCTACCACTACCAATGAGTTGGGTTATTATATATTGTCGGCAAAACAGGGAGATGAAATATCGTTTTCGTTCATCGGCTATCACACCGCGCAGCGTTTAGCCACCCCGGGCACAGAATTACAGGTAGAGTTGCAGCCCCTGAGTGTACAAATGCAGGAATATATACTACACCCTGATTATACACCTTTTCAAAAGGATTCTGCTGAAATGGCGGCACTGTATAGCAAAGAGCTGAATACCAAGTCGATAAAACCGGGCTTTAGCAGTGCCAATGGCGGTGGCTTTACCGGCCTGATAGGTGGTCCCGTGCAGAAGATGTCTAAAAGCTATAAGAAGAATAAAAAATTTAAGGAGAACTATAAAAAAGACCAGGAACAGAAATATATTGATACGAGATATACACCCGTGCTAGTCGCTGCCATTACTGGTTTTGGTGGAGATACGCTGGCTATTTTTATGAATATCTACCCAATGGAGTATTCTTTTGCAAGAGCAGCTACTGACCTGGAGTTAAAAATGTGGATAAGGGGCAATTATAAAGATTATCTGAAGCCCCCGGCCCCTAAAGGGGAGTACGATGCCCGGTAGCCTCAGCTATTCCGCCTTACTTAACTTTTCCCATAGCATAATAAATAAATGTCCCATAGCGCCCTTTTTGGGTATCCTCACCTATCAATCCGATAAAATTTCTAAAGTCGAAGTAACAATATACAGCGGTCCCCTTTAGGGGCCGGGGGCTAATTCGCTTTGCTTTTAGTACTTTTGCCGTTTTCACCACAACAATCTATCCATGTGGCATAACATAGCCGCGTTTATTATAAAGTTTCGTGTGGCACTGCTCATATCACTCTTAGTGAGCACTGGCATTATGGGTTATTTTGCATCGCAGGTGAAGCTCAGTTATGAATTTACCAGTGCCGTGCCTACGGACAATGCCAAATATATTGAATATCAGAATTTCAGAAAACAGTTCGGGGAAGATGGTAACCTGATGGTGGTGGGGGTGCAAACCAAAGACTTTTTTACACCGTCCTTTTTTAATGACTATGCCATACTTGCACGGCAGATATCAAAAATACATGCAGTAGAAAATGTGCTGAGCATTCCCGGCGCCATAACGCTCATAAAAGATACAATTACCCAAAATCTGAAAACGGCTCCCATCGCAGGAGATCCCCCGTTCAGCAATGTGGACAGTATAAAACAGACCTTCCTCAACCTCCCATTCTACAAGGGATTTCTATACAACCAACAGGAAATACCTGCGTACATGATGGCAGTACGGATAGAAAAAAACGTGCTCAATTCCGAAAAAAGGGCCGCTGTTATTGACAGCATCCTGGCATTAGGCAATGCGTTTGGCCAGAAGCATGGCGCGGAAATGCATTATTCCGGCTTGCCGCTTATACGCACAGAAATGGCGGTAAAAGTGCAGTCCGAAATGAAGCTGTTCCTGGTACTTTCTTTTGTGCTTACAGCGGTGATATTGGTAATATTCTTCCGTTCCTTTACTGCAGTGCTGTCGTCTATGCTCGTAGTTGCTATTGGGGTGGTATGGTCTATGGGCACTATAGTGTTGCTCGGGTATAAGATCACCCTGCTTACTGCTCTTATTCCGCCGCTGGTAGTTGTGATAGGTATTCCTAATTGCGTTTACCTGCTTAACCGGTACCATTATGAATATCAACGTAACCCCAATAAGATGAAGTCCCTGCTGCGCATGGTGGACAGGATGGGCATTGTAACTTTCTTTACCAACCTTACGGCGGCAATTGGTTTCGGGGTATTCTTTTTTACTAAGAGCGTATTGCTCAAGGAATTCGGACTCGTGGCGGGAATCAATATTCTTGGTCTTTTCTTTATATCATTGATCTTCATCCCGGCATTTTTTAGCTTTTTGCCGCCACCCGATCTGCGCCATACCAGCTACCTGGATACTAACTGGATAGACAAGGTGCTTACCCGTATAACCAATTGGGTGTTCAGCCATCGTATCTGGATTTACAGTTTCACAATCATCGTTTGTGTGTTTTCCGTCATTGGGCTTACCCGCTTGCACAATAATGCACATATCGTGGATGACTTACCTAAGTCAGACAAAGTATTTATGGACTTAAAATTCTTTGAAAAGAATTTTAAAGGAGTTATGCCCTTAGAAATAATGATAGACACCCGGAAGAAAAATGGTGTGCTCTCATTAGATATTTTGGGCAAAATGGATAAACTGGTAGACTCCCTGGAGAAATTTCCGGAAATAGGAAGGCCGCTGGCCATAACAGAAGGGATAAAATTTGCCAACCAGGCTTACTTCGGTGGCGATACCAGCAACTATGAAGTTCCCGGTGACATATTGCAGGCGGCTTTTATTATGCCGTACTTGCGCACCAATAGCAGTAACGCGGATAATAACAGCATGTTTAACAAATTATTGCACTCTTTTATTGACAGCAACAAACAAAAAGCACGTATCAGCGTCAGCATGGCAGATATTGGCTCCAGCAGGTTGCCTGCTTTACTCGACAGTATTCGCCCGGAAGTAATACGCATCTTTGATACAAGCAGGTACAACCTCAATTTTACCGATGCACCCGGGTTCTCGTCTAAGACTGATAGTAACAAGAGAAGCATAGACATTACCTTCACAGGCACCAGCGTTACATTTTTAGAGGGCAGCAAGTTCATTGTCAACAGCCTGCGTGATAGCCTTATTCTCGCTTTCCTGATTATATTCGGCTGCATGGTAGTATTGTTCCGGTCATGGCGCATATTGATCATATCTATCGTAGTAAACATTGTTCCCTTGCTCATTACTGCAGGGCTTATGGGCTGGATGGGTATCCGCATTAAGCCTTCTACAGTATTAGTATTTAGTGTAGCACTGGGGATAACCATCGATGTGACTATCCGGTTTTTAGTAAATTTCAAGCAGGAACTCGCGCGGCACGATGATAGTATAGCAAATACCGTGCACCGTACTATACACGATACCGGGTTAAGTATTATATATACATCGCTGATACTGATAGCTGGGTTCAGTGTATTTATTCTGTCCCAGTTCGATGGCACAAAATCTTTGGGCTATCTTACGTCTATGACCTTATTGCTGGCGATGGTTACAAACCTTACGCTATTGCCGGCGCTGTTGTTGTGGATGGATAAAGTGATCGAAAAGAAAAACAATGCTGCCGCCTTCCTGATGGAAGAAGATGATAATGAAGTAATTAATTGAAACAGGTAATTTATTATTTTTGCGCTGTGTATGGAATTCGATAAGATTAAAAACAAAGGACAAGCCAGGCTATTCCAGAATGAATATATGGAGATGATGACCAAAACACATCCCATAGTTATTTACGCTTTGTATTTCCCTGTTATCATTTTTATGCTGTATTACGGTGCCGCTTATAAAGGCGTATCCGCAGGCACAGAGGCACTCATGTTTGTAAGCGGCACCCTTTTCTGGAGCTTCTTTGAATACCTCATGCACCGCTATCTTTTTCACATGATCGTAGAAAGCCCGCGAGCTAAGAAATTCGTCTACACCATGCACGGCGTACACCATGAATTTCCACGGGATAAAGAAAGGCTCTTCATGCCGCCGGTTCCCAGCCTGGTTGTGGCATCGCTGATCTTTCTCATTATGCACGCCATTATGGGCTGGAATGTGCTTTCATTTTTCCCGGGCTTCCTGTTTGGTTATATCGCCTATGGTTCTATGCACTTTGCTATACATGCTTTTGCCCCGCCAAAATTTCTCAAGGCCCTTTGGCGCAATCACCACCTGCACCACTACAAAGCGCCGGAAAAAGGCTTTGGTGTAAGCTCTGTATTGTGGGATATTGTCTTTAAGACGGTGCCTAAGAAGGAAGAAATATAGGTCGTTAAGTCAAAAGGTAAAAAGTGAACCCCTAAAGTCAGGAAATTTCATTCTGCATTATATTAGTGGCGCCTCATAACCACCGTTGTGCCATACACAAGTTCAATTTGGTTCGCACATAAAAATCAATAAATTTTGCACCATCTGTCCAATTTCGGACCTCTTAACTGTTATTAGTCTTTAACCTCTAAAATGTAAACGAAAATGAAAGACTTCTTATTTGTATTCAGGGCTGATTACAGCAACATGCGGCAAGGCACCCCTGAAGAAATGCAGGCCATGACCAAACGGTGGATGGACTGGATAGGCGGCATTGCAGCCCAGAACAAACTGGCCGACAGGGGAAACCGCCTGGTAACTACGGGCAAAGTAGTAAAAACCGGCAATGTGGTCACTGATGGACCGTACATGGAGATCAAGGAATCCATTGGCGGCTATTCCATTGTTAAGGCCGCGTCTCTCGACGAAGCTGCGGAAATAGCAAAGGGGTGCCCCATTTATGCCCAGGGCGGCAGTGTTGAGGTCAGGGAGATCGACATAATGTAATTGTTTTAATCATCCATTTGCCATGACGCAAATGCATAAAAAAGAAAAAATGGACGAATATATTTTAATATTAAGGCATGAAGACGGCAACAAGGTGGCGTCGCCGGAGCAGATACAGCTGTGGATGAAACAAACAATGGACTGGATAGGTACTATCGCTGCACAAAATAAATTCAGTGGAGGCAATGGATTGCTTTTCCCGGACGCGAAGGTAGTCAGGCCGCACAACGTAGTAACGGATGGCCCTTTTGGCGAGATCAAGGAAACCATCGGCGGCTACATGATGGTAAAAGCAAATTCCATGGAGGAAGCCGTGGCATTCGCTAAAGGCTGCCCGGTGCTGCAGGGGGAAGGCAATAGCGTGGAAGTACGGAGGATTGTGCAAAAAGACGGCGTTCATTAAAAAATATAAAAAGCACCCTGTATGTTTGCTAAACTTACAGGGGCTTTTTCTTTATGGAAAATAACGGAGATCTGATACCGCATTTATTCCGTACGGAATACAGGAAAATGGTTGCTGTGCTGTGCAGGCATTTTGGCTTTGGGCAGATAGAGATTGCCGAAGACATTGCCAGCGATGCCTACTTGGCAGCGGCACAAACATGGCCGTTAAATGGTGTCCCGCCAAATCCAACAGCGTGGCTGTATAACGTCGCCAAGAACAAAGCAAAAAATCACCTGCAGCGCAACAACATTTTTGACAGCAAGATTGCACCCGAATTAAAAAGCAGCGCTTCTGCAATGCATGAAACTGAAATTGACCTCTCTCCGCAAAACATCAACGACAGCCAGCTGCAAATGATGTTTGCCATTTGCCACCCGGCTATTTCGGCGGAAGCGCAGATAGGGCTGTCGCTTCGCATCCTTTGCGGCTTCGGTATTGAGGAGATCGCAGATGCTTTTCTGACCAATAAAGAGACCATCAATAAACGGCTGTTCCGGGCGAAAGAAAAGCTACGGGAAGAAAAAATCAGGATAGAGCTTCCACCAATGTCTGAAATTGACGAACGACTAGCCACTGTGCTGACAACCATTTACCTGTTATTTAATGAAGGGTATTATTCGGTAAGTCAAAATACCACGGTTCGTAAGGACCTCTGTTTTGAGGCGATACGGTTGTGTTATATGCTGGTGGAAAATAAACACACGAATAAACCGCAGGTAAATGCCTTGCTGTCACTGATGTGTTTTCACGCGTCGAGGTTTGAGGCCAGGACGGATAAAAACGGGGAGCTGGTTTTATATGAAGAGCAGGATGCCAGCCTTTGGGATACTGAGCTGATCAGCAAGGGTGGCTATTTTCTCAATTGCTCTGCCAGCGGCAATAAGATCTCCAAATATCACCTGGAGGCGGCTATTGCATACTGGAATACCCAAAAAGCAGATACAAAAGAAAAATGGGACAACATTTTACAGCTATACAACCAGCTATTGCAAATAGAATATTCCCCTGTCGCTGCCCTTAACAGAACATTTGCACTTTCAAAGGCAAATGGCAAGCAGGAAGCAATTACCGAGGCTGAAAAACTAAATCTTACTGACAATCACTTTTACTTTGCCCTTCTTGGTGAGCTATATACCGGTATAGACAACGATAAGGCCGGGGAAAACCTCCTTAAGGCGATTTCACTCGCTAAAACCCAGACCGACAAGCACACCATCTGGAAGAAACTGGACAAACTATAACTCACGAACCTTCAACATCTTCATGCTACACCTTACCAGAGCAATCATCCACTTTATACAATCATTAATTACGTTGGCATGGAATTTACTCCTTATATAGGGAACGGCAGAAATGAATCTGTAGAGGAGTAATAGTTAAACAGTTAGCATCATGAAAACGATAAAAAAAGAAGAATATACTAAACTAAATAAAGCGCTATATGATTTGGAAGACATACTGGGGAGCATGGGAGTGAAGGAATTTACGTTATCACGCGAAAGGCATAATATGCAGATAGATACTAATGCTGAAAATATTGATACCGACTTTCTTTATTCTTTTTGCAAAAATATAGAGCTAATACATGATGCGAAGTTTGGCCCAAGATGTGCTGCTTAATAGCCGCCCATCTGCATTATAGGGTCTCCCTATGCATCAATAAAGCAGGCTCATATTTATTCAGTATTTTTGTACCCTAAAATTGTTGTTGATGCAATTACAGGGTTTATATGATAGGGCGTTAGGATTTGAGTTTTTAAGTGCCGAAGAAGGGGTCTTTCTTTTTGAGCAGGCCCCACTGGCCGATTTGATGTTCATAGCCAACGAGTTAAGGAAGATACAAGTACCACACGGCAAAGTAACCTGGATCATAGACCGTAATGTCAACACCACAAATGTATGCGTGGCCAATTGCAAATTCTGCAATTTTTACCGCATACCGGGCCATCCGGAATCTTACATCACCGATATTGAAACTTATAAACGCAAGATAGATGAAACGTTCAGGTATGGCGGTGAGCAGCTGTTGCTACAGGGCGGCCATCATCCTGATCTTGGCTTAGCCTATTATGTAGATCTTTTCAAACAGCTAAAAGACCTCTACCCCAATCTAAAGCTGCATGCCCTGGGCCCACCGGAAGTAGCCCACATTACCAAGCTCGAAAAAAGCACCCACCACGAAGTATTGAAAGCCCTTAAATCCGCCGGCCTCGACAGCCTGCCGGGCGCAGGAGCAGAAATACTGAATGACAGGGTGCGCAAACTGGTGTCAAACGGCAAGTGTGGCGCGCAGGAGTGGCTGGATGTAATGGTTGAGGCGCATAAGCAGGGCCTCACTACCAGCGCCACCATGATGTTTGGCCACGTGGAAACGCTTTATGAGCGTTTTGAGCACCTCGTAAAGCTGCGCGAAGTACAAGCCAGAAAACCCGAAGGCGCCAAAGGCTTCCTAGCCTTTATCCCCTGGACTTTCCAGGATGTAGATACGCTGCTGCAAAAAATACGCGGCACAAAAAATCTCACCACCGCAGAAGAATATATACGCATGATAGCCCTGAGCCGCATCATGCTGCCAAATGTGAAAAACATACAGGCATCATGGCTTACCGTTGGCAAGCAGGTGGCACAAATTTGCCTGAATGCGGGAGCCAATGACTTTGGCTCCATAATGATAGAGGAGAATGTAGTCAGTGCCGCAGGCGCGCCCCATCGCTTTACCGCAAAGGGGATACAGGAATCCATTCGTGAGGCTGGTTTTGAGCCCCAGCTACGCAACCAGCAATATGAATTTAGGAAAATGCCAGTGCTGGAAGAACAGGTGATTAGTTATTAACCCCAAACCCCTGAAGGGGCTTCCCCTTATATTTATAGCATCAAGGAATTTATCAGAATTCCTTAGCTATCTCATACAAAACACACTCTTTCAATCTTTCGTCATCAACTAACAACGGATGAACAAATCCCGTTGGTTTCTTCATGCCGATTTTTTCCATCACTTGTATGGATCGCAGATTTATTTTTGGCGCCATGGCGTTTACTTTCTGAATCTCCAGCTGGTTAAAAGCATAGTCCAGGCATCTTTTAGCCCCCTCAGTAGCATAGCCCTTATTCCATTCCATTTTGCTGAGCCGCCAGCCTATGTCAATGCACGGCGTAAAACTGGCTTCAAATGTCTGTTCAGAAAGGCCAACAAACCCGATAAATTCTCCGTCCATGAGCTTGTCAACAGCAAAATAGCAATAGCCTTTCTTTGACATTTGTAATTGCATTCGTTCAATAAATGCTTCAGTTTGTTCCAGGCTTTGGGTGCCAGGGAAAAACTTCATAACATCAGGGTCTGCATTTATTTCAGCCATAATTGCGATATCGCTTCCCAGCCAGTTTCTAAAACCTAGCCTTTCTGATTTAAACAGGTATTCGCGGATCATTGGGATAAAGTTATCACTTGCTGTTACTTCATTCACCCGTTCTCTAACAACACACCTTACCGCTCCACGGTAACTCTCCGGTCTGGCGCGAGTCTGTAGCAAAGCCAGTGCTAAGCCGACTCGTGTCTATGCAATGCTGCCTGTTTGAAACAGGAATTCACTTGACACGGCTTAATCAAGGCATCTCCCGCTCTTCCCCATTGACAATTCAGACAAAAATATTCCTACCCGTAGCAACACCAAAACCATTTTGCCCCATCGTATATTTGTGTCAGGCAAATAATACACCAATCGAGCTAACCCACCCCCA
>Ga0182030_10023645_pt1 | contig 11345 bp, 8 predicted proteins | sample 812S3MmetaG_FD_121299 | JGI IMG/M metagenome (GOLD analysis project Ga0182030, IMG submission 121299) | Permafrost microbial communities from Stordalen Mire, Sweden - 812S3M metaG (Illumina Assembly) | ecosystem: Environmental > Terrestrial > Soil > Wetlands > Permafrost | place: Sweden...
CGAAACTGATGCCGTCGAAGCCTTCCGCCTCAGCTCGTCGGCCCACAGCGACGGCGGACCCTGCAACGTGGACTGACGCCAACCAGACCTCGAGCATCCAACCCCCTCCACTTCACCGCGCCGCACCTGTTTCCGGCCACCACCACCCGCTGATCCGGCACCCTACGAGCACCGAACGCCGTTCACAAGCGCCGGGCTCCGTCGTTGACGGACCTGTAGGCGCCCCTTATGGTACAGAGATTGCTACTGCAGCAGGCAAAGGGGGCGGCTATGGGAGCGGTCGAGGATTACGTGACGTACTACGGCTCCCACCAGTGGGAGAAGCTGCGGGGCGTTTTCGATGCCTCCGACTTCAAGCGGACGGGTCCGTACCTGGACGTGTTCACCGACGTGGACCAATACGTGGACTTCCTCGAGGGAGTCGTTCCGACCATGGGAGCCGACTACGAACTCCAGATCGAGCGCATCGTGTACACGCCAGGTGAAAAGGTGGCGTTCGGCCAGTTCGTCGAACACCTGGAGATCAACGGCATCATGAGCGACATTCCCGAGACGATCGTCTTCGATCTCAATGATGCCGGCTTGATCCGGCGTATGAGCCTGTACCTCAAGCAGCCTGGCGGCTTCGCTCCGGTGGGCGGCACGGACGCCATGGGCGTCACCGAAGGATCGGACGCCATGGGCGTCACCGAAGGATGAGATGAATGCTTGACCTTCTTCTCAAGGGCGGGACCGTCATCGACGGCACCGGGTCTGCGGGACGCCGGGCGGACGTGGGGGTACGAGACGGGCGAGTCGTCGTAGTGGGCCACGTCGATGAAGGGGCGCGGCGGACGGTGGATGCGACGGGCCGAGTGGTCGCGCCCGGCTTCATCGATCCACACACCCACTACGATGCGCAGATCCTGTGGGACGGCGGTGTGAGCCCTTCGCCGCTCCATGGGGTGACGACGATCGTCGGTGGCAACTGCGGATTCACCATTGCTCCGGTCTCGCCGTCGACGACCGACTACATCATGCGGATGCTGGCTCGGGTCGAAGGGATGCCCGTCGCCACGCTCGAGGCCGCACTCGACTTCAGTTGGTCGACATTCGGCGACTGGCTGAATATGCTCGAGGGGCGGATTGCGGTCAACGCCGGCTTCCTGGTCGGGCACTCCACCATGCGGCGATTGGTGATGGGGGAGTCGGCGGTCGGAAGCAAGGCCACCGAGGAGCAGATCTCAGCCATGGCGCGCCTGGCGCACGAGAGCATGGACGCCGGGGCGCTCGGCTTCTCGACCTCGAGGGCAGGGTCTCACCGTGACCACGTGGGTGAACCGGTGCCCTCGCGTCATGCCAGTATCGAAGAGGTCTTGGCGCTCTCATCGACGGTGGCTGACCATGCCGGCACCATCATGGAGATCGTCCCGACGGCGGAGTTCTACTTCACAGACGACGACATCGCGTTGATGACGGACATGTCACTGGCCGGACGGCGCTCGGTCAACTGGAACCTGCTCGGTGTGCTCGGTGGCGAGGAGAAACTGCGCAACAAGTTGGCGTCCGCCGACCATGCTCGGCAGCACGGGGCACGGGTGATCCCACTGACGCTCCCTGATCCACAGGCCATGCGCCTCTCCTTCGAGACAGGCTTTGTCTATGACATGCTCCCGGGCTGGGGCCAGGTGATGACCATGCCCCATGACGACCGGCTCCGTGCCCTGCGTGACACCGCCGTCCGCCGACGGCTCGAAGAGGGGAGCCGGGGGGCACCGTGGTGGGGCGTCTGGGAGGACACCATGCTCGCGGAGACGTTCAACCCGGAGAATGCCCGATGGGAAGGCCGTACGGCGGGTGACGTCGCACGGGAACGAGGGGTCGGCGCGTTCGACGCCCTGTGCGATGTCGTGGTGGCCGACGATCTCCGGACCGGCCTGGTGCCGCTCTCGATCGACGACACCGAGGAGAACTGGCGCCTCCGGAGCGAGCTGTGGCGCGATCCCCGGGTGGTGATCGGCGGATCCGATGCGGGGGCCCACCTCGACACCATCTGGACCTTCAACTGCATTTCCTCCCTGGTCGGTCCGTCGGTGCGCGACCGGCGCTTGATCGCCCTCGAAGAGGCGGTGCGCCTGGTCACCGATGTGCCGGCCCAGATGTACGGGCTTGTCGAACGGGGCCGGCTCGAACCGGGCTGGCATGCCGACATCGTCGTCTTCGATCCCACCACGTTGAACCCCGAACCCGTGCGCGCCGTGAGCGACCTGCCGGCCGGCGGCTGGCGCTTGACGGGCGGCGCACGCGGAGTGGACCACGTGTTCGTGAACGGCGTCGAAATCGTGTCCGGCGGCGCGTACACCGGAGAGCGGCCTGGCACAGTCCTACGGTCGGGTCGATCCACCCGCACCGTGCCCATACCCGCTGACGCCTGAGGAGGGCCCGATGACGGTGGAGTTGGAACGCACGGACCTGCCGAGGTTCATATCCGTCGACGACCACGTGGTGGAGCCTTCCCGGCTCTGGCAGGATCGCCTGCCCTCGGCGTGCCTCGAGCAGGGACCACGCACCCTGCGGCAGAAGGGAAAGATCGTCTTCGACGCCAGCAAGAATGCGAACTTCGTTCTGGGCGACGGGCCTGACGACCGTTGGTGCGACGTCTGGTACTACGAGGACACCTGCTCGCCGCTCCGTGGCGATCTGACGGCGGTCGGTCCGTTGGCCGACGCCGTGCCCACCACCCCCGTCACCTACGACGACATGCTGCCGGGTTGCTTCGACCAGGCGCACCGGTTGGCCGACATGGATCTCAATCACACCGAGGCGAGCTTGTGCTTCCCCACCATCCCCCGCTTTTGCGGGCAGCTCTTTCTCAACCGGGCCGACATGGACCTCTCACTCCTGTGCGTGCAGGCCTACAACGACTGGATGATCGAGGACTGGTGTGGCGGTGCCGGCGCCGGCCGTCTGATCCCCTTGACCCTGATCCCCTTGTGGGACGCCGAGCTCGCCGCGGCGGAAGTCCGTCGCTGCGCCGACTTGGGATCGCACGCCGTGGCTTTCTCCGAGAGCCCTTCGGAGCTGGGCCTGCCGAGCATCCATGGCGGGGCATGGGACCCGTTCTTCGCCGCCTGCGCCGAGACCGAGACGGTGATCAACATGCACATCGGCTCATCCTCCAAAATGCCGCAATCGTCGCCCGGCGCTCCCATGATCTCCCGCGTCACCCTCACGTCGGAGAATTCGGTGCACGCTCTGGTCGATTGGTTGCTCTGCGGGGCGTTGCCGCGCTACCCGTCGCTCAAGATCGCACTGAGCGAGAGTCAGGTGGGTTGGATGCCGTTCATCCTCGAGCGTCTCGACAGCGCCTGGAGGCGGAGCAAGAACTACGACCCGAGCATCTACGACATGATCCCCGAGCCTCCGAGCTCGTATGTACCCGATCGCGTCTTCGCGTGCGTCTTTGACGACTCCGTCGGCTTGGCTCTTCGTGACCGCGTCGGCATGAGCCAGATCATGTTCGAGACCGATTATCCCCACGCGGACTCGACCTTCCCGGAGTCGAAACAGGTGGCCGAGAAGATGATCGCCGAGTCAGGCCTCTCTCCGCACGAGGCGTGGCAGTTCCTGCGCTCGAACGCCATTGCGTGCTACGACCTGCAGCGCTTCGGCATCACGGCGTAGGGCACCGGCCCCGGGGGAATCCGCTCTGAACTGGGCGGTTGTCGTCGAAAACCTCGAGTCAGCGGCTTGTCGCCCGCCTTGACGCAGACTTTATAATGATAAGATTTCCGTCGTCGTGACCTGAGAAAGGTGCAACCTCGACCACCCGGAGACCAAGGGGGAAGCATGCTCGATGTGGTGATTCACGGCGGTTCCGTAGTGGACGGCACAGGCGCAGCCGCCTCGACGGGGGACCTGGGAATCATCGACGGCCGCATCGTGGAAGTCGGCCGCGTGAGCGGCCAGGCCAAGGTCACCATCGACGCCGACGGGCTCGTCGTCGCACCCGGGTTCATCGATCTGCACTCTCATTACGACGCCCAGCTCTTCTGGGACCCCACCCTGAGCCCGTCGCCACTGCACGGGGTCACGACGGCGGTGAGCGGCAATTGTGGCCTTACCCTGGCGCCGGCAGCGCCCGACGATCGCGACTTCCTGACCAGGCTCCTTGCTCGCGTTGAGGCGATACCCGTCGAAGCGCTCCTGGCCGGCGTCAGATATGAGTGGGAGTCCTTCGCCGAGCTCCTCGATGTTGTCGAGGCCAAGCCCCTGGCGCTGAACATCGGGTTCATGGTCGGCCACTCGGCCCTTCGACGGGCTGTCATGGGCCCGGCCGCGTCAACCGACAAGGCGAGCCCGGAACAGATCGCGGCCATGCGCGCGCTCCTGGGTGCTGCGCTCGCCGCGGGCGGGTTCGGGTTCTCGACGGCCAACGTGGCCACACAGGTCGACGGTGACGGGCACCCCACCCCGCCCAACCTCGCCGACCCTCAGGAGTTCATCGAGCTGGCCGCGGAGTGCGGCCTGCACCCGGGCACGTCCATCGAGTTCATCCCCTGTTCGTTCCTGGTCGGGTTCAGCGACGACGACATCGCGCTGATGGCCGACATGTCGGCTGCGGCCAACCGTCACCTCAACTGGAACACGCCTCTCATCAATCCCAACGCACCCGGTCTCTTCCAGCGACAGCTCGAGGCATCGGACTTCGCCAAGGCCCGGGGCGGGTGGATCGTCCCGATGTTCATGCCGCAGAACGGTCCTTTGCGCCATGACTTCAAGGAGGCGTATGTCTTCCGCGCGGTTCCGGGCTGGGCCGATGTCTTCACTCTCGAGGGTGACGCGCGGCTTCGTGCCCTCTCCGATCCCGCCGTCAGGGCGCGGCTGAAGGCCTCCGTGGACGCAGAGACCCAAGGGCTGGCCGTGGTCGTGCGAAACTGGGCGGGCTACGAGGTGAACGACGTGGCTGATCCGGCGCTGTCCGCTCTCCTCGGGCGGAACATCGGGGAGCTGGCGGCGGAGCGCGGGGTGAGCCCCTTCGATGCCATGCTCGATGTGGTCGTCGAGGCCAAGCTTGACGTCGGGTTCGTGCGCTACCAGTATCCCGACGATGAGTGGACAGCGAGCGCTCGGCTGAGCGTGCTGAAGGATCCTCGTGTGGTCCTCGGCGCATCGGATGCGGGAGCACACGGAGAGATGATGGTCGGCGCCGACTTTCCGACCCGCTGCATCGGCGAGCTCGTGCGTGAAAAGCAGATCTTCACCGTCGAGGAAATGGTGCACCAGTTCAGCGACGTCACCGCACGGCTCTACGGGTTGAAGGATCGGGGTCGGATCGAGGCCGGCATGTCGGCCGATCTCGTCTTGTTCGATCTGAGCCGGATCGGTGCCGGGCCGATGAAGAAGGTGAGCGACCTTCCCGCCGGCGCCTCGCGGCTCACCACCGAGTCGACCGGTGTCGAGCATGTACTGAACCGCGGCACCGAGGTCGTCCGCCACGGACGGTTCACCGGCGACCTTCCCGGACGGTTGCTCCGTTCGGGCCGGGACACGACAACCGTCACGGCGCGCTAGCCCATGTCCCCACGAGGTATTGCGGCTCTTGCGCGCGATGAGCCCGGACGTGAGGCCATCGTCTGCGGCGACCGTCGGGAGACCTTCGGTGATCTCAACGCGGACGCAAACCGCTGGAGCCAGCTGTTCGCGTCCGCCGGCGTCGGCCACGGAGACAGGGTCGCCGTCATGTTGGGCAACCGCCCCGAGGTCTTTTCGGCCTGGGTCGGCGCGGCCCGCATGGGCGCGCTCGTGGTCCCGGTGAGTTACCGGTTCACGGTGGCGGAGGTCGCCTACCTCCTCGAGGACTCCCAAGCGGTCGCCTTCGTGTACGAAGACGAGGCGGTGGGCGGTCAGGCGGTCGAGGGCATCGGTACGTTGCGGGCCTGGGCCAATGTCGACGATCCCGCATGGCGCCGGCTGCCCGCTCAGCCGGCCAGCCGAGAATTCCTCGGCAGCCCGGTGATCTTCATGAACTACACCTCGGGGACGACCGGGAAGCCAAAGGGGATCGCCCGGGCGCTTCCCGTCCCTGCCGGAGAGGACATGCTTCCCCAGCCGTTCACCGAGCTCTGGGGCTGGAAGCCCGAGGACGTCCACCTCCTCTGCGGGCCGGCCTACCACACCGCGCCGGGCAACTACGCGTTGGCCCATCTCCTCGAAGGGGCCCGTGTGGTCGTGATGCCGCGATTCGAGGCGGCGACCTGCCTCGAACTCGTTGCGACGGAGCGCGTCACGACCTCCCACATGGTGCCCGCGAACTTCGTCCGGATTCTTGAAGCGGACTGGACGGCGTACGACCGCTCCAGTGTGCGCAAGATCCTCCACGCCGCGGCGCCGTGCCCCATTCCCGTCAAACGAAAGATCATGGAGGTGTTCCCGCCTGGTTCGGTGTGGGAGTACTTCGGCATGAGCGAGGGGTTCGTCTCGTTGATCTCACCGGAGGACTGGCTCGCCAAGCCCGGGAGCGTGGGTCGGCCGATACAGGGCATCAGCGTGAAGATTCTCGACGAGGACGGCAACGAGTTGGCGCCCGGAGAGGTCGGCTACATCTATGTGTCGGCCCTCAGTGGCTACCGGTTCGAATACCACAACGCAGGAGACAAGACGGCGGCAACCTGGCGCGGCAACTTCTACACGGTTGGCGACCTGGGCTCCTTGGACGACGACGGGTTCCTCTACATCGCCGACCGGCGGGTGGACCTTGTGATCAGCGGTGGCGTGAATATCTACCCGGCCGAGATCGAAGGAGCCCTGGCGGAGCACCCCGACGTGGTCGATGCCGCCGTCTTCGGACTGCCCGATGAGAAGATGGGGCAAAGGGTGCACGCCCTGGTGGAGCTCCGCCCCGACGCCGGCGTCACCGAGGAGTCGTTGCTGGCCTTCCTCGGGGAGAGGCTGGCCAAGTTCAAGCTGCCCCGCAGCGTGGAACTCGTGGCGGAGCTTCCCCGCGAGCCGAGTGGCAAGGTGCTCAAGCGGCAGCTTCGTGACGAGCGGCTCTCCGCCTCGGCACCGTGACCACCGACGTTGGTAGGTTGAAGCTGACAAGCGGAAGATTGGGAGGGAAGCCATGGCCTACGACCTGGTAATCCGTGGGGGGACGGTGCTCGACGGCTCAGGTGCTCCCCGCGTGCGGGCCGACGTGGGCATCTCCGGCGGAAGGGTGGTCGCGATCGGCCCTCTGGCCGAACGGGGTGCGCAGGAGATCGACGCCGACGGCCTTTTCGTTGCACCAGGGTTCATCGACGGGCACGCCCACTTCGATGCGCAGATCTTCTGGGACGCGCTCGGCAATTGCGCGTCGCTGCACGGTGTGACCACGAGCATCATGGGCAACTGCGGCTTCACCATCGCGCCGACGCCCGCCACGTCGAAGGATCTCGCCATTCGAAGCATCGAGCGGGCCGAGGACATCTCCCGTGACGACATGCTGGTCGGCGTGCCATGGACGTGGCGGACCTACGCCGACTATCTCGACGCCGTTGACCAACTTCCCAAGGGAATCAACTTCGCCGGATACGTCGGTCACTCCGCCCTGCGGTGTTTCGTCATGGGTGAGCGCGCGTACACGGACGAAGCGACCCCCGAGGAGATCGCTGCCATGCGGGCCGAAGTCGAAGCTGCCTTGCGTGCCGGGGCGATCGGGTTCTCGACCTCGAGGATAAGCCAGCATCGGACCGTCGACGATGGGCCGGTTGCCAGCTACGTCGCGAGCTGGGAGGAGGTCGAGGCCCTGGCCGACGTGCTTGGCGACCTCGGCACCGGTGTGTTCCAGCTGGCTGGCGACATCACCAACGCCGATCTTCAGGCCGCGCTGACAAACATCGCGCTGCGCACCAAACGACCCGTGCATTTGGCCTGTGTCTGGATCAAGGATCGGCCCGAGGCCTTCCGCAGTGGCCTGGCCTTCCTGGACAATGTGGCCGCGCTGGGAGGTCGGGCCGTCGCACAGGTGCACGTGCGGGAGCTCCAGAACGTCATCGGGTTCCGGGTCGGGCTGCCGTACGACCGGCTGCCCCAATGGCAGCAGCTGCGCGCGCTTCCGTTGGGTGAGCAACGCGCGGCCCTGCTCGGTGCGGAATCGCGGGCGGCGTTGGTGGACGAGGCCTTGCACGGCCCCTACGTGACGACGAACGTCACCGCCGAGGTGCAGGCGCGGCTTCCCGATTACGAGAACCTGCGGGCCCTCTTCTCTTCGACGGAGGCCAACCCGTCGGTCGCCGAGCTGGCGCGGCAGCGCCAGACGACGCCGCCCGAGATCCTGATCGACCTCTCGCTCGATGCTGACTTCGACCAGTACTTCACACAGCCATTCGCCAACCAGAACCACGACGCGATCGAGGAGATCCTGCGCCATCCGCACACGGTCATCGCCCAGTCTGACTCCGGAGCGCACGTGTCGCAGATCATGGACAGCTCCATTCCCACGTATTTCCTGGCCCACTGGGTCCGGGACAAGGAGCGCTTCACGTGGGAAGAGGCCATCTCCATGCTCACCTCACGTCCGGCCCACGAATTCGGCCTCTCCGGTCGGGGCCTGCTGCGGGAGGGTTACGTGGCCGACGTGGTCGTGTTCGACCCCGAGACGATCGGGCCGCGGCTCCCCTCGGCATTGTCGGACCTCCCGGCCGGAGGGACACGGCTGGTGCAAGAGGCAGACGGGATCCGTGCCTCCGTTGTGTCGGGTCAGGTGCTCCTGGACAACGGCGTCTTCACCGCCGCCCGGCCGGGTCAGCTCATACGGGGCAATCGGGAGCTCTCGCACTGAGCGGGCCACCCCGGCCGGTGCGTCGTGCCGTTCATCGGAGAGCGGGCAGGACCTCTTCACCGATGAGCCGGATGTGGTCCAGATCCTCGAGGTCGCGAATCTGGAGGTAGAGCGTTTCTGCGCCTGCCGCCTGCCCTTGATTGCAGCGCTCAATGACCTGGGCCGGCGATCCCGTGGCTCCGGCCGCGTAGAGCTGCGCCAACGGCAATTGGATGGCCGCGGCCCGTCGGACGATCTCGTCCTCTGACGAGCCGCAACATGCAATGAGCACACCCGACATCGTCACCTCGGCCGGGTCGCGTCCTTGGGCCGTGCACGCCCTGCGCACGCGCGCGTACTGGGCCATGGCTTCGGGGATGGAGTGCAGCCCGATATTGAACTCGTTTGCAAAGCGAGCGGCCAACGCAGGCGTACGGCGTGTACCGGCTCCGCCGACGATCAGTGGTGGGTGCGGTTGTTGCGCCGGATGGGGCAGGTCACCCTGCACGGTCAAGGTGTAGTGCTTCCCTCGCCATGAAAACTCTCCGTCGGGCGCCGTCGTCCACAGCCCGGTGATGATCGCCAGTTGCTCTTCAAGTCGCTCGAAGCGCTCAGCGAGGGATGGGAACTCCACGCCATAGGCCACGTGCTCTCCTTCGTGATACCCGGTGCCCAATCCCAGCTCGACTCGCCCACCACTCATGACGTCGACTTGCGCCGCGATCACCGCCAATGCGCCAGGATTGCGGAAGGTGGCCGCTGAGACGAGCGTGCCGAGGCGCAACGTGGAGGTTTCGCGCGCCAGCCCTGCCAGTGTGATCCAGGCATCGGTCGGCGAACCTGTGCCCGACACGGTGGACAAGAGGTGGTCCGATCGAAACAAGCCGTCGAATCCGTAATCCTCCGCCGTCCGGGCGACAGCGAGGATCTGTTCGTAACTGGCCGCATGCTCCCCACCGACGAAGAGCCGCACCCTCATCGAGTTACGTGCCAGCGGGGCAGCTACTCCAGGACCGAGGGGTCCTTGCGGATCTGCATGCGGCACATGGCCTCGAAGAGACCGGTGAAGTTCTTCTCACGGAAGAAGCTGCCGTACGCGGCAGCCGCGTCAGGGTGCATCAGCTTCCCGCCGCCAACTGCCTCAACGTGCCAGGCCTGTCGACAACGCCATTCCAGACACGAGGCTCGGAGGTAGGCCTGCTCGATGCTGTTGCCCATCACCAAGACGCCGTGGTTGGCCAGCAGCGCCATGCCTGCATCGCCGACGGCCTCGACTGCGGCGCGTGCGTTGGCCACGTCGTCAACGGCACCCCAGTACTGGTCGTAGAGCGCGACCTCACCGTCGTAGTAGGCGCTCGACTGGTCGTAGATGCCAGGTACACGTCCGAGATCAGCCCAGATGGTGCCCCACCGAGTGTGGTTGTGCAGCGAGACGGTCACGTCCTCACGCGTTTTGTGCAATTCGACATGGAGCGCGATGGCCGGAGTGATCGTCCAGAGGCCCTCCAACTCGTTCCCATCGGCGTCCATGCGCATGATGTCGCTGGCGCGGACTTCACCCCAGGTCAACCCGAACGGGTTGCAGAGGAAGGTGCCGTCAGGCTGCTTGTAGGTAATGTGACCGGCCAGGTGATCGTTGTGGCCCTCGTCCCACAGGCAACGCGCCAGGAGTGCAATCTTTTGATGGGGGGTGAGCTCGGGAAGCGGTGGTGCGATCGGCTTGGACGTGACCATTGATTTCATCTGGGTCGGGGCGTTGGTTTGAGTCGCCGTCATGCGAGTCGATCCTTTCGCAAAGTGTCGAGTCGCTCCGTGCGGCCCTTGACACGGCTGGCAATGCAGATAGGCTTACTTTATCCATCTTTTAGATGTTACGCAATCAATAAATGGCGAGTCGGGGGGATGGAACCGGGCAGGGTTGGCGCACACCGTTTGAGGGGATGCTCGACGTGATGTCCGGACGACAGCTCGCGCCAACGAGATCCATGAGTGATTGGAAATGAGCACAGTGACGACAATCGAGACACCTCTTCTCATCTCCGTGGACGACCATGTGATCGAGCCGCCGAACCTCTGGGTCGACAAGGTCCCACGGTCAGATCGCGAGCGGGTGCCCCACGTCGTCGAGGAGGACGGTGCGTCGATCTGGTTGTACGAAGACGTGCGTATCCCGATACCCGGGCTGTTCGTGCAAGCCGGACGTGATCAGTCGGAGATCGTCCCGGAATTGATGTCCTACGAGAAAATGCGTCCCGGCTATTTCGATCCAGGCGAGCGGGCGAAGGACATGGACGTCGACGGTGTCATCGCGTCGCTCTGCTTCCCTACGATCCCTCGCTACTGCGGCCAGCAATTCCTCCAGGCCAAGGATCGCGAGATGGCGCTTACCTGCCTTCGCATTTACAACGACTGGATGATCGAGGACTGGGCTGGAGGTGCCCCGGGCCGCTTCATACCCCTGATCGTGGTTCCCCTCTGGGATCCAAAGCTCGCTGGTGACGAGGTACGGCGTTGCGCCCGCATGGGTGCCAAGGCAGTTTCGTTCTCCGAGAACCCGGCCAAGCTC
>Ga0182030_10023647_pt1 | contig 11345 bp, 11 predicted proteins | sample 812S3MmetaG_FD_121299 | JGI IMG/M metagenome (GOLD analysis project Ga0182030, IMG submission 121299) | Permafrost microbial communities from Stordalen Mire, Sweden - 812S3M metaG (Illumina Assembly) | ecosystem: Environmental > Terrestrial > Soil > Wetlands > Permafrost | place: Sweden...
GCAGCGCTGTCGCATATACGCAATCGCAAGATCGGGTTCGTGTTCCAGTCGTTTAACCTGATTCCGCGCACGACGGCCCGGATGAACGTTGAGCTTCCGCTGCTCTACCTAGGCACGACCGCGAAGGAGCGGCGTGCGCGTGCGGCGGCTGCCCTTGAGATGGTTGGTTTGGCGGATCGTAGCGATCACTTTCCAAACGAGATGTCGGGTGGGCAGCAGCAGCGGGTCGCGCTTGCGCGGGCGATCGTGACCGACCCTGCGCTTGTGCTCGCTGACGAGCCAACCGGCAATCTCGACACTACGACCAGCCGTGAGGTGATGCTGATATTCAGCGAGCTCAACCGCACCGGCCGCACGATCATCTTGATCACGCACGAGGACGACATCGCTGCCTACGCCAAGCGCGTGGTGCGCCTCCGCGACGGTCTCGTCATCGACGACCGCCGCCTGGCTGGGGTCGACGCAGCACCGCCGGTGGTCGCCGCCCACGATGAGAACGCGGTGTTTTCGGCAGGGGGCGTGTCCGCGTGAGTCTGCGCGACACACTGCGCAACTCCTGGCAAGGAATCAACGCGAACCTGCTGCGCTCGGCGCTGACGGTGCTCGGCGTGCTAATCGGCGTCTCGGCAGTGATCATCCTGCTCGCCGTCGGAACCGGCTCCTCGAATGCGGTCGCGAGCCGGATCAACGCGCTGGGTACCAACACGATTACGGTGCTGAGCACCGGGCGGTTCGGCCGCGGCCCATCGACCGCGGGGGCAACGCAGTCGCAAACAGCGAATCTCACGACACAGTCGGTGCAGGCGATCGAAGACCCCACTCAGGCGCCAGACGTCGCATCCGTCTCGCCGGTCGTCACAGCTTCCGAGACCGCGACCTACAGCTCGGCGAGCTACTCGGCCTCGGTAACCGGGACGACACCGAATTACCTGTCCGCGGAGGACTACACACTCGCAGCAGGCAGCGCGATCACGCAGGCCGACGTCACGAATCGAAAGCGCGTCGTGCTGATCGGACAGACCGTGCTCAGCAACCTTTTCACCAGCGGCGAGAACCCGCTCGGCCAGACGATTCAGCTCGGCTCCGCCAGCTTCGAGATCATCGGCGTCCTCGCCGAGAAAGGATCGTCGGGGGCCACCAACCAGGACAGCGTCATAATTGCCCCCTACACCGCCGTGCAGGACGAGCTCACCGGCTATTCCCCGTTCAGTGAGCTTCTCGTCCAGGCCAAATCGACCGCGTCCCTCAATAATGCGGCGACGGAGGTCGAGGACATCCTCGCGTCGGAGTCCGACACAACGGTCGCCGACCTGCCTTTCTCGGTCATCAACGAGGGCACCCTGCTCACAACAGCGCAGTCGACCTCGAGCACGTTCACGACGCTGCTCGGCGCGGTCGCGGCGATCTCGCTCCTCGTCGGAGGGATCGGCGTGATGAACATCATGCTCGTCACCGTCACCGAACGCACTCGTGAGATCGGGATTCGCAAGGCGGTCGGGGCACCGAAATCCGCGATCCTCGCCCAGTTCCTCACCGAGGCTGTGCTCCTGTCGCTAATCGGCGGGGGTGGGGGGGTGATAGTCGGGCTGATCGGCAGCCGCTTCAAGATCGACGGAGTCACTCCGGTCATCGCCGGCTACTCGATCCCGCTCGCGTTCGGGATCGCGATCGCCGTCGGCATCTTCTTTGGGCTGTACCCCGCCAACCGCGCCGCATCGCTGCGCCCAATCGACGCGCTCCGGTACGAGTAACAGGTCGCTATGACAGACCGCACCCCAGACACCGAGGGCCCCGGCGGCGAGCCAGCCGCCGAGAGACGAACCGAGGAGCACCCTGGCGTCGCCGAGACACTCACGACGCAACTCGAAGGACCGCCGTGGCCGGACGACGACGGTGGCGGCTCTCAAGACGAGGAATGGGTCAGTCAGACAGCGAGCGGAATCCGGCTCGGACTGCCGCTGGCCTGCCTGTGCGCAATCCTGCTCATAGCCAGCGGTTTCTGGGCGGGCGCCGAGCTCGAGAAAAGCCATGCCGGGAGCGGCACAAGCTCTCTCGCGAGCCTCGCGGACCGCTTCAGATCGGGGCTCGGATCCGGGGCCACCGGAGCGAGCGGCGCCGGGGGATTCGGTGGCCTGGGCGGGTTGGCCGGCCTCGGTGGTAGCGGCGCGACGACCGGCACGATCTCCACCGTCGACGGCGACACGCTCTACGTCGACGACACCTCGACGGGGTCGATCGTGAAGGTGACGCTCAGCAAGCAGACGACGATCACGCGCAACGCCGACGCCGCGGCGATCGACCTGCGTCCCGGAGACACGGTCACCGTCCAAGGCGCGACGGGGAGCAGCGGGGCGGTCACCGCGACGTCGGTGGCTGCGACCGCCCCGGGCGTCAGCTCGGGATTCGCCGGCTTCCCCGGCGGCGGATTCGGCGGCAGTCCCAGCACCGGCACAGGCAGCACTACCACCAAAACGACGGCAACGCCCTCACTCTTCGGTGGATAGCGAGCGGCACACGGAAAGGGGCGCTCCCGTCGACCTGAGGGCTGACGGATCCAGTTCTCGCCTCGAGTCACGCGCCCGCGCGATGTCGAACAAAGACGTCCGCCGGGACCGCTCACAGACCGACTTCACATCACGCATCGCGCGCGAGAACGACGAGCTCACCGCGCGGCTGTATCAGCTCACTCCCCTCCTTGCGGGTCTGGCAACGGAACTCGCCACCCTGCGTCGCGAATACGCGCGCCTCAAACGCGACCACGAAACCCTTCGAGCACGACTCAACGCCCCACCACGCCCCAATCAGACCGCAGCCGGCGAATAATCGATCCACCCCGGGGACACTCGCTCGTGCCACACCAGACCACGGCCCGAGGCGATCGGGACCACGCTCGCTCGAGAGGTCGCCGGGACGACGGCGTTGCGCTTGGCCACGACGTCACGCGAGCGGGCGTCAACGGCGAAAGCATTCGCCACCGTAGGCGTGAGGACGTGATCCGACCCCGACGCCGGCAGCGGGGACGACTCGATCGCGTCCGCCGGACGGCGCTTCTCGTCACGGTTGTGGGCGCAGTCGGGACGGTCGCCTCCTCGGTAGGGGCGACAGGGGAGGCGGCAGCAGCCGCTGCCAGCCGCCTGGGCGAGCTGACCGGCGCGACCACAGCTTCGGGCGCAAGCGGGTCGATAGGTGCGACGGGCGGCGGCGCCTCGATGGGCGCGAGCGGGTCTATGCCGCTGATGGGCGCGAGCGGCTCGACGGGCGCGGGCGGCGCCACGTCGACGACGGGGGCCAGCGGCTCGGCAAGCACCACGGTGCCGGCGCAGGTTACGGGCTCGAGCGGCTCCACATCCGCTACCGGGCCGAGTGGAGCCACGTCGGCCACGGGCGCCAGCGGTTGGCCGGGCATGGCCGCGTCGACGGGCGCCACGAGGCCGAGCCAGCCCACGGGCCCGACCGGCTCCACGCCGGGCACCGACGCGACGGGCACAAGTGGCGCGGCGGGCGGTACCGGCTCGATCACGGCGACCGTTACCCCAACCGCCGCGACTGGGTCGACACCGACGCCGACACGGAGGGGCACGGCGGACACGGGCGGCACGGAGTACGTGCCGGCGGCCCAGGGCCGCCGGCACCACCACCGCCACGCGACGGTGCTGCCGCCGCGGGTGGCCGGCTCGACGACGCAGCCGCGGACGGGCATCAAGGCGGCGTCGAGCACCGCGCGGACCGGGACCGGCACCGGTGCCGGCGTGATCCTCGGCGACACGGCTCCGTCGCCGTCGCTCTTCTCAGGTAGCGACCCGCTCGCCGGCGTGCTGCCCGGCTCCTGGGATGACCCGTTCATCGTTGCGGGCGACGCCGCGGTTCCGGCGTTCTATGTGCAGAGCTTCCACGTGCCGGCATTCCTGCTGGCGATCTACGAGGCAGCCGGGTCGGCTTACGGAATCCCGTGGCAGACGCTCGCCGCGATCAACGAGGTCGAGACCGACTACGGGACTGACCTCGACACTTCCTCCGCAGGCGCGATCGGCTGGATGCAGTTCCTTCCGAGCACCTGGACTCGCTACGGCGTTGACGCAACCGGCACCGGCTCGCGCGACCCCTACAACGCCGCCGACGCTATCTTCGCCGCGGCCCGGTATCTCGCGGCCGCCGGAGGCGCTCACAATTTGCCCGCCGCAATCTATGCGTACAACCACTCCTGGAACTACGTCAACTCCGTCTTGTTGCGGGCTGAGCTGCTCAGCGGCGAGCCAACGGCGCTGACTTGGGCGGTTAGCGAGTTGAGCGACGGCGACTTTCCGATCCAGCTCTCCTACCACCCCAGCTACCGGCGGGTCGCTGCGTCTGACACGGCGAGCCCGCGGGCACAGTCGAGCGTCGACGCGCCCGCTCCCAGTGCGGTCGGTAAGGCAGTCGCCGCCAGCGCGTCCGCGGCGAGCGACGCAAACATCTTCGCCGACCCCGGCGCGGCAGTCGTCGCGGCCGAGGACGGAACGGTTGTGGCGATCGGCCGCAGCCGCAAGCTCGGCCGCTACATCCGCATCCGCAACGCCTTCGGTGACGTGTTCACCTACGCCGGCCTCGGATCACTCTCGGCCTGGTACCCCGTCCAGAAGCAGCGGCACGGCAGCCCGACGTCGCAGGTAGCGACGGCCGTCGCGCCAGGTCCGCGGCCCAACGGCCCGGCCACGGCCGGCACCCAGCAGCGGGGCTTTCGGGCGAGCGGCGCCCTTTTCGGCGCCGCGCATCACGGCAGCCAGGCCGTGAGCGCCGCAGCTACCGCGGGCTCGCCCATCCTGCCGATGACCTTCACTCTCACGCTGTGGCATGCCAACGTCTTCACGCCGCTCTCGAATCTCGTATCCTCGCTCGAGCAGGCACCGTCGGCCGTGGCGGCCGCCGCGCCGCTGCAAACCGCGGCCACAGCCCAGCACCTGGCCTCGGCGCACGCACGGCGCGCTCGCACGCGCAGCGCTGTCCCCTCGCTCGGGCGCTATTTCACCGCCGCGTTCGGGCTGCGTCCGGGTCAGCTTGGGCTCGTCCCGCTGCGCGTGGGCTCGCGCGTGCTCGCCGGGACCATCCTCGGGCGGCTGTCGACGTCCTCGGGTGCGCACCTGCTGTTCGAGTTGCGCCCCGCAGGCACCAGCACGCCGGTCGATCCGCGGCCGTTCCTTGACGCCTGGTCGCAGCTTGCAACCGTCGAGCTGGGCCGACACAGCTTCGCCCCGATCCTCTACGGCGCGGACATGCACGGCGGCAGCGTCAGCGCGCTCAAGATCGCCAGCCAGATCGACCTCGCACGGCTCGCGCTCGAGGATCCCCGCATCAGCCTGACCGCCTGCGAGCGCTCGACGATCGCCTCCGGCAGCGTCAGCCGCCGCGTGCTGCTCGCGCTTGAGTTGATGTCGCTCCGGGGCATCGATGTCTCGGTCGACGGCGCTTGGTGCGCGAGCGACCAACGCGGCGCCGGATCCCCGGCAGTGCTTAAGACCGGCAACGCGATCGCGATCAGCTCGAGCGGGCGCGACGCCCGTTCCGGCGCGCTCGCCGCGGCAGCGCGGCGCGCGCTGGCCACGCTGAGCGGCAGCGCGCGCCCGCAGATCGAGACGACGGTCGAGCGCGGCAACGTCGTGGTCTCATTCGCCCCGGTCAAGCAGCCCCGTGCGCTCGCCGCATCCGCGGCGTTCACCGGCGACTTCGCACTGTCGCCCGCCCGGTGGACGGCACTCGACGCGCGCCTTCAGCAGATCGCCGAGCCGCGCGTGCCGACGGCCGCCTCCCGCGCCGCGCTCCCCGACTCCGGAGGGTCGCGACCAGCGCGCTGAGGGGGTCCGCGTCCACACCCTCGGTCTCCACCCACTCCGCCTCCCCGCCACTCCCGCCCACGCGTTCCATGGGTTCGCGGACGGGCCTGCCCGAGCTCGGCGGGGTTGGGGAATAAATGGCGAACAAGTTGAGAGTGCTACCCCATCCCTCCGGCCCGGGGGCCAGGCGGTCGCAGGTTCAAATCCTGTCTCGCCGATTGAAGCGCGCGAGCGCGAAGAAGTGCAAAAGCCGAGGCGCGACCGGCGTTTCCGCCCGCTGGCGGGTGCGAAAGGTGCGAACGCGTTTGCAGGGGTTTTCGCCCCGAGGGTGGGCGACGCGGTCGCGAGTGGGTAGCCGTTTGTCGCCGACGCGGTGGCAAGGGGGAGCAACGGCAAGCTACGCGGGCGAAGCACGCCGGAACCGCAGCCCTGCGAGCAGCGCGAGGCCACAAGCGACCTCTGCACACCAAACGGCAGGGCTAACACCCCAGCCGGCCAGGCTCTCGCCACGAGCGGCGAACCAGGCGAGCCACGCAGCTGGCTCCATGATGAGTAACGCGGCGACGACCGTGCCGACCGCTCGGCCAGCGCGACGGCCTGCCAGCCATGCGCCGCCAGCGCCTAGTGCTATGCCTGACACGACTCCGCCGCGGAACCAAATGTTGCCGACCGAGCGCATGGTTAGCGCGATGTCTTCGACGATTGAGTGTGGGCCAAGGTCGAGGACGAACGCGTTTGTCAGGTAGAACGCGACCAGTGCCGCGAGCGTCACGGACACACCGATGAGCGCCCCGACGAACGGTCGGCGGGCGGCGGCGAACGCGCCCGCCAGCAACGGGAGCACTACCCACGGGGCGCTGATGTTCCCGGCCGCGTCCCGTATCCCGGAGCCGTTGCCTTCAGCACCGACCACACAACGCCAAACGCGAGCGCGCCCACCAGCGCAATGAGAAGCCTGCGCCCCGCCCCCAACGACATGGCCAGCAGACTAGCGAACCACCGGGACGCTCGCGGCGGGCACGGCAGCGCCGTCCCCGACCATTTCGCGCCAACTTTTGGCCGGGAATGGAAATTCAGGCAGGGCCGGTGGGGCCGGGCGCATAGTCGCTGCATGACGGCGAAACCACCAAGAGGAGACGAGAGGCTACGGGCGCTCAGCCCCCGGCTTCACTTGGTCCGAGCGCAGCGAGAACCATTGGCCAAACACAACGCACCGGTCGGGGGCCGTCCTCTCCATGAAACTCTCTGCGCCGTTCTCTATCTGGTCGCTCGGACCGACCGCGCCGCCGAGATTGCGTGCGGACGGTGGGACTGTCCGTGGTGTCAGCAACTGTGGTCGACTTCGTGGCGAGATCCGCGAAGTAGCTGCCTCTCGGGCCGGGCGGTGCTCAGCGTTGCTCGACGACCATCAGTGAGTGGCCGCTCGGGTCGCGAAACCAGAACATCGGCGGGACCGGATCGCCCATCCGCGCGACCTCGCCGTCGACGTCTATGCCGAGTGACCTGAACTCGGCGTGCGTGGCGTCGATGTCATCTGTCGTCAGCGTGATACCGGTCTGCGCCGGTTCGACCTGCTGCCCCGGCGGCGGTGGTGCCAATGCGATCCCCGTCGTGTCCTTGGGCAGGTAGACCTCAACCCAACGGTAGCCGCCGCCAACCGGCGTGTCGGTGCGCTTCTCGAAGCCGATCGATTCGTAGAATCCAATCGCCTGGTCTTGGTCGATCGTCGGAACGCACACGAGGCTGATCTGGCGCAGCAGCGTTGCTGTGTTACTCATCTTGCGTCCTCCTGGAATGGGTTATCAGAAACAACGCTCGGCGTGACAGGCAAACCTAATCGGTTTCGCCACGTCAGACTGGGACGGGGGTGAGCAGGGCGTCGATCTGGCCGATCGCCTGTGTCATTCCTTCCTCCATGCCCATCGCGACCATTGTCTGCATCTGCTCAAGGTCGGTGAAACGGGTGATCGCGGTCATCCGGGTGCCGCCGTCGGCGTTCACGAAGGTGACATGCCCGGCCATCGGCTCGATGCCACGTATCGGCTCCCCGTCTTCTCCGGCGAGCCCGTTCGCGAACTCCAGTCGGCGTGGCTTGTCGATCGCGTCGATGCGCCACCAGCCACGCGGCGTCTCGCCTGCCGGACCGGTCATGAAGTACCGGGACTCGCCGCCGACCGTGAACTCATGACGGGTAAAGGTTGCCGGGAACGTTGGCGGACCCCACCAGCGCTCGAGCTTGCGCGGATCCTCCCAGACCTCCCAGACCCGGTCGGGATCCGCATCGAACTGTGCGACCAGCGTCAGCGTCAACGCATCGGGGTCCTTTGTCGTGCTGATGAGGGTCATGTCGTGCTCCCTTCTTCGCCGGCGAGGATGTCGGCGATTTGTGTTACGCGTGCAATCCACAGTTGCTCGTAGGCGTCAAGCAGCGCGGCGGCCTTACGTAGCGTCGGGACGTTGCAGCGGACGATCTGCTCGCGGCCGCGCCGTTGCTTGGTGACCAGTGCGGCTCGCTCCAGCACAGCGACGTGCTTCTGCACCGCCGCAAAGCTCATCTCGTAGCGACGTGCCAGCGCCGAGACTGACTGCTCCTGGCGGATCGCCCGCGCGAGGATGTCGCGTCGAGTCGCCGCACCCAACGCCAAGAAGACGCGATCAGCCATGTCATCAGTCAACCAATCTACAACCATACGGTTGTAGATTACACGCTTCTGGGCCGAACGCAACTCCCACCCTCACGACGATCCAGCTGCGATTCGTGGTCTCGTTGCAGCGGCCCGCAGACCCCGGAGCATGGCTCCAGATCGTTTGCTGCTTCAACGCCGACGTCGGCGAGGACGAGGTATCGATAAGTCTCCGCCGCCCACTCGCCGAGTATCGAGGCAGCTGCTTGGGCGAATCGGGCAGGGAGTCGATGAAGGTGTGGTGAGCAGCGAAGCGGCGAACCCCTTTGACGCGCTGCGTTACGAGAGCGATCTACCCGGCGGCGAGCACCGCCCGCCGGCTCCTGACGTGCCGAGCTATGCCCTTGCGGGCTGGTGGTCACGGGTTGGGGCCGTGCTGGTGGATGACCTTGTCCTGCTCGTGCCGCTGATCGTCCTCGAGGTGGTCCTTGGGCAGTACCAGACGACTCATTACATCGCGGCTAACGGGACGGTCGCCACGTCGGTGACGTCGCGCTTCACGTGGGTCGATGGCGCTCTGTGGCTCGGTTACGCGGCCGCTCTCTTGGTCCGCGTCGGTGTCCGCAACGGCCAGACGTTCGGCAAGCAGGCGACACACATTCGGATCCTTCGCAACGACGGTGAACGGGTCGATCTGCAAACCGTGCTGGTCCGCGAAGCGTTGGCCAAAGGCACCCTCGCCGGCGTGCTCATCGCATCCGTAGCGAATAATCGAACGCTGATCGCACTGTTCGCGCTCTATTGGTTAGCTGACTACCTGTGGCCGTTGTGGGATCGCGAGAACCGCGCACTACACGACCTGATCGCCGGGACCCACGTCGTCCGGCTCAGCGATTCCGACGCCCCTCGTTTCTCACCGTCGCAGAGTGCGCCCGGAAGGCGGGGGTCCGCGCGATCGATCGTGACGCTGCTGGCAGTGTTGGTCTGCGGAGCGATCCTCGCGGTTGCCATTACCAGCTCCAGCTCACCCCAGGCACCCGCCGCGGTTGGCTTCGCGGACAACACGAGCGAGCCGCCTGGACCCGGGATCTGGCAGGCAACCGCGACCGTCACAAGTTCGATCGGCTACGCCGACGAAACCGTTGGCAGCCAATACAACCGCACGTGGGTGATCGAGCGCACCTGCACGACGCCAGCCTGCACGTACGTCCTCACCCGCCAGATTGCCGGCGGGCCGACGATAGCCGCGCGCCTGATCCCGCAGGCCGACGGCTGGCACGCCACATTCCCGCCCTTCAGCGAGACCTGCGGCGTCGTCGCCGGTCAGACCATCTACTGGCAGCAGCACATGTCGATGGTGCTCACGTTTGCCAACGCCGGGCGATCAGCCCAAGCAAACGAACGAAGCTTCTCCGACACACCAGGCTGCGGCTACGGCACCGACACCGTCCGATGGACCGCTACGCTCGGCAGCACAAGCCAAACCACCAGCGTTCACCGCCCCCAACGGGCTACCTAGCACCGAACCGCAGCTACCAGCCGAACACCGGGGAGGCCTCGTGCTTGGCGGCGCCTGCGCTCTGCGTTCAACAAGACGGTCACCGCGCTGTGCGCCGCGGACCTCACGCCGATCACGCCGACCATCAACCCCTCGAAGAAGGCGCTGCTGATCGCGCTCCAGGAGCTCGGTGTGAAGCGCCTCGCAAGCACCGGCTGGCTCACACACAGCCAGGCCACCCAACTCGCCACGCTCGCCACCGAGCTCTAGCTGGGCGCCGCGACGACGTTGATCAACGCGCGAGCAGCACCCCACTCTGCTTTGAGGGTTGCGCTAACCGTCGCCGAGCCGTGCGAGTTCTCCCTCGACGAATTGCAGCCCGGCGCGCGCGGTCCAGAGGCGGAAGGCGCGTAGCGTCAGCTCGGTCGGGTCTTCGTCGTTGAGTTGGGTGTCGAGGGCCTCGACGGTCTCCGCCAGGATGGCCTGCTGAGCCCGCAACAGCGGCGCGCAAACGAGCCCGGCACGTTGCGCGAACAGGAGCTTCAGTAGCAGCGCTGAACGCAGGTCGCGTACGTGCTCGACGGGCTGGGCGAGCCATCGTTCGAAGGTGCGGCGGCCGGCCGGGGTCAGGTGGAGCAGGGTACGCGGCGCTCCGCGGGCGCCGTGCTCGACGCCCGCGGGCTCGACGAATCCGGCGTCGATCATCAGCCTGATCGTTCGATAAACGACCGCTCGCCGGACAGACCAGACGCGTCCGATCTCGCCCTGCGGTGCCATCGCGCGGACGAGCGTCCAGCCGTGGGTATCCCGTTCCGCGAGCAGTCCGAGGGTCGCCAAAGCGTCCAGCGATGGCTCTTCGGATGCGGACTCCATGTTTCCGACGCTACCGCGGCCGCGCCAAAAACGCCACCTGACCGCGACGGCGACGGCGGCGTGCCGGACGGCTCAGTATCATCAGGACCTGACTAAACCTGTCTTCTCGCCGGGCAGCAACCACCCAGGAGGACGTGTATGAGGATGAGTACGATGGCCACGAAACGCCGCTTCGCGGCGGTGGCCGTGACCGGTGCGATTGGGGCTTGTGCGGTCCTGGCAAACTCGGCGGTGGGGCAGGGTGCGCCGGTCGTGCGCAGCGCGCACGTGCGGCTGAACATCCTCGGAGCAGCGTCCCTGGCGAACGTCTTTCCGACCATCGCGCCACTTGAGAACTACACCTTCAACGGCTCAGGGGCACTCGAGACGGACATCGAGCAGGGCGCGCCGGCCGACGTGTACGCGGCAGCGAACTTCAAAGATCCCGAGGCGCTGTACACCGCCGGACTGGTGTACAAGCCGGTCGAGTTTGCGACGAACCTGCTCGTCATGATCGTGCCGAAGGACAATCCGGCCCACATCAAGTCCGTGGCCGACATCACC
>Ga0182030_10023649_pt1 | contig 11344 bp, 9 predicted proteins | sample 812S3MmetaG_FD_121299 | JGI IMG/M metagenome (GOLD analysis project Ga0182030, IMG submission 121299) | Permafrost microbial communities from Stordalen Mire, Sweden - 812S3M metaG (Illumina Assembly) | ecosystem: Environmental > Terrestrial > Soil > Wetlands > Permafrost | place: Sweden...
CAAGTGGATGGTTCATTGACCCGCCGCTTCGAGGGTGCAGGATTGGGGCTGGCCATTTGCTCGGAATTGGTACGAATGATGGAAGGGTCCATTTGGGTGGAAAGCGGCCCCGATCGCGGCAGCGCTTTCCATGTAACCGTGCGTTTGGGTTTGGCCGCGCGCGCGGTTTCGCCTCCGGATGAGGGGGCAAGTGAACTCCTCCGCGACGTGCCGGTCTTGGTGGTGGACGACCACACGGCCAGCCGTGAAATCCTGGCAGATATGTTGCGCCAGCGCGGCATGGTGCCAACGATTGTGGAGGGCGCGGATGCAGCCCTTGCGGCAATCCGCGGGGCACAGAATTCCACCTCGCCTATCCGGCTGGCGCTCTTTGATGCGCAGATGCCCGGCAGCGACGGATTTGCTCTGGCGGAACAAGTGCGCCGCATTCCGGGATTCTACGCCCCCATCCTGATGATGCTTCCCCCCACGGATGTTGGGCGCGACGCGACCCGTTGCCGGGAGTTGGGGATTGTGGACTATTTCACCAAGCCGGTCCGGGAATCATACCTGGTCAAGGCCATGGTCAAGGCGCTGGTAATATCCGCGGAAGGAAATGACCCTCGGAAGATTTGTGGCTCCTCGCAGGAGGTCGGGCGGGCCCTGCGTATCCTGCTGGGGGAGAGTAATGAGGTGAGCCAGGTGCTGGTGACCCACCTGCTGGAGAAGCGCGGCCACCAGGTTTCCGTAGCCGCTGACGGCTTGGAGGTTCTCGCCGCCATCCAGGACGCGCCGTCGGAGGACTTTGACCTGCTGCTGATAGATACCGAGATGCCGTGCATGAATGGGTTGGAGACCACCCGGGCGATCCGGGAAATCGAGCGCAGGGCCGGAGGGCGCCTGCCGATCATCGCCATGACGGCTCATCCCGTGCTGAGTGAGGAGGAAGCATGTAATGCCGCCGGCATTGAGGGTTACCTTGCCAAACCCCTTCGGGCCGCTGCCTTATTTGAAGTCATCCAACGAGTGGTAACGTTACCGCGCGCAGGAGCCCCAGAGATGGTTCCCCTCCAATTGATATTTGATAAATCCTCTTTCCTATCCCGGTTAGAAGGCGACGAACCCTTGGGCAGCGAAATCATCGCGATGTTTCTTCAAGAGTGCCCCAAACTTTTGGAAGGCGTTCGCCAAGCCGCTGACCAGCATAACGCTCTTTTGTTGGAGCGGGCCGCGCACGCGCTTAAGGGTTCGGTTGGCGATATCGCTGCGACCCAGGCGTTCGATGCCGCCGGGACCTTGGAACAGAAGGCCAGGGAGGGAAAGATCGAGGATGCAGCTACAATGGTGAAGATCTTGGAGGCTGCTCTCGATCGGCTGGTGTCCGAGCTGCGCAATGAGGTGAAAAAAGCCGCCTAAGGCGGGGCTTGGGCACAGCAATCGGAGGAGGGATGTAACGCCCGGAGATAGGCCCCTAGGCCGGATTATTCATGATTTATTTGGAGGGGCTGGAGGAAGGCAAAGAATTTCGCACAGAGGTCACAAAGAAAACGCACAGAGACCACAGAGAGGTCCCCGAGTTGTTCTCTGTGCACTCGGTGGTCCAGTGGTTCGATAATGCCAATGGCTAAACCACACCGTGAACTCTGTGTGAAACGATCTTAAATCTGCCCTCCGCTCATGTCCTTCATGAATAATCCGGGCTAGGGGATTTCTACCGCGCATTTCTTGCCAAGCTTGGGTAGGGGTGCCAGAAGGGCAACGCTCCAGCCCCGCCCTTCCGGCCCCCCCGAACAGCGTCCAAGCGAGAGCAGAAACGCATGCTAAAAGGTCCACCCGCATGAAGATTTTAGTGGCAGAAGACAATGCGGTGACGGCCACCCTTATGACGGGGGTTCTCACCCGCCATGGCTATGCGGTGGTCCTGGCGCGGAACGGTTCCGAGGCCTTGAGCCTGCTAAGATCCGACCCTGACATTCAGGGGGTGATCACCGACATCATGATGCCGGAGTCCAGCGGGCTGGATCTGCTCCAGGCTTTGCAGCAGCACGAAACCTGGAGAAATCTTCCCACGATCGTCACCACCGTGCGCGATGACCCGGAGACCGTTACCCAGGCCGTTTCGCTCGGTTGCAAAGAATATATTCTGAAACCCGTAAGGCCCGCCCGTTTGATCGAAAGGGTGACGAAGGTCTTCCGGCAGGAAAGGGTCATCTTGATGAGTTCAGAGGAGGTGATCGGCCAGTACTCCCTAAGCTTGGAAACCTACCGGAAGATTGCAAAGAATTTCGCTACCCAAGTCGACGATACCATCGCGGCGCTGCAACCCGGGTCAACAAGCCACTCCGACGTCCCCGCGGTGGAATATATCCCGCTTATGGAAAGCGCCACCCTGCTGGGTGCCGAACGTTTGATGGCGGCATTGGAGGAAGCCTCCCCTTCGGCCGGATTCCCATCATTAAATCCTATTCCATGCGCCCATCTTCTGGAAGAGCTGCAACTTGTACGGAAGGCGCTGAGCAGCCAAAGCAGTTGATCAGGGGAAAGAAGAGCGGTAGCTCACTGGGAGACGGTCGAATGCACCGGGTGGCGCTTTGATTATGCAAGGATGAGCGCTCAGCCCATGCGCATTACCGCCCGGGTCGGCAAAAGGTCGAATTCGTGGGCTTCTCTCGATGAGCCCATGAGTTAGCCTGTTGATATTTTTACCACCCGGTAAACTACCGCTAGCGCGGCCTTCTCACCATGTTTGGGCGAGGCTGGAAGGGCGGGGCCTCAGCCCCGCCGAAATTGTGGCTCCCACCCTCTATTCGTCCCGCACCCCGTGCAGCTTGCGGCGGCAAGCTGCACGGGGTGCGGGACTCGGAAATAATCAGGAGGGCCTTGTAACGGCGGGGCTAAAGCCCCGCCCTTCCAAAATCGTGGTGAGAAATGCGGGCTAGCGCGGATTTTCCTCCACGGGTCCAGAAGGGTGGGGCTTGGCAGGGCGCTCCTCAGTCGACCCCATCCAATCTTGATGACACCAATCTTGATGAGAAATGCGCTCGTGCACCAATTGGGCTACAATCATTCGTTCGCTGCGAGGGGACTTCGACGAACCGATGACTGGGGGGATACGGAGCCAAGCGGCGGGTCGATTTGATTTTGTAGCGGCGAGTTCACCTCGCCAAAGGGCGGCGTAAAGCCGCGTCAACATCTTGACCCACTACTCGGATACAAGCGGCCGGGCGGCAGCGGGCGGATTCTGGACTAAGGGGTGAAACATGGTGCAAGGAGAAAGGGATCGCGAAGCCAGCCCAACAAGCGAGAGCGCGGAAGAAGAATCCCTGCGCGCGTCCACAATTCCCGATGAAATGCGCGCTGTGGTTCTGGACGGCGCCGGCTTCTCCCACCTGGGAGTGCGCCGGGTACCGACGCCTCGCCCGGGCCCGCAGCAGATGTTGGCGCGCGTGGACGCTGCCGGAATCTGCACCTCGCTCATCAAGCTGGTCGAGCAAGGGCCGAACCACCCGCTGCTTTCCGGCTGGGACATCACGCGTTTCCCCCTCATTCTGGGCGACGAAGGCTCCGTTACCCTGGTCGAGGTCGGCGCCGGCCTGCGCGCGCGCTACGGCGCCGGACAGCGGTATGTCATCCAACCCGCCGTGGATACCGCCCCCATCAACCATCGCGAGCGCTACCGTGACCACGCCCGCGGAGTCAATAAGGTCGCCGTGGGCTACACGCTGGGCGGGCACTTGGCGGAATACGTCCTGATCAGCGAGGAAATTCTTGCCGCCGGTTGCTTGCTTCCCCTTCCGGACGCCTCCCTGCCTTATGCCCATGCGGCATTGAGCGAGCCCTTCTCCTGCGTCATCTCGGCGCAGGATCACCACGTCCACTTGACCCAGGGGAACGCGCTCGGCCCGCGCGGAGTGGTAAAGGGATTGAAACCTGGGGGCGTAACCGTGATTCTGGGAGCGGGCGCTATGGGACGTATGCATGTAGCCTTGGCCATGAGCTATCGGCCCCGCGCGATTGTGGCCGCAGACCTGGTGGAATCGCGCCTGGAGGTGGTGAGGAGGCTTTTCAGCCCCCGCGCCGCGGCGCTGGGAATTGAGCTGCGCCCTCTCAATCCCACGCACGGGGACCTGAGGCAGATCGTCAATGAGTTGACGGATTATGCGGGTGCTGACGACGTGATCGTTGCCGTCGGTGCGCGCCCGGTTATTGCCGATGCCCAGAGCCTGCTGGGCCGCGGCGCCGTCCTGAACCTTTTTGGCGGTTTGAAGAAAGGCGAGGACACCGTGGGATTTGACACCAGCCTGGTGCACTACAAGGAAATCAACATTACCGGCTCCAGCGGCGGCTCGCCCTGGGATGTAGCGCGCACGCTGGAGTTGATGGCGGCGCGGGAAATCGACGCGGGCGATCACATTGCGCGCATCGGCGACCTTGCGCACGCCGCTGAATTCCTGCAAATGATCAAGGCCCAAGCCATTGACGGCAAGGCGGTGGTCTACCCGCACCGGCCGAGCGGCGAAATCCGCTCGGTAAAATCCTGGACGGCGGAGGACGAGCGCGATTATTTGAAGGACAGTGGTTAGTGGCTAGTGGTGAGTGGCTAGTTCCAATTTGCAGAAATGAGCGACGTTCCCGGCCGTCCGGCGGAAGGACGCGGCTTTACAGGCTGCGGGAGAACTCGTGGGCACTGTCATTCTGAGGAGCCGCAGGCGACGAAGAATCTCGCATTGCCTTGAAAATACTCAGAGCGAGATCCTTCACTGCGCTCAGGATGACAGCGCGGAAGAGTTCTCCTCAGCCGGTATTGCCCTTCCGGGAGCTATAAATTATCGAGTCTATTGTTGCGGGTGAGGACTAGCCACTCACCACTAGCCACTTCCCTTAAGCGAGGACTGAAACGTGGCGCTGACCGGCCATCGCACCTTTGTGGGATTCGGATTTGGGGCCATTCAGGCAGGCCTTTTTCTCTTCGAAGCTTTTCGCTCCGAGGGCTTCGCTCGTTTGGTGGTGGGCGAAGTGGCGCCGGAGGCCATCGATGCCCTTCGCCGCAACGCCGGATGCTACGCGCTGAACGTCGCCCACGCCGATCGCGTGGAAGCGGCGCGGGTTGGTCCGGTGCAGATTGAAGATCCCGCCGCGGCCCGGGATATCGCCCGCCTGGTGGATGCGGTGGCCGAGGCGGAAGAAATCTCCACCGCCGTGCCCAGTGTCCGTTTCTATTCCGGACAGGGGCCCGGCAGCATTCATCGCATTCTGGCCCAGGGACTTCGCAAAAAGGCCGCCGGCGGCGGACCGCGGGCCGTGGTTTACGCCGCGGAGAATCACAATCACGCCGCGGAGATTCTGGAGGCGGCCGTCTTTGACGAAATTCCCGTTGCCGAAAAAGCCCGGGTGCGCGAGCGGGTGCGCTTTCTCAACACGGTTATTGGCAAGATGAGCGGAGTCATCTCCGATCCGGGGGAAGTTCAAGCGCGGCATTTGGCTACGGTCACGCCCGGCAGTTCCCGCGTTTTTTTGGTGGAAGCCTTCAACCGCATCCTGATTTCGCAAGTGTGTTTTCCGCAAGCGAGCGGCGAACCGCGCTTCCAAAGAGGCATAGGCGCCTTCGTGGAGAAGGAAGATCTGCTACCTTTTGAGGAAGCCAAGCTTTACGGCCACAACGCCACGCACGCGCTGGCCGCTTACCTCTGCTCCTTACGCGGACTCGCGCGCATCGCCGATTTGCGCCAGACCCCCGATCTCCTGGGATTCATTCGTGCGGCGTTCCTGGAAGAATCGGGTGAGGCGTTGATTCGCAAATATGCCGGCAAGGACCGCCTGTTCACCCCCGATGGGTACCGTGAGTATGCAGACGACCTGCTGGAGCGAATGACCAATCCCTATTTGCAGGACAGCGTGGAACGCGTGGGCCGCGATCCGCACCGCAAATTGGGCTGGGACGACCGCTTGGTGGGAACCATACGGGTGGCTTTGCAACAAAACGTTGTCCCTCGCCGCTACGCCCTGGGGACCGCCGCCGCCCTCGCCACCTTGGAACCTTCCTTTCTGCTCACGGACATGCCCGCACGCACATTACTCGCCCCACTCTGGGGCAACGAAGCGATGGGGACGAAGGACGCGAAGGACGCCCTATGCCTCATCGACGAGGGCAAGCAACGGCTGAAACGGTGGTGCGACTCGGGATTCAAAGACCTCCATTAGGCAGCAGCCCGTTTACAGTGCGCCCACCAGTGCGGGAAGCTCCGATAACGATTGCACTACACGGTCAGGCTTGCCGGGAAGACGTTCCGGCTTTTGGCCATAGCGATTACACCAAACGACGCCCATGCCGAATGCCGAGGCGGCGTAGGCATCCCAGGCGTTTGCCGACAGAAATAGAATCGCCTCGCGGGGAATGTCCAGCCGGTCGACAGCGAGCTGATAGACACGTGGATGCGGCTTAAAGACGCCGACCTCCTCAACGGAGAGCACGGAGTCAAGGAGTGGTCCGATCTTCGCATTTTCGACCGCGCGATGAAGCATCTCAGGCGTGCCGTTCGACAGGATGGCGGTTTTGAGCCCAGCGCGCTTCAAGCGGCGGAGCGTTTCCAGCACCTCAGGGAATGGTTCGAGGGTCAGATATAACGTCATCAACCTCTCACGAAGGGCCGGACTCGCCAACCCCATCATCTCCAGAGTGAAATCCAGGGCATCGCCGGTGACCGTCCAAAAGTCCGCGTGCTTGCCTTGCAGTGCCCGCAGCCAACTGTATTGGAGTTGCTTCTCCCGCCACAAAGTGTTCAGCCCATCGAGCTTGCCGCTGAGTTCACCCCGGCACTGCGCCGCTGCTGATGCGTAGTCAAACAACGTGCCATAGGCGTCGAACACGCAAACCTTAATACCTTCGAGGCGCTTTTGATTCAAGGGTTCCTCCGTGAGCGGTGGATCGAAGAGAGACGCTTCCCAAGATTTCTGTTTTCCAATCTCGGCCGACATATATTCTAACAAAGGGCGGAAGCTGCGATTTCGGCGGGGCTCTACAGGCTGCGCAAAAACGCTACAATGCTGTCATCCTGAGCCCATTCGCTGTCATTCTGAGCGCAGCGAAGAATCTCGCTCTGCCGCTCAGGGTAAACTACGCGAAGGATCTCGCTCTGTTTATTTTTAAGGCAACGCGAGATTCTTCCTTGCAAGGCTCAGGACCGCCGCTGCTCCTCTGCAGAAACTCGACGCGTAAGTCGTTGGAATTCAGCAGGTGTAGCGCGGACCTGTCTCTTAGGTCCGCAGCTCGTCCCCGATTGATAAGGACAAGCCGCGGACCTAAGAAACAGGTCCGCGCTACCCTTCCTCGGCGTGAGTTTCTGCCTATGATGGGCAGCCGCAAGGCTGTCAATGCTCAGAATGACCGCATTGAAGGCTTTTTCCGCAGCGTGTTTAGCCCCGCGCTTCCGGCAGCGCACTTAGAGGAATCAAGAGTGGTGAGAAATCCGCGCTGAACCCTGTCGTCCGGGAAAATCTTCTGTGAGCAGCACTGTGGAAAAGGCTGTGTGTATTCCAATGACAGCCCATAGTTCGTTCCGAAATTTCATATTGACTCGCTTCCGTTTTGCAAAATCTTAATGAATCAATTATTAATGGATATGTGCTTTGAGACGGACAGAAGAGCCAACAATCGTCGTGAATACAGCCTGCTAAAAAGGCCATGCGGGGGTCATGCGAAAACTGGACGAACTTGAGACTCCAGATTTAAAGGTAAGGATGGGAGAGTCCGTAAGTTATTGATCGCACGGAACGCTGGGTCGATTTAGTATCATGTGGGTATTGTCCGCGATGAACTGGGGCCTTCTCGCCATGATCGCCGCGCAACTGACGATTTGACTCCAAATACCGAAATTTGTTATAGATATAGATGGCATTCATTGCGGCAGGTTGTTCGGTATACCCCGGTTGATTGCCTAAGGTGTTGAAATGAAAACACTTAAATCGGAAAAACGACACGCCTTAGTAGGGCCCCAGAAGTCTGAGTCGCGTGCGGGTCACGCGGTTAGTCGCGAACGAAGCATCTCGCGGCCGAGTGTCCGAGCGCGTCTCGCCAAGGCGGGTAGACCCGTTTCCCATGCTAGGGCCAAGGCGGGGCATAAGGGATCGCCATCCCCAATTCCCCAAAGGCCGCAAGTCGACGTCCAATACCAAACTGCGGTCAAGAATTTCGAAACCGGTGTACGAGCTTTTCAAAAGCAGAATTACGATAAAGCGGCGGAGATCTTTGAAAAGCTCATCCAAAACGATGCTCGCGATGTGGCGGAGCGCGCCAATGTGCACTTGCGCCTTTGCCGGCAAAGGACTGGCCGTTCAGCGCCGCTTCCCAAATCGGCCGACGACTATTATGCTCTAGGGGTTGCCTGCTTGAACGCGCGCCAGTTCGGACTGGCGGTTGAGCACTTGAGCAAGGCTGACAGGATGAAACCCAATCAGGATCACATTCGCTACGCTTTGGCGGTGGCGCACTCCCTGGAGGGGAACATGGACGCAGCAATCGCTCATCTCGAAGCGGCTTTTGCCTTGCGTCCCGAAAATCGCATCCACGCGCGCCGCGACGAAGACTTCCAAGGGCTTGCCGTTGACCCTCGCTTCCGGCGCCTGATTCATCCGGCAGGATTTTAACCAACCTGTTCAGCCCTGCCATGCCGAGTTCGTCGCAAGGATTCGTACCCGTTGATGAAAGTTGTTGCCATCGGTGGGGGCACGGGTTTGTCGACAGTGCTACGTGGCCTTAAGCACCACGTCACTGAGCCCGCGCGTCCCGCCCAGTTTCGGCCTGAGATCACTCGGCTCACTGCCATTGTCACCGTCACGGACGAGGGCGGCAGCTCCGGCCGCCTGCGGCGTGATTTCCGCATGCTTCCTCCCGGCGATATCCGCAACTGCCTGGTGGCGCTTGCCGAAGACGAACAACTCCTCACCCAACTTTTCAATTACCGTTTTTCCAGCGGCCACGGATTGCGCGGCCACAATTTCGGCAATCTCTTTCTCACCGCCCTCACCAATTTAACTCACGATTTCGCCAAAGCCGTGCGCCTGTCAAGCGAAGTGCTTGCCATTCGCGGGGAAATCTTCCCCGCCACGCTTTCCGATGTCCACCTGCAGGCCACGCGGACGGATGGCGTGGTCATTCGGGGGGAACGCAGCATCACTAAAACCCGCGTGCCCATTGAGCGCTTGCAAATCGTCCCCAGCCGCTGCCGCCCGCTGCCGGAGACCCTGGCCGCAATTCGCCAAGCTGACCTCATCACGCTGGGTCCTGGCTCGCTTTACACCTCGCTGGTGCCGAACCTGCTGGTGCAGGGTATCTCCGAAGAAATTGCCCGATCGCGTGCAGCGAAAGTGCTGGTGTGCAACCTCATGACGCAGCCCGGGGAGTCGCGCGGCTACTCCGCCGCCGACCATGTCAGGGCCTTGCACCAACACGCGGGGCGCAAACTATTTGACCACATCGTGCTCAACACGGGGACGCTCTCACCCACGCTGTTGAAACGGTACGCGGCTGAGCGCGCCGCACCCGTCGAAATGGACCTCGACGCCGTGCGCAAGCTGGGCGTCAAACCCCTGTGCGCCAACTTGCTGCTGCAGGGCCAAGTCGCCCGCCACGATTCCCGCCACCTGGCAAAACTGCTGCTCTCACTCGCCACAAAACGTGGCCGCTAAATACTGGTTTCTTGCGCCCCGGCATGTCATCGGCATGTCCATTCTTGATCCCCGCGGGGGATACATTCAATAGCCGGGGGCAACGCCCCCGGAAAATGTGCCCCAAGGTCTACCGACCCTGAAAGGGTCGAATCCGTTCGGCGTCATGCCGGTCCGGCGTACACAACCCCAAAGCAATGCGACCCCCTCAGGGTCGCACGGTCGACGGGCGCGCTTTCCGGGGGCGTTGCCCCCGGCTACTCACTTGTGCCCTTACAGGGCATCGAGAGGCTACCCCTCGGCCTTCGCTCCACATCGCGAGAAGTGATGAGCTGCAGGGCAACGAGGCCTTACTCCGGAATTTCGTAGGGAAAGGCGCGCCGCATTTTATCCGGGCGCTTGTCGGGATGGAAGCCAGAAGTCAGGAAGGAAAGCCACGCGGCGATTTCCTGGGTCTCAACAGAAGGCGTGCGCAAATCCAATCCCCCGTAACTGTAGCGATCGCGGCTATAAGGAACCAGGCTCTTCTTAAAGAAAAATACCAGCGTATGGCCGGGCTTGGGGGAGAAGATTTTCATCCGCGCGCGATTGGGAATGCCATTGGGCAACGGCGCCCGCGCCACAACTTCCAGGCCCGCGCCGCCCGCTTCGATTTCGAAAGGATCGCCGCAAGCCGCCACCGCCGCGGCGACCGCGTCGGCAATGGGGTTGGTCTCGACCTCCGCGAGCTTCGGGGTGACTGCGGGTTGGGTAGGATTCTGGATCATGCCGGCGCTGCCCCGCCCTTCGGCGGATCGAGGACTTCCGAAGCGGTAATTTTCTTCGGCCGCATCTTCCACGCAAAGTACGGGCGTGCCAACCAGCGCGCCAGTCCCATTTCGGCGTGGTAAAAAGATGATGCCAGGTTGTGCGGGGCCAGATATCGCGTGTCTCCCGGCTGTACGATCAGGCTCACCTCGATGTTGGGCGTCACATCAATGGGAATTTGGTTTCGGCGGCAGGCTTCGTACAAGTGGCGAAAGACAATCAGCATGTCTTCATAACGCGGCGACGGCACCTGTTCCATGTCGGAGCCGATCGTGGGACGGAAGATGCAAACGGTGGGGAATGCACCGATGCCGGTGATGTAGTCAATGGCCCGCAGCGTGTCTTCAAGGGGCTCAACGCCGGCAATGATTTCGCCCGAGCACGATCCTTTTCCCAGCTTTTTCGCCGTGTATTCGAGGGCGCGGAAAAAGGTTTGTTGGCCCACCAGTTGCTGCTTGCCGGGCAGGAAGCGCGCGAAATAATCCGGGTTGTGAAACTCGTAACAGAAGCTGAAGTGGTCTGCGCCCAAATCAATCAAGCGGTCATACTTCCAGAAGTCGAGCGTGGGGATCAGTTGCAACCCCACCAGCGTGCCTACGCGCGACTTGACCGCCTTTACGTACGGCGCCGCTTCGTCCAAATCGCGGTCGGTCTGATAGCCGGAATTGAAATGCACAAAAGTGGCGCCGGATTCCTGCTTGGCCGCGCGCACCACTTCCACCACGTCATCAATATCCTTGCGAGCCACCTCGTTCACACCCACGTTCAGGCCTGAGGCGCAGAACTTGCAGTTCACCGCCGGCGAGTGGTACCAGAACCCGCACGAATTGGAAATGTAGATACCGAGGTAAGTCCCTTGCAGCACCCCAACCTTGTGCATGGGAGTGCCGCGCGA
>Ga0182030_10023650_pt1 | contig 11344 bp, 9 predicted proteins | sample 812S3MmetaG_FD_121299 | JGI IMG/M metagenome (GOLD analysis project Ga0182030, IMG submission 121299) | Permafrost microbial communities from Stordalen Mire, Sweden - 812S3M metaG (Illumina Assembly) | ecosystem: Environmental > Terrestrial > Soil > Wetlands > Permafrost | place: Sweden...
GTCTGGTGGTGGTTGTGGTTGTTGGTCTGGTGGTGGTTGTGGTTGTTGGTCTGGTGGTGGTTGTGGTTGTTGGTCTGGTCGTGGTCGTGGTAGTTGGGATTGTTGTTGTGGTTGGGGCTGTCGTGGTAGTTGTGGTGGGCGACACCGGCACTGTCGTGGTGGTGGTGGGCGGCACCGGCACCGTGGTAGTGGTGGTGGGCGGCACCGGCACCGTGGTAGTTGTGGTGGGCGGCACCGGCACTGTCGTGGTGGTGGGCGGCAGGGTGGTGGTGACTGCCGACTCATCGATGGTGTCGGTGTCGGATGTCTCGCCTGTGTTAGTCACGTCCGCTGCGGGAGTGACCGTTACGGTATTGGTTATCGATCCTGTCGAGGTACCCGAATCGGTGTCGGCGACCACCGTGTAAGTGATGGAGCCGCCAGCTCCGATGTCGACGGTGTCGTCTAGATCGCCGGTACTTGAGGATGTCGTGTCGCTGGCGTCGGCGATCGAGGTGACGCTCCAAGTGTCTGACGTTACCTGCCCCACGGTGGACAGGGGGTCTGCGACTTCAGTGCCGGACGCGTCGTCGGGACCTGAGTTGGATACCGTGACGGTGTAGGTGATGGGCGTCCCCGGGATCAGGGGGACACCTCCGGTGTTGTCTATCACGGTGACGGTGAGATCGACCACCGTGGCGCATGATGTGGCCCCAGCTGAGCTGGTGGTGTTATCCGGGCACGGTGTCTCCGACGAGCTGCCAGAGGCGGGGACGTAGTAGCCGGGGTCGGCGGCTATGCAGGCCGCGCTTGACGTTGCGCCGGTGTTGTCGTTGTACGTCCCTGCGGGGCAGGCTGTGGGGGCGGTGTCGCCGGCTTCCCCGTCGTAGTAACCCACCGGCGCGTCCGTGCACGCAGTAGGACCGACGAAGCTGTCAGGTACCAGCGTGCTGTACGTCCCCGCCTGGCACTCGGACGGGGCGCTGGCACCGGGCTCCCCGTCGTAGTAGCCAGACGGTGCAGCCGTACATGAAGCAGCTCCTACGGTGTCGGAGTAGGTCCCATCGGGGCACAGCGTAGCTCCGGTCTGGCCTGTCTCCCCGACGAAGCTCCCCGTAGGGGCGGGAGTGCATGGGGCGTCACCGGTCCCTGAATAGGTCCCTGCAGCGCAGTATGCAGCGAAGTCCACCGTGCTGTTCGCTGGGGTAGAGGAGGAGAAGCTGTCAGACACGGTCCAGCTCACGGTGATGGATGGCCTCGTCCCTCCCACTGTGGGGTCCCCGCTGGACGAGTACGTCACAGATTCCAGCGCCGTCTGGTAGTCAGTTACCGAAGCGTCCCCGGTCAGCGTGAAGGTCCCGTCGGCGTACGACCCTGCGATCCCGTTCTGGCTGGTGAAGTTGAGCGAGTCTCCCGGGGACGGGTCTGACAGCGCTACCACAGCGCCGTTGAGAGTGGCCGAGGTGGTGTCTGATACCGTCAGTGTGGATTCCAGCACCACCGGGGCAGCCCCCTCGCCGTACGTCACAGTCTCTCCCGCAACCACCACCGGAGGGACGGCAACGAGCGGCACAGTGGTGGATGACTCAGCACCGACGGGAATGCCATCATCGGAGACACCATCAGCAGTGGCGTCGCTGGTGACTGAGCCCGCGGTGACATCACCGGCGGTGGTGGTGTAGGAACCGTTACAGGTCTCCGAGAGGGTCGGAGCGAGGGACAAGTCAGGGCAGGAGACTGTATCACCGAGGAGGTCATAGACCGAGACGGCTACGAGGGGCACGTTTCCCGTGTTGGTGAGCGTGTAGCTAAATGGGATGCTGTCCCCGCTGCCGCTGTAGGACACAGCTGTGGTGCTGTCCGTCACGGAGATCGCGGGGTCCGGGAGTGACAGGATTACCTCAGCGTCCCCTGCGGCGCTGCCGGCTACCGCCTGGGTTCCCTCTCCGGGGACCTGGGCGCAGCCCACCACATCGACTGTGGCATCCACCGGGGTGCCGCAGTAATCCGAGCCGCCGCCGCCGGCGTCAGATTCGTAGTAGTCATCAGCAGCTGCAGCCCCGCCGCCACCTCCACCGCCGTAGCCGCCACCCCCGCCGCCGCCGCCGGTGATCGGGGCACCTCCACCGCCGCCGCCCACACCTGGGCCAGCGCTGGTGTATAGGGTTCCGCCGCCACCGTTGCTGCCGCTCCCCGGCCCACCGCCATTTTGGGTGCCGCCGCCGCCACCGGTCTCACCTATGCCGATGCCGGCGCTGCCGTCAGGGTACCCTGCGCTCCCACCGTTGGCGCCGGCGGCCCCTCCTATCCCGCCGCCTCCGCCGGCGACGATAGCCGGCTCACTGAAGTCTGTGCCGATGCTGACGCCGGAGGCTCCGCCGCCAGCACTACCGCTGTCGGCCTGGCTACTGTTCCCACCACCGCTACCACCCTCGTCTACACAGATGTACAGTGAGTCTCCGCTCTGGAGGCCTGCCAGCTCCCCTGTGAACCCGTCTCCCCTCCCGCCGGAGTTGTGCCCGTTCGTGCTGTTGCTACCCGCGGCCCCTACTGCCTGGACCACGAGGTCTGTGTCACCTGTGTCCGTCCAGATTGAACATCCTTGTGATGTGAACGATGCCACCGTGGTCGTGGCGGCCTCTACAGCGGTGGCTCCGATACCGGCGAGCGACATCGCCGTCAGAGCTGCAACCCCCAACGTCATCACGACACGTTTAAACGGAACGCCAACGTGAGGCCGGCAGTAATTAAACATATGTGAGATTGCCTTTCTGTCGGGAGGGTCCGGCTAGTGCTGGTCTGGAGTTTCGTTACTGATTGGGAGTGGTGGCTGCTGTGAACGGGGGTGTTGTTCGGCGCTCAGCAGAATACGGGACAGTCTGGTCATTCTTCACCGAGAGGCAATCTTAACATATGGGAATAGGTTAGTACAAGGCTGATCATTAGTGCTGCCTGACATCAAGGACCGCCGGCCCACCACAATTCGGGTATAACACCAGCAGGACACAACCTAGAGCGACTATATCAGCTGTCTGTCTGCCGGGTTTGTCTAGTCACATCGGGTTCCCGGCTACCCGACGACGCATGTCGGGGCTGCGGGCGAGCTGGAGGGGTTTCCGGCCACCCGCCGGTGTTACTAGCCGTAGGGTTCTATACCCCAGTTGCCGTCGATGGAATTGTCGGCTGCGACCATCGCTGCTAGGAGTGTTGAGGTTTCACCTCGGGCTAGCAGCCGGTGGGGCAGCTGGAGCTGTATGCTCTTACCGGGGTTGTCTTCGATTTCCGGCTCTGAGCCCTCAAGTTCGTCGTTTTCTAGCGCTGTCATGTCGCTCCAGAGGTGCTCCCAGACGAACCGGCCGGGTGCTACCTTTCTTATGTGGGCGCTATTTTCGTCCAGGTCCGTCCGGTCCCATCCGGATCCTGTCTCCGACCAGTTTGTGTTCGGCGGCTGGTCGGGGCCGGGCCGCACGGTTACGGGCACACCGAAGTAGACGGTCCGCGGCGAGGTGGTCTCGATGATATAGCCGTCAGCTGACATCGCCCAGCTGTGTTCCCGCCAGGCGCCGTCGCTGAGCTCGCTGTCTCCGAAAGCGCTTAGGGCGTACCCAACTACCATCTGCGCGGCCAAGCCGTATATCGCTAGACGGGCGGCGTTGGTGTGGCATGCCCGCGGCTCCCCCGGCTGTACCCGAGTCGGCTGGTAGCAACGTTGACCTCGGGCTGCCAGTTCGGCTAGGACCGGGTCGGACCAGCCGTAAGCGACTACCAGGGCGTCACCCCCGATTTCGCTGAGCAACCGGTCTTGGATGGTGGCGTACCGGCTGCCCGGCTGGATCCGGGCTTGCAGCAGCGCTTTGCGTTCCTGGTCCATGGGCTCCCATTGGAGCGGGGGGCTGTCGCTGGCTGCTGCCTGGGCTACCAGGTCGCTAACGGGGGTGGCCAGCCGGGCAGGACCACCCCGTCTAGCGTACTGGTTGGACCCGGCGGCCAGTTTGCTCACAGGGACCGGTGTGCCACAGTTAGACAGTGTCGTGGACGAGCTGCCACAGCGCCAGCGTGCTTCTGGGTAGATTGGGGTTGGCGGCAGCCTCCCGAGCCACCACCGAGCCGTATGTCTGGTCTCCCAGAAGCTTTATCAATGTTTCGATCGGGGTGTGCCGGTTCCTGGCGGTGGCGATCCGTACGGTGGGGTCGGGGTCCCGGGCGAACAGAGCTAGAACGTCTGGCGGGCGGGCACGACTCTGAGCGACAGTCTCCCGGACCACATGGTACTGATTGGCGCTGACTGTTCGCAATGCGGCTGGCCACGGTACCCACCGCCAGAAATTATGGAAGCGACGTCCGGCGCTTGCTGCCAAGCCGGTACTCAGACAGCGACCCACGCTCCATCTTAACGCATAAGGAATAACCGCTAATATCTGGCTGCGCTACGGTATGTAGGGGGCGGCTGTTTCCTCTAGCTCCTGCAGACAGTCCCGTAGCAAGCTGAGATAGGGCCGGACCAGCTCGATATCCATCTGGTCTGCCGGCATCGCTGCCACCCGGCCGAGACTGCCGTCCAGTGCTATCTGGACTGTCTGGGCGATTCGGATCAGCGGGCCGTCGCAAGCCCGGAGCAAAGCTCGAGCGTCCACGATAGCCGTATGTTCCTGCGGACTGGCTTCCCGTGTCGACCGCCGGGCCGTCTGGGCAGCTTGCTCCAGAGCGGCCAGCACCTCGCTGTGTTGCGTGGTCTGCCTTATGTCTGTGCCTAGTCCAGGAGCCATACCCCAGTGTATGTACGTATGGGTCTGTCTAATATAGTGTTCGTGCGGCGTTGCGAGGCTGTGGCTGTGGCCGAGGTCTAATAGATAGTCATATAGGTGTGGCACGTCGGCTGCGTGCGGCCGGCGTTGCGGCGGCGGTGGCTATGGCCGAGGTCCAATAGATGGTCATATAGATAGCGTCTGGTTATGTCGCTGCTTTGGGCCGATATTGTTCATACATATGAGAGTTATCGTGATGGGGGATATGTCAGCGCATGCCGCTGTCTTCCGGGCGTTGCTGTGCCGGGTGGGTGGCGATCTGGACGCCGGGCGGCTTCCGGAGGGCGTTGCGGTGGTGCACACTGGCGATCTGGTTCATAAGGGCCCTGGGTCGGCGGAGTGTGTAGAGCTAGCCGGGCGGTTCTTAGCGGGCTCGCCTGGCCGGTTCTTCTCTATATGGGGAAACCACGACGGGTCATATATTCCGGGTGCCCCGAGCGTAGCGGGCCGTCGTCTGGTTGTCCCGGTACCGTGCCGGACTAGAGAGACTTTGATGTCGTGGTGGGAACAGCGGACGTTGCCGTTGGCGGTGGCTCTGGAGACCAGCAGCGGCCCGGTGTTGATCACCCATGCTGGTTTGACGTTTGGTTTCTGGCGCGATCTGGGATCTCCCGATTGCGCTCAGGTCGCGGCTATACTCAATGCGATGGTGGGGACGGACGTCGTCCGGGCGTTCCGAGCCGGTATGATTGTGACGGGCGCGGTGGACGTGGCGGCCGGCCCGTGTTGGGCTGAGACCTCCAGCGAGCTGCTTGAGCCGTGGCTGTCGTATGCTGATCATGGTGGCCGAATACCGTTCAGTCAGATCCATGGACACGCTTCGGTGGTGGCTGATTGGGATAGCGCGGCGCTGTGGCCTCATACCCCTCCGGCTGTGGCGCAGACTGTGGAGATCGATCGGTTGAGGAGACGGTATCGGCTGGCGGTGGGCGGCCGGTATTTTACCGGTGTTGATTGGATTATGCTGGCGGAGCCACCGGTGTTGTTACCTCCGATGCTCGAGCTGGAAGCTGCCGGCTTGCCATCGTGGGGCGGCTAATCGGCCGGGGAGTCTTCCGGCCTCTGATCTCCGCTCAGGAACGGTTTGCTGTTGGTTTTCCCGTGTTGTCTCGTCGGGCGGGCCGGTTAGTCTCGGATACGGGTGTCGTTTTGTCAAGCCGGCGAGCGTCGAACACGTCATGATGTCTCGCCTGTTAGCCCCAGTTCTCCCACCAGCTGTCAACTGAAGATAACCAGGGTACCCGGGCGCTGCGCACTTCGATCATGGTAGATTGGCTTATCTCCCACCAATGTAGCCGGGGCCGGGAGAAATCAGCCCCATCGGGGACCGGCCGCAGCCCGAACCACAGCCGGCCGTTAAGAGACACGACCTCCTCGACCTGCCCCTCACCGCCAGTCCAGTTACCTGGCTCAGGTGTACGGTCCCACAGCGACAGGGGCTCCCGGCCCGGCCCGGAGCCCGCCGGCTGGTCGGGCTTGAGCTACAGAGCGCTGATGCGGGCGGCTTCCGCGTCCGAGACCGGCCGGACGACCCGGACGTACCGGCCTAGATAGCGCTGTTGGTACTGCGTTAACCACAGTAAACCCGAAGCTATCGGCCGGTGCATCGGCATAGCGGGCCCGGCTGTCCGGACGGCACCGCAACTGACCATATTATTAGTTTACTGCGCAGTCTCGGGATTGGACTTAGTAACATCCGGGTCGTTGGAGTTCTGCTGTGTGCGCTTTATGTCCGGTCCAGGGACCGCTGGGCGGGCTGCGCCGGGCAGGACGGTGCGATATTGGTTAGTGGGACTGGTACCGGTCAGTCAGGTCTATTGTTTGTTTGCCGGAAAGCGATTATTTCACGGACCGTTCTGCTTTTGTCGGTGGACAGCCGTTGTATGGATTCAGCTGGCAGGTCTGGATGTTCGGCCACTTCGCTGCGAACCAGGTCGTCGGGAGACCGGCTGAGGCGTTCCAACGCTTCCGCCGGTGCGCTCCGGTTCCCGGCTACTCTCATTTGGACAGCCCGGTCGCGGTCTGCAGCGAGCTGCGCCAACAGACCGGGCGGGGCATCGCGGTTCCCCGCTACGTCCATCCTCACCTCGAACCGGGAGTCCTGGGCGAGGCGTGCCAGCACGTCGGGTGGGGTGCTGCGGTTCCCTGCGACCGACCGGCGGACATCTGTGTCGGGGTCTTGAGCGAATTGGCGTATCAGCGGCTCTGGTAGATCCCGCCGACGTCCGGCCCGCATACGTATAAGTGGTGTGGTGTCGTCTCGATCCAGCATCCGCAGCAACATCGTGAGCGGAGTGCTGGAGTTCTCAGCGACACCGGCCCGTACGTCCAGGTCGTTACCGGCAGCTAGCTGCTCCAGCAGCGCGGTGTTATGGAGATTGCCGGCGGCGATCCTCCGGCCTAGCCGGTTAGGTGCCTGAGCTAATGTCTGCAGCTCCGGTTCGGTGAACTGTGGGGCCGGTCCCTGGTGGGCAACCCACCGGGTTGCATCAGCCCACAATTTGTCCCGCAGGTCGGGAGGCAGACCGTCCAGCTGGGCGGCAGCTTGCTGTGTCAGCGGCGGTACCTGCATCATCGGAACGGGCAGCGGTTTCCCTGTACCCGCCACGGCTCGGTACTGATTGGACCCCGCTCCGTGCCCCTGCGCTCTGGTCATGCCACCGGTATGCCAATCTCGCGGCGGTCGGCACGCGGTCCGCAGGAGGCAACTCGCTGCCGGCCGGCGAGCTCCCACATCGCCTTAATACCGCTCTAGACAGTCAGGACCAGCACCCGGCCGTGTACATTCAGGACCTGGCCCCCTTCAGGCAGACCCAGCAGCGGCTCGTCCCAATGCACATGGCCGCAGACCACCAGACCTTTCCGCATGCTCTCCAGCACCCGGCCTACACCGTCCCGGCCCGGCCGGCCCTGCCCCGGGTACCCCGGCGCTTCATGCGTGACCAGTATGTCCGGTTCCTGTTTCATCAGCATTCCCACCACCGCTAGGTAGCTATGCTCATCCCGCCGGTTCGGCCGGTCCGGGCTGCCTACGATACCGCCCACACCGCCTATCCGCAGACCTGCCGGCCGTCCCATCCGGCTGCCGTCCAGCAGGTACACCTCCGGCTCCCCCGCGAACTGGGCTGTCTCCTGCGGGGTGCCGAACAGGTCGTGGTTACCGGCCACTCCGGCGACAAACCGGGATTGCCGGGCGAATGCCCGCCACACCGAGCGGACGTCCCCGGCCTGGCCTCGACGGTCCAGGTTCGGCCCGGTGTACAGGTCGCCGGCCAGCACCACTCCCATGTCCCGGAGCGCCGGTAGCTCCCCTAGCTCCCCCAGCATTTCCAGCTCTTCGGCTAGCGCCTCCCCGGCCAGCCGACGCTGCGGCCCGACCTCGCGGGCCTGCAGATCGCCGGTCAGCACCAGGCCCCTCAAGTCGCCGGGCAGCCATTCCACCTGGACCCGCTGCACCTCCATCTGTTTTGGCGTTGGCGGTCCAGGCCGCAACGGGGTGTCCAGACAGTCAAAATGATATACAACGTCTCCTAGGCCTAGCACCTTAATCATGTCTTAACATTGTAGCAGATGGCGCCGGCCGTGGCTCACGGTAACTATTGCTACTAGGTGAGCTGCCACATCTAGCGCCGGGACGAGTGGAAGGTCGCTGGTCGCCGACAGCGAGCTCCCACATAGCTAGGGCCGGATTGGTCCCGGCACCTGGACGGCGACGCACGTACCGGTTGCGCTATATTCAGCGTTTAGACGGCTTGTCAAATCTCGTCTTGGCACGCCGTCTACCAGGTTAGCGGGCGGGTACTAATTGTAGGGTGGGCATGACGGGTTCTCGGCAACCCAGTAGCGCACGTTGCTATAGGCGAGCTGCTCCAGCAGAGCGGGCGGGCTAGCTGGATTCTTGGCTACTTCCATGCGCACGCTGGCGTTGATGTTATGAGCGAGACATTCCAGTACGGCGGGCGGGCTGGCCGGGTTCCCGGCTACCCCTGCGAGCACGTCGGGGTAAAGATCGTGGGCGAGCTGCTCCAGTACAGCGGGCGGGCACGCCGGGTTTCTGGCCACTTCTTTGCGTATGTCTGGGTCGGGATTTTGGGCGAGACAGATAAGCATTTCGTGTGGGCAGTTTTGTCCTGGGCTTTGGTCTGTTTATAGCTAGAGGTGGGATGCTGGCCGTGGGACCAGTCAGGCGGGCTGACCTGGACTTGGCAGTCCGTTCCCCAAAATGGACCGCAGATAGCTGCCGGAAGGTCGGCTAGCTGGTCCAGCAGCTGGGCTGGCGGGGTGGGAGCAGCAGCCGGTCTGGTGTTGTATTGGTTACTGCCCGCCGGCCGGCGAGCCCAGTGTGCCATACCGCCAGTGTGCCATACCGCCAGTGTGCCATACCGGCACACCGTTAGGCTGTCATCCAAATCTGAGCGGCGGACCTGCAGTTCGTTGCTGTCTTGGGATGTCCGGACACTATATTGGGATAATGGACGGCACCATTTTGGTGTGTGGTCAGTGGTAGACGGAGTGGCAGTGCCCGCTCGCCGGCTTCGAAGGCGAGCCGGGCAATCCAATTAGTTACGTTAGATGAGTGGCAGCGTCTGCTCGTCGGCGTAGTCAGACGAGACATCGGATTCAGGTCCATATAGCCGTTATCCAGACGTAAAGTTGGCATTGTGAAGCTGGCGGTGTGTTTCCGGCTGTATGGGATGCTTTCCCGTTTGTCGGCGGCTACGGTCGTTCTGGCGTTGTCCTGTTTAATTTGGCATATCGTTTTTATGACTAGCGGTTCGGGCCAAGGTAGTAACCAATATCGGCGTGGTCCTTCCGGTGGTCAGCCGGGGATGATGGTGCCGCCATCTGATTTGGTGGACCAGATTTTCCAGTCCGCCCGGGCCGAGCTGGACCGTCTCGGCCCGTTAGACCGCACAGAGCCGACCAGAGCGTCCCCCGGGACGGGCCGGGACAAGCGGACCGTTGAGATGTTGGCCCAGCAAGGCCGCAGTTTGGTGGAGATAGGCAGTCTCCTGGGTTGTACCAGGGAGTACGCCAGGCAGCTCATAAACAAGCATGGTGTGCACGAGCAGTGGCAGCAGTCCCGCCGGCAACGGCAGCAAGAGAACCTGTCAGCGATATCAGCGGAGGGCACACGCAAAGTGCTGTCGAGGGCTGGGGACGCTATCTCCAGCGCTGAACGAAGTGCGGCTATACCTGGGGCGCTCCGGCTGATGCAATCCCCGAACTCTCGGCGCGGTACCCATAGATTCTCCGTTGAACAGGTGCACAGCGCATTGCGCCAAGCGTACCAAGCCAGCCCACGGCCATGGCTATCAGCGAAACTGTACACGCAGTTCGTGCGAGACCTTCCAGATCAGCAACGCCCGCAGTGGCTGTCAGCGTCTACTGTCACAGACATGCATGGCGGCTCCTGGGTCGCAGCGTGCCAAGGCGCCGGGATCCCCGCAGGCCCAGAACGACGAACAGTCTACTCCCGGAAATGGACAGACCGACAGCTAACACGCATCGCGGAAACATTCCAGCGGCACGCCGTGTTCGACCCTGCCCGGACGGTCAGGCAGCAACTCGAGGAATGGCTGCAAGCCGAGCCAGAACGAAAAATAGACAACAAAATGCTGGCCATGCCTTCCACAGCTCTGTTGGAGAAACGAATTGACCTGCCCGGACTATTAGACGCAGCCAAGGAGAGGCTGCGCCGACAGAAACTGGCCGAGCTGGACAGACCACAAGCGCCGTCCAGTGTCAGCGGGTGAGCTGCCACATGGCCAGCACATATGGGGGCAGCGTCGGGTTGACCTGAGCGGCTTGGCAAACCGGAGAGTCACGATCTTCACTGAGCTGCAATAAGGTGTCCAGCGGGGTGTGAGGGTTGGCGGCAACCGCTTGGCGGACTGGCCAGTATCTGTCGAGGGCGAGCAGTTCCAACAGGTCGGTGGGGCTGGCTGGGTTCTCAGCCACTTGTCGGCGCACGTCGAAGTCGTCGTCGCGTACGAGCTGTCCCAGCAGGGCGGTGGGGCTGGCTGGGTTCTCAGCCACTTGTCGGCGCACGTACTGGCTAGTGTCGCGGGCGAGCCGCTCGAGCAGGTCGGTGGGGCTGGCTGGGTTCCCGGCCACCCAATAGCACAAGCGAGGGTCGTCGTGAGCGAGCTGTTCCAGCAGGATAGCGGGGCTGGTCGGGTTGCTGGCCACCCGGTAACGCATGTCGAAGTCGGGGTCGTAGGCGAGCTGTTCCAGCAGGTCAGCGGGGCTGGCTAGGTTCCCGGCGACCTCCCGGCGCACGTATCGATCGGGGTCGTGGGCGAGCTGTCCGAGCAGGTCAGCGGGGCTGGCTAGGTTCCCGGCGACCTCCCGGCGCACGTCCGGGTCCGGATCGTAGACAAGCAGGCCCAGCAATTCGGGTGGGCAGCCTGGGCTCTCGGCTTTGTCCCGTTTGTCCCGAGCAGATGGATGCTGGCCATGAGACCAGTCAGGCGGGCCGACCAGGATCGGACAGTCTGTGCCCCAGAATTGGCTGCAGACAGTTAGTTGTTGTGGGTGCCGCCCGGCGAGCTGACTCA
>Ga0182030_10023651_pt1 | contig 11344 bp, 9 predicted proteins | sample 812S3MmetaG_FD_121299 | JGI IMG/M metagenome (GOLD analysis project Ga0182030, IMG submission 121299) | Permafrost microbial communities from Stordalen Mire, Sweden - 812S3M metaG (Illumina Assembly) | ecosystem: Environmental > Terrestrial > Soil > Wetlands > Permafrost | place: Sweden...
CCAATAGAACATCGCGTTAGACCTTATCGAGCATTGACTGCTTCGGAAATTGCCGTTCCAGCGCTTTGACAATAGGCCCCATTTTCGAGCCCAGCGAACCCTTCACCATTATCGCGTCACCGTCGCGGATGGTGTCGAGCACGGCGGGCTCAAGCGCTGCCGCGGTCTCGGCATAGCCGCCCCGGAGCCCGGAGGGAAGTGCCTCCCACAGCGCCCGCATCAGCGGCCCGCAGCAATAGACCAGGTCGAGCGCGGCCGCTTCAATCGGCGGCGCCAGATCGCGGTGCAAGGCCGCGCCCTGCGGCCCCAGTTCCAGCATATCGCCCAGTACGGCAATGCGCCGGCCCTGCGGGCCAACCGGCGCCTGACCTAAAAGCGCGATGGCCGCGGCCATGGAGGCGGGGTTGGCGTTATAGCTCTCATCGATCAGCAGCGCGCTGCCGCCTGGAACATTCAGCACGTTGCGCGTGCCGCGGCCGGTGGCGGGCTTGAGCCGGTTGAGCGCCAGCGCACCGAGCGCCAGATCGGCGCCGAGCAGCGAGACCGCCGTTAGAACGGCGAGCGAGTTGAGCACCAAATGCTTGCCCGGCGCGCCGAGCTTGTAGGTGACCGGTTCACCGAGGATCAGAGCTTCGACGGTTGAGGAATCGGGCTGAATCGCGCAGCGCACCAGCATGGCGTCGGACTCGTCGTCTTCGCCGAAGGAGACAATGCGCGCGACGCCCGCCGCCTTGGCGGCAGCAGCGAGTTGGCCGAACTGCGCATTGTCGCGGTTGAGAATGGCGGCGCCGTCCGGCTCTATTCCGGAGAATATTTCCGCCTTGGCGTCGGCGATTTTTTCCAGGCTGCCGAAATATTCCAAATGCACCGGCTCGATCGCCGTTACGATGGCGAGATGCGGACGCACCATCTTCACCAGCGGCGTGATCTCGCCGGCATGATTCATGCCGATCTCGAACACGGCGTATTTCGCGCTGGCCGGGCAGCGGGCCAGCGACAGCGGCACGCCCCAGTGATTGTTATACGAAGCGGCCGAGGCATGCGTCTCGCCGTCGGGCGTCAAGGCGAGGCGGAGTGCCTCCTTGGTGCCGGTTTTGCCGACCGAGCCGGTGACGGCGGTCACCTTGGCGGCGGTCCGCGCCCGCGCGGCGCGGGCAAGGTCGCGCAAGCCTTCGAGCACATCATCGACAATCAGCAGTGGCGCGCCGGCCGCAAATGGCTTGCCGCGCGCGACCACCGCGGCACCGGCGCCGGCTTTTAGAGCAGCCTCCACGAATTCATGGCCGTCGCGGCTATCGCCCTGAACGGCAAAGAAACCTTCGCCGTTGCCGATGCTGCGGCTGTCGATGGAAATGCCGGAGATGTCGGCAGGCAACGCCCCCGACTTCTCGGCGCGCATCGCCTTGGCCATGTCGTCGAGGGTCCAGAGCGCGGTCATGCCACTCTATCCTTCAACGCCGCCGCGACCGCATCGTGGTCGGAAAACGGCACTATCTTGTCACCGATGATCTGTCCAGTTTCATGACCCTTGCCGGCGATCACCAGCACGTCGCCCGATTTCAACGCCGCGATGCCGGCGCGGATCGCCTCGGCACGGTCGCCGATTTCACTTGCGCTTGGCACGGTCGCCAAAATGGCGGCACGAATGGCGCCGGCATTTTCGCTGCGCGGATTGTCGTCGGTGACGATGACGCGATCGGCATTTTCGGCGGCAATGCGCCCCATGATCGGACGTTTGCCGGTATCGCGGTCGCCGCCGGCGCCGAACACCACCACCAATTTGCCGCGCGCATAGGGCCGCAGCGCCTGCAGCGCCTTGGCCAACGCATCCGGCTTGTGGGCGTAATCGATAAATATGGGAGCGCCGTTGTAAGTGCCGACATGTTCCAGCCGCCCCCTGGCGCCGGTGAGCGCTTCAAGCGCCGCGAACACGTGCGCCGGTTCCGCGCCGGTCGCGATGGCGAGACCGGCGGCGACCGCGGCGTTTTGCACCTGGAAACCGCCGACCAGTGGCAGCTTCACATTATAAGTATGACCGGCATGCGCGATGGTGACGCGTTGCGCGAAGCCGTCGATGGCGCCGCCGACAAGTTTGATACCGTCGCCATGTTCGCCGACCGTCATGATCTTGAGGCCGCGTTTTTTGGCGGCCTCGATTACCTGTCCGGCATAACAATCGTCGACATCGATCACCGCCGTGCCGCCATCGACTATCAGATCGCTGAACAACCGAAGCTTGGCGGCGAGATAAGCCTCGATGGTCGGATGATAATCGAGATGGTCGCGCGATAGATTCGTGAAGGCGCCGGCCGCGATCCGCACGCCGTCGAGCCGGTGCTGGTCGAGGCCATGCGAGGAAGCCTCCAGCGCCAGATGCGTGACGCCCTCACCTGCCAACCGATCGAGCGTGCGATGCAGTTCGACTGGATCGGGCGTGGTGAGCGAGCCGTAGGTCTCGCCCTTGGGCGAAACCACGCCGACGGTTCCGATGCTGGCGGCTTGCAAGCCGAGCGCAGCCCAAATCTGGCGGCTGAAAGCCGCGACCGAGGTCTTGCCGCTGGTGCCGGTGACCGCCGCGATGGTGCCGGGCTGGCGCGGGAAAAACTTCGCCGCGGCAAGCGCCAGCGCGCGGCGCGCGTTCTCGACCTGGATGAAGGCGACGCCCGCTGGAAGGCCGTCGGGCATTTGCTCGGCCGCAACCGCCGCCGCGCCGGACGCCGCCGCCTGTTTGGCAAAATGCGCGCCGTCAGCCTTGGCGCCGGCAATGGCGACGAACAGGAAGCCCGGCTTGACCTTGCGGCTGTCGGCAGCGACGCCGGTAATCTCGATTACCGCCATGCGCGGATCAAGACTGGCGCCGTCGAGATGGAGGCCGGAGAGTTTCATCGTGAAGATTCTACTTCTCCGCTCATCCCCGCGAAAGCGGAGATCCAGTTCTGATACATCGCGGCTCAGTCATCGTAACCCTGGATTTCCGCTTGCGCGGAAATGAGCGCGATATTTGTCGCTTATGCGGAACGCACTACCGGCTTTCGGTCGCCTTGACCAGAATCAACTGGTCGGCCTTAGGCAGATCAAGCCGCGGTTCCAAATCGAGCAGCGGCGCTACGCGCGCGATCACCTTGGACGCGGTCGGACCGGCGTTCCAGCCGGCGGTGGCGTAGCCATGAGTTTCCTTGGTCGGCTGCGGCTCATCGAGCATGATCAGCAGCATATAGCGCGGCTTGTCGGCGGGCAGGATCGCCATGAAATCGGTCATCAGCCGGGTCTTGGAATAGCGGCCATTGAAGACCTTTTCCGCGGTGCCGGTTTTGCCGCCGACATAATAGCCGGCGACATTGGCGGAGGTCGCGGTGCCCTTCTCGGCGTTGAGCCGCATCAGATAACGCATCTTGACGCTGGTCTCGGGCTTGAGCACTTGCTTGGCGACCGCCAAGGCTTCCTGCCGATTGCGCTTGAGGAAAGTCGGCGGAATCAAAAGTCCGCCATTGATTGTCGCGGCGACGCCCATCACCGCCTGCAACGGTGCCACCGCCATGCCGTGGCCGAAGGCGATGGTGACGGTGTTGAGTTCGCCCCAATGCTTGGGCACGAGCGGCTCCGCGCTTTCCGGCAATTCGGTGCGCAGCCGGTCGAGTTGCCCGAGCTTGCGCAGGAAATTCTGATGGGCCTCGACGCCGCAGGCCAGCGCCATGCGCGCCGCGCCGATGTTGGACGAATAGGTGAAGATTTCCGGCACGGTCAGCACGCGGTGCTCGGCGTGATAATCGTGGATCTCGAACTTGCCATAGCGCAGCGACTGGCGCGCGTCGAAGGTCGAATTGAGCGTCGCCTTGCCGGAATCAAGCGCCATGGCAATGGTGAACGCCTTGAACGTGGAGCCCATTTCATAGACGCCGGTGGTAAGCCGGTTGATACGGGTCGGATCGTTGGCCTCGCGCGGATTATTCGGATCGTAGTCCGGCTCCGAGACCATGGCGACGATTTCGCCGGTATTGACGTCCATGATAATGCCGGCGGCCGCCTTGGCACTGAACTTATCGCGCGCTTTGGTGAGTTCGTCGCGCAGCGCGAACTGCACGCGCAGATCGAGCGCGAGTTGGACCGGCCGCTGCAGCCGGTCGGTGGCAAGCCCTGCCATATGCAAGGCGGCGAGGCCCTGCCCGTCGAGCCACTTCTCGATGCCGGCGATGCCCTGATTGTCGATATTGACCAGCCCGATCGCCTGCGAGACCGTCGGCCCATTGGGATAGACGCGCTTGTTCTCGGTCAGAAATCCGACGCCGGGAATGCCAAGCTTATGCACCTCGATCTGTTGTTGCGGCGTGATCTCGCGCTTTAGCCAGACGAAGCCGCGTTTCGACGACAGGCGCTCGCGGACTTCGCTGGCGTCGAGATCGGGCAGCACGGCGGTAAGAAGTTCGACCGCCTCATCGACATCGATGATCTTGCGCGGCTCGGCAAACAGCGACGGCGTCTTTACATCGGTGGCGAGAATGCGGCCGTTGCGGTCGAGGATGTCGGGTCTGGCGGTGGCGACCGCGTCTTGGCCGACGGTGCGGCGCGCGCCGTGGCCGTCGCTCACAGCGGCAAACATCACCAGCCGGAGCGCGATGACGCAATAAATTCCGGCGAAGGCGACAATGACCAGACCGAGCCGCGCTTTGGCCTTGATGTTGCGGTCGACGTCCTGGCCATAAAGCAGCGAACGCAGCCAACGCTGCCAGCGGGTCTCGGTGGATTTCGGCGGAACCGGCGCGTCCATGGTTCAGCGTCCCGCTTTCGGCGCCGGCAAGCTGCCGGTGCTGTCAGGCGCCGACGGCGCAATCATGGCGCCGATCGGATCGTCATCGATGGGCTTTACAATCGCCGGCGGGCGGTCGGGCAAGCGATCGAGGCTGTCAAATTGGGTTGGCACAATCGGCCGCAAAGCGAGATGGCGCTCGGCCAGGCCCTGAATGCGGCCCGGCGTGTCGAGCGTGGCCCATTCGGCGCGCAGATTGGCGATCGCGTTGCGCTCGCGGCGCAGTTCGCCGGCGAGCTTAGCCACCCGCTCGGCTTGGAGCGTGGAATCGAACTTGATTTTATAGACAAACGACGCCGCCAGAATGAGCGCCGCGATCACCATGAAATTGAGCAGGCGCATGGCTATTGCCCCCGCATCACGTCGGCGAGCGTGGGCAAATTCGGCAGCAGATCGGCGGCATCGCTATCATGCGCGGGTGCGCCAGTGCGCTCGCCGGCGCGCAGCTTGGCCGAACGGGCGCGCGGATTGCGCTCAATTTCCTGTTCGCCGGGAGTCACCGGCCGCTTGGTCAACACCGAGAAGCTTGGCGCGGCGCGCACGCGCTCGGGCGCATGACGCGAGCCGCCGCGGGTTTCGGCACGGCCGGCAAGAAACGATTTGACGATGCGGTCTTCGAGCGAATGAAACGACACCACCACCAGCCGGCCGCCGGGTTTAAGAATGCGCTCGGCCGCTTCGAGCGCGGCGACAAGTTCGCCCAGTTCGTCGTTGACGAAAATGCGTAGGGCTTGGAATGTACGTGTCGCCGGATGAATCTCGTTCGGTTTCGAGCGCACCACGCGGGCAACGATATCGGCGAGTGCGCGCGTGGTTTCGATCGGCGCGAGCGTGCGCGCCTTGACGATGGCGCGCGCGACGCCGCGCGAATGGCGCTCTTCGCCGAGCAGAAAAATGATATTAGCGAGATCGCGTTCGCTAGCGCGCGCGACTATATCGGCCGCGCTCGGACCGTCGCCGCCCATACGCATGTCGAGCGGGCCGTCGAGCCGGAATGAAAATCCGCGCGCCGCGCTGTCGAGCTGCATGGAGGAAACGCCGAGATCGAGCACCACGCCATCGACCGAATCGTGGCCGCAACTGCGCGCGACCGCGTCGAGTTGCGAGAACTGGTTCTCGATCAAAGTGAGCCGGCCATCGGCCGCCTGCACGAGGCCGGCGCCAAGCGCGATGGCGTGCGGATCGCGGTCGATGCCGATCACTCGCACCTCGCCGCCTTGAGCGGCATCGAGAATGGCGCGGGTGTAGCCGCCGGCGCCGAAGGTGGCGTCAACATATGTCCCACGGTCATGAATCTTGAGCAGTTCGACCGCGCGCGGCACCAGCACCGGAATGTGGCGATCTCGCCCGTCATCGGCGCGCGTTGAACCATCGCCCGCCGTCATATTGCCGCTCCAAAGCGGGAACCGCGGCGGGCCGTGCTGGACGCTAAATCGTGGGCTGTCATGGAATAATATGGGCGTCATGGATTGACCCAGCCCCAAGGCCCCTCCTCGAGACCCCGGCGCAGCACCGTGTGAGCCCCATTAAACAGCCCTTAATCTTAAGGATTTGTTTCCGAACCGCGGGCGGCCGGCCCATAGCCTTCGCCCCGCGCCGGGCCGGCCCATGACAGCATTGCTTTTTCGCTGCGGTGCAGTGAAAGTTGCAGCCGCCTCCTTCCGCACAGACGTCCTCCGGCCAAGATCGACCCGCCATGTCCACCTTTCCGCCGGATTCCTTCATTGTCAGCGCCGTGGTGCCCTCGCCCAATCTGGACGAGCGCAAGGACAGCATCGCGCCCGACATGATCGTGCTGCATTACACCGGCATGGCGAGCGGGGACGCGGCGCTGGCGCGGCTGACGACCTCGGCCAGCAAGGTTTCCTCGCATTACGTCGTGTTCGAGGACGGCCGGATTATCCAATGCGTACCGGAGAACCGGCGCGCCTGGCACGCCGGGGAATCGTCCTGGAGCGGCGAAACCGACATCAATTCGCACTCGATCGGCATCGAAATCGTCAATCCGGGGCATGAATTCGGCTACCGCAATTTCCCGCTCCGGCAAACCGCCGCAGTGATCTCGCTATGCAAATCCATCATCACGCGGCGCGGCCCGATCAGCGCCGAGCGCATCGTCGGCCATTCCGACGTGGCACCGGCGCGCAAGCAGGATCCCGGCGAGAAATTTCCCTGGGAGCTATTGAGCGAATCCGGCATCGGCCATTGGGTGCGCGCCGCGCCGCTCGATCTAGACGGCAACATGCTCAAGCCGGGCGATCATGGCGAGCCGGTCTCGCGCCTGCAACGCACGCTGGCGTCCTACGGCTACGGCATCGCGGAAACCGGCAGCTATGACGAAGCCACCAGCATCGTCGTCAAAGCCTTCCAGCGCCATTTCCGCCCGGCCCGGATCGACGGCATCGCCGATGCGTCCACTTTGCTCACGCTAAGGGCTCTGATCGAAACCAGGCCGGGGCCGCTCACATAACAGGAAGCCGCCACGGCGCGTGGCCGAAACGTTCGGTGAGAAACTCCAGGAAGACCGCGACGCGTGGCAAGCGGTGGCGTCCGATCGGGTAGACCGCCGATAGCGGAAACGGCTCGACGTGATGGATATCGGTCAGCAGCGCGACCAGTTCGCCGTCGCGCAACGAACTGCCCACAATCACATCGGACAGGCGGATGATGCCGGCGCCTTCGATGGCCACGCGAAGCGCCGCTTCCGCGTCGTCGGTGGTCACGCGCGGGCGCACCTCGACCACCTCGATGCTGGTGCGGGTGCGGAACGGCCAGCGGTTGAGCCCGGCGCCGGCGACCACGATGCAATCGTGATCCTTGAGGTCGGCTGCAAGCTTGGGCGTTCCGCGGCGCGCGACATAAGACGGCGCCGCGCAGATCACGCGCTGAAGATCGGCGATCTTGCGCTGGATGAACGGGCCTTGCGGGATGTGGCCGGAGCGCACCGCTATGTCGGCTTGCTCATCAATGAGATCGACCAGGCGGTCGGTGATGGACAGTTCGACGTCGATTTCCGGGTAACTGCCCAGGAAGTCGGCGAGCGCGGGCGCGAGTTGGTGCAGGCCAAAGGCAGTGCCGGCATTGATGTGCAGCCGCCCGCGCGGCGCGCCGCGCGCCTGCGCCACTTCGGCTTCGGCCGCGTCGATATCGGCGACGATGCCCCGCGCGCGCGTCAAAAAGGTCTCGCCTTCTGGCGTGAGCGCCAAGCGGCGGGTGCTTCGCGCCAAAAGACGCACGCCCAGCCGGTCCTCCAGCCGCGACATCAGCTTGGACACGGCCGAGGGCGTTATCCCTAAGTCATTGGCGGCAGAAGAAAAACTGCCGCGGTCCATGACCCGGACAAAGACTCTTAGATCGGAGGCGCGGTCCATATTCGTTCCATTTGATCACTAAAGAATAACAAAAATAGAAGATTATCATCGCCGTGCGAAATAATACCATGAGCATATGCATGGGGAAAGCCATCGCACCGACGCCCTCACTCTGGAGAAGGCCATGAGCCAAAAATTCGCCAATGAAACCAGCAGCCAGTTTTGCGTGGCCGCGGCCTCCATCAGCCCGGCCGGCATCGACGCCATAATCCGTAAAGCCAATGCCGAGCGCGCCAGGGACATGCGCGCGGCTTTTCTTGGCTTTGGGGCGCAGGTCAAACGGCTGGTGGCGGCGCTCCGGCCGATCTGCCATCGCGTGCCGCACCGGGGCGAATGGCAGCGTTCGGGCCTGACGCGCGCCTGATTTGCGCCTAACAGGCGCCCAAATTGGAACCGACCCTATAGGCGATCATCTTACCTTCCCAACTGAGTAACCCGGGCTTGTTCTCCTCCCGACAAGTCCGGGTTTTTTTATGGGGAATCGGCGCGCGCCGGTCATTAACCGCCAAAGCGTTCGCGCTTGACGCAGTTGCCGTGCCCCATCATGACTATCGCCGTCAGTCGGCCGGACGGCCGTCCCGGCTATGCCCGAAAGGGTGCCGGGGAGGAAAGTCCGGGCTCCATGGACGAACGGTGCCGGATAACGTCCGGCGGAGTTGGACCCTCACGGGCGAGACTTCAGGGATAGTGCCACAGAGAACAGACCGCCTTGGCTGCGTAGCGTTTTGGTCAGGGTAAGGGTGAAACGGTGGGGTAAGAGCCCACCGCGCCATCGGCAACGATGGCGGCACGGCAAACCCCACCGGGAGCAAGACCGAATAGGAATGACGTTTGCGGTACAAATCTTCGGATTTTGCCGCGAGGTCCGTCCGGGCCAGTCATTCGGGTAGGTTGCTTGACGCGCCGGGTAACCGGCGTGCCAGAGGAATGGCCGTCACGTTTGCCTAGGACGGCAGGCCTTACAAAACCCGGCTTATAGGCCGGCTGATATGATGAAGGGGGCTCGGCGGCAAAACCGCCGGGCCCCCACCAATTTCGGCCATGCGATATTTCAAGGCGCGCGGACAAGGCTGTCCGAGACCTGCGCAAATGCTAGTTTGCGGCAGCCCAAACATTCGCGCGCCGCCCATTGGAGTTTGCCATGAACATAGCCGCCAAGCCCGCAAGCAAGCCGGCCAGCGCGATGCACGATCTCGGGCGCCGCGCGGCTGCATTCCCAGGCCTACCCGGCATGGCAATCCGCGAGTGGCACGGCGTGGTCGAATTTCCGGTTCATCACGTGCGCGGCGGTACATCGACCGGGCTCGTGCTGTCGGACAAACTCGCGCCAGCCGACCCGGCATTGCGCGAGGAACTGCTGCGCCATCTAATGGGCGTACCGCTCACCGGAACGCGCGCCGGCAACAAGCAACTCACCGGTCTCGGCCGCGTCGTGCCGACCGGCAATAAGGTCTTCTTCGCCGAGATCGAAACGGGCAGCGACGGCAAGCCGGTTCTGGTCAGCACCTTGGCCCAACTCGCCGCGGACAAATCCGCCATCGACTGGAGCGTGAATTGCGGCAACATGTCCGCTGCGCTGCCGTTTTGGGCGCTCGATACCGGCCTCGTGGAGCGATCCGGCGACGGCGACTTTACGCTCGACATCCGCAACACCAATACCGGCGTGACCGCGGCGTCACGCATAAGTTTCAAGCACGGCCTAGCCGAAAACGCCGTCATTCCTGGCGTTGACGGCGCGTGGCCGGGCGTCGATCTGTTTCTCAATCAGCCGGTCGGCTCAAAAACCGGCAAGCTGCTGCCAACCGGCAATGCGGTCGATCGGATTGAAGGTGTCGAGGTTTCCTGCGTCGATGTCGCCGTGCCGATGGTCATTGCGCGCGCCAGCGATTTTGGCCGCGACGTCCATGATCGCATCGAGACCTTCGACGCCGACAAGCCGCTGATGGAAAAACTGCGTGCCGTCTGGACGCAGGCGGGCCTGCGCATGGGCCTCAAGAAGCGCAACGGCGAACCGATGACCGCGGACGAAATCGCCAATAGCGAGACGATCCCGAAAGTTTGTCTGGTCGGCGCGCCAAACGGCGACGGCAATATCACGGGCCGCTATTTCACGCCGCAGGCGGGCCACCGTTCGATGGCGGTGTCCGGCGGCTGCTGCCTTGCCGCCGCCACGCTAGTGCCGGGCACGGTTGCCTTCGATGTCGCGCGCAGTGTCGCGCGATTGGGCGCTGCATTCAGCGAGGTGAAAGTCGGCATCGAAAATCCGGCCGGCGTGCTTGACGCGGTCATCGAAGCGCGGCTTGGCGGCGTGGGCGTCGAAATAGCCAAAGCCGCCTATAAGCGCAGCGCGCAAATTTTGCTGTCAGGCCATGTTCCGCTTTATCATGCTTCGGCAAGTTTGCGCGCCACACTCATTGGGCAAGCGCAAGCCTTGGCGCAAACTCAAGCCACGGCGTAAGGCGGCCGGCCGTTTGGTCAGCGGGCGACACAACTATAGGTGCGGACGATTTTCTTGTTGCCGCCGACCTTGACGTGATTGTCGCCGACAACGCGCCCATCGGCGGCTCGTGCTTTAATATCTCGGCGCTTGCCGCCGTGACGGCGAGGGACAGAACGGCGAACGAAATTGCGTATCGGTTCATCTGCGACCTCGTCAGGCACCAAAACGCGCGGGACTGGCCCGCGCGTTATACGATTGTCCAGTACGAGGGTCTAGCGCCCCTGGCCTTCGGCCATTTGCTCGACCAACTCCACAATGCGCCGGCGCAGTTTGGGGTTCTTGATCTTGATAAACGACTTGGTCAGCGACAGGCCGTCGGAGGTGGCGAGAAAATCCGACACGAAAGCCGGCGACACCGCCTCGCCCATGCCGGAGTGGCCGGGCATATTGGGCGCGCCTTCGAAGAAGAACGACACCGGCACCTGCAGAATATTTGAAATCTGCTGCAGCCGGCTGGCGCCGATGCGGTTGGTGCCCTTCTCGTATTTTTGCACTTGTTGGAATGTGAGATCGAGGCCGTCGCCGAGCTTTTCCTGGCTCATGCCCAGCATCATGCGGCGCATGCGCACGCGCGCGCCGACATGCTTGTCGATCGGGTTGGGGACTTTTTTTGCAACTGTTGCCATCGTTTTAGATTTAGCTCCGGAAAAAAGAGGAACGGTCTTCTCA
>Ga0182030_10023652_pt1 | contig 11344 bp, 5 predicted proteins | sample 812S3MmetaG_FD_121299 | JGI IMG/M metagenome (GOLD analysis project Ga0182030, IMG submission 121299) | Permafrost microbial communities from Stordalen Mire, Sweden - 812S3M metaG (Illumina Assembly) | ecosystem: Environmental > Terrestrial > Soil > Wetlands > Permafrost | place: Sweden...
GCGGCCATTGCGGCGGCGGGACGCGAGGTGTTCGCAAAAAAAGGCGGCGCGCCCGTCGCGGCGCTTGAGGTGAAGGTGGACAGCTATGTGTTGGAGACTGACGTGCATTTTCCCACCGATCTGAACTTGCTTTGGGACGCGGGGCGCAAGTGCGTGGACTGGGTGGAGAAGTTTCGCCGGTGCGGTTACGCGCTGCCCGGGTGGCGCAAGGCCAAGGCGTGGCGGCGGCAACTCAAGAATCTCCAGCGCACCACCAGCCAGATTGTCTCTCGCGGCGGGCCGAACAAGGAAGCGCGTGTGAAGCAAGCCGTGCGCGAGTATTTGGCCGTGGGCGGCGCGCTCGAAATCAAAGTTCGCGCCAGCTTGCTGGAACTGTGCGACCAGCCCGTGGACCTCGCGGCGTGGGAAGAACTCGAATACTTTCAGCGGATGCTCGCTAAGCACTTGGATCTGGTGGCGCGCCGGTTGTTGAACGAAGAAACCATTCCCGCCCACGAGAAAGTGTTTTCCCTGTTCGAGCCGCACACCGAGTGGATCCAAAAAGGCAAACAACGCCCGAACGCGCTGGTCGGTTTGGGCGAAGATATGCGGCTATCCTGTCAGCGGAACGGTCACAACATAAATCTAAGAGCGAACTCACTATTGAACCTGAACTGGTTTCTTTGTCTGGGAGAATTGTGAACTGGCTTGAATTTGAAGCAAATGCAGTGCGGTTATGTTCACATAATTGTAATCTTCCGAGCCTCCTCCGGGCCATGCCGTGTAGCGTTCGTTGTTCTTTAGATAGCTCATGTTTCGACAATACTCATCTTCACAAATGCAAATCTCATATTCCTTTCCTGCGGTCAAATCCATGCTCACTGGTGATGACATGTCCCAGCGTTTCCAGTCACCGGATTGCGGCATTATCAAATAACCGGAAGCAATCACCCTCCCCGTGCCAGCGTTCCGAACTTCTAGTTTTTTCACAGCGCAGGTTATTCCGGTATTGACCGGCCCGGAACCGTTTGAGAATTCAGCGCGGACGAAATAACGACCACTGCGATTCGCGTTAAAGCTCTTCGTCAGCAGTTGATCGTCAGATTTTCCCCAGTCTTCAAAATGGTCGCCCGCCACCAACTTTCCACCGAGGTTCTGCATACGACTAGCAGGAATCAACTGTTCCTGACCATCGGTTCGGAAGCAGCGGGGGAAAGTCAGGTGGGACGCATTGCCTGTTTGGGCGTCCATTGCTTCGACCGCGTAATAATGCACTTTATCATGATAGTCCGCCGACAAGGGATCACTCCATTGCGTCTGTGTTATGCCCTTGGCACAGATTTGTCCATCTCGATAGATGTTGAAGACGACATCTGCGGCGTCTTCCTGACGATAATGAAGCACTAGAAAGCCATCCTGGACGGTAATTCCGCCTTGGTACGCATCATCCCAAGTCGGCTGATCGGGGCCAAATATTGCTCGTTTGTTTGAGACATCCACCATCCTCAAAGGCGCGAGGTCCTCCGTAACCGGCAATTGAAGGTAAATATCCCATTGGTTGGAGGGTCGTAACGAATCCGCTGCTACAAACTCGTCGCCGATTTTCTTCGCATTAAGCTCCACGCGTTCAATGGTGCAGACGCCGTGCGCCTGCGAATTGGCGGGCGGAAGATGAATGCGCACCTGATTTTGGGTATTTCGATAGGCGAAATCTCGAAGCTCAATGATCGCGCTGGAAGCAAAAGTTTCATTTCGCAACTGCGCCGTGATAAACGGTTGGAAACGAATTCCCTCCCAGGAAGTCTCCAGGCCAAATACGACATCCTGCACCATCGAAAGATAGCCGGCTACGGACCACAGCTGGCGACGGGAGTTGATGACCGGTCCATTAAGCCCGCTACCCTTCACTTCCGACTGGCCGGTAACAAAGTCATAATTTTCCATGTTGGAGAGGTTGAAGGCGGCGAGGTGCTCCAACGAACGGATGCCCTGATCAATGGCTTCGGAGTTGTTGGCCTGCCGGGCCGCCTTGATCCAGTAAGCAGTAACAAAAGGCCAGATGCACTGATTATGATAAATCGGCACCGTCCGTTCCTGTGGCCAGACAACTGATGGCCCATGCGGCCCGACCGGATAGTTTTTTAGGATCGACCCGGTCTTGGACGGGTCGGCGACGCCGACCAAAATTGCCAGGGATTCCCCAAGCAGGTCATATCGATGAACGCGGATATTATTAACCCCATCTGACAGCAGATAGGTGCTATAAAGGCCCGCATCAGGATCGAAGAAACGCTTATTGATGGATTCTTTCAGATCCTCAGCCCACTTTGAATAGCGGGATGCGACGGATTTTCGTCCCATCACTTTTGAATAATCGGCGGCGGTCTTCAACAGGAAATAATTGGCCACATTCACCGAGAGAGCCTTGGACATAGCGATGGGCAGAACACTATCCTTAGTCCAGCCGGGATAGGTCTGTTCGCGCCAGTCAAGGAAGGACTGCTCCCCCCGATAAAGGCCGTCTTGTGGGTCATAAACCAGCCGGCGGTCCTGCTCGATCGTGTCGCACAGGATCGGATAAACTTGATTAAGAAAAATCTGCCGATCCGGTTCTGCGAGATACTTCAGCGTCTCGTTTGCCCCCAGCGCCCAAACGACGCGGTCGCTGGAAACTGGGTAACTCCCCCCGGAACCAGTGTCTTGAATTATTTGGTTGGTAACACCGCCGAGGACGGAAGGTTTAAGCGCAGAAGTTTTAAAAAGCAATGAATTAACCGCGCGTTCGGGATCGAAACCAGCCAGGGCGAGATTGACGGAATAAGACAAATCACGGGTCCAAACATAGGTCCAGAACTCCCCAGTCTGATAGGCTTCCAGTTTGACGGGTTCGTCGTGTCCGTAAGCGCCGTCCTTGATTTGCGAGACTGAATTTTGCAACGCCTCATGAACCGCCATGGCATAGAGCCCGTCGAAAAGCACATTGCCCGTCCGAATTTTGGCATGGCCATTTGCCTCAGAAAACGTGACCTGCTTGTCCGCCGGCTTGTCATCCCGCAACTTTGCGTTGCTTGTCAGTTCATAGGTGCGGAGATCGCCTGCCTGCTTGAGGGACATCGTTGCCTGCGTCTGGCCTTCAGTCAAGCTGACGCTGCTTTGTGCCATGACGCAGGCAGCCCCCAGCCAGCCAGCGGCAATGAATGCCCCCGCTGAAAGCATTTTCTTGAATAATTTCACAATAAGAGTTGGCAACGAACATTAAGGCCCAAGCAGGGCGCGGTAGAATCGGAACCCCGATATGGCGGAATTTGGATCCACCCAAAAATAGGGCAAAGCCGGTGAACTTGCCGTGACGATGATGGCCCAAGACACCAGGTTTGTCGAAAACTGAATCGTATAGTCCGGGCCCGTGTCGCCGTTAATCAAAAACATAAATTGGTCATTAGTGATTGAAGCAAAATTGAGGGAGGGCCGGATGGGCTGGGTGACCGTCACGGCAAAGCTTTGGGTGGCGCTCATGTTGGGTACGCCGTTGTCGGAGACAACCACGGCGACGGTCTGCGTGGATGGCGATTGCGCAATGGCCGGCCGCCAGGTGAACACGCCGTTGTTGGTGATGATGGAGGCTCCGGCAGGCGCGCTAAACAAGCTGTAAGTCAAAGTTTGCGGGGGAATATCGGCATCGCTGGCCGAATTGGTCACCACCAGCGTCCGGCCGGCCAGGATGGTTTGGTTGGGAATTGCAGCCAACACCGGAGCTTGATTGACAGACACATTATTGAAAGTGGCCGTGCATAGCGTTGCATTGTCATGTGCGGTCACCGCCAGGCCAGCCGAGGCGCAATTGCTCATCGTGATGCTGATGGTCGAGCCGATTTGCGTCCAGTTCGCCCCGTCGAGACCATAGTAAGCGCTGAAATTATTGCCGCTTCGCACGAGCCTCACCCACTCCGGCGCGGTCACACTTGAAATGACTGTGCTGGTGGTCCTGCCCCCGGTACGCGTCCGTTGCTGGAACTCCACGCCGTTGCCCGAGGTGATTTCCACCGTGGCGTTCACCGCTCCTGCCGCTGTGCTCTCCCGAATCATCACCCCGGCCTTGGCCCACGGGTCGGTGTTCTGCATGCCTGCCACCTGGGCATGCACCTCGCAATTACTACTGGATGTTTGATAAACATAACGGAACGCATCCGCCGTGCTTTCGATGTCGGCCCCGGAGCCGGCCACTGTGAACATGCCGCTGCCGCAACTTGCATTGCCGCTCAGACCAACCGATCCGATGTCCTGCGTCACCCACGGGCTGGGTAGTGCAAGATTATTGAAATCCAACCAATTCAGATTGGACGGCGCGTTTTTGAAGACGACGAATAATTGATGAACCCCTACGGCGCCGGAAACCGGCGCGGAAACTGTTTGCCAGTCTTGCCAGCCGCCCGTGTTGCCAACAGGCACCGTCGCAATCAACGTCCCGGTCGGACTATCGAGGTGAAACTCAACCGTGCCATTGGCCACGGCGGAGGCGACGCGTGCCAAGACATTTGTTGGTCCGGTACCAAAATCAATGTTGTTGAAAGCCACATAGCTGTCGCCGTTGGTATTATTGACATTGCAGACATCGTGTCCGCCACCCGTGTCTGTAGTCACTTCCGTCCCAATGCCCGACATGGAATCGTAAATCTCCGCCTGAATCTGGTTCGTGGCTCCGGTCGCGCCATTGATCTCCAGCCAAATCATGTCCCAATACTGAAGTTGCGGCACGGTGAAATTGATAAAATTGCCCACGCTATCGCTGCCGGTCGAATAACTTAGCTGCGTAGCCACGCCGTAATTCGCATCGGGCGAAGCATACCATAGCTTGCCACTACCAATCGAGCCGGTGTAATACATCCTTATCGCCAGATTACTGAGTGTCGTCGGTGCCGGGCAGGTTCCGTTATAATCGTTCCAGGCCGTGCTGGTGCTGTTAAGGAAGTTGACCAGGTGGATGATGTCATAACCAAGCGTCTTTTTTGAAATGCTCCACACTGTGCCCGCGCTGCCGTTGGTGCTGGTCGCCACCTGGGAAATGATCACGGCATTGTTTGCGCTGACGGGGTCTCCCCGGAGCAGGTTTTCATACCCGACCAGAAAATCGTAGTAGACATGCAGCGTGGCCGCCAAGGAACTGGTCATCAACACATTGCTGTCTTTGGGGAAATAATCATTGTTCAACATTTCGTTCCCATCCCCCAGTTCAAGATGCGCGCCACCACAGGCGAACATCGCCGCGTCCGCCAACAGGATTCCTGGCGAGTTAAAATACCCGGTACTTAGCCCGGTATCCATGTAAGCCGGCATCACGAGGGCTTTACTGCAATAGCTTCGCACGTTATTCACACGATTGTTGAAATCATTGTAATTCGCGTTGCCGCTCCACAATTCCGAGTAAATGAAATCCACGTTGGCACCCTGAGCCACCTGGTTCTCGCCGCCGGAATCCACGGTATTGAATGTCAACCGCTTCCCCAAGGCCGTTTTTGCGTTGTTGATGAACTGAGGGTTGTAATCGTCAAGACTGAAGAAGTTTCCGCTGCAATCATACGCTGTATGCTGGCCCACGGTGTCAATATGCCAACCATCAAATGCAAAGTTGCTGAAGACATCCTGTTCTCTTCCATAAATGTAGTTTTGCCAGTTTGTATCACGGTCGTTCAGTTCGTAAAGGTTGGTTGTTGCCCAACTGGCTGGCAATGAGTAGTTTAATTGATTTGTGATGGATGCTGGCGAACCGGAGAAAATCCCCATCGAGAGAGCAACGCCGCTGCCGTCCGTCTGATAATTCGCGTAAGCCATGCCGTACGAATTGTAATTCATGGTCATCATGTTATAGGTATGGGCGGCAGCGATGTAATTAGTGACCGTGCTTCTGTAAATCGTCCGGTTGGCAACATCCGGCCAGGTTGAGTTCGAGTTGTAGGGAATGTGGTGTTTCCACTGCCAATCGTAGAACTGTATTCCATTGATATGATAATTCTTCAGTAGCCACATGGTATGATACGGATCCAGACTGGAGCCATATTGTGCAACATATCCGTAACGCGGGAATTTGGACCAGTCACTGGACACGTCAATGGCTGAGGAACCGCTGTCCAGAACATTGCTTGTCTGATCGGTCACATTCACCGAAATCATATAGCCTTGATAATTCGTGCCGGATGGCATCCAGGAAAACACGGCGGTGGTCGTGGAATTCGCGCCCAGATTCGAAACCGTTTGGGATGGTAGATTGGTGCAGACATGACCGAGATGTGAAATCACCATTTTGACGGAGCCGTTAAATGTGGATCCCGTGCTGTTTGTGAGATCAACATAAATTGTGGCTCCGATGCCGGGAGAATACATTGCCTTGTCGGTGTTTACATCGACAATGAACGGTGCTGCTTCCATTTTCAGCCCAACCACGCTGGCGAAAAGGATGAGCGCCATAGTTATTAAAGGCCGTGTCCCCATAATCGGCCGGATTCCAGTAAGATATGACAATTTAATTATAGGGGATGTGTTGCGAAAGATAAATCATGTCGGGATCGGTGAGGCTGCAGGCGACCCCTCGTTTTGAATTATATTGCACCGGTTGATTGACAACTGGCCCCACCCATTTGTGAATTTCCGCGTGTCCGTCCGCGAAACCCATTCCGCATTTGCCGGCATGCTGGCTGCCGGGCAGCTCAGTAAATGTTGTTGTGGCATAATTGGCATCGTATAAAAGACTATCATCAATACTGTCCGGATGTTCATCGGTAAATACCCAGACGGCGGTTGGGGTTGGGGTGTGAAAATCGCTCATCTTCTTCGCCACATAGAAATCACTAAATATGTTGTACTTAAGCCCATCACCAATCGCCGCATTCATCGCAATACTGCGACTACGATGAGACCATCCTACCTTGGCTTCGGCCGGGCTTGCAAAATTTGCCGCCGGGCAGGCAAAAAGCATGTTATTCCTTCCCAGATAGCTCCCCAACAAAGAAAAACTGTCATTAACCAGGTAGTCGGTGTTTGTATTGGATTGTGCCGTGGTCCAATCCAGTGAACCGGTAATCCAGGATGGGCGTCCCAGATAAAAAGAGGTGTTGTTGACGTGGGGATCGCTGTTGATGGGAAAGAAATCATGATTGTCGTCCGAATACATGGTCCAAGCCAGCACCAGTTGTTTCTCATTGCTCATGCACTGGGTTGCAAGGGCACTTTGTTTGGCCCTGCTCAATGCCGGCAACAGCATGGCAGCCAGAATCGCGATGATCGCTATGACCACCAGCAACTCAATCAACGTGAATCCTCGACGGTGATCTTTCACAGCATTTCCATTCACTCTTTTCATTTATATCTTTCGTGCACCCCGCCGCGCGTCGGCGCGGCGGGGCTTCAACTTACTGCTCAACTCCAATCATGGCTTGATCAGCCGGAAGAATGTATTCCCTACGGTCGGCCAATTCGTGCGACTCACGAAGCCGTTGATCGAACTCGATCCAACCGTCCAATTGGTGCCATCCGTCTGGCTCAGGTCCTGCCAGGTGCCAACCAGATTGGTACTAACCTGCAGGTGCGCCCCGGGACGGCCCAGCCAGGTTATCGGCGTGATGTTGCCAGATGGCACGCCGATCGTCAGTTGACCGGCGTTGCTTGCAAGCTCATTAAAGAATGGTTCTTGATATTGATTGCCGAAGGTGTCTTGCGGAAACGTGTAGGTACCGGTCGCCGTGGACCGCACGACGCGATAATGGTTTTGGCCATCGGTTGCCTCGTCATCCTCCGGTCCCAAATCGCCATTTGCAGCTATTCCTATGCCGTATTTATAGGCAAAAGCCACAGCCGTGCCGAGGGGAAGAACGACGGTTTTGGAATAGATTCCGCTTCCCGGGGGAGTTTCGGCCAATTGATACTGCGCCGGAGCAGCGAGCGGAACTGAAGGATTATACCAAGGATACCAAGGAACGAAATCCCCGTTGACCCAGACGGTGTCACCGGCGGTGAACGCATGCCCGTCGGTGCCGACGGCACCATTCATATTCACCGTAAAGTTCACACTCATGGCTCCGGGTAAATAATCATCCCGCTCCTTGTCATCAAACAGCACCGATGGCAACACCGTGGCGTTCGCGCTCGTTAACTGGAAAAACCGATTGTAAACATCCGGTCCGTCATCCAGCGTGTACAACTTTGGCGTGCTGCTTTCATAAATTACTCCCAACGTACTGCTGTTGAGGACGAATTTGTACGATTCCCCACTCTGGGCTGCCGCCGAGATGGGAACCACCCCGCTGTAGATGTTGGCGGCGTTCCCCGAGAGCGACGGATTGTTGGTCAGCACGTGTGCGCTGGTGGTCCAGTCGTCGAAACTGCCCTGCACCTCAACGCTGTCAGTTGCCGGATTGAAATGGCCAATACCGATTTGCACGGTCATGTCCACTTGGAACGTGACGTTGTTGGTAATTGGGGGCATGTTGGCGGTATACGCAAAGTTATTAAAATACGCGTCGCCATTGAGACCGCTATCGGTGGAGTTCTTCCAACTATAGATCGCGAAAGAGTCAATCGCGCCGGTGGTGGCCAAAGTCCCGGTGACGGTCACCGGCGTGTCAAACGTTCCCGGGCCGTTGTAACGCGTGATCGACAAACTGTAGGTGTTTGCACCAGTCAGCGTGACCTTGGCATCATATCCAAAGTCGGTGAATCCGACTCCCGAGAGCACATTAGTGCCGGAGGCGTCCACCACCGTGAGGCCAGCCGCGCCACCTGCGGAATAAACCTGCAAACGCGCACGGGCATTCCGGTTGTTTGATCCTTCCTGTGTGGAGCTGTTTGATCCTGTCACGTTGCCATTCCGGAGCGAGAATCCAACCTGACCCGGATTGCCAATACCGCCGCTGTTCTCGAAGGAAATCGAGAATGAATCCCCGGCCACACTTAACGGATTGACGAGCCGGCGATAGGCGGTGGATTCCTCCTGCTGCTGGTTGCCATTAAAGTCAATGGCATAGAGTTTAAAGACGGACCCGTCTGAAGCTAAAACGTTGACACCACTTTGCACGACGCCAGAACCGCTGAAGCCCTCACCGTGGTAGTTATCATAAAGGCTCCAAGCGCCGAAACCGGTCCCCTCATTCTGTCCATCGTTCCAATTGAGGCTGTAGTTTGCGGAGTTGTCCTCGCCGGAACTGTAAACCGTCAGACTGTATGTTCTGCCACTGGTGCAGCTATCAGCATCGGTGGCGGTAACTGTGAAAGTGTAAACACCGGCATTGGTGGCCGTGCCGGACACGGCACCATTCGCTGCCAGGCTCAGACCCGGGGGCAGTGAGCCGCTGGTTAACCCAAAGGAATAGGGTGCCAGACCGGCACTCGCCGCGATGGTTTGACTATAGGCCGTCCCTTTCAGGGGACTCAACAGGCTCCCCAAAAGAATCGTCGGACAGGTAAAAGCGGCTTGGTTGGTGTAAGACACATTGTTAAAATAGACGTCACTGTTTACCCCGGACGCAGGGTCTCGGGTCCAACTGAACATCGAGAAGGAATCAATTGTGCCGCTACCTTCCAATGTTCCCGTCACAATGACCGGGGGAGCTGTGGTTCCTATGCCGGTGTATTGAATGATCGACAGGCTGTAAGCATTCGGTCCTGTCAGCGTCACCACGAAATTGAAACAAGCACCCGCCACAATGTTCGTGACCGAGGTCGCGTGCGAACCTGAGGCATCCTCCACCACGACGTAGTTGACGCCACCGGTTGCGTAGTTGGTGACTGCCGCCAAATAAACTTGGAGCCGGGCACCTGCGCCTTGGTTGCCCGATCCGGTGGTGTTGCCGTTGCGGAGCGCAAAACCCTGTTGTCCAGGATTGCCAATGCCGTTATTGCCGTTCTGCAATTCAAGAGACAGCGCGAAGCCGTCACCGGCTGCACTCAATGGGGTGACGAAGGTGCGATAAGCAATCGCTTCCTCAAATGGGGACGGCGTGCCACCAAACCCGATGCAATAAAGTTTCCATACAGACCCATCCGCTGCCTGGATGTTTGGATCGCCCGTGCCGTTATCATCCCGCTCATATCCGGTGTAAGCGTTGGCTGCGCCGTGGCTGTTCACATAGAATGCCCATGGGCCAAAGCCGGTCCCACCGGTTGCGGTCCATGAAGTGTAGTTGCTGGAATTGTCCGAGCCAGTCATCGCCAGTGCTTGAGTCGCCCAGATACCGGCTGCGGCAATGCAAAGGGCGAGTTTTAACATGATATTTTTCATAGTTGGGGTTGTTATGTGTGTGCAGTTTTAGGTTGGGTTTAGGAAGGGATTCGTGATCATGCCGTTCATTATCTCCAGCTTTCCGGTTTTGACTAGCTAGCCGAACGGTTAGTTTTTGGGAGCCTTCCCGGCCTTGAATTTCATGGCGGCTTCCGTCCGGGAATGTACGTGCAATTTCTCGTACGTGTGTTGGAGGTGCCACTTGACCGCCGCAATGGTTATGCCTAAACGTTCAGCTATCTCCTTGTTTCCCAGCCCATGCATCACCAGTTGCAGCACTTCTTTCTCACGTGGAGAAAGACTTTCCGATTCTGACGAGGCCACGGCCTGTTCCCGAAAACTCCCGATCACTTTGCGCGCGATTTCCGGCGTCATGGGCACCCCACCTTCCTGGGCCTCTTGGATGGCGGCGATGATGCGCTCGGGGTTGGCTCGTTTGAGCAGGTAACCACATGCCCCGGCGCGCAAAGCCTGAAAAATGCGGTCAGAATCCTCATAGACCGTGACGATGATGATCTTTACGGAGGGCAACAGCTCCTTGACCTGCGCGGTGCATTCCACGCCGGATTTGTCTGGTAGTTGAATGTCCATGAGCACGACATCCGGGTGGGCTTTCGGAATCTTCCGCAGCGCCTCGGCGACTGTGGTGCAGGTGCAGACGCACTCAAGCCCGGGCGTCCGGTTGATGAGTGTCTCAAACCCTTCCCGCAGCGTTTTGCTGTCCTCCACGATGCCAACTTTGATCATAACAATGTCTTGGGCAACGGGGCCTCAAATTGCACCTTGGTTCCCTTTCCTGGCTCGCTTTGGATATGGCAACTGCCGCCCAACGCGCGCAATCGTTCCTGCATGTTGGCGAGACCATCGGCACCGACATCCCGTTTTCCAGGCGCGATGCCGCAGCCGTCGTCCGCCACAGTGACCATGATCGCATTGTTCTGGACGGATATCCGCAGCCAAACCTTATTGGCATGCGCGTGACGGACAACGTTCGTGAGGGCCTCTTTGAAGGCTAGAAATAATTCCTGCCGAAACTTGGGGTCGAGCGGATAATCGGGCAGATCTTCCGCCACATCCAGACCGCAAGCCACCGAAGCC
>Ga0182030_10023654_pt1 | contig 11342 bp, 12 predicted proteins | sample 812S3MmetaG_FD_121299 | JGI IMG/M metagenome (GOLD analysis project Ga0182030, IMG submission 121299) | Permafrost microbial communities from Stordalen Mire, Sweden - 812S3M metaG (Illumina Assembly) | ecosystem: Environmental > Terrestrial > Soil > Wetlands > Permafrost | place: Sweden...
GAGAGTTACGACAAGCAGAAAATCGCGTTAGAAACCGCTGCATCTCTCATCCGCCGAAAGGCCAGTTTTGGGACAGAAGTCACTTCCCACTCTGATGAACTGGCATCTCTTCTTGTTGGCTGGCAGGACAAGTATGACATTAGGAATTTCCAAGAGATGCGATTGCAGAGTATGATAGCTGTCCTGATTGCACAGCCTTTGAAAATGGGTCAATGGTTTTCCAAGACCTTTTTTGACGGAGATTATTCCCTCTCTCAACGTGCCACTGTTCTCACGACACTTGGACTCGGAGCCCGAGAATTGGGCGGATTTAGAACCGAGAATGAGGATCCACCATCTGCAAAATCGCTTTCATCATCAACATTCCCATCGAAAGCATTGCCTGAGAACATGCACAGACTGTATGCTTCTTCACCCTCGGAAGTTTCCCCGGTTGACAAGCTCTCAACTCAGCTTTCCAACACGATGATTGCCCCCATGGCAGCGGAACTAGCTGATAAGATCACTGGCCCTTCAATCCTAAAAGTTCGCACTTTCTCCTCCCGAATGGCCGTCGAAAAGAAACGCAAAAAGCCCATCGCAAATACATTGGCCAAAGTTGTGGCTGACGGCTTCTTCTTCCCTCTTACCGGCCGTTTCTTCATCCATCTCAAAGCTTACGGCTCGTCGAAATCTAACATTACCTTCCATCCCTATCTTCTTACCCTCTTTCTGAAAACTCTGTCTCTGCTCCTCCATGCGAGTGGACCCTCAACGCTCAGCTTACCACAGATGACTTCTGAGTTCTGGGACCTATTGCTGAGTTTGAGAACGCAGAGTGTTGGAGATATAACGATCACTGAATCACTTCTCTTTGCATTCATGATGATTTTGGAGATTAATGAAGATCAGAAGAGGTTAGTTGATGCACATGGAAGACAGTTACTGGAAACACAGGAATGGGTGGAAGGTATATTCGGGCAAATTGGAGCCGGGGGGAGTGAGGAGGATGAAAGGGTTAGAATGTTGGCTGCGGGCTGTTTGGTCAGAATCCGGGAGGTAGTAGAAAATTACCAGGCTTTACTGATGGGAGATATGGCTAGTTTTTAGCATTGATAGACATCCCATTAAATTGAGCGCTTGTCTATTCTCCAACGGGTGTTAGTATTGGCGAAGAGATCGCAGTATGTTAATTCCCTTCTATACGCGTCCCATGTAATGTTCCTTATCATTTAATGGCCTTTAGCAGTGACCGAGAGAGTATCTACAATTAATGATCTTGCTCTAAGGAACGCCGTCGCCATGCTTCAACTTATCATCATCGCTGCCCATCCTTCCATGATATGCACAGCATGTCATGAACAATGTACCCAAAGTAGGAGACACAAGTAAACCGTAGAGCAGGAATTCCGAAGAAGCTCACTTCACAGGATTTCCATGCACTCCAAACCGCAATAGACTTGTCCCTCAAATTGGAACGCCATCGCTGTGCGCCATATTTATGAAACTCCTTTTGAAATGCATGTAAACTCGAACAACTTAAATAGACGAAAAGAAAACTCTGTGATCTATCTCATAGCTGCTCCACGAGATAGTGACATGTCCCTCACGCAATGCCAGCTCGTTTATACAACAGGAGCTTTGTCTTCATCCTTCCGTTGACGCTGAGTAGATCCCATCTTCTGAGTGACTTGCGAGGAAGAATAAACATCACGAAAGGCTTCCAACTGCGAAGTCATCGCACCAAGCATCCGATTAAACTCATCCTTCATTTCGTTGTGAGAAGCCAGCCCAGAGACTGCTTTTGCCGACGGAGGTGCTGGCAATTGAGGGAAGTGTGCAAATGTGTAGGACTGACTAGTTGGTCTTGAATAAGCTTGATTTGGGCGAGCAGGAGGTGGCATTGACTTATACTCTAAATCCGAAAAGCCTTTTGTATCGTAGCCGGAGGATGCATGGTCGATACTGAGCTGTTCTTGCTGTCCTTCAACATCTGAAGCAGAGAAGTCTGATGCCTCAGCCAGATCGTGGAGCGGGTTTCCAGTGTGCAAGATTCCTGGCACGCCAGCATCTTCTGCTGCATATCCAGTCTGTTCTTGTGCCTCAGCAGAAGCAAGGGGTTGATACGACGAAGCATGTCGCTCGAGCTCAAATGGGTTAGCAGACATGGTATGCTCGCTCGTCTCCGATCCGACATCTGAAGAAGCTGTAGAAGGCCTAACAAGCTCTGGAACGAATTCCGGAATGAGATCGGGTAGACCCATGTCCAAGTCAATCAGAGACTCTCTCATTGACAGACGATCCATAGCAGATTGGGCGCCCACAAAACTACCTCCAAATGCGCCAAGCGGCTCCGTGGGATGGTGAACCAGTGCTGGACGACCACCTGACCCAGGAGTGATAGCGGGACGTGGAACTTCGTAGATCGATGGAAAACGAGAGAGCTCCGGATCTGCGGAAGCAGGTGGTGCCATTGAAGGGAACTTCCAATCTTGGGTTCGGCGATTGGTATTGATGTCGGCAGGATCACTCAAGGCAGGGCGACTGAAATCGTGTAAAGTCGAAATATATTCGTCGTCAACCCCTTCCTGAACACGCCTACCAGCCTTTATGGTCTCCATATCAGGAAAATTCGACATACCGGTGTCAGAATCGTGGCCTCCTAAGTCAATCATTGTATCTCTGATGGACGTTTGGGCAGAATCATCCCGCAACGGAAGGTCAGAGGTGGGTTGCTGCATTTGTCTGCCGTAGTGATTGCGACTGTTGTCTTCGTAATTTGACAAGGTATTAGGGTCAAATATCTTCTCTAACGGGGCAGGGAGTCGAGCTAATGCCTCTGGTGGTGGGCGTCGCCTGGATGATTTCTGAGTTTGCTGTTTTGTGGGACGAGACGTATCCTCAGTGAATATGCCTCCCAATTCCACCGAAGTGCCATAGGCCTCATAAACGTCCTGGGGGGTGTACTCTCGAAACGCTTCCTGGTCAAAAGATGCAGTAGTACTGAAATTCCACTCGTCGTCAGGTATAGAAGCAGATTGACCATCTAGCGAAGGCCGTTGAGCGCCTCCAAGCATAAAGAGCGACTTTCTACTACCTCCATGATCTTCCCACATTTTGAACGCGCGAACAAGATACGAAAGTGAAGAGGTGGGGTATCGCGAGCTTGTATTGTAGATGTATGGGTGTTTCTGTACTTGTTCGATCGAAGGCCTAGCACTAGGAAGCTCTTCCAAGCAGTAAGCCACGAGATTGCGCAAGTCATTAGAATAGTTGCCTCCTTCTAATCTCGGAACATGGGTTTTCAGGTGGGAACCGAGGCGCTCATATGGGATGCCGTTTGCGACATTCGGTGGCAAGCCGGTTGCAATTTCGAAAACCATTGATCCAAATGCCCAGATGTCCACCTCTTTGCCATAGCTTGGGGTAGACGAGAACAATTCTGGAGCCATCCAGTGTGGGGTACCGATGACCGTAGATCTTTTGTCCAACTTATGTTCAACGATGCCGGCCACACCAAAATCACAAAGCTGTACGCCGCCTTGTTCTGTGATGAGGACATTTGCACCTAGGAAAATTAGAATCGACTCTGCCTTTGACACCATGGTGCTTACACTTAATATCCCTATGAATGATGCCCGCCTGATGCACCCACTTGATAGCCTCGGCTACTTCTCGAAGAATCGGTATGATCCACTTCTCCTGCAACCCTCCTGGAGCGGTAGGTTTCATCTACGACTTCGATCAGCTTCTGCGAGACGCAAGCCTTTCTAGGTTTGATACTTACAAGTGTTGCTACACTTCCGCCTCCGCAGTGCTCAGTAATCATCCACATGGATTGACCGACTGGCAGGGCTTCGATGACATGGTTGATATTCCTCGCATGGTTCTCGCTCAAGATCTTCAGCGCATTGACCTCTTTCAAGAACTCGCTATACGAGTCGGCATTGCGTGGGTTGATGGTATCGCTCTCGTCAATATCAATGATCTTAACAGCCACGATGGCTGCAGAAGTCATATCCTTCCTATAAGAAGGGTCAGTTGTGAAACACGTGACTGTGAAAGATGTCCTCACCCCTTGTACACTCGACCAAAGCTTCCCTTGCCAATGAGCTCCAGCAAAGCGTATTTAGGGGGATCTTTCCCGGTCTTGCTAGCTAATTCAATGACGGTAGCCTGCATTTGCCTAGCATCCTCAACAGCCTTGGCTCTGACCGAACTGAATTCAGTTGGTCGAACCTGGAGCTTATCCATCTCGGCTTGATGGGCTCCAGGGCCTGTGAGGATGGTCAACCTAAAAAAGACTTCGAAGTCTTGTTTTGGAGGGCTTTTGCGTCTGAGGGGAGTTCAGGAAGAGGACGAGTTGGTGGTGGGGAAGCTGGAGACGACCGGTCGAGACGATTATTAGTAGTAATACGAGTACTAGTACCAGTACCTTGTGAATCCTCTGAATAGATGCGATTTCCTATGTTGTACCCTGAACGGCTTCGATACGGGAAGTGCGCTGCAGGAACTACAGGCGTGGTGGATGTTGAGGCTGGTACCAGCGCGGGAGTTGACGCAAAGGGTTCTGGCCGTGTCGAAGGAGATTGATAGGAGAGAGTTTCAAAATGCACGTGCGGGTGTGGACGTGACAAATCGCGCTGACAGGGCTGGACGGGCTGGACATGTAGTCAGTACTGCGCGTGCCTTTTTGTTTGCTCTCTCTTCTTCTTTTTCCTTTTCGTATATTGTTTCTTCCAAAACAATATAGATTAGGTGAAGAAGTGAACGAAGAAAATCATCTATCCGAACGAGAGATAGATGAGATATGTGTGAGATATATATATATTTCAGAGAACGTGATTTGGGGTTAGTAAGGTACTAGTACTTACTCTAGGTACGGGAGGCGGTGCACGCTGTGGCTGGGGGAGCGGTGGCTGATAACGTCGCGGAATCTGATGAACCTGAACGTGAACCTGAACATGAACCTGAACATGAACATGAACATCTGGTCAGCAAACTAAAGGCAACGAAGGTAAACAATGCTTTGGCTTCTGCTTTTGCTTCTGCTTCATGAAAGACAAATCCTATTAAATGTTCAACAGACTGAGAAGCAGAAGCAGAGACAGAAACATTCATCAGAGATACGGAGAGGCTTACGGGAGGCCGAGGGGGAGCACGCAGTGGGATCGGTGGCGGTTGACTCTAAAACATTTCCAAGTTAGCACGACGACAAATATCACAGCGAAACTTCATCTTCACAACAACAACAACGACGGCGGCGGCGACGACGACGCATAAACAACAACAACAATGTTGTCTCTCCTCGACACAACAAACCTGAAACTAGAAATAGAGCCAGAACTCACAATCTCAATCCCTAATCCAACTTCTTGACGACGACTGTCGTTTGTTCGAGGGTACCTGTGGTTTTCAGAATCTTCGGTGAGGTAGTCCTTCACCGAAAGACCTCGAGGCCGACTGGTACTGGGAACGCCATAGAGTTTTGGAACCTGTGGAAGAGGTCTGGCGCGCCCCAATACGGGTGCAGTGACTGTTCTGACATTGGAGGAGGGGTGATCAGCTGGCTGAGATGAAGAGTAAAGAGGCCGAGGAGCTCCAATATCTACTTGCCCATGTCCAGCTCGAGGCAATGGTTGCTGACGAAAGTTTTGTGCTTTTTGTTCTAGCAATAATGCTTGGTTCTTTACAAAATCTTGTGTTCGCTGTTTCGACAAGTCTGCTTGATCTTGATCTTTTATAGCATCTTGTGATCCTTTTTTGAACCACACTGCTCGATCTTTTTCCTTTAATGAATCTTGCATTTTCTGTTTAGACAACACAGTTCGACCTGTGCCCTCCTCGGATTCCTGGGGCGAGAGTATTGTGTCGACTTGTCTCTGACCTAGCTGATTAGAGTCTTGAGCAATTTTTTTAGCCAAGACTTCAGCAGCTTGTCTATTGCAGATGTTATCGACACTAGGACTTGTCACAACTTTCCCTCCGAAAAGATACGTTGCGGCTTCATCCCAAGCCTCTTTTCTTTCTTCGTTCGGTTCTTCAAAAATACTTGGCCGGGGAGAATTTCCAGCTTTGGGACTAGTCATCACTGGGAACTTGACACTTTCATTGCCTCCTGTAGCAACTTCGACATCTTCTTCATTGGACTTCCTCGTGTGAGGATTCTCCACTTCTGGCTCCAGAGGAGATTTCTCATGACAACCTTCACCGAACGTTGGGGAACCAAAAGCCTGTTGACTTAGAGTATCGAGGTTTAGCGAAAGCTGTGGCTGCACTTTCTTTTCTAGCCATTTTCTATCCCAGTAATGCGTACGAGCCTCCTCCTCTGGTAGATAATCATCCTGATGGCTCGTGTGGACGATCGAATTACGACGAGAGATCGAACCTTGTCTTCTTGCATCAAAGCGACGGTTATTCAGATACTGCTTCAGTTTACGGTCTGTCAATGGTGGAGCCCATCCAATTACCGAGTCTGTAAAGTTCAAGTGTCAGCATTTAAAGAATGTGGATGCATGTGAAAGAAGGGGAATCTAGGGTTTCTGAGCACATTATTGGGTAAACAAAGCGCAACAAGCTATTTACTTACTTCTAAGTTGTGGAGTATTACGCTCCGCCAGTATTTTATCGCTGAGCTCCCGGCGACATATTTCTATAGTCCTAGCATCGATTCTTTTTTGACGTTGTTCTGGAGTTTCATAGAAGGCAGAATTTTCTCCACCGAAAGGATTTCCAAATTCATCTGCGGTTGGTCCTCTCTCGAACGCCACGGTTGGCTCAATCGGCGGAACGTATCTGGTTGGAGCTGGTTCAGAACGCGGTAGCTTCATAGCATACTCCTCGTTTTGCACATAGACAATATTTGTTGCCGCAGCAAACCCACCCTTGGGCTTCTTTCTGATATTTTTCTGCTTCCCCAATCTACGAAGCTTGTCCTTGAGGCATTCCTTATCTTCTATCTTATTATTTGCTCCTTTTGGGAGATACCAGAACTCGGGATCTGCTTTAGGGTCTACTAGGAACTTTAAAGCCCGAAAAAAGTTTCTCTTGGCTTTGGACGGTGGCTTGATCTCCTCCGGAGGACCTTCTTCTAGCATCTGCTGCATGGAGATTGGTTCACCAGGCTGTAGAAATCGATCATCTTCGACGGCAACAGGTTTTGATACTCCATATTGGACATTACTGTTAGCCCGTGGAAGATTGGGACGCGGTTCCTTGGTGACTGGTTCTTGTAGGACATAAAGTCCATGTTCACCAACAGGATAGGGTACCTCGCTGTCGTCTTCCCCGGTATTCTCTCGTTGACTCGGTCCCGATCTGCTAAGTGTCAGTTATCCATAATCTTTGGAAGTTGAAAGTTTTGTATAGTCGAAACAGCACTCAACGGGAGCTGGTCAAGAGGTTTACGTACCTCTGGCTGATCGACTCAGGTCGAAGCTTGATGTTCTTTCCGGTGCCCATTATCGCGACTGTGGCTGTATGTTGTCGACTAGCTTGCAGAAGCAGAGATAGTCAAAAGTCACCTACTCTATGGAGCTCTGAAACGCACTGAAGTAGGAGTTAAGATCTGACGATGGCAATGGAAGGGGGAAGTTACACTCAGGTGGTACGTGGTAGGTCGATTGTGTCTCAGACTCGCGGTCTCTGAACTCTGTTGAACCCCCCTCCTGGCGAGTATAAGATCGAGGTAGGGGGGGTTTTTTTTTTTTGGAATTTATTTCCCACTCAAGAAGACGTTCAAAGAAATACCAGCTCGGAGTTGATAACGAGAACAATGATTTTGTTCAAATCAAAGAGTTGTCTTGAACGGTGGTAGGGAGTGCGCGCGAATATATTCAACCTGAGAGTTTCAGGAGTGGAAAACAACGAACTATCACGATATCGCTTAGCATTGTTTACTCCTCCAGCCTCGCGACTGTTGAAATTTACTCCAGTGACGCTGCTGTTGATATTTATACGAATGACAGAATATGTGCTTGATGCTACATTTTGTAGAGAGGTTCCTAAGAGGCGGTACAGTTTCTAAGGGATGAGGATGGTCTCTGACGATCCTATTCTCGCATAGCCCGGTCAGGCATCATCGACCTAACGACTCCTGTAAACAGAACATTTATATAATCAACAGGAGATCCTCGCGCAGAAGATGATTACAGATAGGTATAGATTTAAACCGCCTGGATATTACATATTAAGGCCAGTGAATTATGTTTCTTTGGTAAACGATGCTCTCAGATCAACTACAAGACGGCCAATATCTTTGGTGAATACACTCACCAAATATCGTTGGTGCAACTATAGAAACTGTAATAAGGAATTCACTTAACAAACTTGGGATCATGGCTTGCTTTCACAATGATATCAGGGCACGAATCTGGTTATTAAGCCTTCTAAATTCACGTAAGCAGTACAAGTTCTCTAAACTCAGTCGCGCGGCTTATGCTTCAATAACGGGAATATGTCTTATGCCCTATGAGTGATGTATATTTAGATTACAAGGGTTTGGGAAAATATTATGGCCACGAGAGAATCAGTTGAATATATTTTGCTTTTACAAAGGACGGAAACAAGTATGGCTTTGATTCTACTATCTGATAGCGCAACAAGATGCAAGATATCATTCCTTTTTCAGTCACTTCCCAAGGGACTTAGACTAAAACAATGAAGTCTGTACGTCGTTACTCATTTAGACCTCCATGGCAAATATACATCCCACTTTCTTGTGCAAATGCGTTCGAATTTCATGAATTGGGCCCGGCTATCTTACTGAAATGGGCTATCGGATTCGGGAGAAAGTAAAAGCATTGTGCCTGGCCCAACATTGGCCTGGAAGGCTGCCTCAGAAGCTATGGGCGACGCGCAACCGAGAGAGACAATGCGAATTTGCCCTCAAAGCCTAAATTGTGTATAGCTCATTGCCCCTAAGTGGTAGGAGAAGCAGGAACATAAGCTACTAAAGCCTTACTCGCACCCTCCATACAGTACTGCACGATTTCCACTTTCTTCCCGTCTGGTGCCAACTTCGCAATCTGTCTCAAATTGCTCGTTCTCGGTAGATATAGCGCAGAATCCATGCCCTTACAGATACCACGAAGGTCCTGAATGGAATAGGGATACATCGTGCTCAAATCGAAGACCTCATCAGAGGTATACCCAGGCCCGCCCCATGGAGGCGATCCAAAGATGACGGTTTTGGAGTGATCGATCGATGATGAATTGGAAGCAAGGTAAGAGAAGCAGTCATCGTTGACCCAAGTTATCTGATCGGAGACGCCGTATATTGCTGCGTTATGCTGAGCACAAGCGATGACAGAAGGATCTTTTTCGATGGCGATGATCTTCTCCCATCGGGAGGAGAGGGCAAACGCTATCGAATTACCGCCGACCCCAGCGAATATGTCAATGAGCACACTTTTTGGCGGCGAAGCAAACTCAGCCATGTCTTCTGCTATTTTACTGTTCGTTGTTAGCAGAGGATCGATCTGAAGGGAATCAAGCTTACTTTGCGACTGGCTCAGGAGTTACACCAAACCAAGCATCGTCGGTCATGCGTATGCCTTCGTTATAGCATGAAAATATGCTGTTGCGCTGGTGCCAGTATCTCATTGGCGGTTAGCTTGAATAAACTACTCCTACCAGCTTACTTACTTCTGAACATCCCATGGGACGTCTGATACGTGACTGTAGTGATGACAGTCATCAGTGAGAGGGAATTTCACGGACGAGGAGGCCATTCCATTGGATTCAGTTGCTCCGTTCCCTTTGCTTCGCCCCATCTCTCCTAACGGATAAAATAGAAGCCAGGGACAAGCTATCACGCAGCAACCAGTGCGGGAGTCGTACCCCCAAGCTTGAAGACGGATTGAAAAATGTATATTAAAACAGTGGATTGAAGGTGTCTCTCGAACGTGTCGGCAGGGGTGGTGTAGACACCGCTTGAAGTTTCTTATAATGCCTTTTAACCTCTCTATAGGTCCCAAAGAGAGACTTTTGGAAAGACTTTAACCTCAAGTCGAGAACGACGATGATCCCAGAGGTAGGTAATTGAGATTCCAGTAGTAAAAAATCAAGATGAATGGAAAATATCACCTACCATAATTAGTCGAATAATTACATCCGTGGGTTAAGAGGGGCTCATTGTCAGCCTACTTTGTGTCTCTCAAACTAGATTGTGCAGTTTTCCATTGTAATTTGAAAAGTCAAGGGAGCAAATTCTTCCATTGCCGTTTGTATCAAAACTCACGTGATGAGGCTGAAATAGCCCCAGTCTACGAGGCTGTGTACGCTCCAAGCAAGTAGCGACCAGATCTCCGACACACTGGTTCTTCCACTTCAAATCAACCATTTAAATCCTCTCTGAGATTCATATATCATGTTCAATGCCCTGAATCGGTTCATATTGCGCCTAGACGCGGAATCACCAGCCCAAAACTCGAACCATGGCGCCTTTGGATTTCAGGTCCTGAGAAACAAGAATTTGGAGCTTGGTATTGAGCCATGGTTTGACTTTGTCGTTGGTATAAATGGGCGTATGATCGTATGATGCCTTTAACACTCCTCGATTATCGAGCTTACCAACAAATAAGGACGATTCTGACCCTGCTCTCTTCGCCCAAGAAGTTCGCAATTGCGCTGGGAGTACTGTTACATTGGGTCTTTGGAGCGCAAAAGTAACTTCATGTTTACTCCGCCTTTGGCTCAGAACTAATATTATTAAAGGGTCAACGCACGCGGACAATCCATATCCCAGTTCCGGCCAGCAGTCCATCCCTCGGTCTGACGCTACAATGGACGTCTCTATCCACGGTCTCCAATATCTGGCACATTCTTGATGTTCCTGCATCATCTCCGGCTGATCTTGCTGGCCTTCTCCCATATAGCGATTATATTCTAGGCACTCCTGAAGGTGTTTTGCATGGTGAAAGTGGGCTAGGTGAGCTTGTTGAAGATCACATTGGTCGTCCTCTGCGACTTTATGTCTACAACAACGAATATAATGTTACCAGAGAGATCACAATCCACCCGAGCCGTGAATGGGGAGGGGAAGGAGCTCTAGGATGTGTTTTGGGCTACGGTGCTCTGCATAGGTTACCAGCACCATTGAGTGAGCCTCTTGCTGGGCCCGGTGAAACGTTATTCGAGACGGAGAACGCTCGATTTTCCAACGAAGAAGTCAGACCCGGCTCTGGGGTCGACACGTCAAATTTCTTCGTTCCGGCAGCGTCGGATTCCGCAGATTTTTTGGTACCAGCACAGCTTACAAGCCCTCCCCCAACTTCAAACCCGGGTAAGAAGCGGGACAAGAAACATGGGCACAGTCCGAATAAAATCTTCATGGATGATTATTTTATGGAAGGGGAGAAGAA
>Ga0182030_10023655_pt1 | contig 11342 bp, 9 predicted proteins | sample 812S3MmetaG_FD_121299 | JGI IMG/M metagenome (GOLD analysis project Ga0182030, IMG submission 121299) | Permafrost microbial communities from Stordalen Mire, Sweden - 812S3M metaG (Illumina Assembly) | ecosystem: Environmental > Terrestrial > Soil > Wetlands > Permafrost | place: Sweden...
CGGGCGCGGCGGCGGTGGCGGAACAGGGCATCACCGCCGATTCGCTCCCTGCCGGCACCATCATCAGCTTCAAGGTGAATCCGTTGCGGGAAGGTACCGATTTCGGGTCCAAGGTGGGCACCAGCGCGATCGCCAAATGCCCATGGAAAACGCCCCCGGTCCCCGGCAAGACCTGCGACACCGTGGACGGCCACCAGCTCCTCGGCGCGCCGAAGTTTTAGCGGGCCATCCCCGTGAACAGTTTCGCCGAGTGGCTGTCGACGACGGTGCCCAGTGTGTTCATCCAGACGCACGAATCCTGGATGATTCCGGCCATCCAGTCCCTGCATATCTCCGGCATCGGGCTCGCCGTCGGTTCGGCACTCATGCTGACGTTGCGCCTGCTTGGCTGGGTGGGTACGGATCAGACCCTGCTGCAAAATCAGCGCCGCTATGGGCCCTGGCTGACAGGCGCGCTGTGCCTCCTGCTGGCCAGCGGCGGCCTGCTCATCGTTGCGGAGCCAGTCCGCGAACTCGTCACGTTCTCGTTCTGGCTGAAAATGGGCTGCGTTGCGATCATGGTCATGGTCTTTGCAATATTTCAGCGCTCTGTCAGAACGCATGGGGAAAGCTGGGAGCAGGTGCTGTCCGGACGGCGCTGGGTGCGGCTGGCGGCAATGCTGACCTTCGTGCTCTGGGGCTGCATCATCGTGCTGGGTCGATTGATCGCCTACGACCACATCTGGGGTCACCTGTCGCCCGCGACCAAAGCGTGACCTGAACGTGGACTTTTCCGCATTCCTGAAGAGCCTGGAGGATTCGGGCCTGGCGCACGCCGTGCGTTCATCCCTGTATTACTTCCCCTTCCTGGAATCGGTCCACGTGATGGCGCTGGCCGTGGTGTTCGGCACCATCGTGGTGGTCGACCTGCGCGCCCTGGGAATCGCGTCGCGGGACCGCGCCTTCACCCGTATGTCCGCCGAGCTCCTCAGGCTGACCTGGGGCGCGTTTGCCGTGTCCGCAGCGACCGGTGCATTGATGTTCATCACCAACGCCCGCGTCTACGCCCACAACACCTCCTTCCGGGTGAAGATGGTGCTGCTCGCGCTGGCCGGTCTCAACATGGCCGCTTTCCACCTGACGGCCGGCAGGCGCGTGGCGAGCTGGGATCGGTCAGCCTGTGCCCCGCGAGCCGGCAGGATTACGGCGGCCGCCTCGATCTGCCTGTGGATCGCCATCATTGTGGCGGGCCGCGTCATCGGCTTCACGACCACGGGAGCCCAGGCCAAGGAAGCGCCGGCGCCCACCATGAATTTTGACGACTTCCTCTCGGGCCCGGGCCCGAGCTCGGCGCCGGCCGACAAAAGCCAATCGGGCACACCGCGCCCCGACACAGGCGGGCGGGACCACTGAATGACTGGAGAGACAACATGAAACCCGTCGCCCGCCTGTGCACGGTGCTCGGAACCGTTGCCATGACCTGCATGCTGGGATGGGCTGCCGCGCAGACTCCGGTCGGCGCGCCCCAGGCACTCGGCAATCTCGGCGGCCCGCTGGTGTCGCGGCCCATTCCGCCCTTCCAGGGCCCGCCGGCCGGCGTGAAACCCCTGCCGATAGACATGTTTACGTCGAAGAATTTCTACAAGGACCAGAAGCTCTGGTCGGACCCGCGCTACTACCGCTGCAACACGCCGCGGCAGATCGTGGAATCCATGTGGGAGAGCGGGCGGATCGGCGTCAACGCCCCGGTCACGGCATCATGGGGCGACTGCAAGCTCGACTATCCCCACGACAAAATCGTCAGCCCCTATCCCTACAAGACAGCGAAGGAGCATTACGAGGCCCTGCTCGCCGCAGCGAAGGCCCGCGGCGGCCCGACCATCTACACCAAGGCGACGACTCCGGACTGGGACGGTTTCTACACCCGGGATCAGAAGGCCACCGATACGCCGGGCCTGGTGGCCCCCGACAAGGCCGCACCGGGATACTTCTCGCGCCTGGGTCTGACCAGCGAGCGCTGGTTCTGGGGCGGCATCAATCAGCCCTCGACCATCGTGTCGCTGCTGACTCCGGAATATCAGAAACGCTACGTGCAGATGCTCTACCACGAAGGCGTCGATAATTCGAAGCAGTGGAATGCGGAGTTCTGCTACCCCGAAGGCTTTACGCGCTGGTGGGCGTGGCCGTCGCGCGGTGACGAGTTCCAGCTGACCGTGAGCACCTACCAGGTCCAGTTCATCTCCGGCATTGCGGACAACTTCCTGCGCCAGGTGCTGATCGGCAAGCAGCACGTGCAGAAGGTTCCCCAGTGGTACGGCGAAACCGTCGGCTTCTGGGACGGAACAACGCTGGTGGCCTGGACTGCCAACGTGCAGGCCTGGACGCAGCATACGATGTATGAGAACAGCGGCAAGCTCGAGGCGGTCGAAACCTTCAAACCCGTCTACGACGCCCAGGGCAAGTTCATCGGCCTCGACAATGAGGTCGTCTTCTACGACCCGGAGGCCCTGGTACAGCCGGTCTGGATCCACGATCGTTACCTGCGACGCGCCACGATGGATGATCCGAAGGCGCGGTATACCTTCATCGAGTGCCTCTCGAACATCCGGAATGTCGATGGGCGTCCGAAGCAGCTGGGCAAGACCGACCCGGGTTTCGTCGACTTCTACGGCCGGCCCTGGGCGCAGGTGTGGGAGAAGTACTTCGAAAAGGGCTGGGACAAGCCCCAGGACACCGGCATACCCGACGACGTCCTCAAGTCGCTGCAATGACGTGCCCACGATGGACGAGGCCGGTTCCCTCAAGCGCTGGGAGCTATGGACGGGACACGCGGGATACATCGCGGAAGGGATCGTCTATCTGCTGATGGGGGCCTTCGCGTTGCTGGCGGACCTGCAACGCCAGCGGCAGCCGAACGGCTCCCAGGGCGCCCTGGCCGAACTCGGCCGCACATCGTTTGGCAAAGCGCTTCTCGCGCTGCTGGCACTCGGCCTGGCCGCGTTCGTGCTGTGGCAGATGATTCTGGCGATCATCGATCCCGAACATCGCGCTGATCGCACCAGGCCCCGTCGCTGGCTGGTGCGACTGGGCCATTTCTGCAGCGGAATATTTTACAGCGTACTGGTGGGTGAGGCCGTCTGGACTCTGTTCGGTTTCGGCGCAGTCGATGGCAACGCATCGCGTGCCCGGTGGAGTTCGCGCATCCTCCAGTTGCCACTGGGCCGGGTTGCAGTGGGGATCGTAGGCGTCAGCATCGGGGTGTTCGCCCTGACGCAATTCTACCGTGCCATCACGAACGACAAGAGCAAGCGGGTCGACCTGTCAGACACGCGGTCGCGATGGGTCATCAACGCGCTCGGCGCGTACGGATATATCAGCCGCGGTGTGCTGTTCGGCCTGGTCGGACTGTATGTCCTCGATGCGGCCTGGCGTTTCGACCCGCATTATTCGAACGGCATCGGGGGTGCGCTCAGCGCACTGCAACAGCGGGCCTACGGCGGGTGGCTGCTGGGCGCGGTCGCGACAGGCCTGATGTCCTATGGTCTGTTCCAGATCGTCAAGGAGCGCTACCGCCTGTTTCGCGACAGCTGATGGGCACTGGCAACGGAACCTTCGCTGAGTGTCGCGCTCGAATCTGCGTGAAGTACGTTCCGCTCGTGTGGTCGGCCCTGTGGCGCAAGCCGGTCGAGGCCGTCCTGATATGGCTGGCGGTAACGGCTTCGTTCACCCTGTTCGGCCTGATGGTCGGGCTCCATGCGACTTACGGCCGGCTCATCGACAAATCCAGACCTGACCGCCTCTATGTCGACGAACGCTTCCCCAGCGCCAGTCCCACCGGAGGCCTGCTGCCGTTTGCCATCCGCGATGAAATCGCGCGTGTTGAGGATGTGTCGGCAGTAGGCGCTCTTTTTGATCTGTGGGGCTACTACCAGAACCCTCAGCGTCGTGCCCGGATCGTCGCAGTCGATGAACACATGCGGGCCGCCTGGCCGGAGCTGCCCCTGACTGCGGCGCAATGGGAGCAACTGCTCGCGACGCCCACGGGCGTGTTCATGAGCCGTAGTCCGGCGCGGAGACTAGGGCTCAAGGCCGGTGACACGCTGCCACTCATCACATCGCCGGGCTCCCGCGCCGACGGGGCCGTCGCCTGGGAATTTCAGGTGCTGGGCGTGGTACCGGATCTTCCGGACGGCTCACCCATCATCCTCGGGAACCTGAGCTACGTGGACATGTCGCGGCCGATCGAGGGCCAGGGATATGCGCAAGAGTTTCGCGTCGCGGCGCGTGATGCGCAACAGGCCAACCAGGTCAGTTTGCGGATCGACAGGCGCATGGCCAACTCCAGTACGCCGACCATCACGATTCCGGACCGGGTCGCTGAGGTGGATGCGGTCAATTCGGGAATATCGGTCGCGTCCAAGACCTGGCCGGTTGCCGGTGCCGGAATCTTCATGATCCTGCTGCTGACGGCCAATGGCATCGCCCAATCCGTGCGTGAACGCACACCTGAGTTCGCCGTACTCAAGACCATCGGCTATCGGGTCGAAACACTGATGGCGCTGGTTTTCGCAGAGGTTGCGATTCCGTGCCTGTCGGGCGCGATACTCGGAATGGCGCTCGACACGGTGCTGGTGAAATTGCCCGGTCACTACCTGCCCGCCGCGCTCGCGGATTTACCCAAACCGACTGTATCGCTGGCGGTGTGCGCCGCGGCCATCGGGTGCGCGTTGCTGCTCGCCCTCACAAGTGCGGTGATCCCCATGGTGAGACTGCGGCACCTGAGCGTCACCGACGCGCTGGCAGGACGCTAGAACATGCGTCTGCTGACCCAGACCCTGGTTCTGTCACGATTGGGATTCGCCAGCCTCGGGCGGCGCAAGTGGACATCGCTGGTACTGATGGGAAGCGTGGCGTGCGTCATCGGCGTATTGCTGGCGATGCTATCGGTCACGGCGGGAATGCTGCGCGCCTACCAGTCCGGCGAGGACCCCAGCCTGGCGATCGTGCTGTCGCCTGAGACCAACGCCGATTTCGGGACTGCCATTCCCGCAAACGCCGTTGGCACCATACTCGATGCACCCGGCATCGCGAAGGGCTCCAATGGGCATCCCCTGGGCGACCCCGAGGTCCTCGTCTGGGTGCCGCCTACGGGGGCCTATGACAACGGCTCGCCGACACTTCGCGGCATCGGTGCGGCCGGCCTTGCACTGCGACCCTCCTTGAGGATTGTCGCAGGCCGGCAGTTCCGGGCGGGCCACCAGGAAGTCATCATCGGGGTTGCCGCTGCGCGTGCCTTCAACCTCAAGGTCGGCTATACCATCATTCTTCCCGGCGGTACCTGGCCCATCGTCGGGATGTTCGCGGATGGTGGCAGCATTCTGGAAAGCGAGTATCTGGGTGACGCCGATACACTCATGGCGGCCGGACATATGTCCGGATACGGTAGCGTTATTGTCCGGCTCAGGGATCCCGGCTCATTCGCGGATTTCGAACACTGGCTCGCGACCAATCCCACCCTCAAGGTCGACGCCGAACGGCAGTCGCACTATGCCCTGCGCACCGTAAATCGGACTTCCGCGTTCTTCACCGAACTCACCTACGTCGTCGGCGTCATCATGGCGCTGGGAGCGGTGCTCGGCATCGTGAAGCTGATGTACGCCGCCGTCAGCGTCAGAACGCGGGAGATTGCGACCCTGCGTACGATCGGCTATCAGCCCGTTCCCATCGCCATCGCCGTGTTGCTCGAGACAGCCGCGCTGTCACTCGCCGGCGCGCTGGTGGGATCCGGCATCGCTTGGCTGCTTTGTAATGGCAGACACGTGGTAGAGATGCGGAATATCTTCGATCTTGCGGTTTCACCGCGCCTGTTCGCGCTGGGCGTCGTCTGGGCGCTGGTTCTGGCACTCATCGGCGGCCTCTCGCCGGCGCTCCGCGCGGCGCGCCTCCCGGTGGCGAAGGCGCTTGCGGTCACGAATTAACTGCCACTCCAGATGGCACCGTCTGTCGCGCCCGAGCCTGAATTTCTTGCATCCGCGGACCCGTTGCGATTCACGACCATGCGTTCATGGAGCCGTTTCACGGCGCGCCTGCTGCAACCATCGTCGCGCCAAATGCGAACGCATGACGTTGATGTTGGAAATACGTCTCGCCAACAGTGTCGGGATGCTCAGTGAACATGCGCCGGAGATTCATGCAGGGCACCTCATGCTTCGACAGCATGATGAGGACAGGTCAGGTGAAGTTACCATCCGTCGGGTTGCAATGCGGTAAACGCGAAGTGACATTCCGGGAATGCCACGTGGCCTGCATCTCGGCAATATTCCACGTGACTTCACGCTGCACGCCACGCCCCAGCGTATGCAAGATGGCCCTTAAACCAAGGATCACCGCGCCAGATCTGCGCGACCCACGACTTCGGCAATCTTCGAACGTACGGTGCCGGCTGCAACCAGCTGTGTGATCGCCCGGAGCATCGGCGTCATCGAGAACCAGGGGTGGACCGGCAACTGATTTCCATGCCATCTTCGACTGGAAAACTACGAAAATTGCCGCTAATGTTTTAGCGCAGACGGCGCGCCTCGTCTTGTCAAACGAAGGTTGAGAGATCTGTGATACAGAAGAAAGCCGGACGCAAACAGCCCATTGCCACCAAAAGGGGACCTGTTAAAGCAAGCACGAAGGGAATTGGCTCCAAGCCCCAGGAGCATCGCGGCTCGCGCCGGCGTCGAAATCCCGGGCCTGCGCAATGGTGAGCGCCCGCCAAAGCTCCTCCTCGGAAGCATCAGCCTTTCCATACTGCAGATTGGTGCGCACGGTGCCGGAGAACAGATAGGGTTTCTGCGATACCAGGCCCATGGAGGACCACAGCACATCGGGAGCGAGTTCCCGCACGTCCACGTCGTCGATCAGCACGGCTCCGGCAGTGACATCGAACAGCCTCGGGATGAGGTTGATCAGGGTGGATTTGCCGCTGCCGGTGCTGCCGATGATGGCCAGGGTTTTTCCCGGATCGGCGGCGAGGCTGATGCCACTGACAACGGGTTCGTCGGCGCCCGGATAGCAGAAGGCCACGTCCTTCAGCGCCACTCTGCCTTGCTGCTCAAGAGGCCTCACGGCGGTGGCGGGTGCGGTGACGCTGGTATAGGTATCCAGTACGGCACCGATTCGCTCGGCGGCTACCGCGGCACGCGGCAGCATGGTCAGGATGAACGTCGCCATCATGACCGCGATCAGGATCTGCATCAGGTAGGTCAGGAAGGCGATCAGCGTCCCGACCTGCATGGAGCCGGCATCGATCCGATACGCTCCCGCCCAGACCACAGCGACGCTCGACAGATTCAGTACGATCATGATGACCGGAAAAATGAGCGCGGACAGACGTCCGGCCCGCAGGTTGGCGTCAGCCACCTCACCGCTGGTCACTGCGAAGCGCCGGTTCTCGAACTCCTCGCGCACGAATGCGCGCACCACGCGTATGCCGCTGAGTTGCTCGCGCAGGATGCGGTTGATACCGTCGATACGGGTCTGCATCAGGCGGAACAGTGGAATCATTTTTCCCATTATGAGTCCCAGTGCGATCATCATGGCCGGGACGCTGACCGCGATCACCCATGAGAGGCGCGCATCCAGCCGGACTGCCATGATGATGCCGCCGATGCTTAAGATCGGCGCGGCCACCAACATGGTGCAGGTGGTCATGACGAGCATCTGCACCTGCTGTACATCATTGGTCGTACGTGTAATCAGGGAAGGTGCGCCAAACTTCGCCACCTCGCGCTCGGAGAACGTGCCGACGTGGTTGAACACCGCGGCCCGCAGATCCCGACCGAAAGACATGGCGGTCCGGGCGCCAAAGTACACCGCCGCGCCCGCGCAAAGAATCTGCGCCAAGGCAATGGCCAGCATCAGCAGACCGGTGTCGACGATAAAGCGAATATTACCGGTCGCAACACCCTGATCGATGATCCTGGCGGTCAATTCCGGCAGGAACAGCATGGCCAGGGACTGCAACACCTGCAGTACCGTGACGCCCACAATCAACGGCCAGTGAGGCCGCAGATAGCGGCCCGTCAATCTCCATAGCATGTTGCGGCCCCCTGATAATGCTGCCGTCTAAAATATAGGAATGCAGCTGGCCGAGCACCCGGCGAGGCGCTCGCGCGTTCTTGCCTATGATGACGTTTCAGGATTGAAAACATGTTGACGGCCTGGCTTGGGCGCCTTCCCACTGAGAGTGGTCTCGTGCGCTTATTGCCGTCCGCAAACGGCTGTAAATAGGCGATGTTCACCCAGCAATGCGGGAACCTGCGAGGGTGGGTACACGGAGTCCGTGATGTTGACCAATGTTTTGCGAGTCGCGCCGAGCCTCGATGATGTGGCCTACACCCCGGTATATGACTTGATTACCACTCAGGCCTACGACGGCCTTCGAGACACCGCCCCTGGACTCACCATCGAAGGGCGAAGAAGCTGGTCGCCGGGCAAGTCGCTGCCGAAGTTCTTCAGCTCACGGCTGGGCATCCCCCAGCGGCGATACCAGGAAATGCTCGATGAATTGTGTGATGCCGCCGTTAGCACTGCACGGGAGCTGGTGGCGCTTTCACGCGATGAATCTGCCTGGCAAAGCATCGTCAAGTACATGCTCTGGGCTTGGGATTGCGGCATACAGGATGTGCGTCGCCCTAATTCAACAGTGAGCCTCGGCCCCGTCCTTCAGGAAGCAGGCTTTGCCGACTACGACAGGCCCGCCCCCGCCCCGAGGACTGGTGAGTCCCCGCTCTTGGGCAAACGGCGCAGCAGCCGCCGAGTGCGCAAGCGAAAGGATGCATCGCCACCAAGCGAAGGGTCTGACACGTGACGGAGTCAGCCGCCATGTGCTCTCGGCGCGATCTGTAAAAAAGCACCAGTCACTCCACCGTCACGCTCTTCGCCAGATTCCGCGGCTGATCCACGTCGGTGCCCTTGAGTATGGCCACGTGGTACGCCAGCAGCTGCAGCGGGATGGTATAGATGATGGGCTCCTGGAACGCCGTGACCTGCCGGGGCATGTTGATGACGGTGACGCCATCACCGTCCTGGAATCCCGCCTCAGGATCGGCGAAGACGATCAGCTCGCCGCCACGGGCGCGCACTTCCATGAGATTTGATTTGAGTTTTTCAAGAAGCTCATTGTTGGGCGCGACGGCGATCACCGGCATGTCGTTGTCGACCAGCGCGAGGGGGCCGTGCTTGAGTTCGCCAGCGGGATAGGCCTCGGCATGGATGTACGAAATCTCTTTGAGCTTCAGCGCACCTTCCATGGCGATGGGGTACATGGCGCCGCGACCCAGGAACAGCGTGTGGTGCTTGTCGGCAAAACGCTCGGCGAGTTTGTGGATCATCGGATCAAGCTGCAGGGTTTTCTCGATCAGCGACGGTAATTCGATCAGTCGCGCCACCAGGCTGCGCTCGCGTTCGGCGTCGGCGCCATGATGCTTGGCCAATGCCACGATCAGCATCCCCAGCGCAATCAGTTGGGTGCTGAATGCCTTGGTGGAAGCGACACCGATTTCCGGGCCGGCGCGGGTGAGCATGACCAGGGCAGACTCGCGCACCAGCGAGCTTTCGGATGAATTGCAGATCGCGAGCGTGGACAGATAGGGTGCTGCGCGCGCGAGACGCAGTGCAGCGAGCGTATCCGCGGTCTCGCCGGACTGTGAGATGGTCACGAACAGCGAGCCGCGCGGCACCACCGGATTGCGATAGCGGTATTCGCTGGCCACTTCCACGGTGCACGGAATCCTGCAGATCTGCTCGAGGAAGTACCGCGCCACGAGACCTGCATGAAAGCTGGTGCCGCAGGCGACGATATGGACGTGCTCGGTGCCTTTGAAGACTTCCGTCGCGGCCGGCCCGAATGCGGCCTCGAGCAATCTGCCGTTGGCGACCCGTTCCTGCAACGTGTTGGCGACGGCGCGTGACTGCTCGTGGATTTCCTTGAGCATGAAGTGGCGGTACTGGCCCTTCTCGGCGGCATCCGCCGACAGATCGCTGTCGCGCGCGGGACGCTCGGCGCTGTTGCCCTCGCTGTCCAGGATGAGATAACCGTTGCGCCGCACCTCGGCCACATCACCATCTTCCAGAAACACGAAGCGGCGCGTCACCGGCAGCAGCGCGGCCACATCCGAGGCCACGAAGTTTTCCTCAACGCCCAGTCCCAGCACGACCGGGCAGCCTTCGCGCGCGACGATCAAGCGGTCGGGATCCTGCGCGCTGACCACGACGATGGCATACGCGCCCTCGAGCTCGGCGACCGTGGCGCGCACGGCCTTGAACAGATCCTTCACCGTACCCAGGTGGTAGTGGATGCGGTGGGCCACGACTTCCGTGTCCGTCTCGGACATGAACTTGTAGCCCAGCTGCGTCAGGTCGGCGCGCAGCTCGGCGTAGTTTTCGATGATGCCGTTATGGACGATCGCCAGACCGTCGTGTGAGACATGCGGATGGGCGTTGCGCTCGGTGGGTGCACCATGAGTGGCCCACCGGGTATGGGCGATGCCGATCTTGCCGCGCATCGGCTGATGTTCGATGGCTTCCTCGAGGGCGCGGACCTTGCCCACGGCCCGCAGGCGCATCAGGTTACCCGAACCGTTCAGGACGGCGAGACCGGCCGAATCGTATCCCCGGTACTCGAGCCGTCGCAGCCCCTCCATCAGGATGGGGACGATATTCCGCTCGGCTATTGCCCCAACGATTCCGCACATATCAAAGACGCCCTCACAAACCGCTAGTTTGCCTGATCCTCGCCGCAGCGCGTTGTGATACAACGTATGCTATTGATTCTTATGTATAATGCTCGCGCGTTTATCGGCACTCTTTGCTGGCCTTTCGGAGACCGCCCAACATGATTCTGATTACCGGGGGAGCCGGGTTCATCGGCTCCAACCTCGCGGCGGCCCTCACCGAGCAGGGAATTCCGGTGGCGATCTGCGATCGCCTACGGTCGGGCGCAAAGTGGCGCAACGTCGGCAAGCTCGAATTGCGCGACCTCATCGCCCCGGAGCAGCTCGAAACCTGGCTCAGGGAACACGGCTCCGCCCTCGATGCCATCGTGCACATGGGCGCGATTTCCTCCACCACCGAAACCGACGCCGATCTGATCGTCGAGGTCAATTTCCGGCTCTCGCAGCTGCTGTGGCGCTGGTGCGCCCGCGCGGGTAAGCGTTTCATCTACGCCTCCTCGGCCGCCACCTACGGCGGTGCCGAAATCGGCTTCGAGGATGACTGGTCCCTGGCCGCGCTCGCACTGTTGCGCCCGCTCAATGCCTACGGCTGGAGCAAGCTGCTGTTCGATCGCTGGGCCGTGCGCGAAGTGGTTCTCGGTA
>Ga0182030_10023658_pt1 | contig 11341 bp, 6 predicted proteins | sample 812S3MmetaG_FD_121299 | JGI IMG/M metagenome (GOLD analysis project Ga0182030, IMG submission 121299) | Permafrost microbial communities from Stordalen Mire, Sweden - 812S3M metaG (Illumina Assembly) | ecosystem: Environmental > Terrestrial > Soil > Wetlands > Permafrost | place: Sweden...
TATTAATTAAATGATTTATATAATAAAAATAAATTATTGTTCGAGTAAAGAAATGAAATTAAACTTTTGATTATTTTAATAAATTATAAATGATTTATAATTATAAATCATTTATAAATCTAAATTATTTTCAATTAGTTTTGAAAAAATAGAGAAATTATATATGTTATATTCTTTATTTTATAAAATCGATTTTTAATATTATAATAAATCATTTATGATTGTTAAATCATTTATTTTGAAAAATAATATTATTTTATATTTATTATCAAAATATTTGTTTAAAAAATAAGAATCTAATCAACAAAAATTAATTTGTAATATAAATAAAATATATAAATTTTTTATAATGTAAATATTTATTTTGTAAAAAATCCAAAAGATATTAGTTTTTTATTATTTTAATAATTTAATCTCTTTGAGATATGTTTCTTCAGAACTACTTCTGAAAGAAGCTATTACTTCATAATTACTTCTGAAAGAAGCTATTACTTCGTAATTACTTCTGAAAGAAACTATTGTAAAACAACTAAGTAATTCTTATTCTAATGTCAATCAAAACAAACGATTATTTATAAATAATAAATGAAGATGAAATAAATCATTTATATTTAATAAATCATTTAAATAAAAATAAATTATTAAAATCATATTATTTATATAAAATTTTATTTTGAAAAGAATTATAAAACGAATTCAATATTAATAATTTTCAAAATTATTTATAAATGATTTATTTCTTTAAATGATTTATTTCTTTAAATGATTTATTTCTTTAAATGATTTATTTATTTAAATGATTTATAATAAATGGATAATATTATTCAATAATTATTTCTTTTAGAAGCTATTACAAATTAATTGATATTGATTTGAATTGATATTATTTAAATATATTAAATCATTTTATAAATGATTTACTTCTGAAAGAATCTGTTATCAAACAACCAATCATCGATATATATTTTTTTCCATAATTTTGAATAATTTTTTATATTATTTCTAAAGAATATATTTTATAAATCATTTATTATCGAATAAATCATTTATATTTCAATAAATTCTAGATTAGCAATTTTATCACACAACAATTCAAATATCGATTTTCAAAAATTTTATATTTTATTAATTCATTTATAATATATAAATCATTTATAGTATATAAATCATTTATATAATGAAAATAAATTATTGTTCTAACAAAGAAATAAAATTAAACTTTAGATATTTTAATAAATTCTAAATGATTTAAAATAATTTATAAATATATAATATTTATAAATTATTTTCAATTAGTTTTGAAAAACAGAGAAATCATTCAGAATTTATATTCTTTATTTTATAAAATCGATTTTTAATATTATAATAAATCATTTATGAATATCAAATAATTTATTTTAAAAAAAAATATTATTATGTATTTGTGATCGAAATATTTGTTTAAAGAATTATAAATCTAATCAAAAGAAATTAAATTTTGTATAATTATTTATTTTATAAAAGATTTTCATTAGTTCCAAAAGTAACTAGATTGAATTACATTAAAATATTATTTTCATTTTTCGAAATTTAATTATTATAAATCATTTATAATAATTAAATCATTTATATAATAAAAACTAGATAATTCTATTTTAATATGCAATTCAAAATAAACAATTATTTATAAATAATAAATGAAGATGAAATAAATCATTTAGATGAAATAAAACATTTAAATTTATTAAATCATTTAAATAAAAATGAGTTATTTAAATCCTATTATTTGCAATAAAACAAAAAGAATCAGAAAACGAAATTTAATATTAATAATTTTCAAAATGATTTATTTCTTTAAATGATTTAATTTCTTTAAATCATTTATTTCTTTAAGAATTTGTTGCAAAATAACAATTTCTTAAGTCAAATATTGTTATTTTGTTGCAATTGTTTAAATGAAATTAAACATAAAATAAAAAAGCTCCATTTAAAAATTCTTATGATATAATATTTATTTTTTCAGTTTCAAACAACTTTTTTAAATTTACTAGATTCTTTTTCAAATTATCTATTTCAAAGAATTCCTTTGTTATAGAAGAATTACAATCTTTTATATCTATTCCATCAATTTTTTGAACTCTTCCTATTTGAAATTCTGATTTTTCATCTCCATGATTTATATATCTCCCAATGTTTTTCGAATCCATTATTAAGAATTTTTTTCTTCTTCCATATTTTCCCAAGTAAAGGTTTTGTCCATTAGATGATTTTCCAATATATATTACACTATGTGAATATGCAATATTATTCATTTTACATATTTTTGTTCCACAAAATTCAATAAAATCTCCAATTTCTAATTCTTTTTCATCTTTTATAATGATTCCACTAGTTTTAAATGACCAAATATTATTAGATAATGTTGCAAATTTTCCTGAATATAATATATATAGAAAATGATGACAATCGATTAATTTATGATATTTTTCATTTTTTTCACTTGTGAAAATATAAGAAAATGAATTAATAGCTTTTGATAAATTATTATCTGCAAATTCATTATTTATTTTAAATGGATAATGTTGTATATCCAATTTATTTTCAAATAAAATTTGTTCTTGAATATCGAAAGAAGAAAACATAATTATTTGAATATTTCTTTTGGAAAATCTCTAGCAACTTTCTTAAGAAAATGCAAAAATATATATAAAAAAATATAAATCATTTAATATTATTATAAATCATTTAAATCACCTTATTTTAACTTATGAAATAAGCTGTTGTAAAACAACCAAATTTTATTGAATTTTAAATGATTTAATATAATTTTAAATGATTTAATATATACTTTGGATTTATTATTTTCTATAAGAATTTGGATAAATAATATTAATAATGTCTGGGCTTGAAGAAATTTTAAAAGAAAAAGAAAAATGTCAAGAAAAAGAAAATAAAGAAAAAATTGATGGATATAATTCTTCGAAGGGAATGAATAATGAAGATTATTTCAAAACATTTTATCCTAACTTGTGGAAAGAACAACAATTGAGAAAGAAAGAAGAACAATCTTCAAAGAAAAAGGTCACCGATTAACTTGATTTTATGAATTTATTAATTAAGAATAATAAATGATTCAATATCTTTGAGATCTATTCTGAAAGAAACTAATACTCCGAAATCTATTCTGCAAGAATCTATTCAAAGTAATTATAAAAATAAATTCTTAAATGATTTATTTAAAAATATTATTTAATTTATTTCATTAATGCGATATATAAAATATTTTTTATTGGTGAAAGATACTTGGAACTTAATGAAATTAGAGAAAAAATAGAAAATTGTTTATATTTTCTTATGTGATTTGAATTTCAATAAATTAAATTCAAATTATTTTTTATTATTCCAAAAAATAAATTCTTGAAAAACTAAATTATTCTCAAAGAGAAATATTTTATTATTTTAATTATTTTTATTCAATATAAAAAATATCGCTGAATTTCATCAAGAATTTATTTTTTGGAATAAAATAATTAAAACAATAGAAATAATTTTTTAATTATTTATTTAATTATTTATTTTAATTATTTATTTAATTATTTATTTTAATTATTTATTTAATTATTTAATTATTTATTTAATTATTTAATTATTTATTTAATTATTTATTTAATTATTTATTTTAATTATTTATTTAATTATTTATTTAATTATTTAAATAAATAATTAATTATTTTCTTCATCGATTTATTTCTTGATGAAAGTCAATGATATTTTTTATCTCAACAAAAATTAATTATTTTTCTTAAATGATTTAGAAAAAATATTTTTATTAAATGATTTAGAAAAATAATTAATTTTGTTTAAGATAAAAAATATCGTTGAGTTTTATCAAGAATTTATTTTTTTGGAATAAAATAATAATTTAATTAAATAATTATTTTATTATTTTTTAAAAAATAATTAAAATAATAAAAATAATTTTTTAAACGATTTATGAAAAATAATTAATAAAATAATTAATTAAATAATTAATTATTTTATCATCGATTGATTTCTTGATGAAACTCAATGATATTTTTTATCTCAATAAAAATTAATTATTTTTCTTAAATGATTTAGGAAAAATATTTTCTTAAATGATTTAGGAAAATAATTAATTTTACTTAAGATAAAAAATATCGCTGAATTTCATCAAGAAGCTATTTTTTGGAATAAAATAAATAATTATTTAATTAAATAATTATTTATTAAAAATTTAAAAAATAATAAAATAATAAAAATAATTTTTTAATTAAATAATTATTTATTTAAATAATTAAATAATTAATTATTTTATTCTATCGACTAATTTCTTGGACAAACTCAATGATATTTTTTATCTCAACAAAAATTAATTATTTTTCTTAAATGATTTAGAAAAAATATTTTATTAAATGATTTAGAAAAATAATTAATTTTACTTAAGATAAAAAATATCATTGAGTTTGTCCAAGAAATTAATATGTAGAATAAAATAATTAATTATTTAATTAAATAATTAATTATTAAAAAATTAAAAAATTAAAAAATTAAAAAAACAAAAAAAGTAAAAAAGTAAATTTTAAGATATTTTAAGAATTTATTTTCCAAATTGATTTTAAGGGATATTTTCCAATATTTTAAAATTTCATCGTTTTAATAAAATATAAAATATAAAAACTTTACTATATATTTCGATTTAAGGGATTTTATCCAGTATTTTATTTTCAGAGTGATTTTTATAAAATTTTAGTAAAAATTTTATTTTCAAGATTTTTAAAAAAAGATTTTTTAAAATTTGGTTATACTTTTTTTAAAAAACTATTTTTCAAAAAATGAAAATTAATTTTATACTTTTACTTTTTTTAAAATAGGTTGTATAAAAATTAATTTTGAATAAATTATTTTCGAAAGATTGAAAAAGCTATTTTTTTTATAAAAATGATATAAAAAGTATTTTCACTTGTAAATATACAAAGAAACTTAATTTGTAACATTTTTATTAAAATTGAAATATACTTTTAATCGAATGAAATCCAATGAATTCTTGATATAAAATATTGAAAAAGTAGTCATTTTTACACTAAATTAGGCTATATTTTCATACTTTTTGGAACTTATATTGTTATTAAAAATCCTGATTGTTTTGCTTATCGGAGTTTATAAAAATGAAATTTCATTTGTTTTTCATAACTCCGAATAGAAAATTCCAAAACACATAATTAATTATAAAATGATATAATTTTGAAATTTCATTTGTTTTTCAGAATTTTCAAAGAAATTTCAAAAATAATTAAAAATAATTAAAAATTTTAGACTTGGTAAAAAAAAAGTATAAAAATATAAAAATAAAATTTAGATTTTGCTTGCAGAATAGGAATATTTGAAAATTTTCATTTTTTTTCTTGAAAAATGAAATATTACTTGGAATATTACAAGTAATTAGAATATAAAAAGAAAAGTAGCAAATTAAAAAAAAGATTTTTGTTATAATATTTAGCAAATGTATTACCAATTGAATGCTAGAGATAACAATTATGATAAAAATTCCAGTTTCATTGCAACATCTCTTAAAGAGAGTAGCGTGATAGAATCTGAAAGCATCGATGTTTTCGATGAAGAGAAGAAAGAAAAGAAAGAAAAGCAAGAAATAGAAAAAAGAATAAATATAGTTATGAAAATTGGAAAATTTTATATTTTCGGATGTTTTATATTATTTTTAATTTCAGCATTCTCACCAATTGAAAGTTTGAAAATACCTTTAATGTGCTTTTTTGGAGTACAACTTATTGTATTATTACCAGCAATAATAATTTGGTCATGTATTATGCAATATTTGAAAAGCAAACATGAAAGAGAATCTAAAAATAAACATAATTTAGATAATGTTCATCAATTTAATTATAGATATCAACAATATGAAAAATTGTAAATTTATTTTCAAATAAACAATTATATTTCATTTTACTACTGTATGTTTTATATCACTTTTTATATATATTAAACTTAAATTAACAATAGGTGAAGATGTATGCCAAATTGGATATCCTCTTGATCTTAAACATGATAACCAAGAATCTAATTGTATATTTCCTCTATATTTTTTCACTTTTTCTACTAATTTTTTGGCAAAATCTTTTGATATTAAGTAACATCCAGCACCAGTAAATTCTTTATTCATTAATATAGATCCTTTTCCATTTAAATTATATATTAATTCTTTTCCATTAACGAATTTTGAATAATAAGTATTCAAATGTAATTTATAAAATTCTTTTGGATATGCACTTTTAATATCCAAATTTCCAATATATCCTAAAGATATATATCCAACATCTTGATTATTTCCAAAATTTGTATCTTTAATAATTTTTAAAACTTTTTGATGAAAATCTTTTGGTATACTTATATCATCTTCCATAATAATAAACCAATTATAATTATTATCTTGAATTATTTTTTCCCAAATACCATAATGACTCATGAAACATCCTATACTTCCTTTAGAATGTGATACTTGAGATTCGCGCTTTTTTTCATTAAATGCTTTATCATAATATTCTTTATCAATAATTTGTTTACAATTATCATATTTTAATTTTGGACCGTTTATAGCTTCAAATAAATTCCAATTTATTACATTAATATTATCAAGATTTTTCTTCATATGTTTAAATCTATAAGGATTTGTCTTCATATTGATCACATAAATTCTTTCATCTTCTATTTTATCTTGATTATTTTCAATTATAAAATTATTTCCCATTGATAAAATATTATACTATATGTTTAAGATTTATTTTTTTTTCGAAATAAAAAAAATGATTATGAATGATTGTAAATGATTTATAAAATAAATTTTCAACATGAATTTATTTGAAAAATTGAAATTAGTGACAGAAGTTTATTCACGCGAAACTTTCACTTTTTTAATTTTTAGAGATCAGAACAACATCCTAAAGAAAAATGAATGACATAATGTTTACAAATGATAATTTGAGTGATAATAAACCTTTATCATTTTTAAAAAATGATATTATTGTTTTTGAAATAAGATCTAATGAAAAAAATATTGAACCAAATCAAATTATATCAGATAAAAGTATAAAAATAATTGGCAAGTCAAATACAACAAAATCTTTATTGATAGAAATTTATTTAATATATTATAAAGATATAAATTATAAAGAATTTAGTTATAAATTAATACATAAAGTATTTGTAAATTATAATTTCGAATACTTATATATATCTACTGAACAAGCTTATAATGCAAGAATATTTTGTTTTTGTGTAAATGAAGAAAAGAATGTTTTATATTTTTCAACCAAGTTTTCATTATGTGATAAACCATTTGAAAATTCAAATGATAGTTTACTTATAGAAAATAAGCAAGAACTTGATAAAGAAACTTTTAAACAAAAAATGATTAAAGAGAATCTTCAAAAACTTTTAAATGAACTTAAAAATGAAAGATTATCGAATCCAAAATTTAATATTCCTTTATTTCCTTGGCAAAATTCACCACATGCAAGAAATTCTTATAAAGATTTTCAAATATGTAACAATTTGCCTATAATCGAAAAGAAAAATACACAAGTTAATATAAAAAATCCAATTAATAAAATAAAAATTGGGAACATTATTGATTTAGATAATGAACCACAACCAAAAAAAACAAAACTAGAACCTGAAAAAATTCAAGTTATTGGAGATTTGCCAAAAATAATCAAAAGAGATGATTTTAATGAAAAAATAGAGAAAATAGAAAAATCCCTAAATGATGAAATTAAAAAACCAAATGAGAGAAAAATGGATTTGGTTGGAAAACAACTTATTTTCAAAGAATCAAGCGGAAAGCGAACTATTGGTTCAGAATTAAAGAATAATGTTGATAATATTTTGAATGATTTACCAGAAAATGATAATATAGAAAAATTTAAGAAAATATCAGAAGTTTTTGGAATGAAAGAGCCAGATTATTTTTCTAAAGAATCAATGGATTCTTGGAATTTGGGAATACATTCATTAATGAATAATGTTTTTCCTTTAAAATTGAAAGATAATAATTTAATTGGAGATTTTATATTAAAACAATTATATTTTAAAGAATTTTCAAATGATAAATTCTTGAGTATGGATATTTTAGAATTATATCATAAAAGTGTATGTAAAATAAGAAATGATATAGAATTTATTTATTTAATAACTGAATTTGGAATAACTGATGAAATGATTGAATTATGGAAAAAACAATTTAATAATTCAAAAAATAAATCAAATATTATTTTTGTTTTTAAAGATAATACTGATTTTCCAAAATATTGGTATTGTATATATTCATCAAAAACAAAAATTACAATATTATATAATCCTTATGATAATCAAAAAGATGATTTGAAAAGAATTTATGATAAGGCTTCTAAATTATTAAAAAAAATATTTTTATCAAATCAAATATCTTATTGTTTTGATCCAAAAACAAATGAAAGAAAATATTATTACCTATATTTAATCAAATTTTTTAATCTAAATGTATTAAATATATCTAAAAAATCCAATTCCAAAAACTCAATCGTAAAACAACAACAAATTTTGGAAAAAAATTCATTAAATAATAATCATAAAGGAATAGATTCTAAAGAAACTATTGTTGATCATATAACAACAGATGAAATATATAATAATGAAAAAATAGAAGATTCAATTGAAAAAGAATATGAAAGAATGATAATTTCAAAAAATTATGACGATTTATTAAATTTCCATTTTATATAATAAATAATTTAAAATATAAATTATAAACTTAATTTATCATTTGATTTAAATTTTATTTTTTTAAAAAAAAATTTATTAAGAAAAAATAATAAATAATTTAAATGATTTCTTATTTAATTTAGGACAATTTGACAAAAAAAATGCACCAGGTGACAGTTTAATGTCAAAATTTTGACATTAAAAAGTGAAAAATGCATGATTATGTCATAATATGTAAGTTATCAGCATTAGTTTTTCCCAAAATTTATTATAAGATCAATAATTGGGAAAAATTATTAAGCTTCGTTGACTATTTATTTAAAAGCTAGTTGTGAAATTTACATATCAAATTCGGAATTGAATGAACTTGGATCCATTTTTAAAGAAAGGATTAGATCCAAAAGATCCATTCAATTCTAGATATATATTGAATCAAATAAATTTCGAGAATTTATCTGATGAATATGTTAATGAAATAATGATTCTATCAGATATATTTATGAAAGTAAATATAAACGATTTTAAAGATATTTTAATAAAAAACTATATGATAAAATTTAAAATATCATACACTTCATTAATGATATTTTGCAATTATATAGAATTAAATGAAGATTTATTGCATTTAAAATCAACATTTGAATCAAATTTAATACAATATAAAAATGAATCAAAGCCAGAAGAAATAAAAATCAAAAATTTATTAAATGAAATAATAAATGCGGAACAGCAGTTATTAAATCCAGACAAAAGTAATTCAAAAGAAATATGCTTTAAATCAAATAATAATGTTTTATTGAAAATAATTCCAAAAGGATTTATTGGATTGCAATTTAAAAAGACGGAACCAGAACAAGAATTATCTAATATTGAAAAATATGAAATTAAATATAAAACACTGTTTTTTGAATTATTTTGTAAAAATATATCACAATATTTTGAATACTCAAAAGAAGTATTTTCAATGTATGAAATAAGTTTATTTATTAATTTTTATTTAAAAAAATAAAAATTTTATTATTAAAATAATATTTTAATTTAAAATGAGTATTTAATGTATAAAATTTTTTTTAAATATAGATTCAAAAGAAGATAATAAAAAATGGATTTAAATGAATCTTTGTTTTATTGGGATGAATTTTCTATATTAAATTTAAAAATAATAAATGAAAATAAATTATCCAATATTAATTTTGAAAATAATCTTGAAAAAATATATTTGAAAGATATTAATTCAAAAGGAAAATCTCAATATTACGAAGATCAAAATAAATGGTTAAAAATATATTCTGGAATATTAAATAAAGAATCAATTGAATTATGGAAAAATTGGTTTAATGATCCAACAAATATAATGTATGAAAATAAATTAAAAGATATTTATACAAAAATAAATTATGAAAAAGGATATGAAATATTTATACGTATTATATACAAAATAGAAAAAGGAGAATTATCATTATATCTTGATAGATTTTTTATTGAATATTCTTTTTATGATTTTGTTTTGCGTAATTATATTGATATACAATCAAAGTTATTTGAAAAATCAGAAAGATTAAAAAATTCACTTTATAATATATTATTTTCATTATGGTCAAGAATTACAAATAAACCTGGATATATTTTATTTATAAATGAAATGAAACAATTATTAAATAAAGATATTAATTTCAATAATCAATATTTAATGGAAAATTTTAATGAATTTAAATTACAAGAACAAGAGATTGCAAAAAAGCATAAGATATTAAATAAATCAACTACTATAAAAAATTTACAAGAAGAAATAGGATCACTTTTATTATTACCAAAAACTTCAAAAAAATATTTAGATATAAAAACTAATTTTATTGAAATACATAATCAATGGGAATTAATATATCAAAATTATAAAAAAGAAATTATAAATGAACAAACTATTATAAATGAACAAGATATTATAAATGAACAAGCTATTATAAATGAAAAAGCTATTATAAATGAAAATATAGATGAAATTGAATATATTAAATCGGAATTATTGAATGAGAATCAAGAAAATGAATCTAATGAAATAATATTTAATATTGATAATGAATTTAATGATAGAATTGAATTATTAAAAAAGAAAATTTTGATTAATGATCAATATATAATTTTGAATAAAAATGAATTATTTTTTCAAAATGATAATTCATTTATGTTTAAAGAACAAAAATGGTTTTTATCTGAATTATATCGAAATATATCTAATGAAATTTCTGAAGAAAAAATAGGATATAAGGATTTATATGGAAATTTTAATGATTTTGATAGAGATTTTGATAGAAATTTTGATAGAAATTTTGGTAGAGATTTTATTAATAATGAAGAGAATTATTTAATATATATAAATGATTTTGAAATATTTTTAAATTATTTAAAGAAAATGGAATATATTATATTTTATGAAATGAAATTAAATAATAAAATAATTACTTTAAATGAATTTGAAACAAAAATAAATGAATTTTTATTACCTTTTATAAATATATTTAAATGGAAAACTTTGCAAAAATGTATAAATATTTATCTTTATCAATATCAATTACTTGTAGATTATGGA
>Ga0182030_10023660_pt1 | contig 11341 bp, 11 predicted proteins | sample 812S3MmetaG_FD_121299 | JGI IMG/M metagenome (GOLD analysis project Ga0182030, IMG submission 121299) | Permafrost microbial communities from Stordalen Mire, Sweden - 812S3M metaG (Illumina Assembly) | ecosystem: Environmental > Terrestrial > Soil > Wetlands > Permafrost | place: Sweden...
CCTTTGTCGAGATTGATCGCTTGGAGCTGGTGTTTGGTTATTGGTCCTCTTGGTCCTATTTGTCCTATTTTTCTAAGATGCCTTTGAGCCAAAGGGAAAGCTCGACAAAGGTGAGATGCGCCCTCTCCTAATCTTAATCATAATCCTAATCTTAATCCCCTCCACGCCCACCTGCTAAAAACTAAAGAGGATTAAGATTAGGATTAAGATTAAGAGTAAGAGGAAACGCCAAACCAACCCTCTTTGCGCTTCAAAAACAGCCTTTACTTTTCCCCCTCGAACCAACAGCCTTGCCCCGGACACAAACAAACGAACTCCATTTTATGAACTGGCACTATGTTGAAGGCTCCGAGTCGAGAGGCCCCGTGACAGACGCTGAATTGGACGCACTGATCAGTGCCGGAAGCGTCGGCCCCGACACCCTCATTTGGCGCGAAGGCATGGCCGAATGGCTGCCTTGCTCCCAAGTCAAAGGCACTGCGTTCGCCGCCCCGCCCGGCCAGGTCCTTTGCGCCGAATGCGGACGCCCCTTCCCGCCCGAGGATGTCATCCGCCACGGTGACCAATTCATCTGCTCCGCCTGCAAACCGGTCTTCCTCCAAAAACTCAAGGAAGGCGTGACCCCGGTGGCGGCCCTGCGCTATGCCGGTTTTTGGATTCGCGTCCTGGCCTATATCATAGATTTCATCCTCATGGAAATTGTCCTGGTGCCCTTGTCCATTGCCATTCGCTTCGCGGCTGGCGGCACGGCGAGTCCCATGGATCCAAATATCCCCGCATTTCTTGCCAACAGTACTGTCAGCATCGTCCTGGTGGTCTCTTATTACACGTTCTTTGTGGGCAAATACGGGGCGACCCCCGGCAAAATGGCCCTCAAACTCCGCGTCGTCAACCCGGATGGCTCCCCCGTCAGTTACGGCAAGGCGTGCGGACGCTACTTTGCCTTTGTCGTCAGTTCGATGGCGTGTCTGATCGGCTTGCTCATGGTGGCCTGGGACTCCGAAAAGCGCGGCCTGCACGACCGCATGTGCAACACCCGCGTCATCCAAATTAAATCCTAATCCCAATCTTAGTCCTTTACTTTTCCCCCTCGAACAAACAGCCTTGCCGCGGACATAAACAGACCAATTCCATTTTATGAACTGGCACTATGTTGAAGGCTCCGAGGCCAGAGGCCCCGTGACAGACGCTGAATTGGAGGCCCTGATTAGTTCCGGAAGCGTCGGTCCACACACCCTGGTCTGGCACGAAGGCATGGCCGAGTGGCTGACTTGCTCCCAAGTCCAAGACCCTCGCTTCGCCGCCTTCGGGCCCTCCGTCCCTCCGGTTGCCGCCCCGTCCGGCCACGTCCTTTGCGCCGAATGCGGACGCCCCTTCCCGCCCGAGGAAGTCATCCGCCACAGTGACCAATTCATCTGCTCCGCCTGCAAACCGGTCTTCCTCCAAAAACTCAAGGAAGGCGTGACCCCGGTGCCAGCCATGCGATACGCCGGCTTCTGGATTCGGTTCTGCGCCAGGTTTTTGGACGGCCTTATCGTGGCGGTGCCCGTGATCGCCTTCGAATTTGGCGTCATCTCTGTTCTGGGGCGGAATTCGCAGATCCCGGCGTTCTTTATCAATACGTCATTTGGAACAATTGTTGGGTGTTCTTATTCAACCTTTTTTGTCGGTAAGTACGGAGCCACCCTCGGAAAAATGGCGACCGGACTCCGCGTCGTTAACCCGGATGGATCAAAAGTCAGCTATGGCAAGGCTGCGGGGCGGTATTTTGCCGTGGAATATGTCAGCGGCTGCTTCACTCTCTGCATTGGCTATCTAATGGCGGCTTGGGATTCTGAAAAGCGCGCCTTGCATGATCGTATATGCAACACGCGCGTCATTCAAACTTAAGCCCCGATGGAATCCAATCCCGTCAAGTGCAGCAAGTGCCAGGCGGTCCTTCCCCCGGAACCCTTCAACACAGGCCAATTCTCACCCTGTCCGGCCTGCGAGGCCCCGTTCTCTGTCGAAGTCTTTCCCGCCATTCTCCATACCTTTTCTCCTGCCGCCCCCGCCGAACCCCTCCTCGTCGAAGGCCAGTCCAGTTGCTTTTATCATCCCGCAAAAAAAGCCGCCATCGTCTGCGAAACCTGCGGTCGCTTCCTCTGCAACCTGTGCGATCTCGAGCTGAACGGACGCCATGTCTGCACCGTCTGCCTTGAAACCGGCCGCAAGAAATCCAAGTTCAAGGACCTCGAAAACACTCGCGTGCTATGGGACTACCTCGCCCTCAGCGTGGCAATCATTCCGCCGCTTTGCTTTTGGCCCGCACTGGTCGGTGCGCCCCTGACCCTTTATCTCGTCCTGCGCTATCGCAAGGCTCCGTGCAGCATCACTGGCAAATCCAACCTCGCCTTCGCCGCTGCCGCCGTCCTTGCCGTCCTTGAAATCATCGCCGGCGTCACTTTCATCATCCTCCTCATTACACACACCATCTCGTAACGCCTTTCGTAAGAAACCCGCCAACTGGGAGCCTCGCGCCCTTGAACCGCATCTTCCCCCTCTCCTCCACACACTTGTGGAGGAGAGGGCAGGGGAGAGGAGGCTTCTGTTCGTTCTCTCGATTGCGGGCCTTGTCCGCATGGAATGAGGCTCACTATATTAACCTCCTCCCGGGCCGCCGGTCGCCTCTTAGCCTGTCTTGCCTCTAAAATATGGGGTGAGACCTCACGCAAGTCGTTAAGCCTCAAGGCTTTACAAACAAAAAACTATTTTTCACTTCCACGTTGACAATCTTTCGCTAAGTGTTAAACTTTCTACCTGTATGGTACGGCACATAAGGTCGGACGGCGGCGGCGCAAAGGCGGGAGAGACCCGGCAATTTCAGTCCTGTTCCCGAGATCAGCGCATTCCTGGAGATATCCTCATGATGACAAACGACAAATCCTCTCCCGATTCCAAATCGGGACTCAATCCATCCCTGGACATGGTTGTGCCTCGCCGCTTTGCGGTGTTATTTCCGAGAATCGCGCATTCTTGGCAAAGTTTTTCCCCCTCTGTTTGCTCCTGTTCAAGTCCTTTAGTTGCGGCTCGCCGAGCTGCGTCTTCGCGCCTTTGCGTTGAAATGCCTGTCTTGGCTGCCGCGCCGACTTGCCGCGCCGAAGCCTTGCGCGAAGTTGCAAGCAACGCGAAGGCCAGTCAAAGCCCGCCAAACCCCGTCCAAGTGTTTTCCGTTCCCCATCACCAACGCGAGTTTTCCGCTGTTCTTGCTATATGTTGTGGTTTCTCCGGCGAGATGCACAACCTATTGCGGTTTTGCCGCCACAGCTTACACCAATAAGGCGACGCAACCCACAATCCCGGAAGGCAGTTATGAATCAGCGAATCAGTGAATCAGCGAGTGGAAATTCAGAACTCATCGGCTCACTGGGACCAGCCCCACTGACCGCTCCCGCCAATCCGCAATTCCACTTAATTCCACTTAATTCCACTTGGTTCCACCTAATTCCACTTCCAGTGCCCACGGGACCCGATCATCCGATGCACTATCAATCCGCAATCCACATTCGCATGACTTTTAGCCGCAAAGAAGCACAAGATGCACAAATCGCGCTTTCCCCTTTTGCGCCTTTTGCGCCTTTTCGCGGCCAACCCGCAATCCGCAATTCCTTTTTCAGCCCTTCCAATAACGCTCAATCAAGGTGAATCAAGGTAAATCAAGGCCAATAAAGGTGAATAAAGGTGAATACAGGTAAAAAAAGTACATTTTCCCATAACTCGATACGCCATTCGTCTTGCCGTCAAACCCGGCAATTCTTGCCGCCCTTGTCAGCGCATGGTGCTCCCGAACCGCCGGTCGCCGCTTGCTTTAACCGCCATCGGGACTATTTTCCAACCACAAAACTTGTATGAAATTGGACAATGACGAAATCCGACGCTACTCGCGCCACCTGATTCTCCCGGAAGTTGGCTTGGCCGGCCAAATGAAGATTTGCTCAACCAGCGTTCTCTGCATTGGCGCGGGCGGCCTCGGTTCCCCGATCATCATGTACCTCGCCGCCGCCGGCATCGGCAAACTCGGCATTGTGGATTTTGACGCCGTTGATTTCTCAAACCTCCAGCGACAGATCATCCACGGCACCCCGGACGTCGGCCGCCCCAAGGCCGAATCGGCCCGCGACACCATCAAGCGCATCAATCCAAACGTCCAAGTCACCCTGCACAACACCCGCCTGACCAGCGAAAATGCCCTGGAAATTATCGCCCCCTACGACATCGTCGTGGACGGCACCGACAACTTCCCAACGCGCTACTTGACCAACGACGCCTGCGTCCTGCTCAAAAAGCCGAACATCTATGGCTCCATTTTCCGGTTTGAAGGCCAGGCCAGCGTCTTCGCGCCCCATCTCAACGGCCCGTGCTACCGCTGTTTGTATCCCGAACCGCCGCCCCCCGGCATGGTCCCCAGTTGCGCCGAAGGCGGCGTCCTCGGCGTTCTGCCCGGCATCATCGGCTGCATTCAGGCAACCGAGATTCTGAAGCTGGCTCTCGGCAAGGGCAGTTCCCTAATTGGCCGCCTCCTGCTGTTGAACGCCCTGGAAATGAAGTTCCGCGAACTCCGCCTCCGCCGCGATCCCCAATGCCCCCTCTGCGGAGAACATCCGACGATCACCCAATTGGTGGATTACCAGGCCTTCTGCGGCATCCCGGACGCGGCCGCCCAGCCGGCCTCCAACCCGGACGAAGTGACCGTTCAGCAAATGAAACGGGCTCTGGAAGACTCCGGCCTGGGAATCAAGGTCATTGACGTGCGCGAGCCGGATGAGCATGAAATCGCCCACATCGAAGGCGTGCCCCTTATTCCGTTGAGTGTGCTTCAGCATCGCTTCACCGAACTGGACCCCAACCAGCACATATACATTCATTGCAAAACCGGGGTGCGCTCCCTCAAGGCCTTGGAATTCCTCCGCGAGCAGGGCTACAAATACCTGAAGAGCGTCCGCGGCGGCATCAACGCCTGGTCCGACGAAGTGGACCACAACGTGCCGAAGTATTGATTACATATATAGTCAAACTAACGCCCCCAATGTCCAAATGAAAGTCAACCGTCCCTCATTTCTTGGCCGCGCCCGTCTGTTTGAGACTCGTGAAATCGCCCTCTTCGCAGGCGCGCACGAAGCCCTCAGCAACGGTCTTCAATTCCTCCCACCGCGCCCGGATGGCCTTGGCTTCCTCCGGTGTCACCCGGTTGTCGTGGGCCGAGTCGGCCATCACGGCCAGCAAGTCGGCAAAGTCCTGCACCACGCTGTTCATGGCGGGCACGAGAAACGCCGGATGGGGCCGGTCTGTCTTGGGATTCTTGATAAAGAATCCGCCCGCCTGCTGGCAAAGCCATTGCACGATCCGATGGTCCCCGCTGCACCGCACCAGCCTGGCCACGCGGTCCAGGGGATTGACCGCGCCGCTCTTCTGGCTGGGCGGCTCGGCCCATTTATAGAGCATCGAAAGGGAAAGGCCCAGTTCGCCGGCCGCGTGTTTGGGGCTGGTCTTCTGAAACACTTCGCGCAAAATTTCATGGGATTCCATGCGCGGAAAAATGCCACGGTCGGGCATTCATGGCAAGCCTGTTCTGCCAGCTTCGCCAGCAATTCGGTTGACTCATCCGCTCTTAAATTGGCGGCGGAAGATGCCGCGGTTGTAAAGCGCAGAGTCGTCATGAAATTTATTTTAAAATTTCGCGTGACAATTTTCCGGCGCTGTGGCAAATGAATAGTCTATGACAAATCTTAAATCCTGTTTGAGTGTTGCGAGTGTTGTAGTCGGGCTGGCTCTTTTGAGCGGCTGTGGCCAGAGTGATACGACCACTCCGCCCCCGACAACCAATACGCCCGCAACAAACAGACCAGCTACACCACCAGCCGCGACAACTCCAGCCGCGCCTGCGACGACAAACGCAGCCGCCCACTGACCAAACGTCAGCGCGGAAACTTGCCCGGCTTGGCGAGCGTTCAGCCGTTCGCCAATCGTGTCCTTTGGCACGTTCGCCGTCTGAGCCGCAACCCTTTGGAAGAAGGGGGGTGGCCGTCTCCCTTTTGCCCCTGATGCCAGGCCGAGAGTGGCGCCCCGCACTCCGTGACTGCTTCGCATTTCGGGCGCGCAACCGAAAGGCCGCGTGCCTTGGTGTGCGCGTGTCGTTGTGTCTTTAGCCTTTCTAAGTAACACCGCAGTCTCTGAAGGCGACTTGTCAGGTGGCACAGGCGACCCGCCTGTCTGAGCCGGCGACTCGCCGGCCGGAACATGTGACGACGTCCCGTATCCGCGCCGACCAGCCCTGTATGAGCCGCCAGTGACGGTTGCCACGTCCGAAATTTGGGCGTGACATTCGCCCGGCTCTGTGCAAAAGTGTCGCCTATGAAAAATTTGAAATTCTATTTAAGTGTTGCGTCTGTTGCAGTCAGCCTGACTTTCCTGAGCGGCTGCGATCAAAAGGAGACGACGGCCGCCATTGTCCCACCAGTCCCTTCGGCCACACCGGTTGCGGCGACAAATCAGGCCACGCCACCTGCGCCAACAGTGCCACCCACGCCGCCTGCCACAGCCATTCCTCCCGTGCCAGCACAGGAAGTGGCGGTCATTAGCACCACCGAAGGAGACATGGTCATTGAGTTTTGGACCGATGCCGCTCCAAACACCATTGCGAATTTTAAGAAACTGGCGAAGGCCGGTTTTTATGACGGCACCGCTTTCCATCGGGTTATCAGGAATTTTATGATCCAGGGCGGCGATCCTCTCACCAAAGATCCGGCCATGGAAGGCCGCTGGGGCACCGGCGATCCCGGTTACAAAATCAATGCCGAATTCAACGACCATCCCCATGTCCGCGGCGTCCTCTCAATGGCCCGTTCCGCCGACCCCAATTCCGCCGGTTCCCAGTTCTTCATTTGTCACGCAACCGCCTCAAGTTTGGACCATCAGTACACCACTTTTGGCAAATTGATTAAAGGCGACGACGTCCTCGAAAAAATCGCCACAACGCCGACCCACGCGCCGGACCGCCCGGACAAACGCATGGGGATCATCAGCATCAAAATCGTCCCTGCCAGTTCGGTCAAATAAATCAACCGCCATGGAAAACAACGAAGTAGCCGTCATCACAACCACCCAGGGCGAAATGACTCTGGCCTTCTGGCCCGAGGTCGCCCCAAAAACGGTGGAGAATTTCAAGGCCCTCGCCCGCAAGGGATTCTACGACGGGACTGCCTTCCATCGCATTGTCAAAGGCTTCATGGTGCAGGGCGGCGATCCTTTGACCAAGGACCTCCGGCAGGAAAGCCGCTGGGGCACTGGCGATCCCGGTTACAAAATCAAGGCCGAGTTCAGCAAGAAGCCGCACGTCCGCGGCGTCATCTCAATGGCCCGTTCGTCCGACCCCGATTCTGCCGGCTCCCAGTTCTTCATTTGCCTGGCGGACGCCCGTTTTCTGGACGGGCAATACACCGCGTTCGGCCAGTTGATCAAAGGCGACGACGTCCTCGGCAAACTCGGCGATACCCCGACCGTCCGCGGCGGCGGCGGCGAGAACAGCCGCCCGGTCGCCCGCGTCGGCGTCGAGAGTGTCAAGATCGTGCCCGCCGCGTGAGGCGCCCGCAGGGATGGAGTAACGGAGCGATGGAGTAATGGGTTGGTCCATCACTCCAACACTGCACCACTCCAGTTCCAACCAATCCGCAATCCTATGATTCTGCCCTGGCGCAAGATCTCTTCCCGGTCTTTGGGCGAGTTCCGAATTTTCAAGCTTCGGGCGGACTTGAAGGAATCACCGCGCACGGGAGGCCAGCATGAATTCATGGTCATGGATACGGCCAACTGGGTCAACGTGGTGGCCATCACACCCGATCAACATATGGTGATGGTTGAGCAATACCGCCACGGCTCCGACACGGTGGAACTGGAAATCCCCGGCGGTATAATGGACGCGGGGGATGCCTCGCCGGAAGCGGCGGGTTGCCGCGAGTTGCGCGAGGAAACCGGCTACGAGGGCGAACGCGCCCGCGTCATCGGCAGGGTGTTTTCCAATCCGGCCATCATGAGCAACTCCTGCTTCACCGTCCTGGCGGAGAACTGCCGATTGGCCGGGCCGGTCCAATTCGACAGCAGCGAAGATTTGAACACGCGCTTGGTGCCGGTGGCGGAAGTGGCCGATTTGGTGACTTCGGGGAAGATACGTCATTCGCTGGTTGTCGCGGCTCTGTGCTATTACGAGTTGTTGAGGAGAAAGGGGACGTAGGACCCACAGTTTTTCGGGGTTTTGGCGGGTTTTGGCGGGTTTTCGGGGGGTTATTCGAGGGAGCCTTCGCTCCAGTCGAACCGCTCGAAGGCCTTGCCGAGGAGCCAAACTCCAAAGGCGGCTTCGGTTGCCAGGACGAGGGCCGCCGCAAGGGCGCCGGGGACGACTGCCGCAGCCACGATCTTGCCGGTCAGCCACCAGACGGCAAGGTAAGAGACGGTCCCGGCCATGGCGGCGGGAAGCAGGGATAGGGTCAACACTATTATCTGGCCGAACATGAGGATCAACTGCTGGCCCATGGTTTCAAAGCCGCGCGGGGTGTCCTTGCCCAGTTGGACCCAGGCGGGGAAGATGAGGGCGGCGGCGTTGGGAAGGAGCAGGGCAATGAAATCCACGCACGGCAGCACGAGGGCCGCGGACAGCGCGATGGAGAGGCGCAGAACCATCGGCACCGGCGCGCCTCCCATGTTCGCGGGACACAGGAGGAACGCGAGCAGGATAAGCGCCCATTGGATCCCGGCGAGAATGACGGCGGGCGCGAGGATCTCCCCGATCACCATCTGCCAGCCGGGCAGGGGATACATTTTCAAAATATCGGCCACGCGGAGGTCCTGACGGAAATCGTGGCGCAAGATTTGCGGCCCATAAAAGATGGTGATCATGCCGAGCGAAACGGCCAAAACCGCCACGGCCGCGCCCGTGCCGGCATGGCTTTCGGCCGGGCGCATGACCACGCCGACGACCACCAAGATCCATACCAGGGAAAACCAGGCGCGGCCGGTGAAGAAATGGCCGGCGCTGATCAGGTTTTTCCAAAAGATGGCGAGGGCCGGCCAGCCCGCGGGGCGGAGTTCAAAGGGCGGGCGTTTGCCTTTCTTCGGTTTCCTCATGGCCTGCCAGTTGCCGGAACGCATGGCTGCAATCCGGTCGGCAATTTTGCGTGACAGCTCGACGGAGGCCTCTTCAAAGGCCACATTCGACCGGATGACCCAGGCGTATTGGATCGCGATCAGAGCCATGACCGGGCCGAGAGCGAGGAGGAATCCTTTGGCGTCCGCTGCGAACAGCGGGGCGACGGCCAGCCGGAAGGGGGCCAGGAGCCAGTGCAGCGGATTGGAGTCAAAGATCTGTCCGGCGTAATTGGACAACAAGTCGAAGGATTTTGTGCTGGGGAACGAGTCAAGCAGATCCGGCGGGGGTGGCAGCGAATGGCGCACGGAGAGGAACACCGCCGCCAAAGCCACTGCCGCGCCGCCGAGGAAGATCAGCCGCCGCCGCCAGTTGGAAATCCCATGGTCCAGCAGCAGCGTGCGCGCGAAGGAGCTTCCCAGCAAATGGAGATTCACAATGGAAAGCACGCCCCACCAGCCGACGGCCCGGAACAGGTTGTGCGTTCCGCCCCCGCGCAAGAGGAGGGCCATCAGGAGCGAGCTGAACAAAATCGCGGTCTGGGATTTGACCAGTTTGAAGTGAATCAAAGTGCGCCGCGGCACGGGGGCCGGGAATAGAAAAGCCACCTCGGCTTCGGTGAAAGCGAGGGCGGCGCGGTCATGGGGAATGACCCACATCAGGAGAAGCACGATCAGCAGGATCAGCGCCGCAACGGATTCCAGCACGGCAAGGTGTTCCGGCGATGGGAGCGGGGAGACCGCGCCATGCCCGGAACGGCGCAGGAGCATTGCGACGAAATACCAGTAGAAATAGAGGCCGCCCACAACAGCGCCGATAAGATACTTGGGCTGCCGGAGCCGCCGCAGGCGGGTGCGGAGCCGGTTCCAGCGGGAATGGAGTTCGTAATAGAGAAGGGCGCGGCCCATCACGGTCCTTTGTTTTCGCCGGTTGCGCGGAAGAAAATCTCCTCCAAATTTGCGCCGGCGGAGATCTCGGAAAAATTGCTGCGGATTTCGTCCATCGTGCCGTCTATGATTTTCCGTCCTTCCTTGAGGATGAGGACGTGGGAGCAAACCTCCTCCAGCAGATGCAGCAGATGCGAGCTGATCAGAATGGCGGCTCCGGCGGCGGCGCGCTTGATAATGGAGTCTTTCATGCGCCGGATGCCGAGGGGGTCGAGGCCGGTGAGCGGTTCGTCGAAGAAGATGGCGCGGGGGGAGTGGAGGAAGCCGCAGGCGATGGCGAGTTTTTGCTTCATGCCGCGCGACAATTCGCCGGGGAGCTTGTCGGTCTTGTCGGCGATTTCCAGTTCATCGAGCAGGCCGCGCGCGATTTCCTGGTAGTTGGGGACGTTGTAAATTCGCGCGGTAAAGGTGAGGTGTTGCGACACGGTTAGGTAGTCGAACAGGCGCGGTTCGTCCGGGAAGAAGGCGAGGTTGCGCTTGGCTTCAATGGGGTCGGTGCCCATGTCGCGGCCGCAGATTTTCACCGAGCCGCGCGTTGGGGGAATGATGCCGGAAAGGCAGCGCAGGGTGGTGGTTTTGCCGGCGCCGTTGGGACCGACCAAGCCGATGACTTCCCCGGCGCGGACGGAGAAGGAAAGGTCGGTGACGGCGGGGAAATCGCCGTAGAGTTTGGTCAGGCCCGCTGCCTCGATGAGGCTGGCAGCGATGGACGGCGGCGGCACCGGCAGCGGATTTTCCATGGGGCGGAGATTAGGAGGGGGCAGGGGATTAGTCGAGAAAATCCGGGCGGAAGGGGAGAAGGCTGAGGACTGAGGACTGAAGGCTGAAACCGGACGGGGTGGAAGGGATGGAGCGGTGGGAAGGGCCGAATGGAATTGAACCACGGATTCACGCCGATTCACACTTATGAATCCTCATCGGGCGCACGACAAAAATCTTCACCGGGGAGGTAGGCGGCTGACCCTCCTGGCCTCCAATGCTCCAATCCGCCGTGGGGAAACCGGCGGCACACCCGTTACACCGTTACATTACCTATGAGAAAGGGTGCCTTTCGACCCGTTACATAACCGTTACATGCCGTTACATGGGTGCGGCAAAGGGCGGTGGCGGATGCGCCAACGGCTCCCACCGGCCTTGCGCCGTGGGGAAACCGGTGGCACACCCGTTACACCGTTACATTACCTGTGAGAAACGGCGCTTTCCGACCCGTTACATAACC